>Ga0209488_10002214_pt1 | contig 16155 bp, 17 predicted proteins | sample Rivendell_Oct201_8_FD_188349 | JGI IMG/M metagenome (GOLD analysis project Ga0209488, IMG submission 188349) | Vadose zone soil microbial communities from the Eel River Critical Zone Observatory, Northern California, USA -... | ecosystem: Environmental > Terrestrial > Soil > Vadose zone >... | reverse complement strand
AGCGTGCTGAAATTTTTTCCTGAGGAGCTTACCAAGCCGCTCGGGAAATGGTGACGATGTTGCTTCGACGGGCACGGTCTTACCCCTCCCACCTGTGGGAAGGGGTAGCAAGCGAAGCGAGCCGGGGTGGGGGTGGCCGCGAGAGGTGAAGAGATGCCACACAGTGCGATCTCGCGACGGACGCGGACGACGGCGCAAGAGATGCGCCGCAACCCGACTGACGCTGAACGCAAAATGTGGTGGTTGTTGCGATCCCTCAAACCGCTTGGACTGCACTTCCGCAGGCAAGTACCGATTGGAAACTTTATCGGGGACTTTGTCTGGTACGCGGGAAAGCTTGTTGTTGAAATCGACGGCTCACAACATGCCGAAACCCAGAAAGCTTACGATGATAAGCGGACAGAATGGCTCGAGTCGCAGGGTTTTCTTGTCCTTCGTTACTGGAATAATGATGTACTGAAAGCGACGCGAAGTGTGGGTGAGGCGATCCTGGCGGCTGTACGAGATCGTGTTCCCCCCACCCCCAACCCCTCCCCACACGTGGGAGGGGAGTCCGACCGAGCAAGTGGCGAAAGAGTGCCCCAATGACCGACAAGCCCAACACCTTCACCATCGACGATCGCGAAGTCGACATTCGCCCCGGCGAAACGATCTTCCGCGCCGCGCGACGGCTCGATATCAAGCTGCCGCATCTGTGTTACACACCCAAGCCCGGCTATCGGCCGGATGGCAATTGCCGCGTCTGCATGGTGGAGATCGAGGGCGAGCGTGTGCTGGCGGCCAGCTGCCTGCGCCAGCCTGCGCCCGGCATGAAGGTCAAGACACAAACCGATCGTGCCCAGAATGCGCGCCGGATGGTGGCCGAGCTGTTGCTCACCGACCAGCCCGACCAGGCGCACGCGCACGATCCGGATTCCGAACTCTGGAAGATCGTCAAGCGCCAGAAGATCGAGGCCGGGCGTTTCCCGCGCCGGGAATCCGCCGCGGTGCCGCAGCCCGATCGCTCCCATGTCGCCATGGCGGTCAATCTCGATGCCTGCATCCATTGCAATCTTTGTGTCCGCGCCTGCCGCGAAGTGCAGGTCAATGACGTCATCGGCATGGCGGGCCGCGGCCACCTTGAAAAGATCGTGTTCGACTTCGACGATCCGATGGGGGCGTCAACCTGCGTCGCCTGCGGGGAATGCGTGCAGGCCTGCCCGACCGGCGCCTTGATGCCGTCGACCCTTGTCGACCGGAACAACGTGTTCACCACCAAGCCGGACCGCAGCGTGGACAGCGTTTGTCCCTATTGCGGCGTCGGCTGCCAACTCACCTATCATATCAAGGACGACAAGCTCATCTCGGTCTCTGGCCGCAACGGCCCTGCCAACGAGAACCGGCTCTGCGTCAAGGGGCGCTTTGGTTTCGACTATGTGAGCCACCCGCATCGTCTCACGCAGCCGATGATCCGCCGTGACGGCGTGCCAAAACATGCGCACGACACGATTGATCCCGCCAATCCGTGGACGCACTTTCGAACCGCCACCTGGGAGGAGGCGCTCGACCGCGCGGCTTCCGGTCTCAAGCGCATCCGTGACCGCGACGGCTCCAAGGCGCTCGCCGGCTTCGGTTCTGCCAAGGGGTCGAACGAGGAAGCCTATTTGTTCCAGAAGCTCGTGCGCATTGGCTTCGGTACCAACAACGTGGATCACTGCACGCGTCTATGCCACGCGTCATCGGTGTCGGCCCTGCTGGAGGGCGTCGGTTCGGCCGCGGTGTCGGCGACATTCAACGAATGTAAGAATTCCGAAGTGATCGTGGTGATCGGCGCCAATCCGACCGAGAACCATCCGGTGGCGGCGACTTTCTTCAAGCAGGCGGCCAAGCGCGGCGCGCAGCTCATCGTCATGGATCCGCGCGGCCAGGCGCTCAAGCGCCACGCCACCCATATGCTGCAATTCCGCAACGGCGCCGACGTTGCGATGCTCAACGGCATCCTCAATACGATCGTCACCGAGAAACTTTACGACGAGCAATATGTCCAGACCTATGTGGAAGGCTTTCGACCGTTCTGCGACAGCATCAAGGATTTTACACCTGAGGAAATGGCGCCGATCTGCGGCATCGACGCCGATGTGCTGCGCACGGTGGCGCGCAAGTTCGCGCGCGCCAGATCCGCGATCATCTTCTGGGGCATGGGCGTGTCGCAGCACACCCACGGCACCGACAATGCGCGCTGCCTGATCGCGCTCTCGCTGATCACCGGCCAGATCGGCCGGCCCGGCACGGGGCTGCATCCGCTGCGCGGCCAGAACAACGTGCAGGGCGCGTCCGACGCCGGCCTTATTCCGATGTTCCTGCCCGACTACAGGTCGGTCGAGAACATCGATATTCGCACCAAATTCGAAACGGCCTGGGGAGCCAAGATTGATCCCAAGCGCGGTCTCACCGTTGTCGAGATCATGGATGCGGTTCATGCCGACGTGATCAAGGGCATGTATATCATGGGCGAAAATCCCGCGATGTCCGACCCCGATCTCAACCATGCGCGCGAGGCGTTGGCGCATCTTGAACATCTGGTCGTGCAGGATCTCTTCCTCACCGAGACCGCGGTCTATGCCGACGTCGTGCTGCCGGCGTCGGCTTGGCCCGAGAAGGACGGCACCGTCACCAATACGAATCGCCAGGTGCAGATGGGCCGCCAGGCGCTGCCAATGCCGGGCGCGGCCAAGTCCGATTGGTGGCTTATCCAGGAAATCGGCCGCCGCCTCGGGCTGCCATGGAACTATACGCATCCAAGCGAGCTCTACACCGAGATGGCTTCCCTGATGCCGGCCCTCGACAACATTTCGTGGGAGCGGATCGAACGGGAAAGCGCCGTCACCTATCCGTCGGATGCGCCCGATCAACCTGGTCACGACGTGGTTTTCGAGAAGGGCTTTCCGCGGCCGGGCGGCTTCGGCAAGCTGGTGGCCGCCAAGCTCATGCCGCCCGACGAAGAAACCGACGCAGACTATCCGTTCATTTTGACGACCGGCCGCCAGCTCGAACATTGGCACACCGGTGCGATGACGAGGCGCGCCACGACACTCGATGCGCTCGAGCCGGGCGCCGTCGCGTCATTCTCGCGTGGCCAGATCGTCAAACTGGGCATCGAACCAGGCGACATGGTGCGCGTCACCACACGCCGCGGCACCATCGAACTGGCGGCGCGCCAGGACGACACGGTGCCGGATGGCGTGGTGTTCATTCCCTTTGCATTCGTGGAAGCGGCCGCGAACCTCTTGACCAATCCGGCGCTCGATCCGTTCGGCAAGATTCCGGAATTCAAATATTGCGCCGCCCGGGTGGAGAAGGTGGACGCAGCGACCCGCGTGGCGGCGGAATAATTGGCGAATTCGTCAGATTGATGTGCCTGCGGGTTTGCCCTTTCCGGCCGAAAACGTCAGGAGGATGTTGTCCGGCGCCTCTTTGAAGTGATGGTCGATCGCCGTGCGCGCCGCCGCAGCAAGTTCTTGCAACGACTTCGTGTCATGGATGCGGGGATAGAAAACCGTCACCGACACCAAGCGCCCATTCTGCCGGTTGAAGCCGACCTGTGGCTTGATGCCGGTCATTTCTTCCAACTCCTTCGCTACCTCGCCGGACTGCGCCATGCCGTCCTTCATGACGTCGACGAAATCGCAAGCCCCAATTGTCAATGCCAAAACAAGAAGCAGCAGAATTCTAGCCATCGCGGTCTCCCTGGCTGAAATTGCCAAACGTTTCCAAATGCGGGAGAAGTTCAGCCTTCTTTCTCATACAAAGCAAGTCCTGCGGCTTCTTGATTTTGCGGGCGTCCCTGTACATGGTACTGGCATGGACCAGCACATTTCGACATCGACCTTGAGGGCCCGGCAGGAAAACGGCCACATTGGCGCCCTCCGCCACGATTGGACCCGCGCAGAAGTGCGGGCGCTGTTCGAGCTTCCGTTCCCCGAGCTGATGTTCCGCGCTCAGAGTATCCACCGCATTCACTTCGACCCGACTGAAGTGCAGCTTTCGACGCTCCTTTCGATCAAGACCGGGGGCTGCCCGGAGGATTGCGCCTATTGCCCGCAAAGCGCGTCCTATGAGACCGGCGTCAAGGCCGAAAAGCTTATGGACCTCGATGCGGTGCTCGCCGAGGCGCAAGCTGCCAAAGACGCCGGTGCGAGCCGCTTTTGCATGGGCGCGGCGTGGCGCGAGCCTAAGGATCGCGATCTCGACAAGGTGTGCCGGATGGTCGAGGGCGTGCGCGCACTGGGTCTCGAAACCTGTGCGACGCTCGGCATGCTCAACGCACCGCAAGCGCAGCGCCTCAAGTCAGCGGGTCTCGATTACTACAATCACAACCTCGACACTTCGCCGGAACATTACGGTGCCATCATCACGACACGCACTTATCAGGACCGGCTCGACACGCTCAAGCACGTGCGCGCGGCCGGCATCAATGTGTGCTGCGGCGGCATCGTCGGCATGGGGGAGGGTCTCGACGATCGCGCCGGCATGATCGTGGCGCTCGCCAATCTGCCGGCGCATCCGGAATCCGTGCCCATCAACATGCTGGTGCGGGTCGAAGGCACGCCGCTCGCATCGGATGCGGCAGGGCGTGCCGTCCTTGACCCGATCGATTTCGTGCGCACCATCGCGGTTGCGCGCATCACCATGCCGAAGTCGATGGTGCGGCTCTCCGCCGGCCGCGACCACATGAGCGATGAGACCCAGGCGCTATGTTTTCTTGGCGGAGCCAATTCGATCTTCTGCGGACCAAAACTCCTCACCACGCCCAATCCGGGCCCCGACCGTGACATGCGGCTGATGGATCGGCTGGGCCTGGTGCCGATGGAGTGAACGGCTCTGTTCACCACAGTGCGGCGGCGGCCATCATGACGAGCCCGATGGCGCCCAAGGACCAAATATACGGTCGCAGAGCAAGGCCAGCGAGATAGGCGGGGAAATAGGCGACGCGCGCCCAGAAGAAAATATTCGCGCCGAGCTGTGCCTGGACGCTGTCCCGGCCGGAGAAATGCAAGGCCGCCGCAAGTGCGGTAAACACCACCAGATTTTCCAGCATGTTCATGGCGGCGCGGTCGGCGCGTCCGGATATCGGTGTGGGCGGCGGCAGGTTGTCGCGATTGCCCATGGCGCGGCGCATGCCTTCAAGGTCCCAGGCGCGGTTGCGATAATAGCTGCCGGCAAGCGCCATGACGAAGGTCAGGATCGCCGACCAAACGAGAACCTGTTCAATGCTCATCATGGCGTTGTCCTTTGAACAAAGTTACGTCGCAAGGCTCGCCGCGGATGCGCCGTTCAAGCAAACGTCCGAACGATCCAGAGCCCGGCGAACAGTCCGGCGATCGACAGCGATACCGATGCCGCCACGTAGAGAGCCGCCAGTCCCAGTTCGCCGCGTTCATAGAGCAGGATGGCATCAAGCGAGAATGCCGAAAACGTGGTGTAGCCGCCCAAAATGCCGGTAGCGAGCAGGAGCCGCAGGTGCTGCGAGGCTTCTCCCTTGAAGGCGAGATAGGCGACCAGCGCCCCCATCACGAGCGATCCTGAGACGTTCTCGAACAGGGTTGCGAAAGGGAAAGATGTTCCTACCAGGCGCGCCATGGTGACGTTGACACCGTGGCGCAACGCGGCGCCGGTCCCGCCGCCGAGAAACACGATCAGGTAGTTCATAAGGTCCTCCGCTTTGCGTCGATGGTGCATGCTATTTCATGGATTTCCGCTTGAATGGACGCATGCCACCCGTCAGGATGGATGTCCACATCCATTGAGCCTTAGTCGACTGCATGGCCGAACGCCGCCGCGTCAGAACATTCGAATGGTCGACGGCCATCATTGCAGCGGTTTCGATCATCGCGGGTACGATCGTCTACTTTCGCGACGGGTCGGATAAATTCATCGCGATCCTGAGTTCCGATCTCTGGCTGTTCGGAGGCATGCTGCCCAAGATGGCTGCCGGCTGCCTGATTGCGGCCTTCGTGACCCGGCTGTTGCCGCGCGAAGTGGTGGCGCGGGTCGTGGGGGGAGAATCCGGCGTTCTTGGCATTCTTATCGCCATGGTGATGGGCGCGGTCCTGCCGGGTGGGCCGCTCACGATTTTTCCGGTCGCCGGCGCGTTCCTGCTGCTTGGTGCCGATGTCGGGACGGCCGTGGCGTTCATCACGGCGTGGAACCTGCTTGGCTATAACCGTGCGCTCATTTGGGAGCTGCCCTTCTTTGGGCCGGAATTCGTCGGCTGGCGTATTCTCATTGCCGTGCCACTGCCGATCATCGCCGGCCTATCGGCGCGCATCGTGGCCCGTGCGGTCGCGTCGCGTTGGGGAGGCGACCAATGGACCTGATGACGATCATCAGCGTGCTTGTCACCGTCGTGTTGTGGGGGCTGGTTGCCGCGTTGGCGCTGACGGCCGCGGTGCGCAGCAAGGCGCTGTTTCGCGAGGGCATGCAGGAGGGCAGCCGCGACTTTGTGGTGCTGATCCCGCGCGTGCTCGTCGGTGTCATCGGTTCCGGTTATGTCGCGGCCGTGATGCCGCAGGAGACGATCGGTGCCTGGATCGGTCCCAATTCGGGCCTCCTCGGCATCGCCATAGCGACGCTCGCAGGCGCAGCTACGCCCGGTGGCGCGGTGGTGGGTTTTTCGGTTGGGGCGGCGGCCCTCAAGGGTGGGGCCGGCGCCCCGCAGGTGATCGCTTATACGACGGCCTGGTCGCTCTATACGTTGCAGCGGCTGATCAACTGGGAAATCCACATGATGGCGCCGCGCGTGGTGTGGCTGCGCGCTTTCGTTTCGCTCCCGCTTCCGCTCCTGGCCGGCATTTGCGCGATGCTTCTTGGCAAGCCTTGATGCACGGCCCCGGGTCGGCGGATTACGGCGTTCGCTCCGCCAAGGGGCGGATCGTCCGCCTAATCCGCCCTACGGTGTCTTTAATGCACCGCGAGTTCTGCCCGCGGCAGGATCGAGCCACGATGGCGGATGACGCGGCTGGCGAGACGATGTCCCACGCTTGCGGCGGCAACTGGCGTTTCGCCAGCGAGGCGCGTTGCAAGATATCCCGCATTGAAACTGTCGCCCGCCGCCGTGGCGTCGACCGGTATGACGATTTCGGGCACGGGAACGAATTCCATGGTGCCTCCGACGGCAACCAGCGCGCTGTTGGGGCCGTTCTTCACCACGATCTCGCCGATGCCAAACGCCTGGTGACGTTCGACCGTCGCTTCCGGGCTTGGATCGCCCCACAGCACCGCCTCGTCGTCATAGGTCGGCAGCGCAATGTCGACGCGCTTGAGCGCCTCCATGAATACAGTGCGGGTGCGGCTCAAGTCGCCCTTCCAGTCACGCGGGCGGAAATTGCCGTCGAAGGCAATCTTCACGCCCTGCTGGCGCGCGACTTCGATCACGGCAAGAAACCGGCCGATGGCGTTGTTGGAATAGAGTGACAGCGTAATCCCGGTGAAATAGACGAGTTTGGCCTTGGTGAGCGCCTCGCCCACCAGCCCCCAGTCCGGCAGGTCGAACAGGTCGCGCGCCGGGGCCTCGCCGCGCCACTGATGGATTTTGCGTCGTCCCTCGGCGTCGGCTTCGACCATCACGAGGCCGGGCAGGCGTCCCGGCAGACGGCGGATCAGGTCACAATTGATACTCTCAGCCGTCGCCAGCGCCACGATGGCATCCGAATAGCTGTCGTCGCCGAGCGCGGTCGCAAAGGCAACATCGAGCCCAGCGCGCGCCAGATAGACCGCGGTGTTGAAAGTGTCGCCACTGCAATCGACGGCAAGGCGGCCATCGTGCCGCGACAGCCCGATTATGGCCTCGCCGACGGCAACGACGCGGGCAGTCTTGTCGCTCATGAGAGGTTCCGGCGTGTTGCGACGAACTTCAATTCTGGGACGCCCACACAGCATAGGCCAAAGAGCTTGGCAAATCCGGGTCTGGCAAGTCTGGGTTTGGCAAGTCTGGGTTTGGCAAGTCTGGGCCCAAGTTGTCGCGCTGGTTTTGGCAGGCCATAATGTTGTAACATAGCTGCGATCCTCCACATTTTCCAAGAAACCACGCGGGTACACATGGCGGCGCAGGCGACCCAGGGAACCGGCCAAGTTCACGACCAAGCGCACGGCCATCACCATCATCATGCGCCAGGACAGGGCCATCCGGCGGCGAAGATCGGGCCATCGCTCCTGCGCATGACGGTCGGCGCGCGGATTTCGATCGCCGCCGTTCTGACCGCTCTGATCTGGATGGTGGTGATCTGGGCGATGAGTTGAGGCATCGCATGGCATTAGCCCTGCAATTTCGCGATTTGACCATTGGCTATGATCGCCATCCGGCCGTGCATCACTTGAGTGGCGCGGTTGCGTCCGGTGCGCTGGTGGCCGTGGTCGGGCCGAATGGGGCCGGCAAATCGACCTTGTTCAAAGCCATTGCGGGGCTGCTCCGTCCGCTGTCGGGCGAAATCGATCGCGCGGGATTGCGCGCGCAGGATATCGCCTACCTGCCGCAAGCGGCTGAAATCGATCGAAGTTTTCCGATCAATGTCTACGACATGGTGGCGATGGTACTGTGGCGGCGCGCCGGCTTGTTCGGCGGCATAGACCGCGAGGACCGCGCCGGCATCGAGCGGGCGATTGCTTCCGTCGGCCTCACGGGATTTGAAGGCCGCGCCATTGGGACGCTCTCAGGCGGTCAGATCATGCGCTTGGCACACTGTTCGCAGTCGGCATCATGATGCTGCCGGCCGCCACCGGGCGCTTCTGGGCACGCGATATCACCCAGATGGTCATTGTCGCGGCCGGCTCCGGTGTCATCTCGGGGTACGCGGGATTGCTGTTGTCGTTTCACACCGGCGTTCCGGCGGGGCCAGCCGTCATTCTGGTTGCGGGCTTTCTCTACGTGTTGTCGGTCTTGTTCGGCCGGGTTGGTGGAATAGTCCGTCAGGCCATGCCGCGTCGTCATCTGGAAGCGTAGGACGATGCTGATAAGACGACAGATGCTCGGGGTCGCAGCCGCGCTTATTGCGTTCTCGATCGTAGGTCCCCATGCGGCGCAAGCGCAAGACCGCCTCAAAGTGCTGGCGACATTCTCGATCCTTGGGGATTTTGTAATAGCCGTCGGCGGCAACCGCGTGGATGTCACATCCCTCGTCGGCCCCAACAGTGACGCCCACGTCTATTCGCCGGCGCCGGCGGACGCCAGGAAGGTCGCGGATGCGAAGGTCGTCGTTACCAATGGGCTTGGCTTCGAAGGCTGGATGGGCCGTCTGGTGCGAGCTTCGGGAACCAAGGCCAAGGTCATCGAGACGACTTCCGGGATCGCAACGCGTAAATTGGCCGACGGTCATGCGGACCCTCATGCCTGGCAGTCCGCCGAGCATGGCAAGATCTATGTCGCCAATATCCGGGACGCGCTCGTCGCGACTGACCCGCCGGGCCGGGCCGACTATAAATCGAATGCAGCCGCTTATCTCGCCAAACTTGATGCGCTCGACCGCGAACTCAAAGCCGCAGTGGCCTCCATTCCGGCCGAACGCCGCCGGATCATCAGTTCGCATGACGCCTTCGGGTATTTGCAACAAGCCTATTGCATCGAATTCATTGCACCGCAGGGCCTGTCGACCGAGTCGGAAGCGTCAGCCCGCGATGTGGCGCGCATCATTACGCAGATTAAGCGCGAGAAGATTCCTGCGGTCGTTCTGGAAAATATCTCAGACCCGCGGCTGTTGGAGCGTATCGCCAAAGAGACCGGCGCCCGCCTAGGCGGCAAGCTTTATTCGGATGCGCTGACGGACCGCAACGGCGATGCTCCGAGCTACATCGACATGATGCGTCATAATATGCGGCAGATTGTTGCGGCATTGAGGGGGTGAGTTTACAAAAAAGCGCGGCCACGTGGCCGCGCTTCGTGCTTCGTGCTTCACAAGCGACATTGTCGCCAATCAATCAATCCAGCGGCTCGACCTTCACGATCGAGGCGCCGTGATTGCTGCCGACCCAGAAGGTTGGTGGATTGGTGGAATTGTCCACGAACATGCGGCGCATATTGGTGTTGCGCGGCAGCGGATATTCGACCGCCTGTCCGGATTTGGGGTCGAGGCGCACGACGCGGTCGGTCGACATGCCGCCGGTCCATGCGTCGCCGTTCTTGTCCGTGACCACATCATAGGGATGTGTGTGCTTGGTCGGCACCGGGTACTCCTGGACCTTTTCGTATTTGGTGTCGAACATCGTGACCTTGTTGCCGCGATATTGGGCAAACCAGAAGCGATCCTGTTCGTCGAGGCGGCCGCGCCGATTGCGCGAGAACGGCGTGCCGGTCTGGTAGGCCGTGAACTTCAGCGTCTTGGCGTCGACCTTGACGAGATAATTTCGCTGGAAGTCGGTTACATAGACGTTGTTCTGCGAGTCGGCGCGCACGTCATAGATCGAATAATTGGTCCGGCCACCGGGCAGGATGCTGAGTGGGTCGAGTTCCTCCCACTTTTCGGTTGCCAGATCGAGCCGGAACAATGTGGAGACGCCGGCATCGTTGATCCAGACTTTGCCGTCGACATGGTGCGACATGGTCACCATGTTGAGCTGCGAATTGTCCTTGTTGCGTTCCGCGGGCAGCTGCCACAGGCGAAACTTCTCGGTCTCCGGGTCGAACTTGGCGATCGAAGCCTGATACATCATGCCGAGCCAGAGCTTGCCCTCTTTGTCGATGCCGAGGTCCAGGCTGCCGTTGGGAAATCCCGCCTTGAGGGTCGGCACCGGATATTCAGTGTGCTGGCCCGTCTTGGGATCGAGCCGGCCCAGAAACTGCTCGCCGAAATTCGTATACCAGACCGTGCCGTCTTTGATCACTACGTCATGCGGCTCGATGGTCGGGCGGGGCAGGTCATATTCTGTAATGACCACGTTGGTTCCGCGGCCTTTGACGCGCGGCATTGTCTTGAGTTCGAATTGCCAGTCCTGCGAACTGCTCAAATTGACACTTGAGATGTATTCCGCCGCCTTGCGGAAACGTTCCGGATTGCCGGCGCGGGCCTGATCGACGCGGCGCTGCGGCTTGATCGGCTGGCTCACCTGCGCGTAGCCGTTCATGCGCGAGATCACGTTGACCAGTTCGTCGGCATTGTAGGTCGACTTGAACACGCGCTCAAGCGTGTGGCAGCTGATGCAATTGAGGAAGTTGGCCTTGTCGTCGTCGGTGCCGGGCGCGCTCGCCATCCATTCCGCATTGGTGAGTTGCCGCGCGAGATTGCGGGCCTTGCGCATCTTGAGGTCAACAGTGCCCGGGCCTGTCGCGATGGTCACCGCATTGGGACCTTCGAGGTCGTAGCCATTGGCGCGTGCCGAGATCTTGTATTCGCCGGACTCCAGACGCGCGGCCGGGAAGGTGAAGCGCCCCTGCGCATTCGTCACCACGCTGACCGTGATGTTCGAACCCGCCTTTTTGGCGCTGACCACGACGCCTTCCATGGCGCCTTCTTCTGCGGATGTAACCTGGCCTGCGAGGACTTGGCCTGCAAGGACTTGGGCGTGACTGTGACCGGCGCCGAAGACCATGAGCGCTGCAGCGGCAACGCCAAATAACCATCTGGTATGCATGATGCCTCCCTGGTGAATGACCATCCCGCCGGCCGGTTTGGCGCTGGCGAGCTTGGCGGGAGCCTAGGGCCGCGGCCGGTCGAGTTCAAGCACGCGCCGGCCAGTTTGAGCTTGGATTTCCTATTCTGGCCCCTATGTTACGGGCCAAAAGGAGCCTCTCGATGTCTGACAAGATTCCCGTGACGGTGCTGACCGGTTACCTCGGTGCCGGGAAGACCACGCTGCTCAACCGCATCTTGTCCGAGCCGCATGGGCAGAAGTTTGCCGTCATCGTCAACGAATTCGGCGAAATCGGCATCGACAACGACCTCGTGGTGGGCGCCGACGAGGAAGTGTTCGAGATGAACAATGGCTGCATCTGCTGCACTGTGCGCGGCGATCTGGTGCGCATCATCGACGGCTTGATGCGGCGCAAGGGCAAGTTCGACGCCATCATCGTGGAAACCACCGGGCTCGCCGACCCGGCGCCGGTGGCGCAGACGTTTTTCGTCGATGAGAACGTCGGCCGCAAGACCAAGCTCGACGCCGTCGTCACGGTGGCGGATGCCAAATGGCTGGTCGATCGCCTCAAGGATGCGCCCGAAGCCAAGAACCAGATCGCATTTGCCGACGTCATCCTGCTCAACAAATCGGACCTCGTGAAACCTGACGAACTGGCTGAAGTCGAGGCGCGCATCCGTGGCATCAATCCCTATGCGCGTGTGCACCGCACCGAGCGCTGCAAGATTCCGATTGCCGAAGTGCTGGGACGCAATGCCTTCGATCTCGATCGTATTCTCGATATCGAGCCGGATTTTCTCAAAAGCGATGACCATGATCACGATCACCACGATCACGGTCATGATCACGACCATGATGGACACGACCACCATGATCACGATCACCAAGGCCATGCGCACGGGCACGGCGGCCTCAAACATTATCACGACGAAGATATGCAATCCTTGTCGCTATCGACCGACAGTCCGCTCGACGCCCAGAAGTTTTTCCCCTGGGTGCAGGGGTTGGTTCAGAACGAAGGTCCGAGCATCCTGCGCTGCAAGGGCATCCTCTCTTTCAAGGATGACCCCAAGCGGTTTGTGTTCCAGGGCGTACACATGATCCTTGATGGCGACCACCAACGGGAGTGGAAGGACGGCGAGAAACGCCTGAGCCGTGCGGTCTTCATCGGGCGCAAATTGCCCGAAGAGTTGATTCGAACAGGCTTTGAAAGCTGCATCGCGTGACGATGTCCGTTGATCCCTCATGAGCGATAACACCAGAGATATCGCCTCGGTGGCCGAGCGCATCCGGCCGGTTGCGGTGGGCGGCAGCGTGGTTGGCCTGCATTTTCTACAGAGGACGCCTGTCTTTGTGCTTGGCGAAGAGGCATTGGTGCTCGCCACGAACGATGGCGAGCCGCAGCGCTGCGACATACACGGCGGTGCGATTCTTGAGAGCGCTGCCGATGGCAAGCAAGTCATCACGGGCGGTGACGACGGCAAGGTGATGTCGACCGACGCAAAGGGCAAGGGCACGCTTGTTGCGACTGACCAAAAGCGTCGGTGGATAGACCACGTGGCGCTGGCGCAGGATGGTGCGATCGCCTGGTCGGCCGGCAAACAGGCCTTTGTGCGCGCCAACAAAGCGGCTGCGAATGAAGCGTACAAAATGCTGGAGGTACCCTCGACTGTCGGCGGGCTTGCTTTCTCGCCCAAGGGGTTTCGGCTCGCCATTGCGCATTACAATGGCGCAACGCTTTGGTTCCCGAATGTCACAGGCGAACCCGAGCGTTTCGAATGGAAGGGCTCGCATCTGGCAGGGACTTTCAGTCCCGATGGGCGCTTCCTTGTCACCGCGATGCAGGAATCGACGTTGCACGGCTGGCGCGTCGTCGACCGCAAGGACATGCGGATGCAGGGTTATGCCGAGCGCGTGCGTTCGCTCGACTGGAGCCACGATGGCAAGTGGCTCGCCACCTCGGGTTCGAACCAGCTCATTCTCTGGCCGTTCCAAGCCAAGGATGGCCCGATGGGCAAGGCGCCGCAGATCATGGCGCAGACCGGACATCAGGTCGACGTGGTGGCGTGTCATCCTCGACAGCCGATCACGGCGGTCGGATATGCGGACGGCATGGTGTTAATCGTACGCAATGATGACGGCGCCGAAATCCTCGCCAAGCGTCCCGGCGATGCACCTGTCACGGCGCTTGCCTGGAGCCAGGACGGGACGCTGCTGGCGTTTGGCACCGAGAGCGGTGAAGCGGGCGTGCTGGATTTGAGTTGATGGGGAGCGCACAGCATGGACACGGCCCCGCCGACAGTGCCGGGACTATGGATTGGACGTGGGCTGCGTCGGTTCGGCCGTCCATAGCTTTTCGCCATTGCGGCCGTAGCTGTCGATCATTCGCGCAATCACGAAGTGGTCGATATCCGGGCCGGACGGCCACGCACCCCCTGGGGCGGCTGCGATGGCTCGCTGCCCGACCATCTTGATTTCGTCGAGAGAGTGAACAGGACGCCCCGTGGCGTCGACCAGAACCTTTCCGACAGTGTCCGGCGGCAGCCGATCGAAGACTTTTTCCGCCTCGTCCAGTGCATTGCGAACGTCCGAGATCATGCTTGGAATCGCTGTCGCATCGGCAGCGAAGACCGAATTTTGAAGCTCGCCCCGGGCATATTGAGAATGATATCGAATCCGTTCGATCGCCTTCTCGGGCGTCATTTCGGCATCTTTTCCGGGCGTCGCCCACATGGCGTGCCAGAGCGGCATGACGAATGCGTGAACCAGATAAAGGTCGACCAAATCTCGTGGCTGCCGCCGCGACGCGGCGGCGAGGACCTTGTTCACGGCAAGATCTGCGAAATGCAGGCGCCATCCGAACTCCGGATCCGGAACGGGTTCATAGAAATTATAACCACTGTATTGCACCCACTGGATCTTGGTCGTGCCGAAGCCTGGTTTCGACGCAATGGCTTCGACAAAGCCCTCGTATCTTGTGCTCGAAGAGAGCTCAAATCCGGCCGCCTTGAGATCGGCCATGTCGAGTTCGGCTGCCGTGATGACGTCGATGTTTGGTGCGTTGAATATATCGAGGTCTTCGGACGCTCGATAGCCATGCCGCTGCAGCACCGCCCCGCCCGCCACCGGTGATGACGGCGTGCGACGCCTACAGAGAACCTTAAGCACTTCGCTCTGAAAGGTATCAAGAGGCACGGTCAAGTTCAGCTTCTATCTCAGCACCAAGACGCCAGGCAGCCAAGTTGCCGTAGGTCTTCAATTGTCGGGCGACGACCCGCATGCTTTCGGATGTTGGTTCCGGACGGATGTTCCATAGGCACCTCGGGCCGAACCCCTGGACAGCCAATTCAAGCAGGTCGTGCAAACGCTTTTCAGAAATCCGGTCCATACCAAGAGTCCTCAGCCAGCAACACATAAGCTCTCGGACGGCAATTGTGGAGAGCAGTCCTGCACCGACTGGAGCCACGACGGCAAGTGGCTTCCGACCTCAGGCTCGACCCAGCTCATCCCATCGAGGTTTCAGACAGGCTCAGTGCAAGGGCGGCGTTTCACCTGACCCGCAGCAGCGCTTGAATTTCTTGCCGCTGCCGCACGGACAGGGCTCGTTGCGGCCGACTTTGATGCTTTTGGCGGGCTGCTGCGGTGCCCGCAGATTGCGCAAGCGCAATGTCGAATGTAAGCCGAGGATGCTGGGCCGCAGCACGGTGATATCTTCGGCACGTCTTTCGGGCGTCATGCGGAATTCCTGCAGTTCCTCGCCGTCATCGAGCGCGAGCCTCACGATCGGCCTAAGGAACATGGACATCTCGTCGTCGTCGTCCGCGCGCGCCCAATTCGCGTCCATTGCGTCCATCCCTTCGAGGAATCCGACAGCCCAGTGCCGGCCCGCCGGTTCATTCAACTGCTCTAACAGCGGGCTATGCGCGTAGCTTGCGCCAAGCCGGTCCGCGATCGTGTTCCACATGCGCGTCAACAACTGGTGGGCCTTTGCCACCATCTCATTGTTGTTGTGAATCACGGAGGCGCGGACGGACTTTATGGTTCGGTTGACTTTTTCACGCGCGCGCGCCCGATTGGAATCCATGGCCAGAGCGCACCAGAATCCATCGATCCTCTCGACGCTCAGGCTTTTCCCGGCAATCGTGAGGTCGCTTGCCAGGCATTCGTCAAGCCAGAGAATCTCTTCCTCGTCTAGCGCGATGGCTTTCGCCGGGTCGCGGTCGAACACATCATTCTCGGACTCGCCGTCGCCAAACGGATCCTCATCGAAATCATTCTCGTCGTTTACGATCAATTCAAGCGCCTCGACCGGATCGTCGATGGGAACAAGGTACTCATTGACGAACATTGAATCGTCGCCGGCAGCGAGATTGCCTGCGATCGTGAGTTGGTTTTCGTAGTCTTTGAGATCGTCTTCGTCCTGCAGCAGACGGCCGTCCCGCCAGGCGGCGCGCATCTGCTCCCGCATTTCTTCCAGGCCGAGCAACAAGATCGAACTGACCCATCCCTCCCACGCAACATCGTCGGTTTCGGCCAGTCGCTCCCGATCGAAGCGGT
>Ga0209488_10002212_pt1 | contig 16167 bp, 6 predicted proteins | sample Rivendell_Oct201_8_FD_188349 | JGI IMG/M metagenome (GOLD analysis project Ga0209488, IMG submission 188349) | Vadose zone soil microbial communities from the Eel River Critical Zone Observatory, Northern California, USA -... | ecosystem: Environmental > Terrestrial > Soil > Vadose zone >... | reverse complement strand
ATCAATGGTCTGGAAAATAATTTCCGTGCTCAGCGTGATCCCGCTGCCCAGGATCCGGATCGTCTGTCCCGGATTCGCCGAAGGCACTCCCGCATTCGCTGCCGTTCCGGATAACGCGATGGATTGAATTCCATTGACCGCAACGAGAGTGGCCTGTCCGCCGCTGGTACGAATGATAAGAGGAGCCGTGGAGGCACCTGGAGGGAGACTAAACGAAACGCTGTCGTTGTCGGCGCGGTCGAGTCCGGCGCTGATGGTGGTATTGAATACATCGGGACCGATGAAGGCGCCTGTGTCGAGCAATTGAGTGGCCCCGAGGACGATAGTCACATCGCCCTCGATGAAGCCGCTGCCTTTCAACTGCATGACGCCGCCCGTGGCGAAAGGACTCGGAGTCACCACCTGAACGAGGGTCGGGACGATCTGAAGGAAGAACTCTCCTTCAGCGCCGACGATGCGAATATTTCCCGTCGCCGCATTGTCCGGGACAATCACCGTCAGGCTCGTGCCGTCGGCAGACACGGCAGCCGGTGTGAAAGCCTCGAAGGTTCGGATGTCGGCATTGCTGTTCGATGAAACCTGGGTGACAAAGACCACCTCGGTGCTCATGTCAAACCCGGTACCGGTCAGCGTGATCGCATCGCGCACGTTCGTCGAAACGATCGCGGGATTCGCGGGTGTTCCACGAGCCGCCACGGTTCCCGCCGCAATTCCAGTGAATGTCATGGCGAAGGGAGCGGACGTTCCGCCCAGAGTGCGGATTTTCACCGGGCCCGGAGGTGGATTCATGGGCAGGCCGAAATTGGCAGCTCCATTCTGGGTGGCTCCGGAACTAAAGATCTCGGGACCGCTGAAATCCCAGAGATCGTCGACTTCCGTCGCGCCACCGGCCCCAATCGCATTTCCGAGAATCAAAGTGGATGCGCCCTCTGCAAAACCACTTCCGGTCAGTGAAAGGGTTGCTCCGTCACTGAACGAACTTCCCGAAAGGTCGATGTCGGTGAGAGTCGGAACAATTTGCAGCACCAACCCGGCCGGTTCTTCACTCAACCGTACCAGACCAGTGACCGCATCCGATGGCACCACCACCACGAGACTCGTGCCGTCCACCGCCACGCTGGTGGGGATGACTTCGTGTTCCTGCAATCCAAATTGCGGGGAGTTGCTATTAAAGACTGCGAATCGCACACGCGTCGATGCGTTGAAACCTTCGCCGACCAGCGTGATCGACTGACCCACATTGGCCGACGGCATTCCACCGAGCCCCGGTACTCCGCTCACAGCGGCTGCCGTGATGGCATTAAGGCTGGTGACTCCCGGTCCGGCATATCGGATGGTGAGCGTGTAGTCACCCAGCGAAACACCGGCCACCGTTCCCGCGCCCGATACGGGGTTGTAAGAAATGTTGGGGTAACTGGAATAACCGAGGTAGTACGTGACGGCCGGTTGCAGGACGATGCGAGTCAGGAAAGATGTTGGCGCCGACAGGGCGTTTCCATTTTCGTCAAAGAGGATCAACTGGGCATTGCCGCCCTGAGCTCCGGTGACGGAAATGCTAAAGAGCCCTCCTGCTTCCGCTCCCACCAATCGGTAGAGATCCACATCGGTGCCGACATTGATCCGTCCTGTGACCGTCAGCAGGCGATGGGGTGCAACCGTCAGATCGGTGGCCGTCGCTAATGTCCCTCCCACGCCATCGACGGCGGCGCCGCCTTGTGCTTCGGCGGCCACCGTTGCCGTGGCCAGATCGGTCAGCTGCAATCGTGCGGTGCCTCCGGCGGTAGTAACTTGAACGGTAGTTCCGGTTGCTCCTGCTGGGACATTCAAATCCACGACTACGGCCTTGCCGAGAGCGCTCTGAAGTTCCGGCCCGAGAATCGGACTGGTGTCGGTGACGGAACTTGCGCCAAAGGTATAGGTGACGCCTTCACCCGGATTGACGCCGCCTTCCGGAATTCCGGAACCGAGCAGTCGAATCGCCGAACCCGGCGTGAGCGTTCCGACCTGAATGCCATCCAGTGTCGGGACCACTTGCAGATTGATGCTGGACGCAGCTCCCGCGATGGTTACCGGTCCGGTGACCGCCAGCACCGGCACCACGACAGTCATCGAGGCTCCACCAATAGCAACCGTGGTCGGGTGCACCACGATCACGCTGTGAGTCCCATCCTGAGCGACACCTTTAAAGATAATGTTGGTGAGCGAATTGAAACCGTATCCGGTCAGCGTGATGGTTTGTCCGGCATTGGCCGCCGGCAGCAAGGCATTGGTCGGAGTTCCTTCCAGTGTCTTCGCAACAATAGAAGTGAGGCCTATCGATTTCTGGCTTCGTATCGGAATCGCCGGCAGAAGAAAGGATCCGCCCTCGGTGATGATTTCCACCGGTCCGGCAAGAATCCGTTCCGGAAGAGGAAGGCTGATGCTGCCGTTCAACATTGCCGCATCCTGGATATCGTTCACCGATGACGCGGAGTTGATGTTGATGATCTCTCCGCCGAATTTCAGCGTCGATGCTGCTTCAATGAATCCGCTTCCAAATAATGTCCAGCTGAGTCCATCGATGGGCTGATTGAAATTTGGATTTCCATCGCTGGGATTGATTGGCCGGATCATCGGAACAATCTGAAGCACCAATCCATCGCCGGGCGCTCCGCTCACGCGCACATGACCGGTCACGGCCTGATCCGGGATTGTGACTTCGATGGTCGTGCCGTCGGCCGAGACCGCGTCGGCGCGAACCGTGATGTAGCCGTGAGCGCCGGTACTGTTCACGCGTTCGAAGATGACGTTGGTGAAAAGGTTGTAGCCGCCTCCGATAATCTGAATGCGCTGACCCGCGTTCGCCGAGGGGCGCAGAGGATCGGCTGCCGTTCCATCGATGGCGGCGGCAAGTACTCCACCCACACGCAGAGCCGTCGGGGCCCCCGGCATGCTGAGATTCAGGATGCGGCCGCCGCTGGTGCTGGCCACCAATTGGCCGGACGCATCGAAGGCAAGTCCGGTGACATCGCCGGAAGCTTCAAAGCCGACTCCCTGTTGCCGCAGATCGATGGTTCCCAGTTGTAGGTTCCCGATCGGATCGAATGGCGGCACCGCACGGCCAGTGGCTGGATCCAATTCCAAAATGCTGCTGGATGATCCAGCCCACAACAAAGTATTGCGTGTCGGATGCACCGCGAGCGCGCCGGTAATGCCGCCGGCGGAAAGAGCGTTGTGGAAACTTTGGATCGCGGCGCCGGTGGCCGGATTAATTTCCGTAATCAGACTGGTGGAGGCCCGCATGACAAACAACGTGCCGCGCGCTGCGTGATAGGTGACGGCCAAACCTCCGTCTTCATCAACCAGAGGCAATCCTCCGAGAGGAACGTCAGCCAGTATCGTTCCGGCGCCCGCAGGGTTGATGTAGTAGATGCGGTCCGGAGTATCGGCTCCGTTGATCACCACCATTGTTCCCGCCGGCACCAGCACGTTGCCGCGCACGGCATCCTGCACGGTAACGGGTGAGGTCAGGAACGTGATCCCCAGCTGACCAGTGGTCAGACCGGGGCGGTTGACCGTTCTTACCAGACTGAATGTTCCCGGATCGAGGATGCGGATCGGCGTTCCGGCAACATTGTCGACCACCGCGAGTCTTCCGGCATCGGCGCCGGCGGAGGTCGGGAAGATCGCCATCGAGAGTATTCCGGAAACGCTGGCAGGATCGTCCGCGGCGATCGACACAGGCGCGCTGGTTCCACCTGCTGTGCTCACGCGCACCGGACTCGTTCCGCCGCCCGGGATGCTGACGACGATGGTGTCGTTGGAGATGAAGTTGCCGGTGACATCCACATTGGTTCCCGTGTCGGAAACCACGACGCCGTTGAAATTCACCGAGAGATTGGAGTTCTCCGTGAATCCGCTACCGAGAAGTCGAACCTGTCCTCCCGTGAAAGGCTCCACACGTTCGAGAGTGGGAACAATTTGCAATGAGAACGTGCCGGCGGATCCGACAACGCGAACGACTCCGGTGATGGCATCATCGGGTACTCGAACTTCCATCAAGGTTCCGTTGGCATTGACCAGATGAGGTTGCACGGCGCGGTTTGAAACCGTGCCGGTATTGGTGATCGTCGGAAAGATCACGTCGCTGGTGAGATCAAATCCGCTGCCGAGGACCTGAATGGTTTGTCCTGCGTTGGCCGAGGGCAGCGCCAGATTGGCCGGTGTTCCTTCCGGTGCCGTACTCAGAACCTGGGTCAGGGAAATCGGAAGCGCCGAGGAAGTTCCGCCTTCGGTTGCCACACTGATCGGCCCGGTTGCTCCGCCGGCCGGTATGGTCAATGCAATTCCATCATTATCGGCTCGGTCGAAGCCGGCGCCGACAGGTGCACTGAAGACATCGGGTCCTGCCGCAACCTGAGTGTCGACCAGTTCGGTGGCGCCAAAGCGAATCGTGATCGCGCCTTCGATGAAACCACTGCCAAGGATCGTAAACGTTTCTCCGGCACCAAACGTCGAGCTGGTGAGGTCGATGTCGACAATGGTCGGAACGATCTGGAGACGCGCGGCGCCAGTAGCTCCGGTCACTGTGATGTTCCCCGTCTTTGCCGTATCGGGAACGATCACTTCGACACTCGAGCCATCGGCAGCGGCCCGCGTGGGAGTAACGGCAATGGTTCCTACGGTGCCATTGGAGCTGGCGATCGTCGGGAAGACCACTTGTGAACTGAGGTTGAGATCGACGCCGAGAATTGTGACGGCCTGTCCGACATTCGCGGAGGAGACCAGATTATCGAATGGCGCGCCCGACTGAGCGAGGCCGTCAATGCCAGTGACGGTGGAAAGGAGATACCGGTCTTCGAGCTTTTCGATAATGAACGGATTGGTCCGGCGCTGCCCCAGCTTCTTATGCCTGGAGCGCTGTACGCGACTCAGCCGCCCTGCGACCCAAGACCACATAGAACAAAGTCCTTTGCTTGCTCGCCTGTCAATCCGTTTTCAGAAGGAGCTTGACACTACACTGACCTGATGGTGATGGTCAATCCGAAGTTGGTGGATTTTGCGCACTTTTTTGGGTGTTACTGGTGGCGGGCGGACGGTCTCTTACGCACCCGGAATCGGGGCCTGTCCGGCGCAAATTCTCGAACATGACGAAGAAATGGGGCCTTCGAAGTCCGGGAACGAACTACTATTTCACGCAGTGAGTTCTGCCGCGATACACCCGGTGGCAGTTCGAACAGGAGTCGACCAGCTGATTGGTGGAGTCACTGACCTTTGCCTGGTCTCGGGTCTGTGAAGCCTTGTAGGACGCTTTCCCAGCTTCCGCAAGCTCCGCGGTGAACTTCTTCCATTCGGGATCGTCCACCGGAACGAGCTTTCCGTTTTCGCAGCGGCGTCCAGGAGTCAGCATCAAAGTCGCCGACTCGCCAACCGCGATCGCGGCGTAGTCGATCAGATCCCAACCTTTATATACATTGCCGCCCCAGACCAGCCAGTCAAACCCGACCGTACCGTCGTTGGCGGCAACGGTCTTCTTTGCACCGGGATCGATTTCCTGCACGGTGAAGACAATGTTCGAGCTCGGGAAAAGAATGCCGCGCATCACTTGAGCGAGGTTTCCGATCGGCGGCAGGAGGTTCGAGTTTCCGGTAGATGCGCTAGCCGTAGCCACAGTCATCGGTGGGAAACTGATTTGCTTCAGAGCCGCACCATCGGTCTGCAATTCGGCGCGTCCCGCCGGATACTTTCCGGCCTGGAGCATGTAGGCCACGATGTCCGTGCTCTGCTGGAGTGTGAGCTTTCCGGAATCATCTTTCGGCATGGTATTGAAAATCTTCTGCACCAGCTCCGACATGGGTTGCCTGGCCCAGATTCCATTGAAGTCATCTCCGGCCAGCGCCGGACCGGTTCGCCCTGCGAGCGTGGCTCCATGACAGGTGGAACAACGCGCATTGTAAACCGCCTGACCGCGTGCCGCCTGCGCATCGGTGTACACGCCCTGAGTCACGATCTGCGATTGCTGGGCCTCCACGGCCGTCGTGAGGAATCCCGCAAGCGAGCAGGCAACAAATGCTCGAGCCCATCGGCGAAAGTTTGATGACATAGGTTTTCTCCAGAATCGAAATTCGCGGAATCATATCGTCACTTGGAAGACGACCGCAATGATGCAGGGCAGTATCCGTGATCTGTTTTGCGATCGGCTGTACCGGCCAGGCGCTCTCAAATGAATTCGAAGTGTTTTGAATTGCGGGAAACCTTCTTCTCGTGCTCCAGTTTCTCAACAGCCGCGAGCATTTCGGAATCGGAGAACAGCAGGCGAAACATCGAAGATAGTTTCCGCGGTGTCACGAATACAGCAGCTCGGAGATAAGTCTCAATAATGAAACGAACGGCATCCTCTGGCTTGATGCCGGATGCAGCTTTCACAAGGTCCGCATGCGCGCTCTCGAATACTCGATATGGAAATCCTTCCGGACTGAGATAGGGAATACCTTTTTTCGGGACGCTCGACGGTCCACGATCGATGCGAAGATCACGCTGAAGCTCTCCCAGCGCAATATCTGCCGGGTCCGGCCGCTTCTGTCCTGCAACTCCGAGAAACCTTCGAACTTCTCCGCAGGTGGCGTGTCCTTCACCGCGAATCAATTGGAATGCGCGCTCCGCATTGGGGGACGACTTCACAGCCCGGAGACGTTTTCGCAATGCAAACACAGACGGAACCATGCCGCGTTCAATCAAAACCAATCGATCGGCAATGACATTGGATTCGACCACATCACCACTGGCAAGCAAGGCATTGGTGAATTCGATAGCTCGACGCGTATCCCCAGCGGCCTTGTACATCGCCGCAAGCGGAAGAGTGGAAGTGGCGTTGTATCGCAGCGCGAATCCGACGGACTTCATGAAGCGCGCAGCCTCGGCCGGTTTCATCAGGAGCTTGTGGCCGACCAGCCATAGTCCTTCGAGCTGACGGCGTTCGAGATCCATGCTATTCCCGCAGCAGCGGCCGCGTGAGGCAGGCCGGGCCGCCGCTTCCAGGAAAACAGATTTCATCGCCATCGAACTTCGTGACGCTACAACCGGCCCCGGCCAGCCGTGATCGCGCGATGGGACTGTTGCATCCCATGGAGTCGTGCTCCTTATCGGAGACGGGAAACAGCCGTCGATGGACTACCGCAAGAGCGCGGTCTAACAGACCGATATCGTATCGACAATTCGTCACTGCAACTCCCAAATTTATTCGTTCATTCGCTCTGTGGCCGCCGCGCGCTTCCGCAGCATTCAAACATTGGACACTTTAATAACACAGAATTATTGAAATCACCGGTCAACGTCGCTTATGCTTCGTGTGCTTCTGCCGATCATGCATTCCATTCCGGAGGTTCGTATGAATGGAGTCCCTCTTCGATTCGCCCGTCGTTGTTTTCCATACTGCATGTTATTCCTTGTGTGCTTTGCTGCGAATGCATCCAATGCTGTCGCGCAAGTCACTGCAGACTTCGTCGGCGTCGGTGCCGATGCCGTCGGCACAACGAGTTTGTCTCCCGACGGTCGGCCGGATTTCCAGATCAACGTTACTGGCTTGCGATCTTTGCCTGCGGGCATTCAGATCGTATCGGACGCCGGGGGCACCTGGGTGTCTCCTAACAATGGTGTGAACTGGGTAGTCGGAATCGCCGGCTATAGCGCGGGGGCCGCCAGTCTTTTCTTCTCTCAATGGGTAGGGAGGAGCTTCACACTTCAAGTCGTCTATTCCGATGGCAGCAGCGATCAAGTAGTGGTGTCTGTCTCGTTGCCACCATCGACCCTCACCGCCATATTCCTGCTCGACGGCGCGGACGTCGTCGGAAAGACATCGTTGCAGCCGGACGGGTGGCCTGATTTCGATGTCCGAATTGCAGGACTGCGCTCGCAGCCTGCGGTGATACAAGTCACGTCCGAAGGCGGTGGAGTGTGGGACTATCCTTATAACGGCTTCAATTGGATTGTGGCTCTGGATAATTTCACCGGTAACGCGGCCAACATCCACTTCGCTCAGTCTTTCGGCGGCAACTTTTCAATTCAGGTGATTTATGCGGACGGCACGACGGACCAAATCGCCGGCGTTCCGCCGCCCTCTTTGCCTTCCACGTTGACGGCGGCGTTTGCCGGATTGAATTCCGATGTCGTCGGAAGAACATCGCGGACCCCGGATGGATTGCCGGACTTCAATGTCCGGGTTTCGGGACTGCGCTCTCTGCCTGTGGGGATACGCGTCCTCTCCGACGGTGGCGGCACATGGGAGTTTCCTTACAACGGATTGAATTGGATTGTGGTTCTGGATAATTACAGTTTTGGCACCGGCATCATCCGCTTCGATCAATATCCCGGCAACAGTTTCACACTTCAAGTGGCCTATGCGGACGGTACCATCGACCAGAGTTCTGTGGCTCAGGCACCGCCTCCGTCTTCAACGCTCACGGCCATATTTACTGGAGTAGGCGCAGACGTCGTCGGTGAAACCGGGCTTAGTCCCGATGGCAGGCCGGATTTCAACATGAGTGTCGGTGGATTGCGTTCTCAGCCTGTGGGCATACGCATATCGTCCGATATGGGCGGTGTTTGGGAATTCCCGTTCAATGGTTTTAACTGGGTGGCCAAACTCGATGGTTACAACGCCGGCACTGGCAACGTCCATTTTTCAATCTCGGCGGGCAATCGGTTCACGCTCGAGGTCTCTTACTCGGATGGCACTTCCGATCTGACCGACGGCGTCGTCGTGCCCCCTCCGCCTTCAACGCTGAGGTCGACATATTTCGGCGTCGGAGCCGATGTTATAGGGACGACGTCGCTCGCGCCGGACGGGAGCGCGGACTTCATTGCCAAGGTCACCGGCTTGCGCTCCGTGCCCGTCCAAATCCAAATTCGCTCGGAGGCCGGTGGTATCTGGAAATCTCCTTATAATGGCGTCAACTTTATCGCTGCGCTTGCGAACTACAACGCCGGCTACGGCGATTTGTATTTTTCGCAATCGGCCGGCAACGCCTTCGAGATCCAGGTGGTCTACACCGATGGCACCTGGGACCAGACCAACGTGCTGGGCCAGTCGCCGGCTTTCCTGGCGGACATCCAGCGGTTGCTCGAACAGTCGACGTTTGGTCCGACCATCGCGCTGAAATCCAGCCTGCAGTCCAATGGCGTCGAAGCATTTCTCGGTTCACAGTTCTACGCCCCGATGCAGGACTATCCCAATCTTGCGTTCTGGCCGCAGACCCGACCGGCGACCTGTATCGATGACTGCCAGAGAGACAACTATTCGTACTATCAGGTACAGCGCCACTTCTTCGTGAATGCGCTCACCGGGCAGGATCAGTTGCGGCAGCGGGTCGCCTTTGGTTTGAGTCAGACATTGGTGACATCCCAAACGGATATCCCGATGCCTGCGTGGATGCGAAGTTACCAGCAGCTGCTTTATCGGAGCGCGTTCGGAAACTTTCGCCAACTCCTCTACGACGTGACATTGCACCCGACCATGGGCCGATTTCTCGACGTGGTCAATAACCGCTGCCAGCGCGGCACTCCGCTGAATGTGAATATCTGCCGCAATGGTCTGACATCGCAACCGAATGAAAACTATGCGAGAGAGATCCTCCAGCTGTTTTCAATCGGCACCGTACTCCTCAATCCCGACGGCACACGCAAACTGGATGGGAGCAACAACCCCATCCCCTCTTACGACCAGAAAACCATTGAAGAATTCGCGCGCGTGTTCACAGGGTGGGTTCTGGCTCCAAACCTGGTGGCACCGGCGGAGTCCGGCGCTACGGTGGTACCAAATTACCGCGACCCCATGGTGCAACACCTGGACTCGTTAGCCCGCGAGGACTATCACGACCACGGCGAAAAGATGCTTTTGAATGGTGCACGGCTTGCCATGGGCAGAACGGCCAGTCAGGATCTCAATGACGCCATCGATAACATCGCTTACCACCCGAACGTTGCGCCGTACATGAGCAAGCAATTGATCGTGCAATTGGTCACGAGTAATCCCAGTCCGGCGTATGTCTCACGTATCGCCGCGGTCTGGACAGCGGGCCGTTTCTCAAACACGCAGTTGTTCGATGTCGTTAAAGCCATCCTGCTCGATCCCGAAGCGCGCGGCGACAACAGGGATCCGATCGCTCAACCCAATTACGGCAAGCTGCGCGAACCGGTTCTCTTTATGACCAATATTTTGCGTTCTCTGAATGGGGTCAGCGATGGAATATTGAACAATCCAGGCGGTGGTATCGGCACCCTGGATATGAGTCAAGACCTGTTCAACGCGCCATCGGTCTTTAATTACTTTCCGCCAACGGCGCGGGTTCCCCTGGAGAATGCCGTAGGGCCTGAGTTTGCCGTTTTCTCATCGTTGACGGCATTGCGCCGGGACAATTTCGTCAACCAGGTGATTTTTTCGACGATTGCGCCGTCCCCGCCAAACCGCCCGCTGGGCACGTCGATTAATTTAGCCTCGTTTACTCCGCTGGCCGCTAATCCGGATCAGCTGATTGAAGCGCTGAATAGCCTGATGCTGCACAGTTCGATGTCGGCCGATACGCGGCAAATCATCAAGACCGCTGTCTCAGCGGTTCCAGCAGCGAGTGCGCTCACACGTGTGCGCACTGCTGTCTATCTGATTGCGACATCGTCGCAGTATCAGGTGCAACGTTAGAGGAGGGTTTGCCATGGCACTTTCACGACGAGAAGTTCTTTGCCGGCTGGGAAGTTTTGGTGCTGCGGCGCTGGCGATGGAACGCTTCGGCATCATGAACGCGCTGGCGCAGGCGAGCGATTACAAAGCCCTCGTCTGCATTTTTCTGTTCGGCGGCAATGATGCAAACAACATGGTGATTCCAGTCACCGATTACGCGACGTATTCGGCGGCCCGCCTGCCTTCCGGCATTGCGATTCCGAAAGACAGTCTTTTGCAGATCTCCCCGCCGAGTCTTGCCGGAAGTGTTTTCGGTTTACATCCCAGCATGACCGGGCTGCAGGAACTCTGGAACCTGAACAAGCTCGGCGTCGTCTGCAACGTCGGACCGCTGGTGGAACCGGCGACCCGAACAACCTACCTGAACAACTCGGTTCGCCTGCCGTTCAATCTCTTTTCTCACTCCGATCAGCAGAACCAGTGGCAGACCTCGGTTTCCAACGGGCAGAGCTCCGCAGGCTGGGGAGGGCGCATCGCGGACCGTACTGCCAGCTTGAACGTTCTCGCGTTTCCGACGGTCACTTCGGTTGCTGGAACCCCGATCTTCACAAGCGGAAGCGTTGAGCGGCCTCTGGCCATCGCCGCTGCGCCGACGGCCCTGAACGCTGCACTGCAGTTGAATGGTTTTTCCGCAACCCAGTCCGTAAGAGACGCGGATCCCCGGTATATTGCGCTGCAGAATCTTATGAACGTCGACAGGGACTTCACCCTCATTCGAGGCGCAAGCCGTGTGTCCAGTTCTGCGTTGTCCATCGAAAAAACTCTGCGTGCCGCCGGCAACCCGACTATCGCGCCATTCCCGCTGAGTCCCCGCACAGGTTTGGGCAATCAACTGGAACAGATTGCGAAAATGATCAGTATTCGGAACACGCTGGGCATGAATCGACAGATTTTCTTTTGCTCCCTGGGCGGCTTCGATACACACACCGGACAGGTGACCAGCAGCGCGTCTCCCACAACCGGGACGCAGGCGAATCTGTTTGCGGAACTCAGTGGAGCGATTCGCGCGTTTTACGATGCAACCGTCACGCTGGGCGTGGCGTCGCAGGTGACGACATTCTCGCTGTCCGATTTCTCCCGCACTTGGGTGCCCAACGGCACGCTGGGCACGGATCACGCGTGGGCGTCGCATCACCTCGTGATGGGAGGCGCCGTGCACGGCGGCGACTTTTTCGGACTCCCGACTTCCAACGGCACGGTGTTTCCGACTCTGGCCGCGGGATCCAGCGATGACACCGATAGCGGGACCGGTGCGCGTGGCCGCTTCATTCCGTCGGTGGCGGTCGATCAGTTCGGCGCCACGCTGGCAAGTTGGTTCGGCGTGGCCGGCACCGATCTACCCGTAGTCTTCCCGAACATTAATAATTTTGGAGCGCATAATCTCGGATTCTTGTAAGCGAACTCGGTCCGCCTGAGTCTTTGTCAAGATCGGTTCGCTTACTTCCGCGGACCGTACTGCGGCAACGGCCGGCCGGTCTCGTACGCACCGAGGTCCGGAGCCCGGCCAGTGAAATCGTCGTTGATTCCGGGGAGCCGAACGCCCGCATCCGTGGCCGCCGATCCCGGCCGAAGCTGGAAGTCGAAGTCCGCCGGTTTGTAGAGCGTTCTCGGGTCGGGTCCGGCCGGGGCGACCTTGACGAACACGTCGTAGTCGATCAGCACGCTGTGCTTATCCTGCCCGGTAGCATCACTGAATTCCTTCAGAGTCTTGAATCTCCGAATGTCGCGGGAGCGTGCTTCCAGTTGGGCTTGTTGCTGCGTCGACAGCTTTCCCATATCGCCAGGAAAGACAGAACGAATCGTCGATGGCGGCGAACTCCACTCGAACGAAAATGCGGCGCCTTCGTTTGGTCGGAATCCGTTGTAGTCCGAGCTCGAATAGTTCGTGTTCGTCTCGACGGCAAATGTTTCCAGAGTTTCGCTCTTGCCGAGAATCAGATTGTTCCGATAGTGAACATTGGACACGGCCAGCAGCATCGGTTTCACCGGCGCGATGAACGTGTTGTGATAAACGACAATCCCAGCCGATGACGCCGTGAACTTCACGGCGCCACCTTCGGGCGAGTGGTACACGATGTTTCGAATGAAGTAGACCGGCCCGCCGAACATGGGCTGCACACTCAACGCGCGATGCCCGGTGTTGAAGCATCGATTGCGGAAGATTCGAACATTGTGAGCGCCGCCGTCGGACTCGATGCAGTTGTCTTCCACGTTGGAGATATCGTTTCCGTAGAAATCGATCGAAACCGGCATGCGATCGCGAATCGGGTCGGGGCTGCCATCGGGATTTCCGTAGGTTGCGATATCGATGCCGTCATGGAAATTGGCGATGGAGTTGTAGGCGACGACGTGCCCGGAGCCGTAGACCTTCACGGCGTATTCGGAAACCAGTTTGGGATTGAACTCGGGAAGATTCTGCCAGGTGGTACCGGTGAATCCCATCAGGTAATTCGGATTGAAACGGCCGAGCATAACGTTGTCGGCAATGTAGTAATCCTTCGATCCCGACCAGTCGGTGTAAATCGCGCGTCCCACATTCTCGAAACGGCAGTTCTTGATCGTCAGGCCGCTGGATCCGATGATGTTTTTCAGCCCGCCCTGAAATGCGAGCTCCGTATTTCGGAACGTGATGCCTTCGAAGTAGTTGAAATTGGCCGCCATCACATTGAACAGGTTGTAGGCGCCGTCGCCATCGAAGATGACTTCGCCGTCGCCTGCACCTTTGATGACGATGGGTTTTTCAGGTGTGCCGCTTTGAGTCAGAAAATAGGTGCCGCTGGAAATGGTTCCAAGGCCGCCGCCGTAACGGTAGCGGTCATCCTTATATATACCGGCGTGAACGAGGATCACGTCTCCCGCCTGAACGCGCGGAGGATACGTATTGAAGTAATCGGAACCGGCGGTGCCGGTGTAATACGCTCCGAGCAATCCGGTGAATGCCGGATCCTGGCGCGGGCCGTTGTAGCCCGGAGGATAGACGTGGTAGACCTTGCCTCCCACCGAGGGCTTCGGCTCGAATCGCGTGCGGACGGTGACGATGTTCTCCGTCTTGCCATCGACGCCGTCGGGATCGGACAACACGAAACGGCATTCGTAATCCGTCGCGGGTGCGAGATCGAAAATGCTTCCAGCAAATCCGTTGGGCACGACGTATTGAAGAGAGTTTTCGTTAATGCGCTCGTTGCCGATGCGCAGCAACGGAAGGCCTTCCTTCCAGACCTGATCGCCTTTCTTGCGATAGGAAACGGCGACAGTGGCGTTGCGGTTGTCGTCGCCGTCGGTGCGCCATTCAAATCCAAGCGAGATCAAAGTTGGAGGCTCGGAGATGAACTCTTTCACAGTCGTTCGATCGGCGGCGAGAAGGTTTGTCGAACCGATTAGTGTTAACAGGATTAGCCCGGCATATCGGAGAGTCATTGAGTACGCCTCCTTTGCCCGCCGATTATAGTCCCGAAGTTGGTCGCCGAGGGCCACCGCGCTTACAGCTATGCGGACACGCCGCGCGCAACAATTCTTCTTATGGTGCCGATTGTCGCCATTTTCCCCGTTGCCGGGGAATGTCCCCTTGCCACAATCACCCATCGGGTACCAGGCGCCGGAGATAACTCTGAGGACGACCTGCCTTCCGATTGGAAACCTATGACAGAAAGCAATTGCCTCCTCAGCCGACAACCGATCTACGGCCCCAAAATGGATGTCGCAGCCTACGAGCTCCGCTCCAACTATGTGAACGATGAGGGTTCCGCCAATCTGGATCACGATCAGCTGCGGACCGTCTTCAAGATGTTCACCGACACCGGACTGGATCTTGTCGTCGGCGAAAGCCAGGGACTGGTAACACTGACGCCGGAAGCTCTCAGCGAAGGCCTTTGGAAAACGATTCCGAAATCCCGAGTCACGATCGGGTACCTGGAACCCTTCCAGCCCGAGGACGAAGCCGCGAAATTGTTGTCGGAGGTCGCCGCGGCCGGTTATCGGCTCGCATTGTCCGGAAAACTGCCTAATGAATGCATGTCGATGCTTGGCAAGGATCACACTGTTATATTGGATGTGACCGCGTATACCCCGGAAGGTCTGCAGGAGCGTATCGATACCCTTCGTGCGCACCAGTCCAGAATCACCGCAACGCACGTCGATACTCACGACGATCTGGAGTACTGCAAATCACTGGAGTTCGATTTCTACCAGGGTCACTTTCTGTTCAAGCCCGCCGCCCAGCGAACGAGCATCCCCGTCAACCGGATGAACATGATCCGACTCCTTTCAAAGCTGCAGGACCCGAAGATCCCCATGCCGGAAATTGAAAAGCTGGTTTCCCAGGATGTGGCTCTCAGTTTCAAGATTCTGAGATACGCAAATTCCGCTGCCGCGGGGTTGCAACGCGAGGTGAATTCGGCAGGACATGCCGTACGGTTGATCGGAATGAAAACGGTGAAGGAATGGTCCAGCGCGTTGCTGCTCTCTTCCGTTGACGACAAGCCACGCGAACTGATGACCAGCGCCCTGGTTCGGGCGAAGATGTGCGAACTGCTGGGTGGATCGTTGGAAAACGCCAAAGAGGAATCCTTCCTCTCCGCCGGACTTTTCTCGGTACTGGACGCGCTTCTCGATTGCCCGATGGAAAAGGCCATCGCGGAGCTGCCATTGGCGGATGAAATCAAAGCCGCCCTCGTCAAAGGGGACGGTCCGATTGGACAGGCGATACGCTGCTCTATCGCGTATGAGCGCGCCGACTGGGATAGCGTTCGGTTCTACGGTCAGCACTCCAGTTCGATTCGCGCGAAATACATGTCCGCCATTGAATGGGCCCGGAAGCTCAATAGTAATCTGCTGAACTAAGTCTTCCTCCTCACTTCGTACTCTCTCGCCATTGTCGCGACAAATCGTTGTCTGCGGTGGTGCTGACTGGTTCAATTCCCTTTCCGTCCGGTCCTTGAGCCCCCAAACAGATCCAGTCCACTGGAGAAGACAAAAATACTCTTGCGTCCCTGAAATAGCCGAGCTACATTATTTCATCATTATAATTTGAAACCATGTATTCATAAAAGGAAGATGTATGAAGTCGCAAACGATTCACGACATCAAAGTCGCAGACGAAGTATGGATAGCGACTGCGCTGTTGCACAGAAGGCATCCCGATCGGGAAGATTTCTCTGTCGATGAAATTGTTGAGAGTGCCCGAAAGGAGGGCATCACAGGCAAGCAGCGACCGGGCGTCTATGGGCATGCCGTACAGCATTGTGTCGCGAACAGGCGGCCCGATCCAGCCCGCTATTGCATGCTATTTGAAACCGGTAAAGGACGTCGCCGCCTCTGGCGGCCAGGTGACCGCATTGATCAAAAGCGATCCGGCGCGAAGAGTCTTCCACGACGCGAAGACATTCCCGATACCTATCACGCATTGCTCGACTGGTACCTTTCGAAATACGCGAAGGCATCCGGCGCGGCTGGAACTT
>Ga0209488_10002211_pt1 | contig 16167 bp, 12 predicted proteins | sample Rivendell_Oct201_8_FD_188349 | JGI IMG/M metagenome (GOLD analysis project Ga0209488, IMG submission 188349) | Vadose zone soil microbial communities from the Eel River Critical Zone Observatory, Northern California, USA -... | ecosystem: Environmental > Terrestrial > Soil > Vadose zone >... | reverse complement strand
AAGAAATGTATTTCTTCGGTTTCAACGGCTTCTGGCACCCCTCTATGAAATTATTTATCCGCGATTTCCCTGCGCGCTTGAACTCCACTCCCACCCTCGCGCCCCTCCGCACTCCGTCTTCTCAACCCGGACCCGCCAATTCGACCCTTCCTCCACAACCGGGTAACTTAGCTCCTTGACAGACTGTGCTCTTTTGTTGGAAATACTCGCCCTCGTGAGGCATGATACCCATTCTTCTGACTAAACACTGAAAACTAAGAACTTAGAACCCCTGTTCGCCTAGTACCTTCGTACCCTTTCAAACAGGACGCTTGCTTCATTTAATAGAACATCCCATTCCCGCATCATTGCTACTGACACGAAATCAGCAAGTCTGAGGGAGACCCGTCGTGCAAGTCGGACGCTACGAGATTCTGGAAATCATCGGCACCGGCGCCCATGGACGCGTGGCACGTGCCCACGATTCCATGATCGGCCGCCTCGTTGCCATCAAGCTGTTCCCCAAGGAATTGGCCAAGGGCGAAGCGCGCGACCGCTTCATTCAGGAAGCGCGCGTTGTCGGCCAACTCTCTCACCCTTCGATCATCACGCTCCACGATATGGGCATCGACGAAGCCACGCAAACGCCCTATCTGGTCATGGAATTCCTGGATGGGCAGCCTCTCGATCGCATTCTGGAAAAAGGAAGCATTCCTTTCTCCAGGGCCTGCGCCTGGGCCGCGGAAGTGGCTTGCGCGCTCGGTGCGGCGCACCGCAAGGGCGTGATTCACGGCGACGTCAAACCCGCCAATATGCTCATCACCGATGACGGCCGCGTAAAATTGATGGACTTCGGCATGGCGCGGCTGGCGAGCCGCGATACCGGCGCTACTCCGCTTCTCGGCACGCCTGCATACTGGTGCCCCGAACAAATCATGGGTAAGCCGCAGGATGCGCGCTCCGATCTTTTCTCCCTGGGCGTCGTTCTGTACGAAATGGTGACGGGTAAGCGTCCGTTCGACGCCGATTCGCTTCAGGGCATTTGCAGCCGTGTTCTCTCTTCGACGCCGCTGCCGCCGTCGCACGCCAATCCGTCCGTGCCAACGGGATTTGACGCCATCGTCGCGCGCTGCCTTGCGAAGGATCCCGCGGCCCGTTACGCGCCGGCCGAGGCCCTCGCGGAGGAACTTTATCCGCTCGCGCGCCGCAAGGTCATCGAGCAGGTTCCACTGCCATCTGGAAATGGCAACGGCCTGCGCGACCGCGCCGCGCGTTTGCTGCGCTCTGCCTGATGATTACACTGCAAAAAGCCCGCTACGAAGCGTTCGAGCCCCTCGGCTCGGGCGCTACGAGCCGCGTTGAAAAGGCCCGCGACAACGTCATCGGCCGCACGGTTGCCCTCAAGACTTTTTTGAATGGCTTCGGGGAAGGTCAGGAGAAGCAGTTTCTGCGCGAGGCGCAACTCATCGGCCAGCTCTCCAATCCTTCCATCGTGCAGCTCTACGACGTGGGCATCGACGAGCAGGGAACTCCCTTCCTCGTGATGGAATGCGTCGCCGGCAAAACTCTGGAGCATCATCTCGATCCCTCCATTTTGACGTTTCAGCGCGCCTGCGCCTGGGCCGCCGATCTAGCCGGTGCGCTGGCTGTGGCCCACCGCGCCGGAATTCTTCACGGCGACATCAAGCCCGGAAATATCTTTGTCACGGCGGAAAACAAGGTAAAACTTGGCGACTTCGGCATCGCGCGCTACGCCTCACAGGTCTCCGGCTCCGGCCTCCTCATGGGCACGCCGGCGTACCTGGCGCCGGAACAAATTCAAGGCGAGCCGCAGGATGCGCGCTCGGATCAGTTCGCTCTCGGCATTGTTCTCTATCAGATGTTGACCGGCGTGCGCCCCTTTGATGGCAGCTCCGTGGGGGCCGTTTGCGCACAGATTCTGAATGCCGATCCCGAGCCGCCTTCGCGCCGCAATCCGGCGGTGCCCAAGGCGCTCGACCGCATCGTGGCCCGCTGCCTGGCCAAGAATCCCGCAGACCGCTTTGCTTCCTGCGATGAGCTGGCATCGGCCCTCTATCCGCTCGCGCGAGCTCGCACGCAACAGCCTGCACCGTTGGTCAAAAAACGATCCTGGTGGTCGAGACCTACGGGCCAGCAAGACGTCTGGATCGTCGCAGCCGCTTGTCTCCTGCTCGCCTTCAGCGTTGCGGCGATCCGCTCCGTCCGCACCCGTCTCGCAGTTCCACTGCCTCCCGCGGGTCTTCATTTTACGGCGGCAGTGCCGCCGGACGCATTCCTCTACGCATCGCAAACGGTAACAGCCGCTCCCCAGCCGGATGCTGCTGATGCATCGTCGCCGGTAACCGGTGAGAAAAATTCTCCAAAGCGGCCGAATCGTTCCGCAAAACACGCCCCCGTTCGGAAAACGCATCCCAAGGACTTACAGAACTCTTCGTCGGAAGCGTTTTTTGCCGCGCTTCCAACTTTGCCTCTCGTCAACGAGCCCCCAGCCCAAGCTGCCCCGAGCTCCGGCCTTCAGATTGAAATTACGTCAGCCGTCAATGAAGGCATCTTGACGGTCTTCGCGGATCGCGAATTACTCTTCTCGGCAGACCTGGCGACGGAGAAACAGGGCCAGCCGATCCATTTCAAGCATGCTCTTCCCGCAGGGCCGCACCAATTCCGCGTGGCGCTTTACAAACCGGACAGAAGCCTGCAATTGGAAAAAGAAGGTTTCGCGGAAACTCGCGGCGATGGTGCAAACACGCTGGCCGTCCACGTCACTCGCCGCGCCAAGTTGCTCGTTCGGCGCGAACTCGCCCTCGAGGTCACCTGGCCCGGCGCGCTGGCGCCCGCCGCCGAACACGCCTCCGGAGCCACCAGAGCGGTAAGATCCGCGGCGCTGGTAAATTAGCCTGCACTTAAGTTTGTTTGAAAATTAGGAAGAGAAACGAATCGATCGCGCTATTCGTAGCGCAGCGCTTCCACCGGATCGAGCTTCGCCGCCTTCATCGCCGGCCACACGCCAAAAATCAATCCGATACTCACGCTGACCGCAACCCCCGTCGCTGCCGCCCACACTGGAACCGTCCCGGGCCACCGCAGCGTCACGCGGATCAGCAACACCAGAGCGTTAACCAATATCAGTGCAATGACGCCTCCGGTTCCCGTCAGCGTCATCGCTTCCAGCAGGAACTGCCAGGTAATGTCTCCGCTCTTGGCCCCAATCGCTTTGCGGATTCCTATCTCGCGCGTCCGCTCCGTCACGCTCACCAGCATGATGTTCATCACGCCGATGCCGCCCACCAGCAGGCCGATGGAACTCAGCACTACCGTCGCCAGCGCCACCTTTCCCACGATGTTATGAAATTCCTCCACTTGTTGCTCCGCGGTGGCAATCGAAAAATTGTCCTTCCCTCCAAACGGCACGTTCCGCCGCCGCTCCAGCACTTCGCGGATCTGGTCCACCGCCTGGTCCAGCAATTTGGGATAGGCCTGCGCGCGCATATTGACTTCATCCGCGGTGGGATAGACCTTGCGAAACGTGCTGATGGGAATCAGCACGCGCCGGTCTTCGTCCCCCATGCCGAATCCGCCCTTGGGTTTTTCCACCACCCCGATGACCTGGAAGTCCGAGCCGTCGATCATCACGTCTTTTCCGATGGGATGCCCCTCGGGAAACAGGACCGGTGCGACGTTCTCCCCGAGCATGACCACTTTTTCCTTGTGGAGATCGTCTCCTTCACTGATGAAGCGGCCATCGAGGGTCGCGGCGTTGGCATAAACCTCGCCGAAATTCGGCTGCACGCCGCGGAAATCGATGGCCGTCACTTGACCGGCTTTCGTACGCACGGTGTGGGCATGATCCCAGTTGGTCATCAGAAAAGTGGTTACGGACTTGACCGCCGGGCACCTCTCCTGGATGGCCTTCGCGTCCTCAACGGTAAGCGGTTTGCGCTGACGTTCCTCCAATGGCGGGGGCCCCCCGTGCCGTCCCTGGTCCCATTTGGTTATAAACGCCGTATCCGCGCCGAACTGTTTGATATTCTCCTGAATTTTCTGGTCAAAGCCCTCGATCAGCGCCGCTACCAGCATGATTACGCTCACACCCAGCACGACGCCGAACACCGTCAGCGCGCTGCGCAGTTTGTGCGTCCGCAGCGTGTCCAGCGCCTGTTTTAGGTTTTCGCCGTATGCTTGCGCCATGGCCTCTCCTCAGCCGTCCGCTCGCAAGGCTTCGATGGGATCCAGCTTGGCCGCCCTCATGGCCGGAAAGATCCCGAAAAAGAGGCCCACTGCGGTGGCCACGCACAGCGAGAGAATCACCGCGCTCAACGGAGTCTCCATCGGGAAAGAAAACAGGTTTTTCACCAGGAACACAATCGAATAGGCCGCCAGAATCCCAATCAACCCGCCCGTGGCGGCCAGCACCGCTGACTCCGTCAGAAATTGCAGCAGGATGTGCTTTTTCCTCGCTCCCAGCGAGCGGCGCAATCCAATCTCGCGCGTCCGCTCGGTCACGCTGGCCAGCATAATGTTCATGATCACGATTCCGCCGACGACCAGAAACACGCTCACCAGTGCCATGGCCACGAAGGCCAGGTTTCCCGTGAGGTCATGCCACAACTGCATGATCGAATCGGAGCCCAGAATGGCGAAATTGTCGGGGGCGTTGTACGGCAAATGCCGCCAGGCGCGGAACAGCAGCCGCGCTTCGTCCTGGCTAGCCTGCATCAGCTCGGCGTTCGGTGCCTGCACGAAAATCGCCACCCAGTCATTGTTCGTGTGCCAGCCTTTGCGCCACGTGGAGATCGGCATAACCATGTAATTATCTTGCGACTCCCCAAAGGCGCTTCCTAGCGGCTCCGCCACGCCGATCACTTCGTAGGTGTGCGTCTGTACACGGATCGCTTTTCCAATGGGATCCACGTTTGGGAAAAATTTTTGCACCAGGTCCGGCCCGATAAAAATGACCTCGGAGCGATGTTCCTCATCCGACGGGGTGATGAATCGCCCCTGCGCCACGGTGAGGTTCCGCACCTGGGCAAAGTTCGGCGTGGCCCCCATCATTCTGGTATTTTCCATGGTGAGGTTGCCGCTGCGGACCTGCACGTTGTGGTCTTCTTCGGCGGCCACGGCGCTGGCGATTTTCATGTTGTCGCGGAGCCGTTCGTATTCCTCCATGGTGACGAGCGGCCGCTTCTGGGCCTTGATCCAGGCGTCTTCGCTGGTGATGATTCCGAAGCGGTGGACGAGGTACACGTTGGCCCCCAGATTGGCCACGCGGTCGGCGACGTACATGTTCAGCCCCGCGATGACGCTCATCACCGAGACCAGCGTGGTCACCGCCAAAATGACGCCCAGTAAGGTGAGGAAACTGCGCAACTTGTGCGCTCGCAGCGCATCGAGAGCCAGCCAAAGGGTCTCCCGCAAGGTGACCAACGCCCTGCGAAGGCGTACCCATCTCGCAGCCCCGTCCATCGCCCGCGTGTCCGCCCTCGGGATTGCGCTCAACCCATCCATGGGAGTTACGCCCAACCAGACCTCCAACCTTCTCTATCTAAGACGAGTGGACCCCTCGAATCGTTCCTTGATATATAGACGTGCGGGACAGCACTTTGCTATCGAGGCTTCCTGGAGTAGTCTTACACCCGGTCGGTTCTAATCTCAGCGGTGCAGCGCTCGCACAGTCCATTGTACCGCCTTGTGCGGCCAATCTGGGTAAGAAGCTGGTGCGCCGGGACCGCAAGACTCAACATCTCAAGGAGGACGTCATGCGTCTTATCTACTTTTATTTTCTTATACTTACAGTGCTCGCTCTGAACTTTATGCCGTGCGGTCAGGCTCAGGAGAGCCTCGACCATAAGACTCCAGCCATGGTATCCGCCGCACCGACCTCAGGCTTCCGCGCCGAGTTCCTTGAGGAGATCGCGTACTACGAACAGCGCTATACGCGCCTGGCCGAAGCCATGCCAGCCGAGAAGTACACCTGGCGCCCCGCTGAGGGTGTGCGCTCGGTCGGCGAAGTCTTCACCCACATCACCGCGGCAAATTATGGCATTGCCAGGGCACTGGGTACCGCCCCACCGGCAGGCCTCGACTTCAAGGCCATCACAGGCCTCTCCGGTGACAAACCGAAAGTCCTTCAGGCTATGAAGGATTCCTTCGCGCATTTCCGCAGTGCCATCGTGGCCCTCAACGAGGCCGACGCCGACAAACCGCAAAAAATGTTTAACCGTCAGACCACCTTGCGCGGTTCCTTCATTGCCATCACCGGGCACTTTGGCGAGCACCTCGGCCAATCCATCGCCTACGCGCGCATGAACGGCGTGGTTCCGCCGTGGACCGAAGAGATGCAACAGCAACAGCAAAAACCCGCAGACAAGCCGAAGCCGTAATCATCCCCGGGGGTAACAAACTGCCATTGACGCTTTGACATCGCCCGCGCATTTGGGCGCAATGGCGGTGTACAACAATTATAGGCTCGGACGAATCTAATCCAAGTAGCAGCTGGCGGCTTTCCAGCCACTTCAGATCATGCTCAAACGCGCTTTTGTTCCCATTGCGGTGTTGTCTTCGGCTTTCGCCGCTGTTGCCGCCGCCCAATCCATCGCGCCGGATTCCACACCCACGATTGCCCCGGCGAAACCGGATCTTTTCCTTCACGTCATCGCCAACCAGAAAAGAGGCGAGGCGGCCCTCGACCTCTACGAGCGCATCGAACGCGTCGAATCCCGCAAGACCCCCGGTGATCCCGCTCCCGCGACGATTAAAATCTCCCGCGTCATTCCTTCCGGAACGGGCATGTTCCGGATTCCCGTCGGCGACGATGGCAAGCCCAGCGATTCCTCCGCCTATCGCGCCGATCTTGAGAACCTGGCGCGGGCGCTGGCGCTGCTGGTCAACGACAGCGGCTCCCAGCGCGACGCGCTCGAAAAATACACAAAGAAACGGAAGGACCGCCTCGATTTGATCGAAGCCACGCGGAACGCGTTCCTCTTTACTTTCCTCGCTCATGAACCGCGCGGCGAACGCATGCTCTCCAAATACTCCATGCGGCCCAACCCCGCGTTCAAACCCACCACGCGATTCTCCTCCGTCTATACCAAAGTACGCGGGTTCGTTTGGATCGACGAAACTTCCGGCGAGCTCGCACGCATCTCCGGCGATGTCACCGACGACATTTCCATCGGCCTGTTTCTGGGAAAAGTCTACAAAGGCAGCCACTTCATGCAGGAGCGCTACGAATATCAGCCCGGGCTGTGGCTCGCTAGCTTTTCGCAGTACGATTTCGACGGCCGCAAATTGTTTTCCGGCTTTTCCCTCCACGAGCGTGCCTTTTATTCCAACTACCGCTACATCGGCCCGCCCAAGGAAGCCCTCGCCGCGATTCGGCAGGAGCTTGAGCATGCCGAGTTGGACAAGCTGCGCGTAGACCCCGCCGATCAGTGAGACTTTTCCTTCTAAAATGGGTTTAAGAGGATAGCGTTCTCGAACTTGAGAGACAGGAGGCGTTATGCCCCGTTCGCTCTCATTGGCAGTGATTTTGACCCTTTTCGCGGCTCTTTCCGTTGCCGCGCAATCTCAGGACAGCAGCGCTCCGCCGCCGCAGACCCCATCACAGGATTCCGCAACGCCGCCCGAGGCGAAGAAGCCGAAAAAAGTCTGGACCAACGACGACGTTTCCCATTCGAATGGAGCTGTTTCCGTTGTCGGTGACCCGAAGAGCAAGCCAAAACCGATATCTTCCAAGCCCACAAACACGCAATATGCCGCGTCGGTACGGAAGCAGCTCGACAAGTTGCAGGAACAGATCGGCGATGTCGACAAGCAGCTCGTTGATCTGAAGAACTTCAGCGCAGGGGAGCCCTCGACGTCCGCGAGCGGCATCAAACTCAACAAGAGTTATGAGCGCGAGCCCATCGAGGTGCAAATGCGCGCCTTGCAGGACAAGAAAAAAGATCTCGAGTCCAAGGTCGACGCGCTTCTCGACGAAGCCCGCAAAAAAGGCGTCGACTCCAGCCAGCTCCGCTGAATCCAGAGCGCCGCATTATCCTCTTTCCTGTCCTCCGCGCTTTCTCGGAGAGAGAGCAGTCCCCTGCTAAAATGCGCTTCATGCGTCCCTTTCTGCCATTTCTATTTTCGTTGTTCTTTGGAGTATCCGTCCAAGCTCAGTGGTGGAAGGTGCAGACCAGCGGGCTCGATACCAATCTGCGGGGCGTGAGCGTCGCCCGTGTTTCGCACGCGAAAAGCAATTTCGCGCTGGCGGTGTGGGCTTCGGGTTCGAACGGCGTGATTCTGAAATCCACCGACGAAGGCAAGACATGGCAACGCCTGCACGTCACGGGCGGCGAAGGGCTCGACTTTCGCGGCATCATCGCGTTCAACGCCTCCACTGCGTACGTCATGTCCAGCGGCGAAGGCGAGAAGTCCGGCATCTACAAAACAACTGACGGCGGCGAAACCTGGACGCTGCAATACACTGACAAACGTAAGGAATTCTTTCTCGACTCGATTGCCTGCCTCTCTGAAACGCACTGCTTTGCCCTGAGCGATCCTATCGATGGCAGGTTTCTCATACTGAAAACAGCGGACGGCGAGCACTGGAATCCGCTGCCCAGTAGCAACATGCCCGCATCTCTGCCCAGCGAAGGCGCGTTTGCCGCGAGCAATACTTGTCTCCTGCTTTCAGGCGAGGAAATCTTCTTTGGCACCGGTGGCCCGGCCGCTCGTGTCTTCCGTTCTCCCGACCCGGGCCGCAGCTGGACCGTCACGGAAACACCAGTCGCTCACGGCAACGCATCTTCCGGAATCTTCTCCATCGCTCGCGGGGTTGGAAAGGACCTCGTCGTAGTCGGTGGCGATTATCGGGATCCCACCCGCGCTTCTGCCGTCGCCGCACACTCCCACGACGGAGGCAAGACCTGGCAACTCTCCGAACAGCAGCCCGGCGGTTACCGATCCGCCGTGGCTCCCCACTACAGCCCGAACTTCCTCACTGTCGGGCCAAACGGCGAGGAGCTTAGCGAGGACCGGGGCATCAGTTGGAAACGCACCGGCTCGCTCAATCTCAATGCGCTCGCCATCTATGATGGCGAGCACGGCTGGGCCGTAGGACCGCACGGCACCATTGCCCGTTTCATCAGTCGCAAGAACTAACCGACTCAATTCCACCCTGCATGGAACGGGCTGCGGATATCAGCGTTCGCGGTTGCCGACTAATTGCAAAAGGTATAGTCTCCCGCCTTAAGAAGAGACGACGCTCTTCAATTCCTATTTCCAGTGAGAATCTTCTTGCGGAGGCTGCCATGCCAAATCCTGCGAACTCCAATCCCGGCCATCTCGAAGATGAGCGCGAGCAAGGCCGATTCGAGGGATCGCCGCTTTTCTTGGCCTCCGACCGCCGCACATTTCTCCAAGGCGCTGCCGCCACTGCTGTCGCCGGCGCCGCGAACCTCTCATGGCCCGGCCTGATGAACGCCGCAGTAGCAGCCGCTGATTTCGACGCGATTCGAGCGGAGATCGAAAAACGCCACGACGAAGCCGTCAAGCGTCTGCAGGATTGGATTCGCCAGCCGTCCATCGCCGCCGAAAACCGCGGCATGAACGAGGGCTGCGAGCTGACCATGCGCATGCTGCGAGACGCCGGCTTCCAGCAAGCCACAAAAATCCCCACCGACGGGCAGCCGGGCATCTTCGCCGCTCTCGATGCCGGCGCTCCACGCACCTTCGGCCTCTACTACATGTATGACGTGAAGCAGGCAGATCCCGCCGAGTGGTCTTCGCCGCCGTTCGAAGCCGCTCTCATTGACAAGCCTGGCGTGGGAAAACTTGTCATGGGCCGCGGCGCCGTGAACCAGAAGGGCCCGGAAGCATCATTCCTCGCGGCGCTGCACGCCATTCGAGGCGCCGGCAAGAAACTGCCCGTGAATCTGGTGTTCGTTGCCGAGGGCGAAGAGGAAATCGGTTCACCGCACTTTCCGCAAATCGTGCACCGGCCGGAGGTGATGGCGGCCCTGAAGAACTGTCTCGGAATTTTCATGCCGAGCGCCTCGCAGGGACTGGACGGCGAAGTCACCATGACGCTGGGCGCGAAAGGCGTCATTGAGTGCGAACTGATTTCCAGTGGCGAACGCTGGGGCCGCGGCCCGCGCAAAGACGTGCACTCCAGCAACAAAGCTCGCCTCGACAGCCCCGCCTGGCACCTCGTCGAAGCGCTCGCCACTCTCGTCTCGCCCGACGGCAATGATCCCGCCATCGAAGGCTTCGCCGACAAGGCCCGCCCGATTTCCGAAGCCGAAAAAAAAATGATCGCGGAGGCGGCGCGCCGCTTGAGCGAGGCGGAAGCGAAAAAACTTCTTGGCGTGGAGCACTGGGTTCACGACGTAGGCTGGCGCGAAGCGCTGGAACTACTGATGTCGCGGCCTACGGTGAACATCGAAGGTCTCGTCGGCGGCTACACCGGCCCCGGCGGAAAAACCATTCTTCCCGGGAAAGCCGTCGCCAAGCTCGACCTGCGCCTCGTTCCGGACATGACCGCGTCCGAAGCGCTCGCCGCGCTAAAGGCCCATCTTGCGAAAAAAGGTTTTGGCGACATCGAAGTCCGCATGACCGGCGGATACGATCCCAACAGCACGTCCGCCGATGCGGCACTCATCCATGTTGAGACCGAGGTGTATCGCAAAGGCGGAATCGAGCCGGTTATTCTTCCGCGCAGCGCGGGCTCGTGGCCCGGCTACGTGTTCACCGGCGATCCGCTCCATCTGGCGGCAGGCCCGTTTGGCCTCGGCCATGGAAGCGGCGCACACGCTCCGGACGAGTACTACGTTATCGAATCCAAAAATCCCAAGGTCCAGGGCATGGACGGCGCCATCCGCTCTTACGTCGAGCTTCTATACGGTCTGGCGCAAGCGAATTGAAGCGGCCTCCAGACGTAAAAAATAAATCGCGCCCGCCGCTCCGCGCAGTTTCTTGAATTCCTGCTCAGTAGAGATGGAAATAGCCGTCGTTCTGACCTAGCCGCACCGCAACCCCGAACAAATTTGCAAGATGCTCCTCGGTGAGCACAGAGGCCTTAGGCCCGTCAGCGACGATGCGTCCTTCGCGCAACAGAATCACCCGCTCGATCTCCGGGATAATTTCTGATACGTGGTGCGTCACCAGCAAAATCCCCAGCCCGGATTGCGCCAGCTCGCGCATCGTGTCTCGAAGCTGGATTTGCGCGCCGATATCCAGCGCGTTGCTGGGCTCATCAAACAGTAGCGTTTGTGGCCGATGCACCAGCGCCCGCGCAATCAGCGTCCGCTTGGCTTCGCCGGAAGACATCTCCGCCACCGCGCGATCGGCGAGATGCGCAATCCCAAGCCGCGCCAGAGTTTCCTCGGCTCGAGCGAGATGCTCCGGATCGGGATGATGGTGCGGAAAAACTCGCGTGCTGCTGAAAAAGCCGGAGAGCACCACATCGCGGCCTGTCGCATCCGTGGTACAGGAAGCCAGCAAGTCCGGCGATACGATTCCGAGCAGTGAGCGCAGCTCGAATATATCCCACCGCTCGCGGCCCAGTATGGAAATACAGGACCCCGCCCGCGCCAGTGGATAGCACTCCCGCGTAATGGTCTTGATCAATGTCGATTTGCCGCACCCATTCGGCCCCAAGATGCACACGTGCTCGCCGCACGCGATCTCCAGGTTGATGTCATGGAGGGCCGCGCGGTCACCGCGCATTACCGTGACATGCGCGAGAGAGAGCAGGGGCCCCGGGATGGAGTTCATTCCAGGCTCGATCGCGCTGACCGCTTCGCGGTCACACGCAGGCATGACAGCGTCATCTTAACTGAGCGCAGGTGCAAGGCAAGGGACCAAGCAAGGTAATTAAGCAAGGAAATGACAAAACGTGTCAGACATGAAGCTCGGAAAGATGGTCCTCATGTCTCATTTTGAAACAGCCCACGGCGCAAGCAGACCCCTGAAAATAAAAAGGAGGTGAAAACAGATTCGTTTTCACCTCCCGGGGTGGTGGGGTGTTACATGACAATACCCTCGGCGGCTCAGCAGGCCTGCCCTGCCAGGCAGGTCTGCGGCCTCACTCGCGGACTGCATTTTGCAATTCGTTAGGAGACTCACCACCAAAGAGCTTGTCTTTCTGCGGTTTGTAGCACCGCGAAACGCACCTGTCAACGGTAAAAAATAGAACAGAGCGATGGGAAAAACGCGGCCCTTCTCCATTTCATTCGAGATCGTCAATGGCCGCGTCGCCTGCTCAATACCGTCTCGAGCGCCAGCTTCAGCTCGATTCCTTTCGCTTTTTCGCCTGGTCGAGTATTTCCCGCACTACGCGGCCGAGCGTCGTGGGGCTGTATGGTTTTTGCAGATAGCGCGCCTCGGCCATGGCAGGCGAAACGTTCTCCGAATCCTGCGAAAACCCGCTGGTAAAAATAATGGGCAGGTCATTGAACAACGTCGTGAGCTTCGACGCCACGGCCGCGCCACCTACTTTGGGCATAATCATGTCCAGAATCGCAAGGGAGGGCACTTCTCTCTTACAGAGTCTCAGCGCCTCCTCGCCATCACAGGCGGAGAGAACACGGTAACCGAGATTCATGAGCGCCTGGCGCGCCATCTCCCGGATGGATTCATGATCGTCGGCGATCAGTATGGTTTCCCAACCGCGCATTTCGACAATAGCAGGAGTGGGTGCATTGACGGATGCTCCATTCGCAACCAAGCCTTCGAGTGCCGGCAGATAAACGCGAAAGAGACTCCCCTGGCCAGGTTCGCTGTAAACGTGAATGAAGCCACCATGTTGTTTGACGATACCGTAAGCAGTGGCCAGTCCCATGCCGGTGCCCTTGCCGCGCTCCTTGGTGGTGAAGAACGGTTCGAAGATGCGCTCGCGAGTTTCGGAGTCCATGCCCATGCCCGTGTCGGAAACCGACAGTACCGCGTAGCGGCCGGGCTTGACGTGGGGATAGAACCGGCAGTAAGAGTCGTCCAGCTCCACCATCTCGGTCTCGATTTGCAATCGCCCTCCGTTGGGCATGGCGTCCCGCGCGTTCAGGCACAGATTCATGAGCACCTGCTCGAGTTGCGTCGGATCTGCTTTGACGGGATCGACCGCAGCGGTGATGACTTTGAGCTCGATGTCCCTCGCGATTACTTTCTCGAGGAAACTGACCAGCCCGCTGGTGATGGCATTGATGTCCACGGGCTGCGGCTGCAGCACCTGACGCCGCGCGAAGGCCAGCAGTTCGCGTGTAAGCGCGGCGGCTCGTTCGGCTTGTTCGCGGATCCGCGCAAATCGGTCTGCAATCTGGGGAGTGGCACGATTCTGCTCGAAACCAAGCTCCGCCCATCCCAAAATCGCGCCGACCACATTATTAAAATCGTGCGCGATGCCTCCCGCAAGCTGTCCGATGGCTTCAAATTTTTGCGCCTGCCGCAACTGGCGCTCCATCGCGCGTAGCTCGGTCACATCTTCAGCGATAATTTCGATGGCCCCGGCATGATCGGGGATGGAGAGAAGGCGCACATGGAGGCGCACGGCCACGAGGCCTCCATCGCACCGCCGCCATTCGCTCTCGGCGCCGTGAACCTCTCCCTGTTCACGGCAGGAAGCCATGAGCTCTGCATGCTGTTCGGGGAAGCGAAAGACGTCATTAATCAGATTGAGCGCGTTCACATCCTCGGCGGTAGTGCACCCGAGGATGGAGAGAAACGCTGGGTTTGCGTCCAGGAAGGTGCCATCCGCCGCCACGCGCGATATCCCGTAGATCGAATGTTCCACCAGGTCGCGGTTCCGCGCTTCGGATCGGTCCAGCGCTTCCTCCGCGCTTTTTCGATCTGTAATGTCTATGGCCATAACTGTGGCTGATGATACCGCTCCATCCTCACCACGTAGGGGATAGAAGTTGCACAGCCATTTCCGCAAGGCGTCGGGCTTCTGAAGCGTGCCGCCTTGTAGTTCGATGTTCGAGACGGACTCACCCGTCTGGAAGACCTTCCGCAAATACCCTTCTGCTGCGTTCGCGAAATCGGGTGCAACCTCCCGAAGCGTAAGTCCGATGTGTGCGGCGGCGGGAAGCCCATCGAATTTCGCGACTTCGTCGTTGACGCGCAAGAAGCGCATGTCGCAGCCGAAAACCGCCAGAGCGACAGGCAGCGAGCGATACAGGAGATCCAGTTCGGCAAATTGCTGGCGGCCCCGTGTTTCGCTATCCGCGAGGGCGTTCTGTGCTTGCTTGGTTTCCTCGCGGAGCGCTTTTTCACCGATGGCGAGCCTCAGCGCCCCAGGAAGGCGCGAGATTTGATCTTTGAGAATGTAGTCGGTCACTCCTTGCTTGATGCATTCAACCGCGGCTTCCTCTCCCAGCGTCCCGCTTACCAGCAGAAATGGGATTTCACGACCGGTCGCGCGCAACTCCTGGAGCGCTTCCAGACCCGTCCAGTTCGGAAGCCGGTAGTCGGAGAGGATCGCGTCGAAATTTTCATGTTGCAACGCGCGGCGAAACTGCTCCTTATTCTCGGCCAGTGTGTGATCCAAATAAAATCCGGCTCCCCGGAGTTCATGGAGTATGAGCTCGACGTCGTTTCGCGAGTGTTCCACGATGAGCACGTGCAGGGGCGCCATCGCCTTCAAAGTGCCGGCTTCTTCGAACGTGCCTGTCTTCATGGCGACCCCTTGCCAAATCTCCGCCGAAATTGCAGTGCTCGCTTCAATATTCCGTGGCCGCGTTGACAGTCTTCCGCGGTGCTGCCTCTCCGGCAGATTGCACCGGCGAAAGCCGCAACCCTGCCTCGACGCTGTCCAGGAATTCAGAAAACGTAATAGCCTCCTTGGGAGACCAGAAACGCGCACGCATGCGAAGTTCCAGCGGGCCCCATGGCCCCATGTCTCGATTGAGCACGGCGATGCGCTTTTCCAAACGCTGGCAAAGCACCGGTGCGCTGGGCTCCACTGCGTCGACGGCGAGGGCCGCAAATTGCGACTCGTCAAGACGGGCAACGATGTCCGTCCGGCGGAAACTGCCGGCAAGGAGCGCGGCTACCCCACGCAAGGATTTCTCGACGGCGTTGGAACCATATCCCGCGCGAAGCGCCGCCAGATTTTCGATTCTCATGTACAGCAAGACCAGAGTGCTGTCGTTGCGCTTCGCCGATTCCATCGCGCGCTCCCCGAGCGTGAGAAAACCTTCGCAGGTGTAGAGTCCCGTAAGGGAATCCCGCAGTAGATCGGCCAAACCCTCCAGTGTGTTGTGCTCGAGAGCCGTGCGAAGCACACGTTCGAGTGTCCGGCTATCGATGAATCCTTTGATGAGATAATTCAGGGCCCCTTGGCTCAGGCTTCGTGCGGCGCAATTCTTATCGCCGCCGTCGGCGAGCACGATCAGGGGCACCTCAGGCGCCGAGCGGTGCACGCGGCGCACCGCCTCCAACGGATCGGAATGCGCAAGCGACAGATCGAGGAAGATGACCTCTGGATTTGCGATTTCGAGCGAGGCAATCAGCGTGGAGACGGCGGAAACGTTGGTCAATTCCAGGCCGTCTTGACCCTCCGGGTAGAGCTGGCGCAAAGCTGCGGCGGTCTCACCGGAATCTCCTTCTGCAAGCAATATGCGCAACTTCTTCTCGTTCATGTGCGCTGCCTCCCTTCCGCGGGGGCTCGCAGAGAAAGTGGATCGCGAACTGCAAGAACTGCGATCGATTCGAATCCGGTGTCAGTACACCTGAGGCGACACTTCATCGCAAGCCCGCTCAATGTAAAAGACTGGAGAGGGCAGTCCTGTGGACAATCAACTTTATTGGAAGGGGGTATATCTATTTTGCCGCAGGGGCGGTCGAAGTCAAGTAAACTTCGCTTGGGGTGACGGAAACGCTAAGAGCCCTGCGGGCGGGACTGCGAGTACCGCAAAAGAAACGCTGTTAGTCCCGCGAGAAGACCTGCGGAAATGATCACGCCTTCCCAAACGATGCCGGTTGCAAGAACCTGCGAGGCCGGCGCACCGAACGGCGCGAGCAGTACCACCAGCGCCGCCTCGCGAACTCCAATGCCACCTTGCGTGATCGGCATGACCGCGGCAATTTTGGCTAGTGGCCACGCGAAAAGCCACACACGCAACGGGAGGTCGAGCCCACAAGTGATGCCCAGGAGAGCCGTGAGCAGAACATAGGTGCCCTGCACGGAAGTTCCCA
>Ga0209488_10002210_pt1 | contig 16168 bp, 25 predicted proteins | sample Rivendell_Oct201_8_FD_188349 | JGI IMG/M metagenome (GOLD analysis project Ga0209488, IMG submission 188349) | Vadose zone soil microbial communities from the Eel River Critical Zone Observatory, Northern California, USA -... | ecosystem: Environmental > Terrestrial > Soil > Vadose zone >... | reverse complement strand
AAGATCTCCTTGACGGCTGAAGGATTCGTCAAGCTCGGTAGGGGGATCTTGAGACCTTTGATGAGGCCCTCCAACACATCCTCATCAAGGTTACGGATGTCTTGGAGATGACGGATCTTCTCCTCTGCAGGATCGTCGTAGATGTCCGACAGACCATTTGCACCACGGAAGCGCGGAATTCCCTCTTCTCCGTTGTATGCCACGGAAACCGCGCGAGGGTTCGCGGCCTGTGAGCGTTTCACGACAGACATCAGTTCATCCACGGAGGTACGGTTCTCATTGGCGCCTAATGCATAGACGCCAGCTGAACTGTGTCTTCGTTGGTGCCGCACTACGGGGGAATGTCCGCGATTTGCACCCTGGGCATCTTCGGGTGCACCATTGTCCAGGTGGCGTAGCGTGGGCGCAAATGTGGGAGACACAGGTGGATCCCGCGCACCACGAGTGAGGGACTGAAGAGCATGCGCACGGTTGAGCTGCTCGCGTAGGCTGCTGACCTCATTCTTAAGCGTAAGGATGACGGAGCTGTCCTCTGCCGTACGGATAGGCATGCTATCGACCTGCTTGGCACGCTGCTCGAGTTCTGCGACCTGGCGCGTCAAGTCATCCTCAAGCCTGCGAATTGTTTGGTCCCGCTCTTGGACAGCGGACACTGTCTCTTCAAGGCGCTTTTCGATAGCTTCCTTTTGGCGGAGAAGTTCATCACGGCGAGTTAGCTCTGTCTGAGACGCAGCAAGATCTGAAGTGAGCTGCTTGGCCCGTGCATCGACTTCTTCGTGCCGGGCGGTCCATGACTTGAGCTGGAGTTCAACTGTAATAAGTTTAGCAGCCACCTCATTCTTCTCTTCCGTTCGCTTCTGCAGCGTCTGTGTGAGCTCAACAACCTTATTCTCCAGACGGTAAGAGATCTCCTTGAATTTGGAGACCGAACGGGCCTCGGCTTTAAGGCCTTTGAGTTGCTTGCGGGCTAACCTCCTTCGAATGCAAGATTGTAAATAGACGACACGACGGACATCCGAACGGAAACTTCTTCGTTCAAGTCTACAATATTTTGTGAGTATAACGCATCAGGGACTGCATTGTAACGTACATCCCGCGGAACAGGCTCTGTAAAAGTGTAGTTGCATGGCCTTGTCGTCGTACCTGGTATGCGCGGCGGGCCTGGACGCCCCGAACTCCTAATCGAGTGTTTGGTGCGATCAGAATTAAGCAAGGGAAGGAACACGCAGTACATACGGCTTTGGAAGCGTACAACGGCTGTTCGAACTTCCGTGAAGCGTTTCCTCTGTACGTAGCGTCGCGCAGCCTTTTGGAACCGGATGGCAGCGGTCTCCCGACGAACCCGTTCCACAAAGCGCCTTGCCAGGACCCCACGCCACCGCGTCTGAATCTTGATGGCGGCGATCCGCATCTCACGGTAGCGCTTCACACACATATGCCGCCGCATATTCTTTTGAACCACAGTAACCATAGCATTGAGTCGGTCGGAACGTAACGTTTCAAGAGCGGCAAGCATGCCGGCACGGAAGAAGATTTTGGTCTTTCCGTTCTGATATTTATCGGGGTCATTGATGGTCTTCTCTAGGATGAGTGAGCAGAGTCCATTCAGCTCCAAATTCTGGATCATTGGACCCCACTGAGAAGACGGTACCAGCATGTAATACCTACACATTGTGGGTCACATACGAAACTCAAGGATGGAGAGATAACACACCGTTCAGCGAATTCCTCGTAGGTCCATCGTGTGGGGTAACCGGCACAGCTAATTCGGATGGTCTCGAGTACACCGCAAGCGCGAAGTTGGCCCAGAACTTGTTGAGGGACAAACTTCCAGGCTTCCTTTTGCTCGTTCGGTTTGATACAGCGAATGTAGTGAACATTCGTAATACTGAGCGTCTCCATCAAGTTGGTTAAAGAAGCCTTAAAGATGGAAGCTTGAGTCGGCTTCCGCGCAGCTGCACCTGGGCGCCTGGGGCCAGTTACTGAATTCACCAAGGAGGTACGCCCAGGATCGGGGATGAGCGAATGCCGACGAGAAGCTCCACTCGTATCCGAGACGGCTGGAGAGTTAGGCATGGGGCTTTCTGGAGTCTTAACCGAGGCCAGAGCAGCGTCCAGCACCTCGCGAAGGAATGGGTTCTTCGTCGATGCCAAAAGGGACATGTGCTCGTCGGGAACAGTGTCCCGATTCTTCTCCAAAAACCCTTCAGCTTCGTACGCAACATCGAGAGCGTAGTGCGCGATGGTGAAGGCTGTGTTACCAAACCGAGGCTTCTTGAACACGTCTTTCGTCTCGGGCTTTGCAATCTGGGCATAGAGCTTCTGGAGAAACGATGCATCCGTTCCAGCCGGGAGGCGCGACTCCTCATCCAAAAGCGCCAGCACGCCCAACTTGCCCTCTATGACATCGATACAAGGCTGATTGTCGGAAAATTCGATGAATTTCCAGTTAATCTGTTCTTTGACATATTCCTCTTGTTCGAGTTTGAATACGTGTGCATTAAACTGCCCGGGTCATCAGATGACGCAGGGAAAAGGGAATGAATTTTCACTGACTTCCTGTTGCAACTTCTCATTCGCGTAGTTAATGCTGAATTGTTCAAAGGAATTCTAAAAGGGGGCGTGTCACAAAGGCAAATTCACACAAAGACATTGGTATTATTACCTTCTGGAAGTGCTCGAAACCGTAAATGTCAAGAACACCGATGAACATCTCGGCGCGTTTCTCCGCCTCGCCGTTCTCTCCAGCCAAGCTCTCATTGACAATGGCAACGAGCCACTCGAAAAGACAAACATACACGAATTTTGCAACGGAGTCGCGGACAACAGTTGCCTGTGCGGCATTGAGAGCTGTTACGATCTTCTCTGAACGAGTAGTTATTTGTTTCTTGATAGTCCATTTCTTGAATTCGGCTTTTTCGACACCCAGAAAGCGCGCAGCCAGCACAAGTTCTGGGTCGTTTTCATCTATGGCAGCGTCCGACCGTGCTTGCGTGATCTTGACGTTGCCAAGATGAAGCAGAGCAGATAAAAGACGGAAGACAGCCCATTGCTGTGAGACGGAGATACCAATAGTTGAGAGGGCATGTTGAGTTGTTCGAAACTCCTCCGCGTCGTCGACACCGGGAATAGGAGTGGATTGAGAGCCACCTTGCCTCAAGTAGTGAAACTTTGAAATATCAGTGTCCAAGCCGAGATCCTTCCGTTCCTTCAGAGGTGCGCCGGCGCATAGTTGGTAGAATATGTGATAGTTACGTTCCGTCAAAGGCTGGAAAACAATGCGAGAACGTTCCAGAAGATAAGTACGGATTCTTGCACCAACAATCTCTTGTTTTCCGTCAAAGAGAATCTATAAGAAAATTTCTGTACGTGATGCACGTCGATCACACCCAGCACGAACCTGGATATACTTGCCAAACCGTGATGAGTTATCATTACGCGTAGTCTTTGCATTACCAAACGCTTCCAGGGCAGGATTAGTAGCTAGAATTTGGCGCTCTACCTCGCTTGATTCGTCTAAGGAAAGCTTTGTTCTTGTCTTCGCGTTCAAATCAGGGGGGTTAATGGATGCCAGGTAACGCATGATGTATTTCGCCTGCACGACATTGAGCCCACAGGTGAGAACACCATATGAGACACTCACAGATTCAGTCTTCCCCGCCCCACTGAAATATCCTGTTCAACTTGACTTGCGGTCAAAATCATGCCACGTACCTTTCCCCAGAAACGATGATGGTCTGACCAGTCCCCTCTTTCCTCATGGCAGTATACGCGTCCTCTGCGATAGCGAATAGGTGGGGTTCGAGTTCTCCTCGCTTCCGTCCGCTGTAAGCCTGAATGATCTCGGGGCCATACTGGGTGACGCGTTGAAAAGGGTTCATGGCAATCAAGACAATGCCACTATAAGTATAGATGCTATGTTGGGCATAGCGGTTCCGAATGGTATGAAGCACTGGACAAATGTTGAAGGAAGCAAGTATCGATAAGATAGATGAGGCGCACCTGAGGGTTCATTAAGATGGGATAGCGTAGCAAGATCATCAGCTGTCTCTAGTAGAGGAGGATTTCGTAAAGGTGGTAGGTCATCTTGGCCGTCTCTGATAGCCTTTACAGTGGTGCCGATGGCGATTTCCTGATTGCATGATTCGAAGCAAAGCCGTTAGGGCTTCTGACGGTGATAAAAAAGAGACGCGGGGACAGACCTTGCCTCGATCGTCGACAAAGATGAGTTTTATTTTATCCTCGGATCCTCTGACGATATTTGTGACCTCGGCGGAAATCCAACCCTGTTCTTTGTCTGTGAACCAGACCCTGGTCCCCTTGCTGTAAATATTTTCTGCCATGGGCCAGGCGTTGTGGTGAATGACTGCATGACGCCCATTAGTCTCGACCTTTTACCGCGCTTTCTCACGGCCACCTGATCGATTAATTTACGTCTTATCTCTTGCGTCTTACGGTTGGGGGTTCTCCACGCTCCATTCCAATGCCCATCTCTGCTTTCGATGGCTGTCGTTTTCTCTCGGATTTCTGATTTCTTTACACGTCGAGTCCTTGCTCGCTTGCTTTCAACATTTCTATGCTGTCTCGTCCTGGTGATCAAATCCTTGTCCCGATTGGGCGGTCATAACGCCTTTTTGCTTCTCACCCTTAAGGAGCTCGTCTTTTCCGCCCAAGAGACACTTGCCCAACATTTGGAGGCCACTATTCTCAACGTAATGGGAGCGTTTTTTGGTATAGGTCTCTCCACTTTGGCAAGATACATTGCCTCTTTACAACCCGATCATTCTACGGCATCGAGGTCGATCCCTGCTGTTTTCCTCCTCTTTGTGACCTTCGTTGGTGTGTGTTGCCCTCTACTCCTGTGTCGCCACCCACTCAATGTGCTTTAGCTGGCTGGGTTAAAAGTCGGTTACCTCGACTGCAACTCTCCGCTCGCATATCATGCTTCATATCCATTTGGCTTCTGACAACCAATCCCGGCGGTGTATCGAGCGTCAGTGTATTCCGATCGTGACCCGTGTATTCGTAGACTGAACCCCATGATGATCAGGGCTCCGTTCATGCCGCCACTTTCTATATTTGGATGACGCTGTCGGCTGCATCAATATGTCTCGTCAGTAACATGCTGCTTCTACGCTGGTTTTCGACCCATCTAGCCAGAAAAGTTGCCAATGCATTTTCAAAGCTTCATGAATGCCTCTCTGTATCCTTGGAGGAGTCTTTTGGTCTCGGTGGTGTAAATGGATCTCCAAGCCTCGCATTGCGACATAAACGTCTTCTTGATGAGCTACCTGCGGAATCTGCTCATCTGGACTTGGCTTATTCCATCGCGGCCTTCGAACTTCGGCTTGGTCGAATAAGTGGTAGGCTCCTTTGGCATGACCGCATTGAAATTTCCTGAGCACTTCATCAGTCAAGTCCATTAAGCCCCTCATCAGAGTAGTAGAAAATACGCGCAGGGAATTATCGTGGGGCAGCTCTCGAGTGAAACGGAGTCACGGAGTCAAGGGGTCACACCCAACGACGATGCCAGCAATGAACCTCGGGGAGGTGATTCTGGCGTCGATGAAACATGTCGAAACAATACTCTTGTTTGTGTTCGAGTATACCTCGAGTACGACGGGACCGAGATCCTTTGATAAGGAGACAACGACTCAAATTTTGTATCGACTTGACCAAGCACGGGATGCGGCAAAACAAGGATTTACCAGTCTATTCCAGGGTACGAATGACGATGCACCCAAAACCGACAAAATATGGTTAGAGGCAGAAGCTACTGACCAATCCCTCTTCCTTGTCTCCCTCATTGAGGTATGAATTTACATTCTGAAAATCCGCCGAATGACGTAAAGCTATTATTCAGATGGCCAACGAAATGCACTGGGCGTTACTTGTTGCCGATAAAATTCTTGATCTTCACAATACTTCTCGTACACGCTTATGGTATCCGCGCCTTTCCAGGGCGTGGTTAGGGATTGCTCCTCCCTCTATCATCGGTGATGACCGAGATCGCGTGATGGCCGACGATAACGACCCAGATCGTTTCGAGGATGAAAACAGACTGAGCGTGGCCGAAGCTCGGCAAGGTCTCTCGGAGCTGGTTAGATGGAGAGAAAATAACCTATCCGCGCCAATACTTCCTTGTCGTGGCCCCAAATACACTGGCAAAGAATTCTTGCAGCTCCGCAATATCATCTATGGACTAAGGATAACTCGACTCCGGATTCTATTTGCCTCATCTGTTCGGGCTGTAAGGCACTCTGGTCACCTGCAACATGCGATAAAGAACTCAATCGGCGTGATGCTACTGAGTCTACCGTCTTTCCTGCCGAAAGGAAGCCCTGGTAGGATTTGAGTCTCATGTCAATCATTTGGCCCTTCATTTATGTCTAAAGGTCAAAGATGGTTTGTCCAAGCACACGGGCAATGGATGATTATCAGTTATGTGTGGGTGCTAGAAACGAATACAGGGGCGACTTGGCGAGTGGCATCCCTTCGCATCGTACGTCTGGGCGTCGCAGCCGAACTTTTTACCCACATCTTTGCCAGATCGGTACAATCTTGGGGGCCTTGTATGCGTACATCGTAAGTGATGCCAGACATTTTGGCGGGCCTAGTTTCATCCCAACAATCATGAACGTTTCATAGACTTGGCTGATATGCCGTACGAATCCATATGCTATGGTGGCGATGGTGACGGTTCGTGTGAACCTAGTAAAATTTTCGAATGGACGTGTTTCTCAAATCGCAATAGCTCGCCGACGTTCCCATCAGTTGGCTGATCACCAAGACGGGGGTGTCTTCCGTGGGTGTTGTCGCGTCAGTATACTTCCCAGCGCAGTATAGTCTCGAATTCTAACCTTACCGTAAATGTAGGTCTGTGACGTTGCCACCGATAGTATTCGCTCGTTACTTCGATTCCACCGCCAACACCCCGATCATTGGTGGGCACTCCACCTGCTACATGTATACTGGACCCTGATGTGTGCTCAGTACTAGCAACCTGGAGAGCGGTTATGATTACCGCCGGTGTCTTGGCAGCTCTTGCAATTAATACGTTGGTCTTCCCAAAACATTGCAGGGTGAGTCCTCAACAAAATTAAGGCAACCGCAGCCTCGGACTCACCACGTACCACTCAGATGTTGTTCTTGCGAAATGTGAGCCGTACGCTCGGCCTGTTGAGTCAGCTGTACCTGGCGCTCAGCAGGTACGTTTCATGTTCCCACTTGATGGGTTCTTCTGATCGTGAAGAAACAGGGACCTGTTCAAACTTAATCGGGCGCTTATTCCCCATGAAAGGAGGCGGACGCAAAGGCTCGAGCTTGAAATACGCAACTCTTTAATTCGTCTATCGCGTCTTATCGTAGCGCTTCAAGATGAAATGAGCCTGTTGCCTGTGTGTGGGATCCGACATCCAGTCACAACGGGCGCTCACGTAATAATTCTTTCTCAGAAACCCATGTTGCAATATCGAAATACCATAAGCTCGTTGCAGGCGACGTTGGACATCTTGACAGGCCTTCGCAGGATAAGGGAACGTATACCAATGAGGGAAGCCGTATCCGGGGTGGTGAACGACCGGCGCGAGTTTGTGGGCGAATGTTCATCCCATGATCCAAGGTCAGGGTTTCTGATTCACGAGGTTCACACCATCTTAGGTATCTTGTGTATGCGTCTCGCTGTACGCATGTGAACACGCTTTTCGGGCGCGCCAGCCGCTGCCGCAGTTCCTCCCATGCGCGCGGCATGCGCACACCACGCTCATCTCGAACGTTGAAGAGTCCATGCGCCAATCGCAGCGCGCGTTTGGGCTGTCCCACGTGTATGCGACCGCAGAGGGCGAGGTGATGGCACACCTGGTCGACTCACTTGAGGGTCTGCTCGCTATCAGCCGAACACTTTTCGGGACCTCCGAGTGGCTGACGGAGGAATCCGACCCGGCTGCTTCGGAGACGGCACCTCATGACCGTTCCCGGGATGAGCCGTGAGCAAGGCGCGAATGATGGACCTGATTTGATTCGGGATTCCCGTCCCGTAGGACGGTGGAGGGTTTTTGGGTTTATGTTTTTTTTTTTTTGGGCTGGCGGCATGCGCCCATTCTTTTTGTAGGGCCTGCACGAGCTTAGATGTTCTGGTAGTAGACACATAGATTCTTAGATGGGTTCATTTCTCCTTTCTAGATGTACAATACGAGGTTCTAACGCAACTGAAATCGACGCGTAAGCTCTATGTGCCATCAGAAGGCATCTCGGCGCTCCTTACGGGAGCTTTCGTGTGTCGAAGATCCTAAGAGGTTATCGAGAGACTATTGGGGTAGCAGCAAGCGCCTTGTCAATTTTTTTTTTCGCCTCCGCAAGCTGGTTGAGGCCTGTTAAGGCCACAGCTCTCGCCACTCGTCACATTAGGTCGGAATGGAACGAAGGGTTCGTGTTCTGACACATGATAACCGCTGGTGAAAAGAAGCAAGAGTGAACCCTCTCGTTTGCTTGCACGGTCACACGCCAGGGATGGGATAATTGCTGACCCACGCTGAATAAAGTTTACGTTTTTACAAATAGCGAAGAGCTGATTATCTAGAGTTCGTCGAGAGTTAGCGCCAGGCTCGCTGTGGCGCCTGTCTTATTTTTCTCCGGTTATTTTTTTTTGCGGAGATGAGAGACCCGAGACGCACACCGCGTAAAAGATAGATTGCCATATTGCCTTGTTCCAGGTCAGGTTCCCTGTTGTGGCTTATTTTATGAGATGCGGCGCTTGAGCGATGACATCGGTGACAAGACAAATACAGCTGTAGTCGGGATACAAAACCGAAACCAGGGTCCGGGGTTCACTCTATCATACGAAACCGGTGGTGGATCTGATGGATGGCTGTGGCCATTCATCACGAGCCCTGGAATAGGGAAGAGGATAAATGAATAAAAGCCGGGAGGGCCGAACTGAGCACGGATCGCGCGGGGTCATGGGGACAGGTTTTAGATCTCCCGGCAAGAGCGTAAGGCACCGGTCTTTTACGCGGATGCGGTCCAGCTCAGATTTTTATGGATGGCGGCCGGGGTGGTTTGAATTTGGTCAGACTGTCGATGTCTCCCTAAGTTATACGCTATTCGCATGCCTTTTTGGGAATCGTATTAAGTAACTGAGATTATTTCCCCCCCTCCCCTTCAAGCGCACAGATCGACAACTCGGACATCATCATCCGACTGAAATTTGGCTGAGGGGAATAGGCGTTCTGGTAAGCTCCGGTGGGTAGAATGAATGACATTGTTCTGTAAGCGTGCACGATTCGAAGAAATGTACGAGGCATCTCGATATTATTGGATTGGACTTTGTCATCATCATAAACCGCGGTAGGGCAAGCGGCCGCGGAGTCGAGGTGCGAACTCGGGCCTGGTCGGGATATGATTTAGGCGGGTGCCAGGGAGAATGGGGGGGGGAGTGTAAAGTCATTCTTTGAAGTGAGAAAGTGGATGGAGTTGTCTTGAGGAGGGGGTTTGTGCGGAGGGAAGCCAAAGATGATGGATGGAAGAGAAGTGATTGAGCCGACAGTGGAGCCGGCCGGCAACTTGAAAGGGAAATTCGCCGGTTGGTTAGCGCTTGTGCTGTTGCTTTGGTCAAGTCAGGTCTCCGCTCACTGCCGGATGACATCCTCGCTCTCCTCGCTTTGAACTAATTTCTCTGCCGTTCCTTTCCCCGGAACGTCACCACCCCGGGGGTCATTTAGACAGGCAGCGCTCTCAACATTCATCCCCTTCTTTCCCCCTCCGGTTGTCACACACACTCCCGGTATCCCTTCATTCAGTTCGCACAAAATGGATTCCCCTCCAGACAATACTCCTGCAGACCATCAGGAAGATCAACAAGCAAAGTCTTCGTATGTCCCCATATCCTTCCGGCCACATCCATTCCCCCCCTCAAACACTTCCTTTCCTACAGTGGAAAAACTCCTGTCGTCAGAGGTGCCCGGGCTTGCACAGTATGCCGAGCTGCTAAAGTTTGCATATCCCCGCTGTCCCATGCCAAAATTCGATTCTCACCAACAACTGATCAGATGAAATGCGTTGGCGCTGAAGATGGTTCTCAGCCCTGTCAACGGTGCAGGCGCACCGGCGTTGAGTATGTCTCATCACACCTCTAACCATTCGTGTTATTCATCGTACCCCCTCAGGTGTGTGTTCGAGAGACACAGGCGGGGCCGAAAGCCGGGCTCCAAGTTCGTTCGATTTTGGCAATCACGTACAGTTTTCTCATCGCGATATATAGGTTGTCAGAAGCCTCCAAGATGCTGCGGCGCCTCGAGAAGGGCCTTAACAGTGCCAAGTTGAAGTCTCAAGCCCTCGAGACTTCCGCCTCATCTCCAACTGACTGGCGTATGCGTCGTGGGGAATCCCGTCCCCGGTCTCCCGGGCGTTACTCAGGCGACCTCCCTCGCCTGAACCCGCCCCCTTCTTACGACGATGAACGGCCAGATCTCAAAATGCGATCGGCCACGGACGAGGAAGAGAACGAAAGTGAAGGAAAGCCAGACGGCATGTTTCCCGCGGATCTCATCCGCAGGGAGAATCAGCGTCACTCCTTTTTCAAGACCATTCTTAACCCTTCCCACGAGAATCCTGCCACCTCCCTTCGATCGGATCGTTCTAATTCATCAACTTCCTCTCCAGCAGCAAACTTTTCTGCACCTCACGTTCTCAAAGATCCCGTTGTCGCGGGCATTCTGGATGAATCTAATGCTAAGGTCCTGTTTGACTTGGTGTTCTTACGTCTCAACCCCTTCGTGAACCTCTTCGATCCTGCTTTGCACACCCCTGATTACGTTCGCTCCAAATCACCTTTTCTCTTCACGGTCTTAATCATGGCTGGTTGCAAATTTTTCAAGCCCGAATCGTTCAAACCATGTCAAAAACTTGCTCATGAATTTGCTGTACGCGCCTTTGCAGAAAACTGGAAATCTGTCGAGGTGGTTCAAGCCTTCGCTTGTCTTACCTACTGGAGAGAACCAGAAGATACAGTAGGTACTCCAACGCACATAGATAGCTTTTTGGCTCATGTTGTCGCAGCGAACGTGGATGTACATTGGCCTGGTGCGTCGTCTCTACGGTAATGTGCCCTGCTGCTGATTGCCATAACTTGCGTAGGCTTGCCGTATGGCCGTTGAATTGGGGCTCAACCGCTATGTGTCACCGCCACCTCCTACAGAGACCGAGTTACAACTCCGGGAGCGTCGGAATCGCGAGCGCACCTATCTTGTATTGTTCGTGCACGACCGGAGCCTGAGCATGCAAACAGGACGTCAATGGATGCTTCCGGAGGTGGGATTCTCTTCACGTTAGGTCATTATCTTTGTCTCACGGTTCCTGTCACTTGTCAGGATGACCTGGTCCGGCATTCGGCTAGTTGGCACGAAGAGGGGGGGACCCCACTTCGTCCGGAGGACGTGATTGTCGCCGCATTTGTACAATTGCGCCGAATCGCCGTGAGTGACAACAACAAGTGTCAATTGAGTTGTCCTAATCCCGATTTCTCCTCGATACAGGCCGAGACGACTGATGTCTTCTATCTACATAAAGGTATCCCCGGTGCAGCACACACGGATGTCAATAAAGAAGTGCTGCTGCGCAATTGTAACGGCAAGTTAACCCAGTGGATGGACCAATGGCAACAGGAAATGCGGCGGGCCAATGGCGAATCATTCCACATGTCATTCCTCAGCTTCTTCCGATTGCATGTACGGTTGTTTTTGAACAGTTTTGGCATTCAGGCTGCCATGTCTCCCGTAAGTTTCCGGACTCCACGCAACTGTGATCTGATCCGATAACTGACCGAGAACAGTCAAGCCGCACGTCCCCCAGCGTCCAGGCATTATCAGCGTGCTACACGAGCGCTAAGGACAACCTGCAGATTGTTTCCCACGATTTTGCTTCGATGAGCATGCTTGTAGGTCAATTTCAATTTTTATAGGGATCAGATCAAATTATTCATGTGATATCAGCGTTACGGACAGGATTCCATTACCGTCATGACGGCATATTCGGCCGTCTTTTTGTTGAAGGTAGCGTGATGATCCCAATCCTTTCTCCGAGAGAGCGCTATCTCGTCTGATTCGGCAATTGGCAGCTCCTCCGTAGTTCAAAGACGTTGGCGGAGTTACACGAGGGGGCCACTGGCGAAATTCACGCGATCATCTCGAAAACGGCCGATGCTTATGAGGAGGCGTCGCATCTGTCACCGGCATGCACGTGTGCTGCTTATCATGCGCGGTTCTTGCGGGAACTGGTTGCGCAAGATATATTCAGGTCTCAGCAACATAAAGTATGGGATGATGGACAACCTCACCGTGAGTTCCACTTCACGCGCCGTGCAATCGGCGGCATCGCTGATTGCAATTCTTTTTCCAATTAGCACCGCGACGAGACATGTCGCTATCTACAACCGCGCAAGTGTCGCCATATCCTCAACAGATGCTCGACGATGTTCAAAATACGACACATGTGCATCACTTTTCTTACCCAATTTCTCCCACTTCCACGCCATCTAGTGCGCCTGTGTCCTCTCAGGATCCAACGCAAAGTGCCTCTGTGCGGACCAGCAGTCCACAATCATATAGCAACGGCACTTATTCTCAGTCTCCACCGCTCGTTCAACCGCCTCAGCCGACCCCGCCAACTCAATCGGACGACTTGCGTTATTGGAACAATATGTTCCGCGACCTCGGCTTTGGCGAGGCCGTCGATCAAAACTATCCAGCGCAGGCACCGTCTGGTACTGGTACACTTGCCCCGTCATCGCATCAACATGCTCTACCACCGCACCACCAGAGCTATGGAAACGGGCGCACGGCCGGTATTCACGCGCAACCGTACGCATACCACCACATGCACTCGAACGCCCCAGGGTACGGAATATAGATAACTGGTCATTCTCCCTCACTTTGACGCATTTACTCATCGTCATCCCTTACGCCTCGATGCCGGCACTCGTAAACGAAAACACAGCATCTAACCCCTTTGTCACTGCAACGTTAGCCCTCGCCCCTATGCTCCAGCTTTTTCGGGCCTTGTAAATTATCATTGTAGAATCTTATCTTACTTGACCTCACATCTGATGAACTAGCATAATCGTGGCCCTTTATGCATACGATTGACTGTAATATCCCAGACTGACTTGATGATGGACCTTGTGAACTTGATCACGACACCAAAGATAAAAGCAGGAATCGATAGGTAAAAAGCACTAGATCGAAACATCATCCTTTTTTTTTTTGGTTTTCACTCCATGCCGATGTAGAATACGACGAGCTCGTGCCCAACCGCGGCGGCAATCCTCGGAATCCCCTTGAGCGACATAAAGTCAAAGTCGCGCACGCACAGTGGGCGCGGCGCGAGCGTGAACGCGGTCGGCTCGACGTGGGCGTGGACGTGCAGGGCACTGTGTACGTGTATCGTCGCGCCGCGCGCGCCGGCGCTGCGCGTCGAAATGGCGAAGTATTCTGGGTAGGTGGGACACCACCGGAAACGATGGGCACCTTCTGGGAACGAGGCGCCGCTTAGCGTCGGTTTGCCGCCGTGAAGCTTGGAGAGGTCCCAGAGGGAGAAGCGGGAGCGGTGAACGGCGCCGATGCTTATGGAATATATTTATTTTTGGGTAGCAGGGTGTGGGTGTCGTAGCGCGCAGATGGGGTTTATTGAGTGAGGTGAGAGGGACGGTGATCAGAGGTGGGGACCATGAGAGGAAAAGGGAAGGAAGGGGAGTGATGTGGGAGGATGTACGTACATGTCGGGATTAGACTGCTGCCAAGCGGCGGAAGCCGGGAACGCGCCTGCGCCGCCGGCGATGGCGCGGGGCGCCGCAAACTCGACTACGCGTGGGTGGTGCCACGCTGCGTCGGTGGGAGCGTGGGAGGGGTCGGAGCGCCAGTCGATGAGGGCGAGCGAGCCGCGCACGTCGGCGACGAGGAGCTCTTTTGTCGTCGTGGCGTGCGCGCAGACGGAGCTCAGCGCGTGCGGGAACGAGATTACGTAGGCGGTCGGTTGCGGGCGCGTGCTGCTGCCGCCACCGCTTGCGTCTGGGTTTGTTGCGGAGGTGGGTGAGCGAGATTGGGGTATTGAGGGTATGTCGACGGTGGGACGGAGGTCCCAGACCATGAGCATCTTATCGTCTATTTTTGTTGTTGTTTTTTTGGAAGCGTGCACCCGTGCAATTGTAGCTGTTAAGGTTTGGGGTAATAAAGAAAGGGGGAGACACACCTGAGATGGTTGCAGCGTAGCGCGCAATGTCATCGGTGGGACCACCGCAGAATGTCATTTCGTTCACTGTACCGTGGTGGCCACTCAACCCGCCACCGAAGGGAAAGATGTCTTCGTCAACATCGGGTGTTTTTGTGAGTAGGTGTAGACCAAAGTTGGAGGATGCGGCGGTGAGCCTAGGAAAGGATTCAGAACATGTCTGATGAGGATCTGGTTTTTTTACTCAATAAACCATTGATCTGATGAAGAGGGAGAGACGGCGCGAGGGGACCAAGCAAGGGCGGTGATGCGAGAGCCTACATGGAAAGACGCAACGAGGTCTGCAGCCGTGTTGGTCTATCGGTACGCGTCTGGGGGTCAACAAACAGACACGGGTGTAGAAAAAGAGGTGGTGGCACACACGATGAACAACACGGAGACAGTGTTCTCGCCACCAATGGCGACAAGATCAGGCGCGTCGGCATTATCGCAGGCGCGAACGACGTGAATGAGTGCACCATGGTCGTGTCTGAGGTCCATCTTTTGTCTTTCTTGTCAGTCGACACGCGACCCGTCACGCGGTGGTCGCGTTGCGTTGTTTGACTGACCGTGGGGCGCCCGCTCGTATGAAGACACCCCAGAGTCGAAGGGGAGCACCGAATCCAGCTCTCTTCGTCGCAGTCGCCCTCTCTTCTTTCGCCGTATATTATATACTCGTCCACCACCGCGCAGCTACCGCACCCGCATCCTCGCGCCCCCGCTTAAACGACCACCCGCTCGTCTGGCCCGTTCACTCTCCTGATCAAGATCGCGATGGCTCCCAACGTCGTAGAGAAGATCATTGATGCCCTGCACCTCCCCAGCGCTCACAAGCGCGGAGATGAGGCGTCCGCTGAGGGGGCCCCTGCTACTGCTACTGCTGAGGGCGTAACCAAGAAACCCATATTCGACAACGAAAAGGTGACAGTGATATTCGTTCTTGGCGGACCTGGCGCTGGTATGCCCTTTCTTCCTTCTTTCTCATCCCCCCCCCCTCACATGCCATTTGAGTTCATCATCATCATCATTGACACGATTTGTTTTAGGCAAGGGAACGCAATGCAGCCTTCTTGTCGAAAAGTACAACTTCTCCCACCTTTCCGCGGGTGACCTCCTTCGCGCGGAGCAGGACCGCCCAGACTCGCAGTACGGCGACCTCATCCGTACGCACATACGCGAGGGAAAGATCGTGCCGATGGAAGTGACCATCAAGCTACTCGAGAACGCGATGCGTGCTGCGCTCCAGTCCAAGTCTGGCTCGGGCTGGGACGGGGACGGCAAGGGCCGATTCCTCATCGACGGCTTTCCGCGCAAGATGGATCAGGCTCTCAAGTTCGAGGAGGACGTGCGTGCCGACCCTCGCGGGGTTATCATCCTGTTTTTCCCTCGTACATTTTTGTTGATGATGAATGTGCCATTTCTCAGGTGTGCACGTCGTCTTTGGTGTTGTTTTTCACGACGGATGAGGAGACGATGTTAAAGCGCCTGCTGAAACGTAGCGAGACAAGTGGTCGAGACGATGATAACATAGAGAGCATCAAGAAGCGCTTCAGTGAGTTGTGATGGCCCACTCGAGCGTCTCCTTGGTACTCACTTGTCCCCGCCCGCACGCAGCCACTTATAAGGAGACGACAATGCCGGTCATCGAGCATTTCGAGAAACAGAGCAAAGTGGCCGAGGTATGTCTGAATTGTCCCATGCCATCACGTTCTCTCAGATGTCTGGGGTGTTAGATCGATAGCTCTTCACCGGTGGAGGAGGTCCACACCGCAGCGGTCACGGCCGTGGGGAAGGTCCTCATTTAGAGTTTTGCAACAGCTCTTCTTGTCTGACATTCAGTGGAACAAATACAATGGGATCTAAACATCTTCTATGCCTGAATGTCTCCCAGTCATCGTCAAGCGCTTTC
>Ga0209488_10002209_pt1 | contig 16171 bp, 18 predicted proteins | sample Rivendell_Oct201_8_FD_188349 | JGI IMG/M metagenome (GOLD analysis project Ga0209488, IMG submission 188349) | Vadose zone soil microbial communities from the Eel River Critical Zone Observatory, Northern California, USA -... | ecosystem: Environmental > Terrestrial > Soil > Vadose zone >... | reverse complement strand
ACCAAAGATTTCAGAATTGGCATATTTTGGCCACTTTCCCTCTTAAATTTTGGCCACTCAGCTGGGCATGCAAAATTCCGGCTCCCACGAGAGGGCGGAAATTTCCGCCTCACACAGTAAATACTGTTGGCGCTTACTAAGTACGTGGCAACACCGAATGCCATCCCATAGACTCGGAAATGCGACACTGACCCCATAAACTCGAAAAAAACTCTCCAGCATCCAAGTTGATCCGAGTACTGGACAAAGCTATGGTGAGTCCCTCTTAAACGGTTAGCTTTGCTTTCTTTCTCATGCTTCGAGGAGAACGGCGATCATCTCGAGCAACTTGTTCTATCGGGTGAACTCTTTCAAACCCCAAGTCGTTCTTCCTCGCCGGCGCGTTCTACTTCGTCAGGAAGCAATTTCCATGGCAGTGAATCTGATGAGGCATGGAGCGGCCGTGTGGATGAAAAAGATGTTACTCGCGGGCAACAAGTCGACTCGATTGGTATGGGCCCTGGAAGGACGGGCGTGAAGGGGGTCATCCGCGACCGAAATGAAGCGGCAGCACGCGAGCGCTCTAGAAAAGTGGAAGAACTAGGAGAGCTCGCGGCTCGAATGGAGCATGCAAATCTGGGAGGTAGGACTTTTCTCGAAGAACAGAATGAGCTCGATCTTCTCGAGCCACCCGAGCGGGGACGGTTTGGGCATCTTCGTGAGGTTGGGTTAAAAGGATTTGTCCCTGCAGTGGAGGATAATCAAAATGTGTGGGTCGTGGTGCACATCTATGATCCAGTGCGTGCGTTCGCCTTTATCCTTAGATTGGCATGGGAAACTTATCATCTTCCTTGACTTCTCTCAATCATCTACAAGTCACTTGAGAGATGCGATACTGTTGACGATCGACTGACGCGCCTGGCGCGTGAACATCCGGACACTAAGTTTATCCGGTGTCGGGCCTCCGCAATCGGATTCGCACTGAGTCCTGGGGCAAAGCCAAGGCGTTTACACCCGCCGTCCTCGACGTATCTATCCAAGTCACGTACCTCACCTCGGTTTTCAGCACAGGATGAAGATGACCCGTACGGCACTGACACAGATGAACCCAGTATCATTGGCCCACTCAGCGATGAGGAGGATGGGGACGAGGTGGACACAGACGTGCTCCCTACAGTGCTTGTTTACCGTTCAGGCCAACTCGTGCACACTTGGGTGCGAGTAGACTGGGAAGTTGGCGTATTGGGTATAGATGAACTCCTCAAGAGGTGTGTGGATTTCCCATTCCCAATCGCGGGGAGAATCCCAACTCACAGTGTATCATAGCCACAACATCATCCAGTCAACACGCAATGGGGGATCCCTGAGCGTCCCTCTCAATGACGAGGATGATTTGGTCTTTTGCGCCCCTGACGACAGGTCCTAGTAAACAACCAGAAATTGGGGTCATGATGCCACGATTATTCCTGTCGGTGGGCGTGGGGGCTTGTCAAATGACCTGTCTATGACTATGACTGTACAAGGACGTCATACTTCAGTTCAATGAACGCCTCTTTTTGATGGTAGTGCTCTTAGGAGCATGTCTGATCATCCGCGTCTCTCATAGGTCATGATGTTTTGATGATCAGCGCTCAGGTGATCAAACTATTCACTATATATGTATTGCATTTATTTGTTGGCCCCGATTCTTGGAACGAGATAGTGACGTCGGATGACGACAACTACTATTCGGAAGTGTAAGCTATCCACCACTTTGAATCCTTAGATCTGTACACGGTGACCTAGTTCTGGCTGATTGTTGGGATCCCTCTTGACTGTCAATTCCGTGTAGCACTAGAAGCGATTTCCAATTGCTGTAGTCCCAACAGAAGGTTGTCGAAGTGTGGTGGAATGGAGTGATTCTTGTATGGCACACACGTTACGAGGCATTCAGGCCTTTGCACATACATCTGAGGTACCTCGAGGCGAAGGACCATTCGCCGTCGCACTCATCGAAAGGTTCAAGTGGTCTGTCTTGTCAAAATGGCCACCTCGATGGCGAGTTTCATCCCATCTAAATTGTCTACTTTACTCTTGTTCGATCCACCCAGATGACGAAGTGTATAGTATACAAAGTAACTGTTACATTACGAATACAATAGCTAGTAAAGATATGATACCAATCGGTGAAAGAGGTAAACGTTTTGAAGCTGTATCCGGGACATGCGAAATCTGCGAAGATGGGCTTGGGAGAGACTGGGGAACGGGAACACCTGACCCGCTGGATGGTGGGATGCCGGATGGCGCTGCTTCAGAAGTCACTGCGGGAACATCAAATACCATTGATGGTTATCTGATCCTGTGTCACGTACAAGGAAGGCTGCCACCGAGTGAAGTATTAGCAAGCTGAACTGCGGCCTGAAGACGTTGGGCGGCATCTGAAGGCACAGTCGAGAGGAATCCCACTCGAGGCTGGTCTTGCGAGGGATGAGTTATATTGCCATAGTAGAACGCAACGAGAACACTGATCTCGATGTAGGTAACTGCAGGCTGATCAATGGTCTCGCTTACGATTTAAGAAACGGATCGCCAATGCTCCAACTGTATAGAAAGCCCGAGCTCGGAGGATCCATAGGTGCAAGATTGGGAGTGCACTGGGTATCTTTAGAGGCCTGGGAACCAAAGTCACGCGGGTCAACTGCATAAAAGCTTCCACCGATTTGAAAAGCAAGTGTATGGGCTTCAGCGCAGTTATATGTACCACCCCCGAGCTGCGAAATGATTACATCCAGGACATCTTTGGGGCCATGGATCAGCGAGTTTCCCTATTAGAAGCGCTGTGAATCATATTTGAAGACAGAACAAGGAACGAACTGTGTCAAGCAGGGCGGTCAGAGTGATGTTCGATGCGGCGAGGGATGACCGTGACAACTTCCGCCCGTCAAAGTATACGTCGTCAATGGCGACTTCCCAAGTAATAGGATAGATCTAATTCATGTCTGTATGAACAGGGAACAGACATGCGTTCAGACCCACCTCGTTTGGAGACTCCTCCGGCGCCGGAAGCCCACCCTCCGCAGCAGTGTAGCCGCGTAATGGAACCCAAGTCAAGTCCTCAGCTACTACGCCTATTGGTAGTTCACCAATAGAGAGAATTCCTTGATTTCCACTAATATCGACTGTATCTCGTTGCAGGGATACAGTGACGATTGGCGAAGCTAATGCACCGGTCAAGATGAGTCGAGGAAGAAGTGGCCCATTAGTAGCAAAGCTCGCAAGCACGTCATTCACGCTTGGAGACAGCGATCTTGGAGTATGGTACCCACGAATCCAGGATAGATCGGGGAAGACATGAGTTCTGAAAGAGGGAGAACTCCGAACCTCCCGGTCGGTCTCTTTTGCGACTCTGGAAGCGAGTAACTTGTTCCAAATTATACTGTAGTATATCATACCGTCAGTACGGCCAAGAAGAAATAAGGATGAGAGAGGCCTGCTCTAAAGGAGCAGGAGGCGGTGATCGGTATGAGGTACATCGTGCCACACGTACACGGGACGTGGACGTAACAGACAGCACCCAATAGGCATTCCAGAAACGGATGTGGTATAGATCTCTTGTCGTCTGAGCAACACACCATTCAGGAAGATAGTTGACTATGTGATGACAAGGGTGTGACCAGAAGTTATAAGGGCAGGAATAGCACACGACACCGGACAATGTTATAACGAAACAATGACCATTGACCACCACAAGTCATCACTGGCTCACCTGTTAACCGGAAACCCAAGTCCAAATATCCCAGAAGAGCCCGTCCGCAGTATGCTTGTATTCGTTTCCGATATTGCGGCAAGGTACTGTTCTGGAAGCCGCAAACCAGCAACACCAGCAACGTCCATCCCAATAGAGCCTTGAGCAAAAGTTCCAGTCAGTGAGTCACCATACTCCAGACGAACACCAATGCCGCTTGGCTGAAAGGAAGTCTGAGGATACAATGGAACAGTCTCGAAGAGGCGGTCTGTAGAGCAAGAGCTAGAGAGCACCCAGAGATCGGAAGAGCCGGTGTCTGGGAGGAAAGAACGGTAAAGAGATATACGTTGTCAAATAATAGCAAAGCATACCGAGAACGAGCGGTGCAAGAGTCTCGCCTACTTGCACTACTACATTGTATGTCCTGATTCCGCAATGAACGAGCCGTGGTAGTTAGTCCGCTGAGCACGCACACATCAATATAGTCACCCAGGCCTATGGTGCCCTGTTGGGGTACCCGCCAGGGTGTACTAGTAATTACCTCCCGTCTTGCCAATGGGAGATGAAGCGCAGACCCGAGTCGAGTAGCAGATAAAGATAACGATACAGGGCTTGTCGATGACAACGGTAGGCTTACGAGAATGGCAAGATGAGAAGGGGATAGAAGCATACCAAAGTCGCTTCAGCTAAGAGATGTGCGAATGGTACAAGCGATTGGAGTCAGGAACTCTGACGCGCGGGAGGACGTGGAGGGGACTCGGGGTCATCTCTCAGATGAGGGTGAGGGAGTGTGTTACGCACGCTCGGCACGTGGTCTGCCTGGGTTGGTCACGATGCTAATCTGTGACCTCGTCTCTTCTCTGTTGTCCTCAGAGTCCTTCATTCAAGTCTACTCTCAAGACAACGTCGTCTGCGCATGGAAGCTTGAGATTTTGAGGTCCAAAGGACCTTCCTCAAGCAGGACCGCCTCCATTCCAAAATTTGGGCTATCTACCATCCAGAATGGATTTGAAACACGCTGAACAGCAGCAGGAGGAAATCACCGCTCTGAAATCCATTTATGCCGAAGACTTCAAAGAATGCCAGCCTAGGGCATGGAAAGTACGTCATAGTTAAGCTGGCTCGTATCTCAAGAGTTTGAGGCGCTTAATAATCCTGCAACAGGGTGCTTCAAGGCTCCCAGAATTCATCATCAAGATCACACACCCGGACACCGCGCACACTACAAAGATCTACTTTCATTTACATACAATGTCAATACAATCTCATATTCCATTGACTTCGGCTCATTTGCCTCATCATAGATTTCCCAGGACCTACCCTACGAATGCACACCCAATCTTCACTGTGCAACAACCCATCAAAGGCATTCCGGATGATTGTGTAATAAAGCTGGCGGATTTTATTCAGGCAGAAGCGCGGCAGTCCCGCGGGACAGAGATTGTTTTTCAGGTGAGCAATCTTTACATCGGCTCTTGGCGGATGGGGCCCGCCTTTCTGCGATTATTCTTCGGAGGCAGTACATGTAATGAGGTGTACAGAAATCTAGAACCTCATCGTCACAATTTAGTTCAATTGATCCTAGTCATTTTCAGGTCATCACCGCGGCGCAAGATTGGATTGCCGCTAATATCACACCTCCTGTGGAAGTTGTCGGTTCTTTGGCCTCAGAGATGATCAAACGAGCGTTGGAAGAAGAACAGGTGTGAATATTTGGTTTAGTATAACCTTCATTCTGGCACTACTACTATTCCACTAGGCGAAGAAGCAACGTGAAGAGGCTGAGGCACGAGAAGAAGCAGAACGCAAACGTCTTTTTGCCGAGGCGCTAAATGAGCAAATGCAAGCCGATGCTCATCGTCACCAGGTTGAACGCGAGAGGCAAAGGGCGCGTCACAGGGCACAGTCTGATGCAACCCAGGTGCCTGAGATTGCTGATGACACACTTACTCAATCCTTTGACCGTGAGATCATCGTGAACGAGTTGCGTTTCCGTGCCGTTAAACTCTTTCACCCACGTCATGGTCAGCTGGCCCTTAATGTCATTGTCCGTGATTTGAAGAAATCGCAGATTGTGTTGGAACTACGTATCAAGCAGAACCCATTTGCGATGACGTCGCAGCGACGTTTCCGCTCGAAGTTCATCTCGTCACATTCGATACTCACTATTACACTACGCCTCAAGGCCGTAAGAAGCTAAAGCTCGTGCAAGAAGAGGTCCAGCGTCTCATCGGTGTCCGACACGAGAACGTTATCACAGTGTATGCCGTCAGGCTTACCCTCCCTCAATCGAGTGGTGCACCCCAACTTGCGATCCTCATGGAACAGAAACCGCAATTAACTTTGCACGATTTATTAGAGGACTGTGAGACTCTGCGTGAGGAGCGTGCATCCGTGAGTGTATCAATAGAGGTCACATGCCACTCCCCCTGACGTTAGGAAAGAGTTACCTCACACAAATCTTAACAGGACTGAATGAGGTACATGCAGCAGATCTTCTTCACAGAGGTAAGTCCCTGTTCTCCCCGCTAAAAATTGGGCTAGAGCTCTGTCGAAAGGCATTACCTTACACTCGATTGGTCTTTCGGGCTATAAAAGTTTGGGCCAGTCAAAGCTTGTCAAACTCCTCAGGGCCAGCTATTATACCAAATTGTTGGATCTCCACCGCTCAAATCCATTTGGACACAAATCCCTCCCTGCCCTAGATTCAGGAAGCCTCCCGGAAAGCTGGTGAGTCCGTTCCTCTTTCTTCTTGTCCCAGGGGACACGTGACCCATTCAATTCAGGCTGGCGAGGGATGGACATGACTCAGCATTAATATACACGAAGGCTCGTGACATCCATTATGCTGGTGTGGTTTTCCTGCAGATGCTTCTAGGGCGTGATGTAGTAGAGCGTTTTCCAGAGGCACAGGCCGCTCTTATATCATGTAAGCCATATCCTGGCGATTATGTGTTCGGCTTACATCCTACATCTCAGCCATGGTTACCCCTGCCCTCCGACGAGTTGCTTTGACCATGGTCTCACAAAAAAAGAAATACACATCTTGCGCCGCCATTCTCGTAGACCTAGCTCAAATTTCGTCCACGAAGACACGCGCAGTCGCGATCCCAATTTCTGGTAAGCACGGGGGATGTCATGCTTGGATATCGTGCTAATCAGGGTGTATGAAGATCCCAGAACACCTGTTCCCCAACTATATGGGAGCTCACCTGAGGTTGACTATTTTAGAGCACCAATCCAAAGACGGCAGCAAGCGAGCCGTTGGAAGGAGGACTGGGAGGAGCTGGAACTATTGGTACGTGTTACTTGACTGTCGACAACCCGGCTTCTTAGTGAACAGCAGGGTCGCGGCGCATTTGGCTCGGTGGTCAAAGCGCGTAACAAGATCGACTCTCGGATTTACGCGGGTACGGTTATATTCTAGCTTTCAACGGCATCCTGACACATTTCCTAGTCAAGAAGGTACGGTTGCGGACCCCAAATACCGATAACAAGATCTTACGAGAAATCAACGCGCTGAGTCGCTTGTCTCATCGGTTCATTGTGCGATATTATACAGCATGGTTCGAGGATTCAGAGTTGGCATCTACGACTGTGTCCTCAGACGGTTCGGGCGATGGCACCGCTGATGGCATCACGTCTGCTCTTAGTGGTGTCCATCGTCGCGATGATTCATCGGATCCGTTTAGTATAGACCTTGACGAGCTTGGGTCAGAGAGCCGCTCCTCTACGTCGTTCCCGAGCATCCATTTCACTGGCTCAGGCTCCGATGCCACAGAGGGCAGTGACGGTGACATTGATGGAGATGAGACTGATGCTGACGATCTCGGGGAAATGTTCGAAGCCCCGCGAAACGGCTCTGCGGTCATCAACGTAGTTCCTCGCACGCCTCCACACTCTAGACCTCGCACGCTCTACATCCAGATGGTTGGCCACTTTACTTGAAAAACCTATCTGAATTAACGATCTCACAGGAGTTTGTCGAGCGGCAAACGCTCAGAGAAGTAAGTTGTTCTTAATTGCGCCCTGTTCGCTGTCCCGACAAGGCGCCATCGCAGCGCATAGCAGAAGGCCTCTCGGAGGATGAAACATGGCGGTTATTCCAGCAAGTCGTTGATGCGCTTGTGCACATGTCAAGCTTGGGCATTGTCCGTGATCAATTGGTGTCATCATTGTAATCTAGACTAACTATTCCTTAGCTCCACAGAGATATCAAGCTTACGAACATTTTTATCGGTGCGACCGAAATGCGTCTATAGCCCTGACCTGTCTGACGTATCTACCCTTGACCAGATGGTAAAGGGGACTGTAAAGGTGACGGTCGAGCGCCAGTTTTTTTGTTGTTGTTTTGACGGACTCTCGGAAGTTGGCGATTTTGGCCTTGCTACGTCTAGTCTCGCTGGTGCAGTTGAGCCAACCGAACTGGCCTCGCACGCAATCACAGTCGATGCTGAGTTGACGCTAGGTTCGTTGGTAGTTTCACGTATCAGCCATCCTCATTGCCTTTCGCAGAGGTTGGGACTAAACTCTACATTGCGCCTGAAGTGCAATCACCAAAAAAGGGCCCGCGAAATCATACAAAGGCTGATCTGTATAGTCTCGGGGTAAGCCTTTTTCCCGGCAGTACGTGAAGGCTTGTTTGTTGAATAGTCGTTAGATTGTGTTTTTTGAGATGAACTACTTTTTCTCAACCGGAGCCGAACGTATTGCTGTTATTGAAGACCTGCGCAAGAAAGATGTTGTCTTTCCTGTTGACTGGGATGTCCATCGGACACGTCAGCGCCAGAGTATGTTTTTTTTTAAGTCTGCACCCACTTCTGCAACAGCTCATTGAATCTCTGCAGTAATCGCTTGGTTACTCAAACACAACCCAGATGACCGCCCTACGGCCCTTGAGTTATCTCAGAGCAGTCTCCTTCCTCCCAGGCTGGAGGATGAATACTTCAAAGGTGCCTTGCGGATGATGAGTGAGTCATTAAGCAAGGATCCAGGTAGATACTCATCTATCCCCAGCCAAAGCCGATTCCCCCCACCGTCAGGCAGTCCTCGCAGCACTCTTCAACCAAACTTCCCGAGGTGTGCGCGGGTTTCTCTACGATAATGACGTTGAACATCCAGAACACGCGTCGCTGAATGGAATCGTTCGCGACACTTTGGCAAGCATATTCCGCTTGCACGGAGCAATCGAAATGGTTCCGCCATTAATGATTCCGGCCACTGATAACAACGACGACACGACACGTGTGCTGTTCGTAGACAGACATGGGGAGGTCGTGGGGCTTCCAAATAATGCATTGATTCCATTTGCCCGCGTTGCAGCACGAAACAACGTCAAGCGGATTAAGAGATATCATATTGGTGATATCTACCGTCCTAAGTGAGTCTTCATGGAAAAGGCTGCTGTATTCTCCCTTCCCTCACCGACCTACCAGCGCGGTTGCAGGACACCCTAGAGTCTTCAAAGCTGCCGTTTTTGACATTATTTCCACAGATGTAGCCAATAGTGGCCCTGTTTCAGTTGCGGAGTCTATCATCATCGTGAATGAGTGCTTGGATGCTTTTCCAAACCTTTCGCAACATTATGAGATACACATATCTCACTCGAAGGGTAATATCTCTAGCTAGTATCGAAATTCTGATGCTAACTCCTTCAAGTCACTGAACTGGCATTGAGTCGAGTCCCCCATGATATTCGTGACTCTGTTATTGAGATAATCCTGCAAGTCAAGTCGTCCTGGGCTCAGAAACGGGCAATGCTTCTCAAGAAGGGTCTTTTGAGAAGCCTAGTAGACGAGTTTGAAGTTTTAAGCGACACAGGTGTGACACCCTTTTTCTGGATGTATGGCAACCTATTCAACGTGTGTAGTTGAGGACCTGGCAACACTCGTCAGCCGACTAGAGAAAGCTTCACCACCTCTTTTGACGATCCTGTCGCCTACCTTGGATGAAGTAAAACAGGCAATTCAATACGTTGCCCTTGCAGGAATTACAAGGCCAATTTTCTTGCATCCTTTAATGATAAGCAGCCACAATTCTTGCTTCAAAGACGGCGTATGTTTTGAGGTTGTCAGGCGAAACAAGCGGAATGACATCCTAGCTGCTGGGGGCCGGTTGGTGGATCTAAACTTGGCTTCCTCGAGTAAACTAACGTCTCACCGTTAGGTACGACGACCTTATTTCCCAATTCTCTCTTCCGAAGGCTGGAGTCAACAACGTCTGTGCCGTTGGGCTGCAAATCTCGTTAGAAAAGATCCTCGCTGCCCTAGCAGCGTACCAGGCGATTTCTGTGAAGAACCTTCTCAAGGAGCAACGTTCTTTTGGTTTTTGGAGTCCCAGGAGATGTGATGTGTACATCGTCTCTTATCAGTCCGGATATCTCAGCGAGAGGCTTGAGGTTGCAGCGCTTCTGTGGAGACACAACATTAGTGCGGACGTTATGTATGAGTCAAGTCTTCCTGACGGTGAACATGAAAACCACCTGGAGTTATGTCACAGAGAGGGTATACTGTACGTCTCTGTTCGCTTTCTGACAATGTGTTTTCTTTATGTTCGTAGATTTTCTGTATGTCCCCGTCCGCGCTCTGCGCGACGTGATCAGCCCGCATTCCGGATCAAGAGCATCCTTAAGGGTACGGAATATGATGGTGGGTGACTTCTGTAACTGTTATCTGTGGGGTCACATCACAAACTTTGTGCTTTTTTGTATCTAGTTTCGAGGCCAGACCTCGTACCGTGGCTCCAGGAACAAATTGTTGAGCAGAAACGGATTGACGCTGAAACATCTGGCACGGCTATTATATCCGAGCATTCGCAAGGGCCGGCTCGGTTTAAGTCGTCGGGACCCATGCCAGATGTCCAGTTAGTGCTGCCGGGAGACGCCCGAAAACAGCGAAAGCAGACAAAACAGATATTCCTTGAGAAGGGTGAGAAGCTTTTCGGATATTGAGCCATCCTCAACGACTTACTTCCTACGCTACTACAGCATTTGAATCGAGTTTGCGGGTTTGTTCCGCCGTTCAATCCGGCATCCCGGTGATTGCCGTTGACACTCAAGCCAATGTCTTTGACGCTTTGTGCAAGTCGTCAAGTTGGGTCACTGACGATGAAGCATGGAAAACTGTGGTATCTTTGTTCCCACTCTCGAGTACCGGATACGCTCCACAAATACGTGAAGCCTTCTACCGTCGCCATGCGGAGGGCCATCGATTTATCCTACTGTTTGCTGTCAGAGACGAACGCATACACCTTTGTGCGTTATGATTACACTGGACTGAAATACCTTTGGTCCTTGCGCATGTACACTAACCGCATTGTATTAATATCGTGTCATCCCTTAAGCATGTAGACCCGTCCACCTATACGTTTGATAATATAGTTGCACAAAATCCATTGATGGCTACTACAGCCCATCTGTTCATGCTGTACATAATACATCATCAGGAAACCTACTTACTTTTTTGGACTTGTACAAGTTCGTATGAGTTGAAAAGCCGCAAAGTCGAAAAGGAACCTAGAATCCAAAAAAAGTTGATTCCCAAATTCATGTTCAGGAGTGAAGCAGAAAAAACCCTCTTTCGAAAAGTAGACAAGTAAAAAAGCTATTATTTTCCTAATGATGACTCCACAGTTTTCACGTCACATCTCTGACGAGTTGTGGCGCTGGATCCTGTAGAACCACGCGTGAACTTCTCCATTCCATCTGGTCCTTAGCTCCTGCGCTGTGTTAGTGTTTCCTCATATGGCGTGTTGGACGATCTGTCGTGAGTTAAGGCAGCCTGAGCTCGGGTGGCCCTGCATCTGTCCCCGCAGTATAAGTTGTTTAGCGGGTGATGCTGTCTCTGCTGAGAACTCTCGCGGAGACTGGGTCATCGCTGTTTGACCACAACCCGATCAGGGAAATGTATTTCACCACTCTGTACATTTGAGTTTGTAATACCGGATATTTCCTATGTGCGCTGCGCCCTCTCGTCTGGCGTCTGGTTCTCCCTAAGTTAGAGGACGTGTCAACGGGCGTTTTACCCCACAACAGGAATAGAGATGTGTGTTACCTGTAATCGATTCAAGAGCCACAGTGGTTGAGATGAAAGACGTTCAGATCAAAGGATAATATTCACGGGCAGCTCAGGCAGTATACTAAAGTCTGATATCTGATGACATCGTAGGTATATGAAAGGTACATCATACCCAGGGGTTCTCATCACTATCCAAATCACCAAAAGCGTTCACTAACCCTCCCATCCGAGTGTGAGGTGGTGGCTCTATGCGTGTAATAGTTTCCACAGTTTCTCCAGCCTCGGGATCCGTCCTCACTCTCTCAGCATCCCCGGGAGCAGCAGATGGGTTGTCGCTCTTATTCCATGCACGTGCCTCTTCCACCATTGCACGATGTGGGTTTCCAACCAGCGACTGATGGGTTTGCCTCGTTGTGTCAAATGATGTTGGCTCGTCCTGTTGGCCCGCATGCGCCACAGCGACCTCCACGGAGTGGTGATCAGCGGTCACGAGATCAACGGCGTCAGGCCGCGCAGCAGGTCCTATGGGAGGTATTTTTGTCGATATCGAAGGTGAGGATGCACGAGAGAGGCCAGGATATGGCACAGATCGTAACCCAGAGGTCGTCCAGTTCGTCCAGTGGTGTCTTGGACCCGGGTGATCATTGGCTGGTGCACGCACAGGCCCCGGATCGATGGCTGCATTGAGTGAGTGTGTTGTTGAGAGGGTATGCGATTTGTTCTGCTGCGATTGCGACACGCCGACAGCCCCGTATCCCACAGCAGCGACGGGGGCATTGCGACCGTGATGATCAGAGAACCACGCACTGCGCTCATTGTTTAGAATCCGCTCCTCTTCTTCCCACATCTCCGCGCGTGCTACCTCGGAGCTTGCGTCGATGCATGGGTAATTGTAGTCACCGAACAGGTATTTTCTACTGTTTGCGTAGAGAAGTTCGTCTTCAGAATCAGGGAGACAAAACGGGAGGTCAGAGCTGGCGGCCACATGTGCTTCGTCTGCAGTATTGACGGTGTCCTGGATCACATCCTCGGCGTCCTCGGGAAGGAGCGGCGCATAGACTCCACCTTCCGGCGAACGTTCCCGGCGACTTGGGGCCGAGCCTTGAGGTAACCAGTATTTTCCCCGTCCTCCATGAGAATAACGAAGTCCGGCACGAATGCGACGTTCGCGACCAAGGCCCTGATGCATGTGTCCTTCACTCGGTTCGAATTCGCGATAATCCATGCCATCACCATTCAACGTGGCCCGGACGTCCTCAATAACGTCTTTAAATCCAAACGCGTCCCGGAAAGCGTGACGCATTGGCATGCGTCCCACATAAGCCCACTTTTTGTCAATGTAGTCCCGATGGGAGAATGCCGCAAGATGTGCGATCGCGAAGAAAGGCATCTCGAGGCAGATCAAGGTATCGGTTAGACCAAGGGATATGTGTTCTTTATCTGTGTATGGGCCCAGCTTCTTTATTGCGCCTACAGAAGCCAGAAGAGATACTCCAGTGGCTTGCCAGAAGGAAAAAAAAAGTATGCCCTTCACACAGAGAAATTTAGGCATTGGGCTAACCTCGCATTTGTCAGAGTCGTCAAATAATACGCGATACACACACCGACCGAAATGGTTTGAGGTCTTCACTTATTGATAGCCAGAACATAGCCAAGCAATACAAGCTTGAACAGATACTGGCATTGTAAATGACACTGACATAGAGATAGCCGGAGTCGGCACGGAATTCTCCTTCGTTGTATTTTCCTGATGCCTTCAGCGCAAGCGAAGCAATCGCAAGCAGTGGTTTAACTTGAACATATTCTTCAAGAATTCAAGTCAGAGATTGGAACCTCAAGGAGGTAAAGTACATACGAAGAATACCTCGTTTGAGGAACAAGAACGTGAAGGGGTCACTGATGTCTAGTTCGCGTTGGAACACATTGATAGGAAAGGGGGTAGCCTTGGGTAGGCGGCCATGCACTCGAATGAGTAGCGAGCGCTCGCCGCCGAGATATCCGACTAACAGTTGAAAAAAACAATAAATTACGAATGCCTACAGAAACGCTGGTCAGTCAATGAGTAGTTTCTATGAAATAGGACATACCTCATAGATGTCCCGGATGGCGTCGATTACAAAAGCAGCCTCCAGCGAGAATAGGGATATCAGAGAAGAGATGGCATATATTGGGACCATGAGCATGATGCGAACGACCATCCTGATGCGAGTAAGTGAGTACAGCCCACTGCATATCCACTTGAGACTTTCACGCTGTTAGCTCCGGATACAACCCTTACTAACACACCCCAAGCCCTTGAATGCTGCGAGACACGGTTGGAAACTAAGGCATGCCCCAACATTGAAGTGCCCTAGATGGGCCGTCCTCCTCACGGGCTGAAACCCGTGCGTGCGCTACCTCCAACCCCGTTCCTCGTATATATGAACAAAGATATACACACCGTTGCAACATAGGTTTGCGGTAATTCTTCAGATGCATGGTTATTGAGGTGGCTGACACAAGCGTAGCGACAATCGTTGCAACTACCGCGATGCTGAGGATGGCAGGGTCCAGGGCAGAGCCCGATCCCCTGCCATTGTCGGATGCTAAGGACATGAAGACGGTGACAAGAGGTTACAGCTAAAGGTTATTGTGGATCTGTCGCAAGACAGAAGTGAATCAGCTCAGAGTATGCGACTAGTATGCGGTTGACCGGTTGACGACGACCCCTGGGGCCAATCAGTAATAACCGGAATACCGGCCCGTCGGCCCGATCCGGGTCACTACGACGAACGCGGATGAACTTCGATCTGACTGTCGATGTCTTCGCCCCGAGCAGCAACTCTCGAGTCAATGGCCACCAGGGTACCCCGTTTGGCCTTACTCGTGTGCGATATACCCATCCCAGAGGTGGTGAAGGAGCATGGAGAATATCCAATGATATTCGGTAGATTATTTCGAACCTCTTTTCCCAATGGACTCGCCGATTTTGCCTTGGACGCCTACGATGTTCGGAATGCAAAAGCATACCCACAGACGGACCTACTCGATACCTATGATGGCATCGTTATCTCGGGATCCTGTGATGTTCTCCCTCAGTTGAGCCGAAACAACAGACTCACGTCGCTCTCGCTTAGCCGCATCTGCGTACGAGGATGTTGAATGGATAAATAAGCTAGTGTCCTGGGTGGCTGAGATCGCCACAAGCAGGCCACACATTAAAATAATCGGTACGTCACAAGACCATTGAATTCACTAAAGGTTGGGACAATCCATGTACAGGAATATGTTTCGGTCATCAAATCATCGCGCGGGCTCTTGGCGGTGAATGTGTATCGAATGGGGGGAAATGGGAAGTTGCAATTACGGAGGTCGTTCTCACGGACCTCGGCCAGCGCATCTTTGGGGTGCCCAGTCTTGTAAGCTGTGTTTCTCTTCAGGTTGCCGTAGCTGATTCCGGGGCAGAACATCCAACAGATGCACCGAGATCATGTACCCACTGTCCCACCGTCGTTCCATCTGCTTGGGTCGACAAGCACGACTAGGAACCAGGGTATGGTGCAGTTCTCCGATCCGGGTGCACGTCGTCCGGTAGCAGATGGCCCAATACCTCAAATACATATACTTACGCTGCAGGGCCACCCGGAGTTCACTGCCGGGATCGTAAAAGAAGTTATCAAGGCGCGAAGCGAGCGCGGGATTATAGACAAGGAGACTGCGAAAAATGGGTTGGTCAGCGCTGACGAACGCAATGACGGAGTCAGCATTGGAAGAGTAATCTGGCAGGTGCTTTTGCAGCAGTGAATTTCTATGACCGGATAGGAGATCGAAGGAAGCCACATGCTGACGTCGGTGCAACAGTACTAGTGGTACATGGCACATCGTGACAGTCACACTATTCTCCTCCTTTGTTATCTTCTTCTATCCTTGCCCTGGTGGCTTCAGAGTTATAGTACCGTTCTTGTCATTAATAGCTGTCTTGCGACTAGTGTGGCGTGACAAGAGGATCGTTCCATTTGAAGACCCCGCTCCATCCATGATACCAACCATTCTTGCCTCGCTCCGTCCATCTGGCCTCAATAACATCATGCCCGATGAAGCACGTATAGAAGCTGTGTCGAAAGAGGCTTCTCCTGATGTCCTTCAAAATAGAAAGAAGAACAAAGCGCGAAAAGCCGGGGAAGACTTCGCGCTCGAAGGAGTGGTGACGCCGAGCTACTTAGCAACCCACCTTCAGCTCACTCAGTTTTGCGATTAATCAATTCTAAGAACACCATATATGAAGATCCAAGGAGGCGAAAATCACTCGACGGCCGGGAAGGCATCACCCGCTAATGTGAAGTGTTATTTTTAAAAGCGTGAATTTCACCCCTTAAACACTGGATGGAAAACTGGCTTATGATACTAACATAACTATAACTTATTGAACAACAAAAGGCAATTATGTTTTACAAGTATTCAGAGAGAACAATTT
>Ga0209488_10002208_pt1 | contig 16173 bp, 18 predicted proteins | sample Rivendell_Oct201_8_FD_188349 | JGI IMG/M metagenome (GOLD analysis project Ga0209488, IMG submission 188349) | Vadose zone soil microbial communities from the Eel River Critical Zone Observatory, Northern California, USA -... | ecosystem: Environmental > Terrestrial > Soil > Vadose zone >... | reverse complement strand
CCGACGCCGCCCACTACGGTGGCTCCAACGCCGGCAACATCGGCGGCCAGGTCGCAGCCAACGACCCCCGCCAAGGCCGCCCGTTCTCCCTTTGCCTGACGCTCCCCCCGCTAGCCGTCATCTACCTCAAATGGAGTTCCGCGCCATAATCTTAGTCATTGGTATTTGCAAAGAAGCGCCGACTCGCCCTCACCTGCCGCCTGAAGCCGGCAGTCCGTCGGGCGGTGTCTCATCGCCCTGATCGAAGAAATCGTCATCCTCGAATTCCCTTGCTTCGAGGACGCCACCGCCTGGTATCACAGCCCCGAATAGCAAGCGGCTCGCGAACACCGCTTCCGGGGCGGCGACTACCGCTGCATCATCACCGAAGGCCTTCCAACTTAACCTTGATCCCGTCGGTCACACCGGATCGCCCTCTTGAATTGAGATTGGCCAGTATTCTGCCGTCCACCGTAAGTCTCTTCCGGACCGAAACATCCTCCGACTCCTTATCTCCAATGCCTCATCAACCAGTACTCTCACCAGCCAGCTTCGAAATTCTCCCTCATATTCGAAACTCATCGGATAGCGAGAGGCCGTGTGGAAACACCGCTCCACGGCCTCCTCGATTTCGTCCGGATCATTCAGCAACCTGGACGCAACGAAGCGCAGCAATCCGCGACACAGCAGGAACCGCGCCTCGAATTCCGATGTCTCGTCCAGTATTTCAAACCGTCCGCGCTCTTCACTCCTATTCGCTAGTAAGCACATCTCTCACCCGCCTTTACTATTCAACCAGCCTGCTTCGCAATGGTCTGCCGCACTTTTCCGCTTTCTCGTTTTTTAGCCGCGCCATTTGGCAGCAACATCGGTACTTGCCGCCGGTACTCGGCATACTCGGGATGCAGCGCGACCAGATCCCGCTCCTCATATCGAATCGCTATCAGGATGTAAACACTGGTAACAGCGGCGAACACCAAATGCGCCGCCGTCATCACTGGCGCCGACCAGAACACCATCAGCCATCCGACATACAACGGGTGTCGCACAAATCGGTACGGCCCGGGAGTCCCGAACAGCAGCCCCGTATAAGGCCGCCCCAGCAACCGCAGCCACACCTGCCGCAGCCCAAATAGATCGAAGTGGTTGATCAGAAAAGTCGTAATCAGCACCGTCAGCCAGCCAACTACGTACAGTGCATTCAGCACTAGCCGTCCGGCGCCGTTTTCAACATTCCAGATCGTCCCGCCCATGGGCTGCCATTTCCAGAACATCAGCAATACCGCCGCGCAGCTGAACAACAGATACGTGCTGCGCTCCACGGAACTCGGCACAATCCGCGTCCACGCCGCCTTGAACCCGGGCCGCGCCATCACCGTATGCTGCAACCCGAACACGCCAATCAGCAAAATGTTGATAGCCAGGGCCCGCAGAAACGCTGTCTGCGTTCCCGAATCGATTGACTTTGAAAGCCAAAAGTTTCCAATGAAACAAAACATATACGCAAACGTTAGCAACGAAAGCGCGTAACAACTGGCGCCATAAACGAACGCCGTGATTCGACTGAGCATGTTTCCTCCTTCGGACGTGCTCTGGGTTACAATTTCAACCTGACCAGGAGCCGCCGCGATGCTCTATTTATGCCCGGATGCGGCGTCCGAGTCCTTTTGCCGGGCTGATTTTTTTCTGGTCTTTTTCTGACAACGTGACCTCGACGCCAGCCAACGCCGTTTACGAGTTCGGTCCCTTCCGTCTGGAAGTGCGCGAGCACCGTTTGGTGCGCGAGGGCCGGCCCGTGCCGCTCGCCGGTAAGGCGTTTGACACTCTGCGTGTTCTGGTCGAGCGCCGTGGGACGTTGGTCTCCAAGCGCGATCTCATGAATGCCATCTGGCCCGAGACCGCCGTCGAGGAAAACAACCTGGACCGCAACATTTCCACGGTGCGTAAAGCGCTCGGAGAAACCGCCACCGAATCTCAATACATTGAAACCGTCCCGCGCGTCGGCTATCGCTTTCGCGCCCCGCTCTCCACTCCCTCGCCCGAGTCCCTGCCCACGCCTTCTTCGCTATCGCCGGACATCTCCGCCATCGCTGTTCTTCCCTTTGCGGATATGAGTCCCGCCCGCGATCAGGACTACCTCTGCGAAGGTCTTGCCGAGGAAATCATCAACGCCCTGGCCCAGGTCGAGGGCCTGCGCGTGGCCTCGCGCACTGCTTCTTTTCAATTTCGGGCCGCCGGCGCTGACGTCCGTGCAGTCGGCAGTCATCTCGGCGTAGGCACTTTGCTCGAGGGCAGCGTTCGCAAAGCCGACGACTGTCTGCGCGTCACCGTTCAGCTCATCGAGGTCGCTTCCGGCTTCCACCGCTGGTCGCGCCGCTTCGATCGCAAGCTCGACGACGTTTTCGCCATCCAGGACGAAATCGCCGAAAGCGTAGCCACTTCCCTGCGCGGCAACGTCCTTAGCCAGCACGAGAAGCAAGCCATGCTGCGGCCGCAGACCGGCGCCGCCGCGTATGAGTATTACCTGCGCGGTCGCCAATACCTGCCGCGTTTGACGGAGCCGGACCTGCAACGCAGTGGAGAAATGTTTGAGCACGCCATCGCGCTCGACGCCGACTATGGCCCAGCCTATGCCGGTCTCGCCGTGGTGCATGCCACGCTCTACGAATGGTTCGGTGCCAGAGAACAGGATTTACTCCGCGCCGAACGTGCCAGTCAAAAAGCTCTGGACCTTGCGCCGAGCCTCGCCGAATCTCACGTCGCTCGCGGCTTCGCGCTCTCCCTCCGGCAGCTCTATGACCAGGCTGTCAGCGAGTTCGAGCAGGCCATTCGCATCAATCCCAATTTCTTTGACGCCTATTACTATTTCGCGCGCACTTGTTTTGCTCACGGCGACATTCAGCGCTCCGCAGATCTCTTCCGCATGGCCGCCAAAATTCGCCATGAAGACTTTCAGAGCCCCATGCTCCTCTCGCAATCCTTGCGCATGCTGGGCCGAATGGAAGAATCCCGCGACGCCGCACGAGAAGGCATCCAACGCGCCGAAAGCGCGCTGGCTCTAAATCCTCGCGATGTTCGAGCGCTGTCGCTCGGATCCGGCGCACTTTACGAAGACGGCCAGAAACAGCGAGCCATTGAGTGGTCGAAACGTTCTCTTGAACTACATCCCGACGACGTCGGCGCTTTGGTCAACGCGGCCTGCCTGCATGCCAAAGCCGGCCAGAAAGAAGCGGCTCTCGAATTTCTCGAACGCGTCTTCGCCTGCGGCTGGGGCAAACGCGACTGGGTCGAACACGATCCCGACTACGACGTCCTCCGCGACGACCCCCGTTTCCAGCAGCTCCTGGCCAAACTGAAGTAGAGGGAAAAAGTTACGCCAGTCTAAAACCCCTTGCTTCACCTGGCCCTCGCAGTCACAGGTCTGGGTATTCTCGTCCTTGCGGCGACGGACGTACAACGCAAGCTGGGGGGAGGTCGAGGTCTTGCGACCAGCGAACGCTCTAATCGCGACGGTTCTACCGATTGTCACGCGCTGTAATTCGCCACCACGCGCGCGAATTTTCCATTCGCTGACAGCTCCATAAACTCCGCCGTGCGTGTCCCCTTTTGATTTGTGTAGTAAAGCACCACGCTGTTTATTCCGCAAAGCACATCCTCAAGGTGAAAATGCAGTTCTGGATAAGCCTCCAGTCCGCGCTGGAAGTACGCTCGCAAGTTCGGTTTTCCAAGCACCCTGCCATCAGCCGTCCCCAACAACTGCGCCGCAACCGGCGAAGTCAATTCAATCGCATCCTCATAGTGCGTCATGATCAAGTCCAGATCATGAGCGTTCCAGGCCACCAGCCAATCGCTAGCCAGCCTCCGAGCCTCGTCTTTCGTCATGGCCGTCTCCTCGTCATCATTCTCAAGTTCCCCTTCCAGATTACTCTCCCGCAACCAACCACTTCTCTGCCCCTACCGCTGTCCCGCAGCCCGCGTAACATAGACGCTAGGAAATCCTCATGCTCTCCGGCACCTCCAAAACCTATTCTCTTCGCATCCGTTGCCCCTACGGTGACTACGACGACTGGATCACCTTGCACGCTCGCTCCGAAACTTTGGAGCAACTTTCCTCCCAACCCTGCACGTTTGAATGTCCCACCCACGGCGCACAGCAGGCCTTTCCACTGGAAGGGATGGAAAAGCAACCATCCTCACCCGCGTCGCAAAAAAGTTCGCCGCTCTTTTCTCCACCGCAGTCAAAAAAGTCCCGTCGCGCAAGCGAACGCAAACCTTTCCATGTCCCGGTGGTCGTCTACGGCTGGAGCAAAGTCATCGGCTCGTTCCATGAGACCACCACCACCCTCATGTTCAACGCCAACGGCACTCTAGTCAGGCTCAACACCCCGGTAAATCTTGGCGACAAGCTCTTTATCGTCAGCAAATTCACGCAGGAAGAGCAGGAAGTTCGCGTGGTGTTCGGTCAGCCGCATCCGCAAGGCGGCTGTGAAGTAGGCCTGGCGTTTCAAAAACCAGCTCCGTCCTTCTGGCGTAAAACGCGTCGTAGCCAGCGCGCCGCGCAAACCTTTCGCGTTTTCGTTCGCGGCCACGATCGCAATGGCAATCCTTTCTCGCAAAGCTCGCAAACCACGGACATCAGCGAAGACGGCGCCCGCCTCGAGGGCGTCGCGTATCTCACCGCCCCCGGTCAGGTAATAGAAGTGAAGCGCCGCTGGCACGGCAAAGCCCGTTTTCGCGTTGCCTGGGTCGGCCAAATTGGAACCTCCGAATCCAATCAGATCGGCATTTACAACGTGGACCCAGTCCGCCTTCCCTGGCGCGTCCAAGCCGCCGACCCGCCACCCGCCAAATCCTCCAAAAAATCCTAGCCTCCGAATTCCACGTAAGAATCCTCAACGATCAGTGGCGGATTGCTTGGTTTGCGCCGACCAGGCAGCAGGGCCTTCAAACGTTGGGATTGTTGACCATCACTGGGAGAATGTATGGCCATCATCACTATTCCAGGTGAACACTTGGCCGAAGAACTGGACGCTCTCAACATGAGCGCCGCCGAATTGGCGCGCAAAGGGATGTGCCGACCAACCGCGTCACGCAAATCTTGAACGGCGCGCGTGGCATTACTGGCGACACTGCCTGGCGTCTCGCCCATTTCTTTGCCAGCAGCGCTCAGTTTTGGCTCCATCTGCAGACCCTCTACGATTTACGCGGGGCCCACCAGAAGAGCGGGAAATCCATCAAGACGCTGCCAACTCTAAAACGCTCCGAACCGGTCCAAGCGTAAGTTTTGGCTTTGCTCCCGGGAGCCGAGCAACACAAACCAGTGGGCTCGATGCACATCGCGTCGAAGCCTCAAATATCCTGAACACATTGGACGCGAATTTTGTACTTCGCTACACTTGATTTCTGTGCCGGAAAAAATCGCCAGTGCGGAGAATTCCGCACACCAGGAAGTTCCGCGCGACTCCGCGGATTCGCTTCTCTCGCGCCTCCAACTATTAGGCTGGTCCGGAATTCTTTTCGCCATTCTGCAAAGCGCCTGCACCGCCGTCATAGCCATCAGCGGCATCCGCGTAGCCATCGGCCTCAGCGCGCTAGCCGCGGCAGCGGGCATTCACGCTCCCGCAAAAGGCTTTCACCAGGACGCCATCCGCATCCCGATGATGCTCTTAGCGCTCTTCGGCTCGCTGATCAATCTGTTCGTAATCTGGAAAATCCGCAGCCTGCGCAACAGACCCGCGTCGCAATGGCGTCAACAACCTCTCACGCGAAGCAAGCTAAACTCCGAGCGCCTGCAAATCGCCCTCTCCATCCTCACGCTAATCCTGCTAACCGCCGAATGGATCACCCATCCTATGATCCACCGTGTTCCTTAGCCAACTCCTTACTTCGTTATTTCTTTACTTCGTTATTTTATCGTTGGCGCATTCGCCTCGTCTGCCAGCTCCCGCGCCAGCCGCTCGTGCAATCTCTTGCTGAATCCCACCGGCAACTCAAACGTCCGGTCATCCGCCGTCAGCACCAGAATATTTCGCGTCGAATCCAGAATGGCCGAACAAATTTCGCAATGCTCCAGATGTCGCTCGATATCCGCGCGCAGTTCTGCCGTCACCGTGTCGTCAATGTAGTCGGAGATGTGTGCCCACACGTGCTTGCAGTTCAGCTCCATGGCATCCTCCCCCAGAATCCTTTTCGCGCCGGTGCGCTCGTTTTCAAAAACGGTACCAGCCGCTTCTGTAGCATCATCCGCGCCCGGTGCAGCCTCACCTTCACCATGTTTTCGTTGATTCCCAGTGCTGCCGCCGTCTCCGCAACGTTCATTCCGTCCAAGTCTCGCAACGTAAAAATCTGCCGATAAATTCCCGGCAACTCCGCCACTGCCTCGCGCAGCGCTTCGCGCAACTCCTTGCGCTCCAGCGCCTCCAGAGGAATTTCCCGCCAGTCCGTCAGCGGCGCCGGAGTAATTTCCTGCTCCTCCCCCTGCACCGGCTCGTCCAGCGAATCTTCCTTAGCTCGCTTCGCTCTGCGCAGCTTCTGCCGGCCTTCGTTCATCGCAATGGTCGCCAACCAGGTGCTGAATTTCGCTTCACCGCGAAACTTGCCCAGATGCCGGTAAGCATTCACCATCGCATCCTGCGCACCGTCCTCCGCGTCCGTCTCATTCCGCACGATCGCGAACACCGTCATGTACACCATCCGCTCGTACGGCCGGATCAGCTCATGAAACAGCTCTTTCTCGCCGGCCAAAATCCGCGCGATCAATCCGGCTTCGTCTCTTCCCGCCGCTGCTGTAGCTTCGCCGCTCTTCACTGTTTCCCCAGCCCGTATCGTTCAAACGTGCAATTTGCTTCAGTTTTCGGGCGAAGTGATCCCTGTCCCTATCGGAGTTCCTCAGCTTCTAAAGGTTACTGGAACTTTTCCGCAAGGCCCCGCGTATCTGTACCTGACGCTGCGAATCTGGCTATGGTCTGGTCCGCCGCGCGCCGTCCTCGAGGAGGAATTTTCGCATGAGCCAGCTTTCGCACCGCCCAATTTCACAACACTTGGCCCGCCGCGCTTCGGTCGCTCTCGCCGCTGCTTTGCTGTTCGCGCCAGTCGCACTATACGCCCAATCGGTCAGCATAACCTCCGATTCCTCAAAGACTTCCGACCGTTGGCTGCATGTTCGCGTAGTCAGCACCGAATCCAAGAACGAGACTGTCCGCGTCAATGTGCCCCTGGACATGGCCGAAAAAGTTCTCCCCGCCATTAACAAGGACCGCCTCCATAACGGCAAAGTCCGGTTCAACGACACGGACATGAATGGCGTGGACCTCAAAACTCTCCTGGACGCGGTCCGTACCGCCAAGGACGGCGAATTTGTCACCGTACAATCCAACGACTCAGATGTCCGGGTCGCCAAGCAGAACGGCTACATGCTGGTTCACGTCACCGAAAAGCATCTCGGCTCCGGGAAGGACGCCAAGTCCACGGAAAAGTCTCGCGTCGATGTCAAAATTCCCATGAAAGTAGTGGATGCCCTCTTCTCCGCCGGCAAAGATGAACTGGACCTGGTCGCGGCCCTACGCGCCCTTTCCGCTCATGGCGATACCGAACTCGTCTCCGTCAAGAGCGAAGACAACACGGTTCGCATCTGGCTCGATTCCAAAAATATCTCGGACTAAGGACACGGAGGAAAATCGATGATCATCCTCGCTAAATGTGCGCTCGCTCTCACTAGCACGGTCGTGGTCGCCGGCGTCTACACCTTCCGCGAAGGCGTAATCAAAGTGGACGTGGACGAACACCGCGACGGCGGCTCGCACGTCCATTTCTGGGTTCCCGCTGCCGCCGTGCCGATGGCCATGCATTTCGTGCCCAAACGCCACTTCCGCGACATGCCAGCGGAAGCTTCCGAATGTCTGCCACTGCTGCGAATTGTCACTTCAGAGCTTCGTCGCTACCCGGACACCACCTTCGTCGACGTACTAGATGGCCGCGACCACGTTCGAGTCGCCACCGTCGGTTCAAAGATCCAGATCGATGTCGTAAATGACGAAGAAAACGTGCACGTCGCCGTCCCACTCTCCACCGTCAACGACGTCGCCAACCAGCTAGCCGCCGACGCCCCTGGCGTTTAACCCAACAATTCATCGCGCTTTTTCCCGAGAGAAGTCGGCATTTCCCCCACCATTTTCGTTTTTCACAAACAGAGGCATAACCCACACCTCCTATTGGTAACGCAGCGCCACTATCGGATCCACACGCGCCGCCCGTCGGGCCGGGATCAAACAAGCCGCTACAGCGACCAGCAGAAGCAGCAGAGTGACTGTCACGTAGGTGAGTGGGTCAGAGGCGGACACACCGAACAGCAGGCTGCTCATGAATCGAGTGAGAGCCAATCCGATGACGATTCCGATGAGAATTCCGGACAGGGTGAGCTTTAAGCCGTGCACGATAAACCGATGGAGAATCCGACCACGATCTGCACCGAGCGCCATGCGAATCCCGATTTCACGCGTCTGCAGCCCGACCAGATACGACATGACGCCGTACACACCGATGAGCGCGAGAAGTAGGCCCAGCGCGGCGAAGATCCCGAGTAGCAGAGTTTGCGAGCGAGGCGAAGCATTCACCTCCGCGATGCGCTGATCGAGTGTGGCAACCGCAGTGACGGGCTGGTTTTTGTCGATGGACCAGATGCGCTCCTGGAGTGCCGGCACGAGCACTGCAGGATCGGCCGTGGATCGAACCATCAGATAGACACCGAAAATGCGCGGCGTCTGGTAAAACGGCGCGTAAATCTGGGGCTTGAAATCATCTTGGGGGTCGAAGTGATTCGTCTCGCGAACATTTCCAGCCACGCCGACGATTTGCCCCCACACCGGATGGGCCGAAGAAAAATCGCTGGAGAATCGTCTGCCAACCGCATCCGTGCCGCCGAAATATTTCTTGGCGAGAGTCGCATTCACAACAAAAACTGGTGAGTTTCCTTTTATATCGCCGTCGCTAAAGTCGCGCCCGGCCAGAAGAGGGATGCCAAGCGTGCGGAAGAAATCTGGCGCAACGCGATTGGCCAGTGCAGATTGCTGCGCATGCTTGGGATCAGCGACCATCGCTTCGGTTTCGAACGAGGTTTCCGCGACTTCGTCGGACATGGGGAATACCAGTCCGGCGGAAGCAGCGGTTACGCCAGGAGTGGCGCGAGCGGATTGCAAAACCCGGTGAACAAAGATGATGGCCGGTTCAGGAGACGCGAAGCGAAACTTGGGAAAATCGAGGCGCAAAGTCAGGAGATGCTCTGGCTGAAAGCCGAGGTCCAGGCGAAGAAGTTGGCCGAAGCTGCGAAGGGCGAGCGTCGCGCCGATCAGAAGAATGCACGCGAGCGCAACTTCGCCTATCACCAGGAGTTGACGCAGGAAGTTGTGGCCGGAACCTCCGACCGGTCCGCTGGTGGAAGTCTCTCTGTCGGCAAGCCTCAGATCGCCGCGTGTGCTGAGCAATGCGGGGGCGAGCCCCGAGAGCAAAGCGGCAAGCAGCGACGTGCCAACCGTGAACCACGCTACAGAAGTGTCGATGCGAATCTCCTGCAGGCGCGAAATTTCCGGTGGCAGTATGGAGCGGAGCGTTTGCACAGTCCACACGGCAAACGCGAATGCGCACGCTCCCCCGGCGGCCGCCACCACGAGAGATTCCACCGCGACTTGACGAATCAGAACGGACCGCCGAGCTCCCATGGCCGCGCGAATGGTGAATTCGCGCCGGCGCGCCCACCCACGGACCAGGAACAGATTGCTGACATTGGCGCAGGCGATCAGCAGAACGAAACCCACGGCGCACAGGAGAATAGCGAGTGGAGTACGCGCGTCGCCGAGCAGATATTGTTTAAGAGGAGTGGCGTGGATGCTCCAGCTTTGATCGACATCTGGGTAAGCGGAAGCGAGCCGAGCGGAAATCGTGTCGAGTTCGGATTGCACTCGGGTGGCGGTAGTGTGTGGGCGCAGACGAGCCATGACCGAATACGCGTGATTCGCGCGATCGGCAAGTTGTGCTTCCGTCGGAATGAGCGGAGTGAAAAGTTTAGAGTCCGTCGCGAAACCCAGAGCCGGCTCCGCCGCCATTACCCCGATGATGGTATGCGGCGAGGCATCAAGCATGATGGTTCTGCCGAGAACAGCGGCATCGGCGCCGAACGTGTCTCGCCACAGGGAATAGCTGAGAATCACCGAACGGCTGCCGGGCTGCATGTCCTGTGACGTGAATGTGCGCCCATAGATCGGGCCAAAACCGAGTAGTTCGAAAAACTCTTTAGAAACGGCGGTAGCCTCCAGGCGCTGCGGCCTGTCCACTGCGAGTTCCTTCGGCGAATCCTGATACACCGCGAGGCCGGCGAGCAACTTAGAGGAGTTCCGCAGGTCGGCAATATCCGGGAGCGAGAGTCCGAGACTAGTGAAATCGAAATACGTGCTCCGCGCGGAAATGTCCAGGAGTTCCGACGGATGCGAAAACGGGAGTGACCGCAGAAGTACGGAATTCACGACCGAGAAAATGGCGGTATTAGCGCCGATGCCGAGCGCCAACGTTAAAACGGTCACCGCCGTGAATCCCGGTGATTTGCGAAGTTGCCGCAGCGCGAACCGGAAATCGGCGATCACAGATTGCAGCCAGCCGCCGATACGTTCTAACCGCACCTGTTCTTTCACCTGTTCGATGCCGCCAAGTTCGATTCGCGCATGGCGCTGCGCTTCGTTCGGCGACATGCCTGCACGAATGTTTTCCTCCGTCAGCATTTCGAGGTGGGACTGAACTTCCTGGTCGAGGTCCGCCTCCACGCGGTCACTTGCGCAGAGATTTCTCAGAAAACTTCGGGCCTTCACCAGCAGTCGCATGTTAAACGCCTCTCTACTCTGCTTCCAGAGCTTGTCCAATCGCCCAAGGAATGCAGCCCCATAACTGGGTTTCGACTTCGAGTTGTCTCCGTCCGGGCTTGGTCAAGCGGTAGTATTTCGCGCGGCGGTTGTTTTCCGAGTCTCCCCAAAGAGGAAATCCAACCCTCTTCTTCGCTTCGGTGTAAAGCCGGAAAGGCGAGCCGGGCTTAACGGCAAAAGTGCCGCCGGTGATCTGCTGGATGCTGCGCGCGAGTCCATGCATCTCGCCAGCGACAAGCGATTCCAAGATCAGCATGTCCAGAGTCCCTTGCAAAAGGGTTGTTGGTTCGGAGTTCAAGATGTATCTCCTATCGATGATCTATAGGAATGGTACCGACCTACATATAGAGTGTCAATAGGAGGGGAGTCTGGCAATTCAAGCGGCACGCACAATCGACCCTAAGTGAAGATCAGGCGGATGTCAGTCGGAAGGTCGCGAAAGGCCTACTGATGGTCGGATGATGTTGCTGGTTCGCCCACCTGCAGTTGCACCAAGTAGCCGCCCATGAGTTATCAAGGAGTCGCAGCTGCCGGGGTTGAAGCGCGCCGTCAGTCTTCCTTGGGTGGCTGAAAATAAACTTCCTCAAACATCGAGCCTTTCTGCCATCCGGCTCGTTGCATAATTCCCCGTCCGTTTTCCACCATGCTCGGATGTCCGCACAGGTACACGGTCGTGTCGGCCGGTTTCAAGCCCCACAAATCCGTGAACTTGCGAATCAAATCATCCACGCGCCCGGTCTCTCCTTGCCAAGTCGCATCCTCCCACGGACGGCTCACCGTAGTAACATACTTCAGCCAGGGAGCTTCCGCCGCGTACTTTTCCATTTCATCGCGATACCCGAATTCCCACGAGCGGCTTCCGCCCTGCAGACAGTAAAGTTTATGATTCCCAGGCATCGGCGAATTCCCGGACTTCCAATCTTTATAAAGGGTTCGCGCGTAACTGACAAATGGCGCAAGCCCCGTCACCGTCGCCAGCAGCAGATGATTTGTCCGCCCGCTTTTCAGATCCAGCGTGAATCGCCCTTTGGCAATTTTCCGGCAATACAACTTGTCGCCGGGATGCAATTTGTACAGGTGCGGAGTAAGCTCGCCTTGCGGCACCAGCTCCACGAAAAATTCCAGCAGTCCCTCTTCATACGGCGAAGATACGATCGAGTACGCCCGCTCAATGCGTCTGCCCTCGAAATCGAAACCCAGCGTCGCGTACTGTCCGGCCTTGAATTGAAATGGTCCTCCCGGATCAACTTTCACCAGCCACAAATCCTCCGACAACTCTCGCCGTTCTAAAATCGTCGCTTGGTAATGCTTGTCGCTAACCGGTGCCATCCGAATTTCGCTCATCCATTCCCTCTCTCGCCGGTTTGTCCAACGATCATTGCGGCTTCTGCCCCCTCTGCTGGCGCAACGTTTGCGGGTCAAACTTCACCGGTGTGCCAGTGATGTGACTCTTGGCATCGCTGATCAATCTCGTGAGGACCATGGTTTCGTTCTCATCCACCATCTTAACCATGCCCATCGGCGACACTTTCGCACTCACCCAGACGTCGCCTTTTCCCTCGTCCTTGGTCCAATGCTCGCAAGAAAAAGTACCTGCCGGAACGGTAAGGCTCTCGTTCCCGACCGAATGCCACTTCTCCAGTTTCTTATCCAGGTTATCGCGGTGCGATTTGGCACCATCCACATCCATCTCCATCGGCTGCGTGGAGCCGGGCATCACGAAGATCATCTTGTGAAAGGCAAAATCCGCCGGCGTCACCAGCATCTTTCCGTAAGTCACTTGCTCCGCGTCGCTACCCGCGTGCCCTACTTCCATCCAATACCCTTGCTGCTCGCCGACCATTTCGCTTCCCACGATAGCCATCTCCATCGTGCTCTTTCTCCCGTCTTTCTTCGTCTCTTGGTAAGTGCTGCCCGCCCCCACCACCGGGTGAAATATATTCGCGATGTTCGGCCGCTTGATCGCGCTAAATCCAAATTGTGCGCGGACCTGGGAAGCGCCAGCCGCGCAGGCCACCGCCGCCAACAATACCACCGCCGTCCTTGTCATCGTTGTCTCCTCGCGGCGCTTGGTTTCCTGTGTCCGCACACGCCGGTTGCAAGCTGTTCCCGCTTAAATTACCGCAGGCACCAGGCGCACTCGACCAAACACTATTGCGAACTCAATTTAATATCAGTTTGATTCGAAACTGGCAATCAGTGCGTGCAACTTGTTGTGAAGATTGCTGCCTGGCGAAATCCCACGGGGAAATCATTCGTACGCCAGCGCTACCACGGGATCGAAACTCGCCGCTCGCAATGCCGGGTACACCGCTCCCGCTGCAGCTCCCGCCAGCGCCAGCAACAGCGCCGCGCCCAGCCACCCCGGTGTAAGCAAAATCTGCAGCGACGGCGTGGTCTCCTTCAAAATCACTTCCACCAGAAAGGTCATCGCGATTCCGCTCATTCCTCCCAGCAGCGCCAGCACCAGCGTTTCCCCAAGCAACAATTTCACAATGTCCAGCCGCGAACTTCCCAGCGCCTTCAAAATGCCGATCTCACGCGTTCTTTCCAGCACCATGGTGTGCATGTTCAAAAGCACCACCAGAAAGCTGATCACCATCCCCAGTCCCACCATGGTTCGAATGAATGGCTTCAATTCCGGCAAATTCGAAGAATTCATCAAGGTCGTATACTCGGCCATGGACTTCACGCCATCGCCCGGCGCCACACTCAAAATCTGCTCACGCGTCGCCTCCACGTCGCCTTTGCTCCTCACATACAGCATCGAAACCCGCTGGTCCGCGCCAGTCATGTCCTGCGCAGTTTTCAGCGGGATAAAATAACGTGCGCCTTTTCCATGCGCGACAATCCCGCATATCGTAAAAGCGTGATTCAGCAGCGTGATCGTGTCGCCTACCTTCAAATGCTTCGACTGCGCGACGATATCGTCGGCGATTGCTTCATTTGCCGCTTCGAACGGCCTTCCCGAACGGAACAAGAATCCCCTGCTTAGTGCGTTAAACCTTCGGTAGTCGATTCCGTACACCAACACAAAATTCTTCTGGTCCATCAACGTCAAAGTCGGCGCCACTTCATCCACTCCCGGCAGTTTCGCCACTTTGTCGGCTAGCGATTCCGGCAGCACCGCCCGCGAAAATGCTAAAAACATTGACGAATTCGGTGGCTGCACCAGAATATCCGCGCCCACCCCTTCCACCCGCTTGCCCCATTCTGAAACGACCCCGGTCGTCAGCCCGACAATCATCAGCACCAGAAAAACCTGAATGGTAATCGCCACTATGTTCAAGAACGCCCGCATCGGACGTGCCGTAATATTTCCCCACAGCAGTTGCGCCTGCGCAAACCGTCCTTCGAACGTTTCATCCATTCGTAAAACCTTTCATCGCGCTAAGGTCTGAGTTTTCAGCAGGCCGTAATTTCTTCCCATGAGCACAATGGCTGCCGAAGTTCGCAAAAAATATTTCTCTTCCGTTAAAGTTTTGAACAGAAGTGTGGATAACTCTGTGCAAAAACCTGCGTCGCCTATCGCTAACTTCCCGTGTTCCAACAAGCTGATGCGGTTTGCACTGTTTCAGGGCACTCGCGCAAAATTATTTCCTGCGCTAGCCCTTAGTACCATTTCCTCGGGCGATCCAGATGTATTTTGATCACCGCTGCGGCGTCGCCCAGATCATAATATTCTCCGAACGTTTTCCAGCCCTCGGCCACCACCTGGATCAAGACTTTCCCCAGCGGCGGATCGGGAATGTGCGCCGTTCCATCCCGGTTAGTCTTCACGTTCAGCGCATACTTTTTATCCTTGCGTAGTTTTCTCTCTTCCGCGTACTTCAAATAAACGCTGGCGTTCTCTACCGCAACGTTTTTTTCTCCGCCGCTCACTTCAATCGTCAACTTCTTGACTGCTGGCGCGGCCGCCGTTCCTTCGCTTTGCACCGGCTGCGCGGCTTTGTCCTGCGCCACGACACCGTCCATCACGCTGAGGCCAAAGCCCCACAGCATCGCCGCGCCTAAGACAGTTCGCCGCATAATCTTTGTCTTCCCCATTGTCCACGGGACCTCCTCATCGTCAAGGAAAGTACGCGCCTCGTCAAGCCCGCCTGCTTGAGCAGGCCTCGGCCAGTTTCCGGATCCACCGCCGCCACAAATTAAAAAGTGGCCGGACATTGGCCCGGCCACCTAACCCCTGGACGTACGCTTCGGATTGAAACTCGCGGTGCTTAGTGCGGCGGTTTCTTCTCCTGACTTTGCTGACGCGGAGGCGCCTGCTGCTTTGGCGCAGCATGCTGTTGCACTTTTTGCTGTTGCTGTTCGTGTTTCTGTTCCATTTGCTGCGTTTGCTGCTGATGGCGCTGTTCCATCTGCTGCTGCCGTGGTGGCGGAGCGTTCTGCTGCGTCGCTCGTTGATGTTCCTGCTCCTGCCTTTGTTGCAGCTTTGCGTGTTCCTGGTTCTGCTTTTGCGCCAATCTCTCCTGCTGCTGCTGGTATTTCTGATTGCTATTCGCCTCAGCCTGCGGCGCGCCATGCTTCGGCAATTCCGTCGAGTGGCTGTACGTCGGCCGGTTATTTGTTTGCGGCCGGTTGTTGGCACTTGGCGGCCGATTTGGATTGTTATTTGCTTTATTCTCTGCCGGCCGGTTGTTCTCGTTCGCCGGTCGGTTCTCGTTCACCGGCCTATTCCCATTGGCTGGACGATTGGTCGCATTTCCGCCACGATTCGCGTTTCCGCCGCGATTCGCCGGTGGATTGTAATTGCCGCCAGCCTTCGCTGCCACTACGCCGCTTCCGCTAAACGCCGCCGCTCTTGCCGTAGCCGCGATCGGCGGCTTGCCATGATTCTCCGACGCGCGCAATTCACGATTGCCTCGCGCCGCCTGTATATGTTGATTCTGACTGGCCACCGGCCCGATGTGCCGTTCCCGCGCCGCTGCATCTTCCTGCGCCGTTGCGCGCACGTTCACCCCGCCGTTGCCGCCGTTGTAGCTCACCCGCGCAACATTGACGTTGTTCTCGACGTGCACGTTGTACACATTGCGAACTACTCGTTCGTCGATGTGGTTCACTTCGCGGTTGTAATAAAAATGGTCGTGATCCCATCGTCCGCCATAGTATCCGCGTCCGGTGTACCCCCAGCCATAATCAATACCGCCGTAGAATCCCACCACTGGTCCCCAGTATCCCACATGGAAAACGTATGCCTCGCCGCCCCAACCCCAATATCCCGGAGTCCACAGATATCCAACTTGCGGGGCCTGCACCCAAGTCCCCGGCACCCAGTAATAATCCTGAT
>Ga0209488_10002207_pt1 | contig 16180 bp, 16 predicted proteins | sample Rivendell_Oct201_8_FD_188349 | JGI IMG/M metagenome (GOLD analysis project Ga0209488, IMG submission 188349) | Vadose zone soil microbial communities from the Eel River Critical Zone Observatory, Northern California, USA -... | ecosystem: Environmental > Terrestrial > Soil > Vadose zone >... | reverse complement strand
GTGAAGCAAGGGGTTCCGATACAGACGCTCGATTTGAGTGAATGCGTCGTGCTTGCCGACATCATGCAGCTTTTCGGGGATATCGCCGTGGACATTCGGGGACCCAACGGGACCGAACCGTCGCCACGAAGCTTCGTGTGGCCAGCTCCCCTTGTTGAGTTGGATGCCTACTTGGACGAATTTCACATTTCAGATTGGAGTGAGGATGAGGAAGACACTCCCGACTCTGGCTCTGAGGTCTCGTGGACTGGCATGTGGATGGGTGAGGACGAGGAGGAAGACGGATACCAAGACGAGGAAGAGAGCCCAGAGGTAGCGTGATAAGAGGAGGAGCTTGGTTGTTGGGCTCAGATTGACTATGGTCACTAGACGGCTCTCCCTAAAAAGAAATGAGCGGTTTGTCAGTTGTTTACTTTATGTTGCCCTATGTTACAGTCCCTTCTTGTTATGTCTCCTACATAGCCCCGTCGCGTTCACGTATGCCAAAGATAAATAGGTTTCGAAGTCCGTAACTGAGGCTCTTGGCGCTGGGGCAAGCGCCCGCGCCCCGCGCTTCTATCAAACATTTGACGCACCTCGGAACGGCGTTGCTGCACCATGAATGCGAACTCAGGGTTCTAATCAACATCGCCCCATCGCGTGACCCTCAATAATAAGGCTTTTTATATCAGTATTCCGATATCTTGCTATAACACTTTGCCTACTGCCTGCCATGCACGCCGTTTATTTTCTGTACGTGGCGACTCACAGTTATTTTACTCAGTAGGGCCCCCTGACAAGAAAGGAATGCCCGCCGCATCAGGAAAATTTTAACTTTTATACTTTTGGAAAAAAAAGAGGGTTTTTTTGTACTTCTCTGTTACTGTAATGAGTTTGGGAATGAACCATTTTTTGAGTTCTAGGTTCCTTTTCAGCTTTCTGACTTTCCACTTATTTATGAGAACTCGTACGAGTCCAAAAAAGCTGCTGGCAGGTTTCCTCATGCGGGGAAGAGGATGTACCTGCGCTTAAGTCCGTCGACATTATCGTAGAAGCGCGAGAGATGGCATAGGGGAAAGTGCCAGTGTGTGAACGGTTTCGAGAGAGATGTTGGTACTCGTCACTTGATGGTCTGGTGCGGTTATAACACGTGATGATTGCCTTTTCAACCTAACCACAATGGCATCCATGTCCTCTCTACCTCCTGAGATTTTGCATTTTATATTCTCCCTTCTACCCTTTCCTACAAGGTCTGCATTTCCAAAAAGTGGAGAACGTCTCGGATGGTTGACCGTCTCTCACGTTTGCCACCAATGGCGGGAGATCGTACTCCATCAGCCTCGCTTTTGGGGTCGTATTGACTTCACCAGCCTGACCTTGGCTGGCGAGACAGAAATGCTCGCCCGAGCGAAGGATGCCCCATTACATTTGGCGGCCGACTTCCGCGCATGCAAGCGGAAGGTCAAGCGATTTTACGCCTTCCATAACCAGCTCGGCGCCCATGCCGCCCGTATTCGATCCCTTACTATTGTAGCGAGTTCCATTGATCTATGGGAATCGCTCAACCTGCTAAAATGGCCAGCCCCAGCTCTTGAGTCGCTTTCACTGTCCATCCCAGGCATGTTAGATTCGAGATCAAGTCCCCGAATCGGTGATGAGGTCCCTCATCTTTTCAATTGCACAACACCTCGCTTGACCCGTGTCGAGCTCATCAATTGCTACATCGATTGGAGCTCACCTCTTCTCAAGGGTCTTCGACACCTCATGTTGCTGTACACTGGCAACCGGCTCTTTATACAAGGATGGTCCCATTTTCAGAGTTGGCTAGATGCAATGGGTGAATTGTCCCAGCTAGAATCTTTGACCATTCACAATGCTACCCCAATTGCGACGCGGGTCAGGGAAGACATGCCTGAGCTCACCCATGCGGTCGAACTTCCCTGCCTTACCCGACTTCACATTTCGACCATTTCTGCCGACGATTGTACTCTCGCACTCGCTTATCTTCGGCTTCCAGTTCTCACCTGGCTGTGCGTCGAAGTTATGCAGAAATTTAACATAGATGGTGACATAGGAGTTCTGATGCCATACTTTGCACGTAACGCCAATGGGCCTCAAGATGAAATGCCACTGCAGAGCATGGTAATCGGCGGTAAGGAAAGTCGAGATGACATCCTCCTGTGGACAGATCCGGGTGCAGACGCGGAGTATCTCAATAACGCCTCCTTCACTCGCGCGACACGCTCCACTCGTGCAAGCCTTAATGTGTCGATCTCGTATTGGGACTTCGATCCGCAGACCACCATCCTCGATACAGCATTAGCAGCCCTCCCGATAGGCTCTCTCGCCACTCTTACCGTGCTGAATTTCACCGAGGTCACCCGACCGCTTTGGCTGAGGCACGCGCCTCAGTGGCCCTTGCTGAAGCGCATCTGGCTTGGCAAGACGGCACTACCCCCGTTCATAGACGCAATGATCGACGTCGACGAAGACACCCCTCCAGAGGGCCCCTTATTACCCTCTTTGGAAGAACTTGTCATAACTGGCCCTTCGTTGACCATGGACATTGCCCTCCGTCTGCGCGACATGCTTTTGCTGCGCGTGAAGCAGGGGGTTCCAATACAGACGCTCGATTTGAGGAGATGCGCCGTGCCTGGCGACGCAATGCGGCTTTTCGGGGATATCGTCGCGAACACTCAAGGACCTAAGGGGACCAAACCACCGTGGAAACTGAGGATAGTGCGGCCTCTTCATTTGACTACATGGGTGTTCCATGAGGAGTTGGGCAAACTTGGAGATGAAGACGAAGACGAGGAGGAGGAATAGGAAGAGAGCCCAGAGGTTGTGGCATAAGAGGGGCTTGGTTCTTAGATTCACCAGGTTGACTGTTATTTCTAGACCGCCCCCCAAAAAAAGATGAGTAGTTTGTCTGTCAGTTGTGTACTTATCTTGCCCTATGTTACTGTCCGACGACGAAGATTATGAGGAAGAGGGGGATAATAAAAAAGGTGTTTAGTCCTCAAGGATTGACTATGGTTATTGCGCCGCCTTCTCCGAAACGGAACACTGCCATACAAGATTCAGAACTCTTCCACGAACTCCCTTGGCTCGTCAGCTGGCGCCCTCAAAATAACACCCAAGTAGGGCGGCCACGGTATCCACCAGATCAATGTTTTTTCTTAGCGTTTCGAAAATTCTTCCTAACCTCTCTTGCAGGGGGCCCCGCATCAGGAAACCCGCCAGCGGCTTTTTTGGGCTCGTACGAGTTCTTATAAGTGGAAAAAGTCAGAAAGTTGAAAGGAACCTATAACTTCATTCCCAAACTCATTTATAGGCAGGAACTTGAGAAAGGCCGGGAGTACAAAAAAAAACTATTTTTTCCCAAAGAAGAAAAGTGGAAAGGCTGTCCTGAGGCGGGCATTCCCTTCTTGTCTTGTCAGGGGGCCCTACGGGAGTAAAATAAGAATCATGAGTCGTCATCACGTACAGAAAATAAACGGAGTGAATGGGTTCAGGAACGCCGTTTCAATGTTGACAGGAGCGCAGTTGCAAAAAGGGCGTGGGCGCTTGCTGCAACGCTAGCCCAGGAGCCTCGGTTACAGGTGCACTTCGAAACATAAGGCAGTATAAAAAATAAACAACCTGACAAACTACTCATTTCTTTTTAGGGAGAGCTGTTTAGTGACAATAGTCAATCTGAGCCAAAGAACCAAGCTCCTCTTATCATACTACCTCTGCGCTCTATTCCTCGTCTTGATATTCGTCATCCTCATCGTCCTCACCCATCCACATGCCAGTCAACGAGACCTCAGAGTTAGAGTCAGGAGTGTCTTCCTCATCCTCACTCCAATCTGAAATGCGGTATTCGTCCAAGTAAGCATCCAACTCAACAAGGGGAGCTGGCCACACGAAGCTTCGTGGCGACGGTTCGGTCCCGTTGGGTCCCCGGATGTCCACGGCGATATCCCCGAAAAGCTGCATGATGTCGGCAAGCACCGCGCATTCACTCAAATCGAGCGTCTGAATCGGAACCCGCCGCTTAACCCGCAGCAAAAGCATGTCGCGCAGTCGCAGGGCAGTGTCCACGGTCAACGGAGAGCCAGTGATAACAAGCTTTTCCAGTGAAGGTAGTAAGGGACCCTCGAGAGGTGAGTCTTGAGACAACGCGTCTATGAATGGGCAGAGTACCATACAGCCAAGGCGTATGCGCTTGAGCAAGGGCCACTCGGGTGCGTACCTAAGCCAAAGTTGTCGGGTGACCACCGAGGAGTTCAGTACGGTAAGGGTGGCGAGAGAGCTTGTCGGTAGTGCTGATAATGCTGCGTCGTAGAGGGTGGCCTCCGTCATGGATTCCCAGAAATGGTTTGATGCAGAAAAAGCTGCACGAGCGGATCGTGTCGCGCGAGTGAACGAGTCGTTATCGAGGTATTCCATGTCCGCATCTGGAATTGTCCACAGAAGGATGTCCATCCGAATTGTGTAACCACTGATTACCATGCTTTGCAAAGGCGTGGCATCTTGGGGCCCAAAGGCATTATCTGCAAAAGGAGGGATTACGGCTCGTGGATCATCACCTTCTTGGTGATAGGACGTGACTTCGATGCGCAGCCAGGTGAGAACTGGGAGCAGAAGATGAGCAAGGGCGAGTTCACAATCTTCTGCGGTGGCTGAGAAGTGGAATCGGGTGAGGCAGGGGAGTGCGACCACATGCACGGCCTCTAGCGTGGTGCGAAAAGATGTGGTAGCACAGTGAATGATCAACGACTCTAACTGGGACAATTCACTCATCGCATCCAGCCAACTCTGAAGGTCGGGCGCATTGAAGCTGCCAAAATATAGCAGCTTGAGGTATCGAAGACGTCTGAGGAGAGGCGAGTCCCAATTGATAGAGCAATTGTAAATCTCGAGGCGGTTCAGCCGAGGTGTTGTGCGACTGAAAAGGTCGGAATCGACTAGGCACACGGTAACTCTAAGGTCTTCGTTCGTCCTCGAGACGTCGCTTGCGGACAGTGAAAGCGACTCAAGAGCTGGGGCTGGCAAAGTTAGCAGTTGGAACATTTCCTGTAGCTCGTTGGCGTCCCCCGTAATGGTAAGAGAATGGACACGGGAGGCATGAGCGTCGAACTGCTCCTCAAAGTCGTCGAATTGACCGAAATTCCACTTGCGCCCGCTGAGGTCGATCGACAAATGTAATGGGGAATCCTTGGCTCGTGAAATCATCTCCGTCGCGCCAGCCAAGGTCAGGGTGGTGAAGTCAATATGACCCCAAAGGTGAGGCCGATTGAGTGCGATCTCCCGCCATTGGTGGCAGACGTGAGCGATGCTGATCCATGCGAGACGATCGCCTTGTCCAGGGGATGCTGGTGATAAAGATTCGGCGGGTAAGGGTACGAAGGAAAATATAAGATCCAAGATTTCTGGAGGTAAAGACCGGATGGATGCCGTTCCCTGTGTGTCCTTCTGCGGCATTCGATGATCAAACAGTCGACCTGTAAGTGCGACTTGGAATTGTTCCTTGGCTTCTCTGGTTCCCCAATTCCTTGCGTTTGACAGATTGAAGGCATCCTCGTCATCTTCGTAGGTCCATCCCCGTTCGCCTGAGCCCTTCATATGCTTAAAAAGACCCTGCACAAAGTGGTCCGTGAACAGTTCATCAAGTGGGCGTAGATTCTGGTCTCTGATATGATCTAATTGGAGGTGTAGGCCATTAATATCTGCATTGCCGTTGGTGAATGAAGTGATACGGTAATTGTTCTAGGAAGGCCGTTAATAAGAGCGTATCACTAGGATGGAACTTACATTCGGATCTACTCCAAATTCATAATTGTCCCATGCATCGTGTAGATCACTTCGCAAAGTAATCAAGTTCTGCACGGAGTCGATCTTTATCTGGCCACCCATAACGGCCATGTCCGCAGTATCGGTAATCTTGCTTGGATAACCTTCACGTACCCACTGATAGCCATAGTGCTCTGTAATTAATATGGGGCCTAGCAAGAACAAATTACTCACCTCGGCGTCATGTGCTCGGGGAAAAATGTGGGCAACATTAAGGCGGCTGTATGTTTGTGATAGCAATCCTGTGATGAGGCATTTGCCGTCTCTGGTCTGACAACGGATGGGATAATACAGTTGCTGCAAGGATGGGATTAACAAACTGACGCCAAAAAGGACTTGGACGTCCACCAACGCGGGATGAGGCATTCAAATGCGTGGGGTGGCGAGCACGTGAGGGGGTGGGGTCCAAACCTACACGCATTGGCTTACCAGCTGCCGCATGACGATAAACACGCTGCTTGGTGGCCTACAATGAACTACTCACTAATAGAGAGTAGAATATAATATCCCGGTGGAACAATGTCAGTTCCAGGAGGACACAGAGCTCCTTTTTGCTGTTGGGTGAGATCGTATTGGAAAATTGACCAACCTGTCGGAGTGACAACGAATGCGATCAAGTGTCTGTAAAACTCGACCCATTGAAGAGTGCCATATTGCCAGAACCCTGCACAAGCTGTCAGCGAAACGAGAGAACGAAATAGTCAACCAAAAGCGCTACCTGCGATGACATTACCCTTATAATCAAATACCTCGACATTGCGTCTTGGCAGTTGACTCGGACCAGGCTCCATGTTTTGTTTATGTTGGAGGTCGAGGAGGACATATATTTACATTTGTTTGTTGGTGTCCCCTCTAACGGACACGCAAGCCCGTACTAGTGAAGATGTTTTGAATACGACTCAGCCTGTGGCTGCTTCCTAAAACTACTATAGCCATGATGGTAGGATAGCGAGTTCGAATACGCAGGGACGACCCGAAATGAATTCTACACGACAAGTTCACCTTCGACTGCTCCACGTTCGAGTCCAAGCCGCTCCAAAACGCGTTCATACCGGTCACGGTCAGTGCGCTTGAGATATTTCAGAAGCTTGGCTCGCTGGTGAACGAGCCGCCGTAAGCTCCTCCGATTCGCAACATCGCGTTTGAACTGGCTGAGGTGGTTCCAGAGATTGCGTATTTGCAGTGTGAGGAGCGCAGCTGGCAAAAACAAAAAAAGAGATGGATGAGACAGGAAAGCACTCCCGAGGTGAGGGACGCGCACCTTGCACCTCTGTCCTTCCCGTATCATTCGGTTTCCCAGGCTCCGAAAAAGCAGCGATGACCCTCCGCCGATTCTCAAACGCGATCCCAGCCGCATTGGCATTCCTCAGATCGACGAGCTTAGCAAGCACGTTCGCCTGCGCGACCCCCGCGTTCATCTCGCCCTCGTGATGCCTCCCCATCTCCTCCGCCTTCTTCAACCCACCGCTACTCCTCCACGACACGTCCATCATCTCCCGCCGCGTGCTCATGTCAGCTGAAAGCAGTGGCAAATGCTCAAACAGCATACGCCGCTCCCGCTCGCGGATCCCAAACGCCAGCGCCGGCGGCACCTCCACCCCCTCCGTCGTCCCCTCCGTCGTAGCCGTGGAAGAGGAGGAGGAGGAGGAGGAAGAGGACGAGGATGGGAGAGACAAGCGCAGCGCAGGCGCGTCAGGTGCGAGTTCCTCCGGGCTTACGAGCACCCCTGCCAAATCGCACCCGGCCCACTTGTCCTCTCCCCCGCCCTTGTCCTTGTCCTTGTCCTTGCCGCGCGCAAAGACGGTACCGAGGATGACATGCGGCCGCGCAGCCGCCGCCTTTTTCAGCAGCTCCTCGCGCTTCGCGAGGTTTTTCTGTCTCGTCAGACGTGCCTGGCGTTTCCGAGCGGATTCGACGCCCAGGACTGACGAGGTGTGGAAGCCTGAGGGTGCGCGTGCGCGTGAACGTGAAAGTGAAAGTGAAAGTGTGAGTGGTGGTGATGACGATGCGAACGTCGTCACCGTTCTTGAGGCTGCTGTACGGAGGCTCAGTAGAAGGTATTAGGTAGAGGGTATTGGTGATGATACGTTGCCTTTTACGACGTTCATCCTTCCTATGACTGTCAGGGCAGCGGCGTTGGTCATGGGATAAAAATACCGCCCTCCCTTGGGAGTACCGTGGGAACTGCCTCCGCCGCCGTTAAAAAATGACGCGAGGCGTTAAAAGTCAGGTTGACCAGAGATTTATGCCACGCTGCTCGATGTCAGATCGTTGCCACCGTCGTTGACAGTGCCAGTGACTCTTTCGGGTCTCTGTAATCTCGAGAAGAACCCAGGCTAGGAAGTGTCGTGTCGACGGCTCCCGAGGACATGGCATGTCGATATTTCCATGGGACATTTTCATCTTTTTTTTTTTCATGTGTATTAGATAGCTGAGGTGCACTGACATTTCAACCGACTAAATCTGTATTTTTTGAGCATCGAGACGTGCTACAGCCAGTCTGACGTTCGTACGCGGCAAGCAACGTATACTCCGAAACTCAAGTATTATCATCCATCCAACGTCAACTAAGGGCGTAATATACAAACACCCATCCAGACACAAAGTCTAACCCATGCTAGTGATATCTACTACAGTCCCGATACTTTCAGCTCTGTTCTTGCAACACGCGCCGCACGACAACCATCTCCTCTGCACTGAGTTGCCCAACAAGCGCCCCAAATCCATCTGCATCACGCGCTGCGCTCTCACGAATAAACGAAGTTACATGGGCCTATGAAAATTCGGCAGAGTCCGATCAGGAGGTGATGAGGGAGAGCCGATGTCTCGGGGGTAACTCACACGGAGGTCAATCTCTGACACTGGGTCCTTCTGGAGGTCCTCGTCGTCGTCGTCGGCGAGGATGTCATCTTCATCAAAAGGCAGGCCGCCCATTCCCAACATATCCGCCATGAATCCAATCCTGTCATCCTTCACTTTCTCTTCATCAGACCAGTCCGAGTCCTGTTTGCAAGTCAATTTGTTATCGACGTGATGTCAGGGACAAGTGGCGGCCAGTGCTTACATCATCGTCAGACTCGGCGTTAACAGGTGCGGTCGGCGCAGCTAGGGTTGCAACCTCTCCATTGGACTGTAGTTCGTGTAAAAGAAGCTTAAGCGCCTTGACCGGGAAAGGCACTCTGGTGAACTGAGGTGGTTCTGGTGTCTCGCGATATCAGGGTAAATATCCTCGAGTCACACAGTAACCCACTCACCAACTCTCGTCTTTGAGCGCGTCATGATCGCTACCAGACGAATCAAATTACTCGTCGACGCGTCTCGAGTGAGGAAAAGAAGACGCACTGTCCTTCGTTGCGGCCGTGATGATGATGTCACCCTTGACAACGGTAGTTTGCAACGAGGGCCGCTCCGCCCGTAACAAAGTGCACAGCGCGAGCGCACTGATCCGCGTCGGCCAAAAGCCCTGGAATATCATCGCGTTTTCGCACCACGCGTTGAGCAGGACGTCCAGACCCGAGCGACCGCCGTCCTCGCCGACGCGCGTCGACTCGAGCAGGTCGAGCGCGGCGTCGCAGTGATTGTAGACCAGGAACGCGAACGGGACGATCAGGCTTTGTAGGAACGTCGCCGTCCGCGCGGTCTGCATGCGCACAAGCATCGCTTGCAGGAGGTCGGGCAGAACGGGCAGCACGCTCTCGCCCGCGCGTCGGAAAAGGTGGATGATGAGGTCTCCGATCACGAGGCCGCCAGACTCGTCTTGGTTCTGGAGCAGCCGAGCAATAACAGTCAGCACGTGAACGAGACCCGTTTGGCCGTCCGCGTGCGTCCACGAAAGGAGTTGGCCGACATCCTTGCGCACGACGAGAGTTAGGAGTAAGACCCCGTTCTAACACCCGCGTTAGACCCGGATCCCGTCAATAGGAAAAAGTCTGTACCTGTAGGACGTCGCGGTCCTCAGCGACTCTAAGACACTCGAACAACGTTGGCGCGATGGTAATGAAAAAGCCTTCGCCTAGACCTGTCTCGGGCGCACCTCGCGCAAGGCTACCAGCGAGCTCAAGAGCCGATGAGGCAACCCACCACTCGTTCGCGTTGGAAGATGCGATTGCGGCCGTGAGCCTCGGCAATGCCTGTTTGACCGCTGTCTCGTAAACACCGGGTGCTTTTGAGCTGACGATCGAAAGCAGAACGTCGTTGAGCAGTGACAAGAATATCGGGTCTGTTATATGGATTAGCGCAGAGGCAGCAAGACAAACATAATAAAACAGACCCCTGATGTTCTTCGGCCAGATATCTAACAGCGCAGTTGAAAGGGCAACAGCCAGGTCTGTCGTGAACCATGAACCTTTTGCGACTGCCGACAACACAGAGACCGTCTCGAGGACAAGAGATAGTGTGTCCTCGGTAGTCTCTAGCAAGAAAGGTCCGAGGTCCCTAATAATGCGTGGTACGATAGCCAACTCCGTGTCCGAGATATATTCAGCGAAGCTAGGTAAACAAAAGGTGAGCACAAAAGATTTGCAAGGACCAAACGACGAACTGTTGAATGGACTTGACCGCGGACACTTTGAAAGGAATCTCAGTTTCGTTCGACTCGAGCACCTGTATGGCAGCTTCGAAATACTGCCTGCGAACGTCCGCAGGAAGCAATTCTGCGAATCGACTGGCCAGAAACAGGCAGCGACCCTGCAAAAATGGATAGGCTATGTTCTGACAATCAGATATCTCCGATCTTACAGACGGAACCATGCCACGGACCTGAAAGCGTGAGGAGGGATGGGATCACATGCGCAAGGAGATTTTCAATGTCAATCGGTCTCGGTCGACCGGCATCATGCTCATCGTTTGAAATGTCCTGGATGGCCTCAGACTGGGAACCGAGGACAGCGAAAGCGCCTTCAAGGGGACGCCACCTGATAGCAAAGAGACGTCAATTGACCACGCTGAGAGTCGAGGACCTACTGACCAGTCCTCAACGCCAGATTCTCGATCCTCGTTGGCTTGAGTAACAATACGCAACACAGAGGTGCGTAAGGCGGACACCGTTTTAACAGGTGAATTAGTCAGAAGAGACTGGAGCAGGGCAAATGAGTCACTGATAACGAGCATCCTTGGTCAACACATACCGAGAGCAGGTCAAAGACAGCAATCCGCACGCTGTACACCTGAGAATCGTCCTCCTCTTCAGATATGAACATATTCGCGTCGCCGGCCCATTGTTCTTCCTAGACGTGAATGGGGTCAAGATCCCGTCGAAGAGCGAACGCGGCCGACTCACGTTCTCCTTCGTCATCTGAGCCCATTGCACCAAAACATCGACCAACCTCTCCAGCGTCCCCTCTTCGAAAGCCACGCGAGCCTTGCCTTGGCGGGTAGCCCCCGAGACAAAGTCGACAAGCGGCGTGATCAGCTTGTACAACTCGATCGGCTCTCCTTCGGACGAATTCGGAACCGCCACGCTATCCGTAAGATAGTACTTCACGAATGCCGGGTAGAGCGCATGAAGGTGATGCAGAGCGGCAGCGACGTAAGCTGGCAAGTATGGCGTGACGACGCGCGGAAACGATGTGTGAACCGTGTCGAGAGTCTGTTTAAATCAGTCAGATCAGGAAATGGCCCCAAAGAAAACAGAGACGCAGTCGGCGCACCTTAAAAATCTGAATACGGATTTCCAGACCGTCCCAATGTTCGCCAGAGATATCCTGCTGAGGGTCGAGATCCAGAAGGACCTTGAAGGCGTCCAGCCAAGCGGGTAATACGTTCGCAGCGGCCTCTTTGGCGGCCTGTGGATGCTGATCCTTGACCATATAGAGTGCCTCGACACATTGACGAAAGACGGATATCGTGCGTGAACGCGTCAGGGGAGAATGTTGCTAAAAGGCACACACATGCGTGCTTCATGATAACTAAATTCCAGGACAGGTTGGGTTGGACGTACCTCACTGGCGCTGAGGATCGACATTAGGACGGGCAATAATTCACGCATGACGGGCAAAAGCTGGTCTTCCGTCAAGTCCGTCCTGACAAACTCGGTGAAAACCTGCATGGCGCCGTGGATAGAGTTGGAAGATCCGGACAACAAGAGCTGGACAAGAAGGTTGAGCAGATCGGGATATTCGTCTGGCCAGTCGCTGTTGGCTACTGTCGACAATGTATGTGCCTAGAGCAGAGCATTAATCATGGTTGGCATGGCCATTAAGCATATCAACGCACGCATAAAGATCTGATCCTACGATCCGCGTCGGACAACCCTTGAAAGACGGCTCGTCGTATCTGGTCTTTCATCTATATATCGTGCACAGCTTCAGTAAGGACGTTGAGCTAAGAAAAGGGAGCTGACCTCCGCGGGTGGAGCGTCTCCTCTAAATTGCTGGAAAAACGGAGACCAATGTTCCTTGACGTACTTTCTGAGTATGATGATCGCAGAGTACTAGCACAAAGAAGACAAAACGTCATCAAGAAACGTCCCCTTTACAGCTGCGCGCGCAGGCCCGCAAAAACGTAAGACTCATCTGTCGTAGCGAAGTCTCCGCATTCTGAGAGAGCACGAGTTGTGCGAGTGCAAGCGCATACTCTTCCGAGTCCAAGTGAGAACAAAGCAAGACGATCAGAAGTACGACAGAACTGGCTTACGAGGGTTCTTGAGAAGTTCAGAGAGATTTAGCTCTGCGGAGATTCGTATACTCGCATCAGGGTTGAGTGTAGATGTAAGGACCTGAGCGATGGCATCGACATGTTCCATGATGATTGGTCGCGACCGCGACTGACCCCGAGACGCGTCGCGTGTTAAAATGTTGCACGTGATAAAATGCAGTATTACATAATATGATAACCCTATGTTGGGGTCTCCTTCCCCAAGTCCCACTCCCTTACCGACCCTCGCTTCTTGTATTCAATATCCATAAGACCATCTCCTCCATCGGACCAGCCAGCCAGTGTGCCCGCGACCCCAAGCCCCGCGACCTTGCTCTTGCCCTTCTTCTTCTCTTTCCCGCTCTTCTCAACAACTCCGAGCCGCTCGAGCCGCTTGCGCTCCGCCTTGTCCGCACGCCGCTGCTTGATCAACTCGAGCATCGCGTCCCAACCTTCAAACTCGGAATTATTAATGAGCCCGGTGGCAGGAACGCTCGGTGGAACCAGCGGCGCAACGTCCAGGCGAGGATCATAAGACGCTTCAAAGTACTTGTCCATCTTTGAGGGCAGGTCCGGTCGGACGCTGTCAGGGGAAAAGTCGGCCGGTGGGGGGAGAGGCGGGGGTGGACCTGGTGGTGGACGAGGCCCGGGAGAAGGCGAGCGCGGCCGTTTGGGGGAGGCAACGCGTGAAGTTGGTGAAGGGTTGGCGACAGGGGTGCGTGAACGTGAGCGAGTACGCCGGGATGTGGTTTCCGGAGATGCCAATTCTTTTCCTTTCCCTTTGAGTTTGCGACGTAGTTCAGACTCGCGTCGAGCGACGAGATCGCAAGCTCGGTCCTCCGGCGCCGGAGGCGGACTGGAAGGTCTCGAACCAGACGGACAATTCCCAATACCCAACCCTTCTGACAACGTCTCAGAGCGAGATGCCTTATCAGGGGTGGGCGAAGGCGAGCGTGATCGGTGTCGGTGCCGGCGTCTACGCGAACTGTCGTGGTGATGTGAGTGTCGGTGATGATGACCCCGCGGGCGGGACTCCGCATCAAGAGAACCGCCTGCACTGGGACTCCTATGAGTCCGCCGTCTCCGACGCCGCCGTGAAAGGTGTTCTTCATCTTCTGCGTCTGGAGAATGGGAGCGATGCCGCTTGGAGGTCGCGTCACCTCTTCCACTAGAACCCCGCTCGTTGGCACCACCGGGACTCCGGCTCCTCGATCTCGACCTCAAAGTGCGTCGTCGTCGGCGCCGCCGCCGCGCCTCCCTCTCCCCCTCCTCGTCTGAAGGCGTGCGAGAGCGGTGTCGCTGGCGTCTGGACAATCCCCCCTCCTCGTCGCGCCTCGACCGTCGCGCAGAGCGAGAGCCACGGCGGCCGTCGTCGTGGTCGTCATGGCCCTCATCATCCCGCCGCTTCTTCGTCGACGGCCGCCATCGGTCTTCGCCCTCATCGGAGCCGCACCGTTCCCGGCTCCGCTCCTGGCGTTTGCGCTCGCGGTCCCATGAGTCATCACGACCACTACCACGCCCCGATCGTCGGGCACGTTCCGCAGCCACTGCCTCTTGTGCGCGCGCCTTGCTGTCCGCACGCAGTTGGGCATCGCGCTCCGTGCGAATTTCGGCGGCGGACAGAGCCTGCGCGCGAAGTATGCTCTTGTTGTGGTCATCGGTATTGCGAATGATAGAAGAGAGGAAACGCTTGTTCGTCTTTGGTACATTACCCTCCGGTCTGTTTTGTGTAAAAAAAAATAGTATCAATACGAGCGGGTTCATATCAAAAAAAAAAGGGTCGACGAACTGGGGAAGGTAGGCGCTGATACCCTGCTTGCCATATTGTTCTGCTTTCCTCTTGGCCTCCTTAAGGATGAGCTCCGCTACATGGTGGTCGAGGTCTTCGTCTGTAACAGTGCTAGACACAGAGCCACCCATCTGTGCGCGCACAAGGCCAGAAACTACGGAAGACAGAGAGGGGTCTGTCATTCTTGTGTTCGAGTTGGAACAACAAGTGCTGTAAAGACCTCCGGGAAGCACTGAACCGCGCCTTTGCCACCGCGCTCCGGTCCGGCCCGGGGGACTCCTTCACAGCCAGAGCACAGCCTCTCTCTTCTTCTCTGACTCTGACCTAGACCGCGGTGTAGGAAATAAATGCATCATTTCTCACGATTTTTCAATACCGCTGCAAGCCCTAGAGGAAGCGCGCTCGGCCGTCAGTTGCAACCTCTCGCCTCTCCCCGTGGCTTCTGCTGGTTCTGAGGTCCATGATCAATCATCTCACCAGCCCATGTCTGCCAATCGCTGCAGTGAGGGGACAGTTGACCCGTAACTCACAAAAATTTGAGCTGCGCTTGGGATACCGAAGCCTTAAAGGATTTCACCCATACAAACTCTTAACCCTATTGCGAACACGAGCCGATCTAAAACGCTGTGATGAGTATATAAAATGCTGGTGGACGTTATTATCCTGATTCCCGTGGCCCTACGCCATCCGCCTGTAGCTTTCTGGTGTCACCACAGCTACTGCCTACTGAGCATAATCCAATCAGCACGTCTCGGTTGCTCCACCCGGGCGCCCCATATTTCCTTATGCCTACGCGTGATGAGCAATTACAAAAACACCCGTGATCCAAGTGTCGGACTATGCGGGGTACCGGATGCATATGGCGGTGTGATCCAATCACACTCTTCTCTTCTCCCCAAGCCCCAGTCTTAGGAGACTTGTAATCAGCCGCCCAGTTCCTGGTGCGTTCGCCCAAACAGGGGGACGTGATGTATGTGGCATTTGGTGGTGGTTGATGACAACTGATGGTCTGAGAGGGCAACGCCCATTCGTGCGTTCTGGTTCTGAGGTGGTGCGGGGTAAAACTACGTACCTGGCCTCGCATTTACCGTTTCTGTGCCGTGCTACTATCTTATCTCTCCACGCCGCCTTCTCCCACCCCTTTCCGACCTGACCTAGAACCACTGCTCTCCCTCGTAGGTGTAGGGATTGTCATGCCAGGTGTCACTTGATGGGGTGTGCCGATTTGCCACTGGCTATCAAATACGCAGACCTAGCATGGACGAGCCTCAGCGGTCAATGTGACCGACAATCCCACGAAGGGAATAAATACCCTGACCACTAAGTATCTAGGGTCTGGCGTCCGGTGGAGTCACGGATGCGACGTGAAACATACATGTACAGCTGTATACATCCACCGGAGTACTGAGCTGGCAGAGGGGCTGTCGAAGTTGTATGATACGACAGCACGGACCGAGAGGCGTCTTCTTTGTTGTTGTTTCAAGTCTCAACTGCCATAGAACCGAATCTTCCATTCACGGCGTTCTCCAGTCTGCGGAGATCCAAGCTGCGGCAAGATCCCCCGCGTCAGCCACAGTCACATTCAGGACCCAGAGCGCCACTGATGCGCCGTCAAAATTCCCCTCTAGAGGGAAATCAGACAGCTGAAGGGCTGAAGGGGGAGGGGGGGATGACTGTTAATTAATCAGATCGGTCGGGTCGGGACCTGCAATTCCCCTGGTTGTCCCAAGGAGATGACGTCTCAGTTTCGTTTTCGCCTTTGAAATGCGCGATTGATGGGCGGGTATTGTATGCGTTACCTGGAGATAAGCACCGCAGCGTTATCAGGGAACTCGATTGATGGCGACTTTCTTGCTGCGCTGGCAGAAGGGCCCTGGGCTAAATGACAGTAGTGACGCTATCCTGAGTCTATTATGACGAACGTGCTATGGGGCGGTACCC
>Ga0209488_10002206_pt1 | contig 16183 bp, 11 predicted proteins | sample Rivendell_Oct201_8_FD_188349 | JGI IMG/M metagenome (GOLD analysis project Ga0209488, IMG submission 188349) | Vadose zone soil microbial communities from the Eel River Critical Zone Observatory, Northern California, USA -... | ecosystem: Environmental > Terrestrial > Soil > Vadose zone >... | reverse complement strand
ACATACACCATGCCGGCCGCCTGAAGCAGTTGGTCCAGGTGCCTCAAAATCTGCCGCGTTTCAGCCGCCACCGTGCCGTGCACCGGCTCACCTGTCGCGCGATCGATTGCCGCGATGCCGCGCGCACCGTGTCGTGTCACCAGGAGATCGCCGCCGACTCGGCGTTCGCGGTGGCGATGCTGGCCGAGTTCGCACCGACCCTCGCCGCGTTCGGCGCGTGGGGTTGGCGGCTGTTGCACTGGGAAGCGGGCGCCATCGGCCAACTGCTCTACCTCGAGGCGGAAGCGTGCGGTCTGCGCGCAACCGGCATCGGCTGCTTCTTCGACTCGGCGGTGCACGAACTGCTCGGCATCAGCAGCGATGACCTGCGCACGATCTACCACTTCACCACCGGTGGCGCGGTCGACGACGCGCGGCTGCAGTCGGAACCGCCGTATCCGGCACGATGACGGTCGCGGCGCCGCCCGACCTGCCGACGGAGTCGGCGGGCATCCCGGACTGCGCACCGGTACAGACAGAGAGTGGCGCGATGGCCGCCGCCCTGCTGTGCTGTGCAGATCAAGAGCCCAGCCGATGCACAAACAACGACTCGAAGCGTTCAGCGACGGCGTGATCGCGGTCCTGATCACGATCATGGTGCTCGAGCTGCACGCACCTGAGAAAGGCGAGTGGCGCGCGCTGGAGGAACCGTTCTGGAAGGGATTCCTGGCCTACGTGCTCAGCTTCGTGTTCCTCGGTATCTACTGGAACAACCACCACCACATGCTGCACACCGCCGAACGCGTCAACGGCAGGATCCTGTGGGCCAATCTGCATCTGCTGTTCTGGCTGTCGCTGGTGCCCTTCACCACCAGCTGGCTCGGAAAGCACAGCAGCGAAGGGACGCCGACCGCGTTCTATGGCGTGGTGTTGTTGCTCGCCGCGGCCGCCTACACGCTGCTGCAGGCGGCGATCGTGGCGCAGCAGGGCCCCCATTCGAGACTCGCGGCGGCGGTCGGCAAGGACCGGAAGGGCAAGGTGTCGATGCTGGCGTACGCGCTGGCGATCCCGCTGGCGTTTGCCAGGCCGTGGCTCGCCGACGCGCTGTACGTGTTCGTCGCGCTGCTGTGGCTGGTTCCCGACCGCCGGATCGAGTCGAAGCTGACGGCGTAGGGCCATGCGGACGGATGACCCGCGCCAACGCTGCGCCAGCGTGCCCGGCCGATGTGGCCGGCACGGCTCCCGCTTGCTACCGCCGCTCGAGCTGCACCTTCGCCTGTGCCGGCCCTGGCGCCGTCACTTCGAGTACGGCTTCGCCGCGCCATTCGTCCTTCTGCGCCTCGACGCGGTAGGTCCCGGCCAACAGCTGGCACGCCAGCCTCGGCGTGCCCTCCCTGGCCCAGGCCATGCTGCGCAGCACGACGGCACCGCTCCGATCCTTGACCACGACGCTGACACCGGAGTCGTGATCGGCGCCGGCTGGCAGCGCACACTCGATCGAAGCAGCGATGCCCTTCTGCACCGGCACGTCGAGTCGCGTCTCGACGCCGGCGCGCACGTCGAACGTCTGCATCATGCAGGCGACGCCGTCGCCGGCGACCTGCAGCTGGTAGCTGCCGGGTGGCAACGGCCGGCTCGTGCCGGTGCCGTCCTGCACGTCGACGTGATCGACGCGTTCGCCACCCGCGTCGAAGACTGGCAGCGAGCGCTTCGGCATGGTCCCGGCGTCGGCGGTGACGAGGTTGACCCGCAGCGTGCCGCCGCGCTGGAACTGCAGCGTGCCGAGATCCCAGACCTCGTCGGGGCCGACACTGTGGAACGGCACGCGGATCTGCGGATAGCCGTCGGTCTGCAAATGCACCGAGTAGCCACCCGGTGGATACGGCCCGTACTTGAACTCGCCGGTGACCGGGTCGGCGGTCTCCGCCGGCGAACCATTGCCGCCCTTCATGCTCGGCGACACGTGCACGTTCGGCAGCGCCTTGCCATCGGGATCGAGCACCGTGCCCTGGATGTAGATCCACGCCTCCTTCGGCAGGTGGATCACCAGTTCCTCGGCGCCCGGCAAGACATGGGTGAGGTGCGCCTCCGGGAACGTGCTCTTGCGGCGAACGGTGATCCGCAGCGGCTGGTCCGGCGCACAGTTCTTCAGGGTGAAGCGGCCGTCTTGGTCCGTGTTCTCGAACCCGAACCAATGGGCATCGCGCGTTGGCTGTTCCAGGCTGGCTTCGACCATCACTTGCGGCGCCGGCTTGCCATCGGCGTCGAGCACACGACCGCGGAACTGCAGGCCCTGGGACAACACGGCGTCATAGTGCAGGGTCTCGCCGGCCACGGCCTGCAGCTTCGTGTCGGCCTTGCCGTGCTGATCGGAGTCGACGCGGATCGCCAGCTCGCCAGCGGCGAGGCCATCGACGCGGAACGCGCCGGCGGCATCGCTGCGCACGCTGCGATGACCGAGGTCTTGCCAGTCGCCGATTTCGATGTCGGCCTTGGCGACCGGCAGGCCAGCGGCGTCGTGCACGGTGCCGACCAGCGTGACGCCAGGCAACAGACGGATGGTGTACTCGTTCGGCCGCGCGCTCTGGAGCTCGACGTCCTGGTGCCAGGGCGAGAGCCCACGCCCGCGCACGGCTAGCGGCAATTGGCCTGCCTCGACGCTGGGAAATGCGAAGCGGCCCGCAGCGTCGGTGCAGACGCGCTGCGCCTGCGGCCCCATGGCCGTGCCGCCGTCTGCCAGCGTGTGCATCTTCTGTTCGAGCGTGCCGGCTTGCACGACCGCGCCTGCCACGGGCTGGTCCTGCGGATCGAGCACGAGGCCCGACAGCGCGGCGCCAGCCGCGCCGAGCACGATCCGGATCTCGACTTCGGCGCCCTTGCTGGCGGTGAACTGGCGCATCGGCGAAGGCCCGTGGCCGGCAGCGCGCGCACCGATGTGGCAATGCGTGGCGACGGCGCGCAGCGAGAACGTGCCATCGGCAGCCGTGCGGGTCAACGGCAGCGCCTCGCCGCCGGTCCAGCCGGTGACCAGCACGTCGGCGCCGGCCACCGGCTTGTCCTTGCCGTCGACGACTGTGCCCCTGGCGTTCATGCCGGCTGCGACCTCGACCGTCACCTCGAGTTGCTGGCCGGCGACAATCTGCTGCTGCTTGCCCCAGGCGGATTCTCCGCGTTGCACCACGACCCAGACGCGCCCAGGTGACAGTTCGGCGAACTGCACCGTGCCGGTGGCGTCGCTGACAGCGCGCAGATTCTCGAACAGCGCGTCGCCGCTGCCGCGATACGCCTCGACCAGCACGCCTGCCGCCGGTGTCTTGTCGTCGCCCCAGACGACGTGCGCCAGCAGCGAACCGGTGGTCGGCGCAGCGGGCGCCGGTACGACTTGCCGTTCGGCGGGCGCCGTGTGCTCGCTGGTGGCGTCTGTGGGGACAGCAGGGCTCTCGATCGGTGCTGACAGGGCGCCCGGTCGCGCTGCTGGCCCTGAAGCGTCGCCTTGGCTTTCGGGTGGTTGCTGCACCGCCCACAAGGCAAGCAACAGCAGACCGGCGAGTGCGGTGACGGCCGTGGCCAGTTTGACTTTCGTTGTCATGAGCAGGACTCCGGTGATCGCTGCCTGCACGGCAGCGGCCGTCGTGACGAGGGGACTCGTCCGACCGGCGAACGGCAGCAACAGCGCGCACCAGGCCGCACGATCGCCACCGCGCTGGGCATCGAGCCGCGCCCGCAGTTGTGCCATGGCCCGCTTGATCCGGGTGCGCACCGTCTCCACCGGCACACCGAGCTGCCGGGCGATCGCACGCGGCGTCAAGTTGTCGAAGAAGCGCAGCAGCACGGTCGCGCGGTAGGGGTCTTCGAGTTCGAGCACGGCGCGCACGACTTCACTACGCTGCGCCTCGCGCGCCACGATCTCCGCCGTCGATGGCACCTGCTCGGACCGGGCGGCTGCCCGTTGTCGCCGCTGCAACCGGCGTTCACTGCGCGCCCGCCTGCCGGCGAGCCGGCGCACCACCCGGGCAAGCCAACCGCGCCCGGAAGCGGCCTCGGCCGGCAGCCCTTGCAGTGCTGCCATCCAGGTCTGCTGCACCAGATCCTCGGCCGCGTGGACGTCCCGGAGCAGATGCCGCGCCAGCCCGCGCACGAAGCCGTCGTGTGTGAGCAGGTGCTCCGGAGCCGACGGCGAATTGCTGGTCGAGACCGCCAAGGTGCAAGCAAAGGTACCCGCGCCCCCGCGATTCGGTTCAGCCAGGTCGTCGCCGGCCCGGCGACCCGCGGGTGGCCGCCGTTTGCCGAGCGTCGGAATGGTCACCGGCGCCATTTCTGCATGCCTGCACACGGTCCTGCAACCACCAGCTTGCATGCACCGGCGCGCACCGATACCCTGCCGCGCCCCCGGCCAGGAATTCACGCCCGCAGAGGCGCGAAGTCCAGACCAGGGACCACTGCTCCGCCGGGCCCAACCCCGGCGGAGGTCCTGTAAACGCGCAGTCCTGCGCCGAGCTCGAGGGTAGTGATCTTGGATTCCAGCAGACCCCCGGCCCGTCCCCGTGTTGCTGCACCCTCGGGGTGCAGTCGTAGCTGCTGAAGTCCAAGAGCGAGTACGTAATGGGTAAGCGTCTTTTCGTCGGCAACCTGTCCTTCAACACCATGGAGGACGATCTCGTTGCCGCATTCGAGGCGGACGGCCGCAAGGTCGAGAGCGCGCGCATCATGGTCGATCGTGACACCGGCAAGTCGCGCGGTTTCGCGTTCCTGGAGATGGCAACCGAGGCTGATGCCCAGGCTGCGATCCAGGCGATGAACGGCTTCGAGCTCGACGGTCGTCAGCTCAAGGTCAACGAGGCTCAGGAGCGTGAGCAGCGTGGCGGCGGTGGTCGCGGCGGCTACGGTGGCGGCGGTGGTGGCGGTGGTGGCGGCGGCGGCGGCTACGGTGGCGGTGGTCGCCGCGGTGGCGGCGGCGGTGGTGGCGGAGGTGGCGGTCGCTGGTAGTCCAGCGCGCTGTACCGATACCACGCCGGCTCCGGGGCACACGCCTCGGAGCCGGCGGCGTTTCCACCCTGCAGGTTCCGGCCGCCGATGCCGGCGCGTATCCGCGCAGCGGAACCCTAGGGGTCGCGGCCGAGCCTCAGTTCCCCACTGCGAACAGGATGGCGTTGTTGATCGCGTAGACCGTGCCGTCCAGGCCGATGATCGTCGGTGTGTAGGCTTCACCGATGCCGGGCGTCAGGTTGATGGTCTGGGCCAGAGTGTTGGTGACGAAGTCCCAGCGATAGAGGCTGCCGTCCTCGCTGTTGATCAACGCACACCGCCCGACGGGATCGATCGCCGCGGAGTTGATGCACCACTCGCGCACGCCGGTCGGCCAACCTGGATCGGGTGTCACGCCGAGCACCGTCAGGACTTCCTGCATCACCGTGCCGCCAGTGATCGGGTCGATCATCGAGGTGGTCGGGTCGAGCACTGCCACCTTGTTGAGCCCGTTACCCGAGCCGATGCCGCCATAGTTGTTGTACTTGGTGAGCACCAGGTACGATGCACCACCGTGGTAGGAAGGCACCGCCGCTGCGGGCACGACCGAGATCGTGTCGTCCCAGCCGAACGCACCCGGAATCTTGGTCTGCGTCAGTGCGCCGTTGAAGTGCAGCATCCAGCCGCGGTCGTTGTTGGAGGGAAACGGACTCTCGAGCACGCCGAAGTAGACATCGCCGTCGGGTCCGACGGCCGGCGATGCGGTGCCATCGTCGAGGAGCAGCGCATCGCGCGTCGGATTGACCACGTCCTTGAGCCGGATCCTGGCGGTCAAGGCCAGGGTCTGGCTGTTCAGCCTGAGGAGGTAGCCGCGGCCGAAGCCGGAGACCGCAGCGTCGTTCACCGCGACATAGAGCGCCGTTCCGTCGACACTCAGCGCCGGTGCGCAGTTGTAGACCACCTTCCGGATATTGACGTCGTTGGCAGCCGTACTCGCCGCAACCCAGGAGCCCACGCCGGCGGCGGAGATCCGCGCAATGCCACTCTGCAGGTTGATCGGCGTGGCGCCGGTCACGAGGAACCCGAAGTACAGATTGCCGTTGCCGTCCGCGGTGATCGGCGTGTCGATGATCACGTTGCTGTCGTAGGCGGCCGGATTGGCCTGGTAGTTGGCGAGGCCGTAGAACGCCAACCGACGGACCGCACCCGTGGCGTTGTCCGGTGAGCTGCGGACCAGGATCGTGCCGCCGGCTGCAGGCACGGCGAGCTCGTTGTTGCGCGTCAAGGTGGAGCCGCAGCTCGGCGTCCAGTTGTGCGGGGCCAGCAGGTAGTCGGTCGGCAGCGTCCACAACAGCGCCCCATTGGTCGGTCGACGGCCCTCCACCCGGAAGGTGTCGTTCGCGCCCACTTTGACGGTCACGATGATCGTGCCGTTCTGCGTGACCAGCGGACTGCCGTAGTGGATGTAGAGCACGCCGCCGCTGTACTGCGGCTGCAGATCCACCGGTGTGGACCAATGGATGGTCTGCAGGTTCTGCGACGCGACCAGCGACACCGCGTTGTGCGACGGATCGCGGGCGTAGCCCGGCCATCCGACGACAGCCGGTTCCACGCTCTTCGGGGGCGCCGGCACGACGCTCACCGGCGCCTGGGGCGGTGCACCCAGAGCCGCGACGGCGAACAGGGCCTGGGAGAATACGAATCCGAGCAGGAATTGACCGGTGCGCATGGTTGGTTCGGTGCTGGCTCCGTCGACTCCGGCGGAGAGTGGGAGAAGGCCACTGCATGCTAGAGGGCACGGCGGCGGCTGGGAACTCCCGTGCTCGGCGTATTCGAAAGGTCGCCGCGACCGGCCCACCAGAACCACCCGCGGCAACGGCCGCAGATGGCGCCAACCGTGCGCCGCACCGCGAACGGCGATGATCTTCGGGCCGGTCTGCAGACCGGCATCGACGATGCGGTGTGTCGAACGATTGTCACCGGCGCTGCAGCCGATGGACGTGGAGGCCTGGAAGCCGTAACCCGACGCTCGCTTTTTCGATCCACCGGTTGCAGCCAACCAGCTGCCGATGACCTCGAGGCTGCACCGGCCGTGGATGCTCACTGCCCTCTCTGCTCGACATGGCTCACGCGCCGACCGTCAACGTCGACGCTCCCTCATTCTCAGGAGATCCGATCATGATGCGTCACGTATTGCTCTTGGTGCCCGCGGTGCTCGTTGCCCCGGCATTCGCGCAGAAAGTGGAGCTGAAGGTCCAGACCACCCAGGACCAGCCGCTCCGCTTCTCCATCCAGTCGAAGATCCAGACCACCCAGACCCAGAAGATGCTGATCAATGGCGAAGAGCCCGCAGCCGGTGGCGGTGGCGGTGGCGGTGGCGGTGGCGGGCGCGGCGGCCGCGGCCGTGCGCCTGGCGGCGCCGAGGCTTCGACCACGCAGGAGATCGTGTTCGATCAGGGGCCGAACGATGCGAACTGGCGCGAATACCGCAAGCTGTCGGCGACCGACACGCGCCCCGACCAGGACGGGCAACCGCACGACACCGTGGTCAAGGGCGGGCTCGAGGGCAAGAAGGTGTTCCTGAAGACTGCCGAGAACGGCGTGTCGCTGATCGAAGGCGAAGGCGACAAGGCCAAGCCAGTGCCGGCAGCTTTGAGTCGTGGCGTTCCGGGCCGTGTCTCGTTCGCCGGTTTCCTGCCAGCCAACGCGGTCGCCGTCGGTGAGGAATTCGATCTCGCCAAGACCTTCCTGCCCGCTCTGCGAGGCGTCGTGCATCCGGTGAATGTGGACCGCTCGCAGGAAGGTGACGGCCAGGGTGGTCGCCCCGCCCGCGGCGGGCAGGGTGGCGGGCAAGGTGGCGACCAGGGCGGTGGCGATCAGGGCGGCGGTCGCGGCAACCGGCCAGGCGGCGGTCGCCAGGGTGGTGGCTTCGGTGGTCAGGGCGGTGGCGCCAACGGCTCCGTGATCCAGTTGCTCGGCGGCGGCAAACTGGATGTCGCGGCCTCGGGCAAGCTGGTGTCGGTCGAGACCAAGGACGGTCAGGAGATGGCATTGATCGAGGTCAAGGCCAGGCTGACCGGCAAGGGCACGAACGAGGAACTCGGCCTCGGTGCGCCGCAGGGCGGTCGCCAGGGTCAAGGCGGCGCCGGTAATGGCACCAGCAAGGTGGACGCAACCTTCGAGGTCACCGGCAAGGTGCACGTCAACCTCACCCAGCATCAGGTCGCTGCTGTCGAACTCGATGGCGGCCTGACCATCGATCGCGAGTCGACCCGCACGATGGATCGCAACGGCGAGGAGAGCAAGATGGAGACCAAGTCGAACGCCAAAGGCAAGTTCCAGGTGACTGCCCGCTGCGAGCCGGCAGGCAAGTAGTCGTCCCAACCAACAGCAGGTCGCCCATGAACCGCGCGCACACCTTCACGCTGATCGCAGGCCTGCTGGGCAGTGCCCTGGCGACGATGCTGTTCGTCGGCCAGGGCGATCATGCTCCGGCACCGGACCAGCCCGTTGTTGCTGGCCAGGAATGGGCTGACGGGGCCGAGCCGATGGTCACCGGAGCGGGCGCCGACGCCATGCAACGGTCGGCCATCCCCTTGCCGGATGGCGCTCCTGGCGATGCGGCGACTCTTGCTCAAGCAGCGATCGCCGTGTCCGGTCGGGTGACGGATCACCTCGGCAACCCGATCGCGGCAGCGAAGGTGCGTGTGCAGCAGCGCCAGGGTTTCGCCGGCCCCGGTGGAGCCGGCCCGGGTGGAAATGGCAACGGCAATCGTGGTGCCGCAGGACCAGGCAATCGCAATGGCCAGGGCAGTCAACGCGGCCAGCGCCGCCAAGGCAGCGCCGACGCCAACCCGGGCGATGCCCTCGCCGCGACCGACCAGAGGCAGGCCAACCAGGCGCAGAATCGCTTCCGTCTGCAACCGGTCGGCGAAGTGGTGGTCACCGGCAGTGATGGCCGCTACCGCCTGCTGGGCAGTGCCTACACCACCGCCAACCTGACGATCGCGGTGACGCACGACCAGTACGCACCCACGGTCGTGCGGCGGGATTGGCAATCGAAGATGGGCGAACTTCCGCTCGCCGACATCGTGCTCAAGAACGGCGTGCTGGTCAGCGGCGTCGTGGTCGACGAGAACGAACAACCGCTCGCCGGCGCCCAGGTCGCCTACGAACGAGCCCAGGACGACCCGAGCGCCGGCCAGCCCGGCAACAGCAATGGCCGCGGCAACCGCGGCGGCTTCGGCCGCGATCCATTGCAGGACCTGATCGCCGCCGCCGTGACCGACGCCAGCGGCGCCTTCCAGCTCGGGCCCCTGCCGATCGAGCCATTCCAGTTGGTGGCCAGCGCCGCGCAACATCTCGACGGCCACAGCCGACGCATCGAGCCGGCGGGGGGCCAACAGCAGCCGCCGGTGAAGATCGTCGAACTCAATGCGGTCGGATTGACCGGCGTGGTGCGGGACTCCGCGGGACAACCGGTCGCCGGAGCCGTGATCAACGGCGAGATTTCGCGCGAGGCCATGATCGCGGAATTCCGGGCCCAGCTGCCAGCCCCGGCACCCACCGACCCGCAGGCCAACCGTGGCGGCGGGCGTCGTGGCCAGGGCAATCCCCAGGCCGGGCAGGCCGGCGGCGGCCCGGACTTCAACCGTATGCGCGAAGTGATGGCAGCGCGGGAGACGACCCGCAGCAATGAGCGCGGGGAGTTCCGCCTCGAGAAACTGCCGCGCGCGCAGGTGCGGCTAACTGCCGAGCACCCACGCTACCTGACCACCACGCAGGAGCCGATCGATGCGGCACAGAACCCTGCGGTCGTGATCGTGATGCCGGCGACCTTGTCGGCGTCGGGGATCGTGGTGGACGCGGGCACCGGCCAACCGGTGGCGGCCTACGGCATCGCTGCGCGCCGGGTCGGGCAGCAGAACGGCCCGCAGAACGATCCGCTGGCCGGCTGGTTCGGCCGCGGCGGGCAGGGCCCGGGCGGCCAGGGACCGCAGCGCGGCGGTGCCGGCAGGCCGATCCAGGATGCAGCGCCGCCCCAGACCGGCAACGACGCTGGCCGGACCAATCGCGGCCCGCGCAATCGCAACGTCGACCCGACGCAGCAGCCGCCAGCGGCTGTTGCGGCCACCCCACAGACGGCGGCGCGCGAGGCCTGGCTGCGTGAACTGCTGGGTCCGTCGGGTCGCATTCCGGGACGCACGCCCGAACCCGCCGCACACGCCGGCGGCGCATTCGAAGTCGACAAGCTTCAGGTCGGCGACTACGAGTTCGACGTCGACGCTCCGGGCTACGTGAAGGTCGCGTCCGAGGTCGTGCACGTGACCGGGCCCGACCCGATCGCAGGCCTGGTCTTCAGTGTGGCCCCCGGCGCCGTGGTGCGGGGCCGCGTCGAACAGACCGACCACACACCGATCGCCGGTGCCGCGGTGGAACTGCTGTTGCCTGATCCGCCCACCGGCGTCGGCCCGGTCCAAGCCGACACCAATGGCGGTCGCGGTGGCCCGGCTGGCGTGTTCGGCGCGGGTGGCCCGGGTGGTCGCGGCCAACGGCTCGCACGCACGGTCACCGACAGCAAGGGCACCTTCGCCCTGCCGCCGCTGCACCCAGGCACGTTCCGCTTGCGCGTCCAGGCCGACGGCATGATGGACTTCAGCGATCCTTCCTTCGTCCTGCCGGCGGCCGGCAGCGTGCGCGAAGTCACGCTGACGATGACCACTGGCGGCACCGTGTTCGGCGTGGTGAAGAACCTGACGCCGGGCGCCGGCGCGCGCGTGCTGCTGACGCACACGGCCGACCATTCGCGGCACACGGGCGCGGTCGATGCGACCACGGCCGAATACCGGATCGTCGGCCTGCCCGCCGGAGGCTACTTCGTCAACCTGATGCAGTTCGGCGACGACGATGCGCGCCGCCGGATGTTGGCCAACGAGCTGGCGCAGCGCAACCGGCCGAGCCCCGACCTCGCGGTCCAGGCCGGCACCTCGACGCGCTACGACCTGATCGCGGGTCGCGACCCGCTCGGCTCCGTGGCCGGCACCGTGATGCTGAACGGAATCGCCGCCGTGGGCATGCAGGTGCGGCTGAACCGCCTTGCCGAACCGAACGCGGCGCCACGCGACAGCAACGCCCAGGACAATCAGCTCGCCAACATGACCGACCAGCTGCTGCGCGCGACCGTCGACAGCAATGGTGCCTTCACCATCACCACGATCCCGCCGGGCAACTACACGGCGGAAGTGCTGCGCGCCAACGGCGGCGGCGGTCGCGGCGGCAACTTCGGCGGGCCACCTGGTGGCAACAACTTCGGCGGGCGCGGCCTCCGTGGCGGTGGCGGCGTGGTCGATCGGCAGCCGCTGACGATCCTCGCCTTCGTGCAATCCAGCGTGCAGTTCGACCTGCGCACCAGCGAGGTGGAGTTCAGGCTCACGCTCCCCGACGCGATCGCTGCGACCGCGCGGACGCGCATCGCCCTGGCCCTGGCCAGCGAGGTCGGCAGTCAAGAGCCACAACAATGGCGCCGGCTGGATTCGTTCCGCATGCTGATGATCCAGAATGGCACCACCGGGCCGCAAGCGCTGGCGCCCGGCGCCTATCGCTATGAGGCCGGTGGCCGCGGCGTCCAGTCCCAGGTTGGCGACCTCGTGGTCGTGGCCGGGCAGCCGCAGACCTTGAACCTGACGATGCTGGCGGCGCCCGAAGGTGGCCCACCGGATGGTTCACAACCCGGTGGCAACCCTGGCAACAACCCTGGAGGCAACGCTGCGCCTGGGCCCGGCGGACCTGGAACACCCGCTGCTGGCAACAACCCGCGCGCGCCTGGAACGCCCGGTGCTGGCAACAACCCGGGCGCGCCAGGCACACCCGATGCTGGCAACAACCCCGGCGGTCGCGGCAACAACCGTCGCCAGGGTCAGCGGGGTCAAGGTGGCTCGCCGCCGAATGGCGGTGGCAGCAACAACCCGCCTGGCGGCGGTTAGTCGCGGATCTGGTCGATGCGTAGCAGCACCGCGCCGTGCCTCGGCACGGCCGTACGGTAGCCGTCCTGCTGCACGCCCACGTCGCGCTTCCTCCAGCAGTCGCGCACCGGCTGCGGCCCGTCGCGGTGCAGGTCCTTCCAGCTGACCGCCATCACCGCCTCGCTGCGGGCCCGATTGAACAGCGCCACGGCCAACGTGCCGTCCCACAGAGGCCGCGCCCACACCTCGGTCCGTGCTGACTGCGCGATGCGGCTGCAGGGTTCGCCGAGCACGTCCTGGTCGATCGCCAGCACGTCGTCATTGGTGACCAGCGCGAGCGTGAACTCGTCGAGCTGCCTCAGGTCACAGCCGAGCAGCAGCGGCGCGGCGAGCATCGCCCAGAGCGTGATGTGTGTCATCTGCTCGTTGCGGGTCAGTTGGGTCGGATGCAGGCTCGGTCCCCAACCGAGATGGCCGATGACCAGCATGTCCGGGTCGTTCCAATGGCCGGTGCCGCCCTGTTCGGCGATCCTGCTCTGGGCGAAGCCGATGCCGGCCATCGAGCCCCAGCTGTCGTGGCCGCACCGCCGAGGGCGATGCCGACTTCGCTGCTGGCATGCGTGCCGAGGCCGTGCTCGAAGTGCACGCCGCCGATCGACAGCACATGGTCCTCGACCGAGCGGTTGGCGTGTGGCGTGCCCCATTCCTGGTCGACGGCGGTCAGATCCAGCGTGTCCAGCCGCACGCTCGCCCCCGACTGGGCGGCGGCGGCGGCGCCGAGGCCACCGGCTGCAAGGCCGAACCATCCGGACCGGACCCATGCGGCGGCACGGCTGAACACGCAGCAGCGTGAGCGTCCAACCAACCGAGGAGCGATCGTCTGCATTCGCGGATGGTAGCCGCGGGCAGCTCCCGTACGGTCGACCAGTCGCGCACGCCCCCATCGGGCGAGGCTGGCGTCGCGGCCCGGATCTTTTCCTCGTCCGTACCCCGGCGGCCCTCCCAGCTGTCATCTTGCGAGCATGTCCGCGCCGACCATCGCCCCCACGCCGAGCCTCGATGAGGCGATCGCGCGCCACCAGCGCGGTGTGTGGCGGTTCCTGCGCTGGCTCGGCGCCGACCCGGCGCTCGCCGACGACCTGACCCAGGACGCCTTCGTGCAGTTGCTGCAGCACCCACCGCTCGACTGCAGCGATCCGGCGCTGGCGAGCTGGCTGCGGACGACGGCGACCAACCTGTTCCGCTCGCAGCACAGGCGCGGGCGCTTCGGCGTGCCGCTCGACGACCCGGATGCGTTGGCAACGCTCTGGCGCCGGAACGCGAGCGATGACGATGGCGAGCGCTACCTCGCCGCACTCGCCCATTGCCTGCAGTCGCTGCCACCGACACCGCGGTCGGCGATCGAACTGCACTACCGGCATCGGCAGCGGCACGAAGACCTCGCCGCAAAGTTGGGCATCACGTCCGCTGGCGTGAAGAGCCTTCTGCGTCGCGCGCGGGAACTGCTGGAACGCTGTATCACCAACCGCCTGCGAAGCGAACCATGAACCCACCACGCAGCACGTCGGCCGACGAAGCCTTCCTGGAGATTGCGCTCGAAGAACAGCTCGGCGGCGCCGTGCCGCCGGACCTCGTGGCACGGATCCGGCGCTCGGCGAACGGCACACCGATGCCCCGGCGCCCTCGGCCGGCACCGGCCACCGCCGCCGATCGGCCCGCCACGACGCGCTGCGCGCGCAACCACCGGCTGCTGGCCGCGGCGCTGCTGCTGGTCGGCAGCGCGGTGGTCGCCGGCGTGGCGCTGGACAGCCGCTCAAACCGCAGTGGCTTCGCTGCCCAGGAACCGCAGGGCCGCGACGACAAGCCTCACTCCATGGCGGCGGCCGCGTGGTTCCCGCTGTCACTCGGCGCGCGCTGGGAGTACCGCCAGGCGCGCGACGGCGACGAACGCAAGATCACCGTGACGGCCACCGCCGCAGCGCTGGTGGGCGGCATGCCCGTGGTGCAGCTGACGGAACTCGACGGCAGCGAGCCGCGCTTCTCGTTCTGGAGTACCGACGAACACGGCGTCCACCAGCACGCGAGCCAAGGTACCAGCGGTGATCCGCTGTTCATCGCTGCCGGCGTCCACGGCTGTGTCCTGCCGTCACCGCTCGGCGCCGAGGCCAAGTGGTCGTGGCGCCGTCTACCGGCCATCGAGCTGCCCAAGTTCGGCGCCGCGGCCGTGGGCCGCCGCACGCCAGCTGACGCCATCGACTGCCAGGCCACGCTGCTCGGCGTCGCCGAAGCGCTGCGGATCGGCGACCGCGACTGGTCCTGCGTGCACGTCCGCATCGACTGCACGACCAAGAACGGTCCCTGTGAGGAACACGTCTGGTACGCGCGCGGCGTCGGCGTCGTCCGTCATGCGGTGCACGTGGAAGGCCAGCCCGAGGTGCTGCGCGAGCTCGTGCAGTTCACGCCGGCGCCACCGGCACCCGACCGCAGCAACGTGCTGACGGCGCTGATCAACGCGCCGGGCAAGCACTGCGAGTGGGTCACCTTCCCGCCCGAGGACGACGCCGCCTGGACGCTGCGCAGCACCTTCGCCCTGGTGCGCGAGGGCGATGCGATCCGCGTGTTCCGCGTCTTCGGCGACCACGCGGTGGCGTTCGATCGGACGCGCATCGAGGACTTCCAGGCGCTGGCCGCCGACGAGGACTTCGGGCCGCGGATGGAAGGGCTGTTCCCCCAGCGCGCGACCGTCGGCCTGGCGCGGTTGGCGGCGCGCCTGCATGCGCTGCAGTACGAGGGCAACACGGTACGCGACGGAAAGGGGTTCCGCGCCGAGATCGGTCAGGCCGCTGCCAAGGTGGAGATCTCGGTCGTGGTCACCGACCAGGACGGCAAGGACCAGCAGCTGGTGGTGAAGGCGAGGATGACCATGAAGGGCGTGCCCGAGCAGGTGGACATCCAGCAGTGACGTGCAGATCGACCCTGGTGTTGTCCCCTCGGGTAGCCGCCGCCGGCGACGAGCATCAGGACCAGCGCGAGCAGGAGCCTGGCGGCGTTCACCGGGTCTCGGCAGCGGCGGTTCCGGGTGAGCGAGGCCCGCTACGACGATGCCTGCCACTGCGCTCTTCCCACTGCGGACGCAGAGGAAATGGCCGCGCCCGGCTTTCCCCCTCGCTTCTGCGCCTTCGATTGCGCACAATGCCGTTTGCTTCGGGCATCGCGGGCAGTCGCCGTGGGTCCGATTTGTTCGTTCGACGACTGGATGGACCCGCGCAGTTGCGCGGCTAGCGCTGACGCCCGTGCCCCCGCCGCTCTCGTCTCGAGTGCGATACCTGGACCCGGTGCGATTTGATTGGCCTCGGCACGGTGCCGCAGGCTGGCTCTCGACGTGAACGGTTCCGGGTCCGATGAGGTTTGTGAGATGGGTAAGCGACTCTATGTGGGCAATCTTTCCTTCAACACGACGGAGGCAGCGCTGCAGTCGGCTTTCGAAGCCGATGGGCGCAAGGTTGCCAATGTCAGCATCATGATGGACCGTGACACCGGCCGTTCCCGTGGCTTTGCATTCGTCGAGATGGTGAATGACGCCGATGCGACGGCGGCGATCCAGGCGATGAACGGCGCCCAGATCGACGGCCGGCCGCTGCGCGTCAACGAGGCCGAGGAGCGCAAGCCCCGCGGCGGTGGCGGCGGCGGTGGTGGCTTCGGCGGCGGTGGTGGCGGCGGCGGCGGCTACGGCGGCGAACGCCGCGGTGGCGGCGGCGGCGGCGGCCGGCGCGAGCGCTGGTGAGCTGAACTGCTGCAGCGCCGGCGAACACTGCCGGCGCTGCGCCCGCATCACTTCTGCTGCATGACCTCGGCGCCGTCGATCCACACCTCCCCGCCGAGCACCAGGACCACCTGGAACACCCCATACTTCGCGCCCGCGAGGTCGCGGTCGCCGTCCTCGAAGCCGCCGTTGTGCAGCAGGTTCGCGCCAACGGCCGCAGCTGGCGCGGTCAACCGGGCAGCCAACGCCCTCGCGTCCGCTACCGCCCGCCGATCACGCGCACGTAGCGGTAGTAGGCCTCGAGGCACAGCACCATGATCGCGGTCGAGTAGACCCGCCCACCGTCACTGCCCCACGGATCGATCGGGTCCCAGGAGCCGGTCAGGTTGCCCGCGCCCTTCTTGTGCTGCGACTTGACCACGGCGGGGGTCATCGCCTGCGCCCACTGGTCCCAGGCCGAGCCGCCGACCTGGTACATCGCGAAGCTGCCGTAGTACCAGTAGTACATGTCGAT
>Ga0209488_10002205_pt1 | contig 16192 bp, 17 predicted proteins | sample Rivendell_Oct201_8_FD_188349 | JGI IMG/M metagenome (GOLD analysis project Ga0209488, IMG submission 188349) | Vadose zone soil microbial communities from the Eel River Critical Zone Observatory, Northern California, USA -... | ecosystem: Environmental > Terrestrial > Soil > Vadose zone >... | reverse complement strand
GGGCGGTGCTGTCGGGCATCGACATCAAGGCGCCCTGGGCTGGCCCCGGCGATCACTTCGGTGGCTACTTCAACTACGGCGTCGGCGCGGCCGCTTACGGAGGCGGCAGCAACCTGAGCAGCCCCGGCCTGTTCGGCGGCGGCAACACGGTTGCGCTGGGCGTCATCACCGATGGCGTCTTCGTCAACGGCGGCCAGTTCGAGCTGACGACGACCTGGTCGGCGGGCGCGGGGTGGGAGCACTTCTGGCTGCCCAACTTCTCGACCGCGGTGTACGGGAACTACACGCAGGTCCGGTACAACGACAACGTGATCAACAGTCGCTTGTTCTGCGGTAACGCCGGTGCGAGCGCTGCGAACCAGAACATCCGGGTCGGGACCGGCGTCGCATGCGACCCCGGCTTCAACTACTGGAGCGTTGGTTCGGTGACCAGCTGGTATCCGGTGGCTGGCTTCCGCCTCGCGGTTGATGTGGTCTACGCGCGCATTGAGACTGCGTTCGAGGGGCAGACGGTCACGCTCAGCAAGACCACGGGCTTGCGTCCGACCGGCAGCTACATTGCCAAGGACCAGGGCATCCTGGCCGTGTCGTTCCGCGCTCAGCGTTCGTTCGCAACGGGCGAATGACAGGTTCACCTCGGCGCGTTTTTCACCATCCGCGCCACCTCCGGCAGCGCCCGGCTGCCGGAGGATTTTCTTTGTTGGTACGCGTGTCGCGCCAATGGTCGCCACCGTCCTATTGTTTCGCGCGCTGTTGCGCGGGATGGTGGATCCACCAGACATGTTGACGAAATCAGCGTGGCACTATCCCCTCGACAACTTTTCCAGTCCGAGCAGTGAGAATTGGCTTACGGAGATATCCCGAGCAGACCACGAGCAGACTGAGGACAGGCTTGGCGCCTGATTTAAAGGGATTGAATTGCTTTTCCTAAGACGGGAATGCGTATTATGACATCGCAACGACCACGATGGGCGGCGCGATCGCTCGACGTCTGAGAGTCACCATTGGCCGAGCTGACCGGCTATCTCGCCCCCGAAGGCTTCCTCCCCGAGTTGCAGCAGGAGCTTGGGAGCGCTGTGATCGAGTGCCACGGCCGGCTCGTGCTCGCGCTTGGCCCGGCGAGACCTGTTGCATGGGTTGCCAATGTTTGGCACGACCCCGTCCATATCCCGATCCAATCCATCGGGGACGCAGCCAAGAAGCTGCGCGCCGTCCAGCGCAACTGGGCCCTTTACTCCTTTGCCCATCACCGCCGCGCTGCGTTGATCGCCGACAAGCTGCCGAAGGTATCCGCCAAGCCGCTTGTATTCAGTGCACCTGCGCCGGCCGCTCCGCTCGGCTGCTGGACACTCCTCGCACCTGATCGGATGCTGGCCGCGGCCGCCTGCTCGAGCCCGTTCCCGAATGGCGAGGTTTCCTTCGTCGAGGACCGTACGGCGCCCAGTCGCGCCTATCTCAAGCTCTGGGAGCTGTTTACGCTTCTCGGTGAACGGCCGCAGCCCTCTGGGCTGTGCATCGACCTCGGCGCCAGTCCCGGCGGCTGGAGCTGGGTGCTGCAGCGGCTGGGCGCCCGCGTTATCAGCGTCGACAAGGCCCCGCTCGATCCGAGCCTTGCTGGCCTTGCCGGCATCGATTATCGGCACGAAAGCGCATTCGCGCTTGACCCTCGCACCATCGGACCGGTCGATTGGCTGTTCTCTGACGTCGTATGCTATCCAAAGCGCCTGCTCACGCTGGTGCAGCGATGGCTCACCGCGGGCACAGTTCGGCGCTTTGTGTGCACGATGAAGTTTCAAGGAGCGACCGACTTCGATGCCATGCGGGCCTTCGCGGCCATCCCTGGATCACGGCTTTTGCACCTCCACCACAACAAGCATGAGCTGACCTGGGTTAGGCTAGTGCCGCCGATTTGAAGTTCCTGCACCACCTGCAGCAAACTCGGTCAGGAACTTCAAATCGGAAAGCGGCACTAGAATCATAGAGTTGCTAGTGGTCCTAAGATTCCGAAGTTCGTACTGCAATATGCCGCGAGCATTGACGAACTTCGGAATCGGACCACTGGCGGATCAAGAGTAAGCCGCGGCGCATGGCAGGAACGGCCCGACCGCCCCACGGCAAACGATCGCGGACCACGCCGCCGAGGCTCTTGCGGATCGTCAGCCTGCCGGCGGTTGCGGCGCTGCGACGATCAGAGCGGCCATTGGCCTGGAGCCGGGGCGGTGGAACAGGATGGAACTTTTTTCCGCCTAGCCGGTTAGGACCGGCCGGAGCGCCTTTTGGACTTCGGGCGCGTTAACTGTCCTGCCCTGGCAAGGAGCCCCGTATGAATATTCTGATCAGTGTGCTGATCACGTTTCTGGTTATCATTCTCGTCCTCTATCTGGTCAACCTGTTGCCACTCGACGGCCGCGCCAAGCACATCGTGCGCGTCATCGTGATCGTGATCGGCATCATCTCGATGTTGAAATACCTCGCCGTCTTCTGACGGCAGCAATCTCAGTCCCGGCAAAGACGCTTGTCTGCACGGCTTGCCACAACGACACATGCCCCTTTACAGAACGGTATATTCGTATGAATATAACGTTCATCTTTGGCAAGTGGAAGACTGATGATGCCACGTCTTTGTCGATTGGCTTTCCGCCGCGTGTTCCTTGCCCTGGTCGCCGCGGTGTTTATGGTGGGATGCGTCGCCGGTCCGGCACTCGCTCGGAGCAAGGACGTCCTGGTGTTTGGCGCCGCAAGCCTCAAAAATGCACTCGACGAGGCCAATGCGTTGTATCTGCGCCAAACCAACCGGAAGGTCGTGGTCTCCTACGGGGCGAGCTCGGCGCTCGCCAGGCAGATCGAAAGTGGCGCGCCGGCCGACATTTTCATATCCGCGGATCTCGACTGGATGGACTATCTGGCGCAGCGCAACCTGATCAAGCCAGCGACGCGCTTCAATTTTCTTGGCAACACGCTCGTTCTGGTCGCCCCCGCCGACAGCAAGGTGACATTGACCATCGGGCGCAACTTTCCGCTGGCAACGGCGCTTGGCGGGGGACGGCTCGCCCTCGCCGATCCGGGCGCGGTGCCGGCCGGCAAATACGGCAAGGCGGCGTTGGAGGCGCTCGGCGTGTGGTCTTCGGTTGCCGACAAGATTGCACCGGCGCCCGACGTCCGCGCGGCCCTGGTGCTGGTGGCACGTGGCGAGACGCCGCTCGGCATCGTCTATCAAACCGACGCTGCCGCCGACAAAGCGGTCAAGACCATCGGGACATTCCCCTCCGACACCCATCCACCGATCGTATATCCGATCGCACTCACGGCAAGCACAAGCCACCCCGACGCCCAGTCCTATGTGGCGTTTCTGAAATCGGATGCCGCCAAGCCTGCCTTTGAGAAACAGGGCTTCGTCCGGCTACCGTAAGTGAGCAACGCCAGCGAACGCATCGGAGCTGATGATGCCGAGCGAGACCATTGAGTTTCCGATGGTCGCCCTCATCGAAGGCGGCGTGACCACGGATGGCGAGCAAGTCTTGCTGCAGCTCATGACCGTGGAGGACGGCCCGATCCACTTCGGCCTGCGGCTCGCCGACATGGAGAGCTTCGTCACGTTCCTGTTGCAGATGGCGGCCAGCGTGAAGCAGCCGAACCCCGGCGAGGACCGCGTGCGCTATCAGCCGATCCCGATCTCCGGCATCAGCGCCGGAGCACTCGCCGACGGCATGGGCTGTCTTGGCGTCACCATCGGGAGAACCGAGTTGATGTTCCAGGTTCCGAGCGCGGTGATTTCCGAGGTGGCGCGCACGCTCCTGTTGGTCGGCGCTGACGAGCACTCGCAGCGAGCAAGCTGAGACGGGATCACACTCATCGCTTGGCCGTCGCCACCCGCAGCGAAGTCTTCAGCGGTCGTTGCGCCTTGCGCGGACGCTGGCGCAACTCATGCTCGAGCTCGCGCAGCTGCGGCCTCGCCGCCGCAAGCGCCTGTGACTCGATCGCGCGGTAGGTCGCAATCAGCTCCTGCCCGAAAGGCGTGAGCTCGGCGCCGCCGCCTTGCGCGCCACCGGACTGCGTGGTGACGACGGGCTCGCGGAAGCACTGGTTCATGTCATCGATCAGCAACCAGGCGCGCCGGTAGGACATGTCGAGGGAGCGGCCCGCCTGCGAGATCGAGCCCGTTCTTCCAACCGCCTCAAGCAGCCTGATCTTGCCCGGCCCCAATGCTCGCTCGGAGCCAAGGTCAATTCGCACTGTCAGCCGGACATCATTCATGAGCCACCCCGCGCCAAGGAATGGCCGCAACGTTAGCACGAAGTCGGGCGAAGGGCCCTGCTCACAAGGCCATGGCGCCCGGTGTTATCCCTTGGGCGGCCGCAAGCGCGGCGAGCAGGCAGGCGAGACTTGATGTGCGCAGCGGCACGTAGCGCTTGCCCATCAGCCGGCAGGACCGCTTCACGGAAATAGCAGCTTCGTGGCTGATGCAATCAACCGGGAACACCACAATGTCGGCGCGGCTGACAAGGCCCGGGATCATCGAAGCGTTGTGCTCGACACCCCCGTCGTGGTGCAGAAGCCGGCCATTCGCCCCCTCGACCAAAGCCTTGAGCTGCGGAATCTGGTGGTTGCGGCCACCGACATAGAGAATGCAGAGCTCATGCAGATCCAGCGCCGCGCCTTTCTGCTGCTCCTGCGTCTCGGCCGGCATGAGCCGCTCGATGTGCTGCTCTGCGGCGGCGAGCTCCGCTGCAAGCGCGTCGCGCTCACCCTGCGCCGACTGACGGGCGCGGCTCGCCCCGACAAGCCCAGCGGATAGCTTGTCGAGGCGCCGCGCCAGCGCGGTGCGCCGCGCAATCTCTTCCGACAGCCGTTTGTCGCGCTCGGCGAGAGCATCGGCAAGGGCCTTTGTATCCGCGTTGGCAGCGGCAGCGCCGTGCTGGGCAGCGCTGCGGGCCAACGCATCCGTGAGCCGTCGGATGGTTTGGTCGCGCGCCGTGAAGCCGTCGCGCAATTGCCGCTGCTGGCGCTCGATCCGGATCGCAAGCGCAGCGTTGTCCTCCTCGAGCTGGCGCAAGCGGCGGATGTCGGCGCGGTTCGCCGCCCCCACCAGATGCGACAGCATGTGAACCTCGCCGAACACGCGCTTGACCAGCTCGTGGGTCGCGGCGGGATGTGTCAGCACCGCCCAATAGGCGCCCGGAATGTCGCCGCGCTTCACCGCGTCGTCCCAGAATGCCGCGACCGCGGCAGCGTCCTTCGCCTTGGCGCACTGATTGAGCGCCACCTTGTGACGGCGATCGAGCGCCTTCTGAAGATGCTTGGAGCCCGCCCTGGGACCGCTGACCAGCTTGACCCCAAGCTGATGGATACCGTGATCGTCGGCCGCCTGCGCACCATAGATATCGAGCCGCAACAGGATCGCGCGCAGCTCTGCCGTGGTCAGGCAAGTGCCGATGATGGAACAGTACAGGCTATGATGGAGATCCCAGATCCGCGTTCGCTGCCGCGATGGCTCTTCGACAGTTACCAGCGGAGGCCGCCCTGGCAGCAGTCGACTGACCTCGCCCGCCTGCTGGATCGGGTTCGCCAAAACGGTCGACAGAATGGACGCGCGATTTGACATTCGATTCGCTATATCCTGACGAATATAGCGACTGTGGCATATCCAAACTGCTCTGAAAAGGGGTTGTTTCGCGCGGTGCGGGGAGCCGCTACAATCGTCGCATCAGTCGCCGTGCCACTTGTGATATGCCCCGCCCTACCCGCATCGAAGGTCTCGCCATCGTCTCGGCTGACGGCATGCTGGCCGACGCCGATGGGCGCATGCCGAAAAGCCTCCTGATCAAGGCCGACCAGCAGTTCTTCCAGGACACCCTCGATCAGGCTGCCGTGCTGGTCCAGGGGCGCCATTCGCATGAGGGCTCGGCACGCGCGGCACGCCGGCGCCGGCTGATCCTGACCCGCCGCATTCCCAGCATCGCCGAGGACACGACCTACCCGAACGCGCTCCTATGGAACCCAAACGGGGCGACGCTCCAGCAGGCCTGGGAGTGCCTTGGCGCGCCCGATGGCATGCTGGCGGTGATCGGGGGAACCGAGGTCTACGCCCTATTTCTCACGATTGGCTTCGACCGCTTCCACCTCTCGCGAACTCCGCATGTGCGGCTGCCGGGCGGGCGGCCGGTCTTTCCAGAGGTTGGCGCTGGCCGCACACCCGAGCAGGTGCTCGCAAGCCATGGTCTCAAGCCGGGGCCGCAACACGTTTTCGACTCCACGCTCGGCGTCACAATGGTGACGTGGAGCCGCTGAGCACGCTGGCGCCACGTGGCGGCAGTGACCAAGGGACCGATCTTTCGGTCCCCCATGAATCCTGGTCCCCCATGAAATAGTGTGGAGATTTCATTTACCATTGACGAATCGGTAACGCGGTGTGAGCCTCGTTTCGAGGCATTTTCTTTGTTTCTTCGTCGTGGTCCTCCCCGCGTGGCGTCACAACTGGGCGGCCCCGGTCGGCCGCCCGCTTCGTTTGACCTTCCGCGCAAATCGTTTCTTCATCACTGCCGGGCCATGCTGCTGGTTCAGCAGGGAACGGCGCCTTCGCCTCGCCCCCCATGACGGCCCAGTCGTCGCTCATCGACGAACTCGAACGCGCGCTCGCCGGTGGCAGTGATGCCCAACGCGACGACATGCTGTCGCGCATCACCGACCTGTTCGTCGACGGCGCCCAGCGCTACACCGAAGTGCAGATCGGCCTGTTCGACGAGGTCTTCACCAAGCTCAGCGCTGCCATCGAAGCCAAGGCCCGCGCCAAACTTTCAAGCCGGCTCGCCGAAGTGCCCCACGCGCCGGCGGGCGTAGTGCGGGCGCTCGCCTTCGATGATGACATCGAGGTCGCGCGCCCGGTGCTGGTCCACTCGGAGCGCCTCAACGAGGCCGATCTCGTCGCCAACGCCCAGAGCAAGAGCCAGCAGCATCTGGCCGCGATCGCGCAGCGCAAAATACTGAGCGAGGCGGTGACCGACGTGCTGGTCACCCGTGGCGATCATCAAGTCGCCCACACTGTCGTGCGCAACAAAGGCGCCCGCTTCTCCGACGCCGCCTTCCGCCTTCTGGTCAAGCGCTCGGCGAGCGACGACACGCTGGCGCTCGGCATCGGCGAACGGGGCGATCTGCCACGCCAGCATTTCCTCGACCTGCTCGAGCAGGCTTCAGCCTCGGTGCGGGCACGCCTGGCGGCCGAGCATCCCGGCATCGAGCTCGAAGGCGTGCTGAGCGAGGTCGTCTGCGGCATCCGCAGCGAGACCCGCAAGATCTCGCGCAACTACCTGAACGCCACGGCGGCGGTTGAAGCGGCCATGAAGAATGGCCGGCTGGGCGAGGCCGAGGTCTACCGGTTCGCGCGTGAGCGGCGGTTCGAGGAAACCACTGTCGCGCTGTCGCTGCTGTGCAGCGTCGAGATCGACCTCGTCGAGCGCGCGTTCAACGACCGCGGACATGAAATTCTTCTGATACTCGCCCGCCTCGCCGGCTTTTCCTGGACCAGCGCCAAAGCGATCGTGTTGCTCAAATGTGCCGAACGCGGCATCTCGGCGCAGGACCTCGACAGTGCGATGCACAGCTTTGCCAACCTGCAGGCAGAGACGGCGCGCCGCGTGCTGGACTTCTACCATACGCGGATGAAGACCCGCGGCGCCAAGGCTCCGGTCGCGGCCAGCGCGTGACGTCGCACGCGCGATCAATGCCCCTGCAGCCCCGCTTCGCGGGCGACTGTGCCCCACACATTGAGCTGATCCTTGAGGAAGGCGCCCAGCTCCGCAGGCGTGGAGCTCTGGGACTCGAACGCGGCGCGCTCCAAGCCATCGCGCACGTCCGGGCGCTTCATCGCAGCGGAAACCTCGTGCGCGAGGCGTTCGACGATCTCGGGCGGCGTCTTGCCGGGCGCGAACATCGCGACCCACGGCAGGATCGCGAAACCGTGCACACCCGCCTCGGCCATCGTCGGTACGTCCGGCGCCAAGCGCGCACGGCTCGCGCCCAGTGTAGCGATCGCGCGCAGCCGCCCCGCTTTGATGTGCTCAAGCGAGTTGTTCAGCCCGGCCGCCATGATGTGCGCCTCTCCATCCAGCAGCGCCCTCAGCGCCGCCGCGTCGACCGGATATTCCTTGCTGGTGATATCGAGCTTCTCGCGGGTGCGCAGCTGCGCCATGGTGAAAATGGTCGGCGGATTGGCGGCGGCGACTGTCAGCTTGCCGGGGTTGTCGCGCGCGTAGCGGATCAGCTCCGCCAGATTCTTCGCCGGCACATTCGACGGCACCACGAGCAGCAGCGGCGTCCAGCCCATGAGCGAGACCGGCGCGAAGTCACGGAGCGGATCGTACGGGGCGTCTTTGCGCAGGATGGGCACGGCCACCAGCGGGCTGCTGTTGCCCACCAGCAATGTGTGGCCATCGGGCGGCTCATTCAGAAGCGCCGTCGGCGCGAGCGCGCCATGCGATCCGGCCATGTTCACGATCGAAAACTCCTGACCAAGCGCCTGCGTAAGCGCCGGCAGGAAGACCCGCACGGCGGAGTCGGTCGGGCCTCCCGCCGGAAACGGGATCAGCAGGCGCACGGGCTTGCTCGGATACTGTGTCTGGGCGTGACCGGAAAGCGCCACGGCCATCACGACGCAGGCGGCGATCGCGGTGACGATCTTGTTCATTTCATCCCCCCGGTATTGTCGTGCGGAAGTTAGCACACTTTGGCATCAGCGCCCGCCGTGCCTGCCTGAGCGGATGCAAGCGACGACCAGCGTGTCTATTGTGCTGCTCGGCGGCAGCCTAGACTCGGCGCGGCCTTGGTAACGCCGCGGGTCTAGTAAGACAACGAGTCCAGAAGCGCCCTAGGCCCTGCCGCACGGCCGTTCTGGGGGTCCCGAAGTTCTGAGTCTTACAGCGGTCGATGCAGCCGACCCAAAAGCCAGCCGGCGGCCAGAGCGACGCCAACAGCCGTATAGGGTTGGGTTTCAATGAGTTCTCGCAGCGCTACTTCAAATGAACCGGCGGTCTTGCGCGCGGCCGTCGTCGCAACGTCAGCAACCTGAGAGGCTTGCCTTTTCGCCTCCCCGATCGCGCGGTCAAGACTCTCTGGCTGAGCTCTGTTTGGCATGACGAACCATCCTATCTCCAATGACGAGAACTCAAGTGCGCCGAGTGGCTGCGACCCCGATGAGAACACCAATACCCAATGCCAGTGCAGTCGTTGTGTGGGGATTATCTTCCATGAACTTACGAAGGAAATCATGGCCCGCGACTGCTGCATCTTTGGCGGCTTCAACGCCATCCTTGGCAGTATCAACAGTCTTGCCATAATTGTCCTGAACCACGTCTGCCGCCTGGTTCGCCAGACCCTCAGCGGCAGCCTTGGTATTGTCGGCCATTCGGCCGGCACTCTCCTCGATCACTGTTCCCACTTTGCGCACCGTGCTCCGAAGCTCGTCGGCCATGGCGGATCTCCATTAGAATCACATGTTCTCCAACCAACGGCCCTGAACAAAGTTCCGGGCATACTGCCCTATGATGACAACCCGAGATCACTGAGCCGCTGGAAATAACGACCGACGAAATCCGCAATGACAGCGACGCGGACCTCCCGCGAGGTTCGCTTTCGCGCCATCCTGAGCGGCGCGCACATCAGCCCGCGAGCAGCTCCGTTTGGCGTTATGAATAACGCCTAGAGACACTTTTACACGTCACAGCGCACTTTTTCGGCCCCATGATTGGGCTATGCTGACCGGCCGCAAAACCGCTGCATGCCGGCGGACAAAGTCGAGGGAGAGATGCCAATGTTGAAGACGACCGGCCTTAACCTTTTGTCGGGCTGCACCTGCTGCGAACCGCGAGCCCCCTTTGCCGCCACGCCGATCACGCGGCGCAGCGTTCTTGCGGGCGGCGCCGCTGTGCTCAGCGCAGCTGCCGTACCAGCTGCCGCGCAAGCGCCCGCCAAGCCGCGCCGGATCGACGTCCACCATCACATCATCCCGCCGGCGCAGGCCGAGGCCCTGGTGCGCAATCGCGGCGGCAATCCGGTCAAATGGTCGGTCTCGATGTCGCTCGAGGACATGGATAAAGCTGGCGTCGCGACCTCGATCACGTCCGTTCAGAATCCCGGGGTCTGGTTTGGAAAAGTGGACGAGGAGGCGCGCAAGCTCGCGCGTGCCTGCAACGAATACGCCGCCAAGCTCGAGCAGGACCATCCGGGCCGCTTCCGCAGCTTTGCTGTGATTCCGCTCCCTGACACCGAAGGGAGCCTGCGCGAGATCGAATATGCGCTCGACGTCTTGAAGGCCGAGGGCGTCGCGCTTTGGACCGTATACAACGGCAAGTACCTGGGCGATCCCGCGTTCGTGCCAGTGTTCGAGGAGCTCAACCGCCGCAAGGCAGTCGTCTATACCCATCCGACGACGCCGGATTGCTGCGGCAGCCTGGTCAAAGGCGTGCCGGTCTCGACCCTCGAATATAACCACGATACCACGCGCACGATCGCGAGCCTGGTCTTTGGCGAGGGCAAGACGGCGCTGCGTTTCCCCGACATCAAGTTCATCTGGTCACACTCAGGCGGCACGCTGCCGTTCCTGACCAGCCGGTTCGAGGAGCTCGCGGGCCGGCGCAAGCAGGAATTTCCCAACGGCGCGGTGCCGATCTTCCGGCGCTACTACTATGAGGTGGCGCAGGGCAATACGCCCGGCATGCTGGCCGCGCTGTTTCACATGGTCCCGATGTCGCAGGTGATGTTCGGCTCCGACTTCCCCTACCGCGAGGCGATGGAAGCGGTGCAAGGGCTCGCCAATTACAAGCTCAATGAAGCCGACCTGCGCACAATCGAGAGCGAGAACGCCTATAGGATGTTCCCGCGGCTCAAACCGGCGTAATCGATGAGAGCGAGCAGCCTGATTGCTCGCTAATGTCGTTTTCTATTCCAACGTTCGCAAATGCGGGTGCTGCATAGTGATACGAATGTCGGAACTGGGACACTAACGAGGCGCACGCCACTCACACCGGAGCGCGCTCGACGCCGCCGTCGAATTCATCGCTGCAGAAGGGGCCGCCCTGGTACCACTCGCCGATCGGATCGGGCGGCAGCGCGGCATCCGCCTTGAGCGCTTCGTCGCGGTAATCTTCGGCGTGGCCCTGCGGCCGATAGCCGAAGCGAAAGGCTTGCGCATTGTCCCAAAAGCCGCGTGCATTATCCGACGCGCCGTAGAAGATTTCGCAGACAATATCCGGATGCTCCAGTCCTATCCGGATCAGCTGCACGAGATCTTCCGGTTTGAGCCAGATCGACAGTCGCCGCCTGTCAGCAGGCGTATCGCTGACGTTGCCGATGCGGATCGAGGTTGTGCGCAGTCCATGCTTGTGGGCGTAGAACGCGGCGAGCGCCTCGCCAAATGCCTTGCTTACGCCATAGCGCGAATCCGGCCGCACCGGAGCATCGGTCCCAATGCGGCGCGCCCGCGGATAGAAACCGACGGCGTGATTGGATGACGCGAAAACGACGCGCTCGACGCGGTGGCGCCGCGCGGCCTCGAACAGATTGTAGCTCCCGATGATGTTGCTGTTGAGGATCGTGTCCCAGGGACCTTCAACTGAAAAGCCGCCGAGATGAACGATGCCTTGCACACCGGTGACGGCGCGCTCCACCTCGGCGATCGAGGCAAGGTCGGCCTTGATGAAGGTTTCGTCCGCCGCCAGGTCGGCGGGCGGCTTGATGTCGCTTAGGCGGAGGTTTGGGTAGACGCCCTTGAGCAGCTTGCGCAACCGCACACCGATGGCGCCTGCCGCGCCCGTGACGAGGACCGTTTGCATCATCATGTGGTGACCGATGTTGGTTGTTTGCGTATGGTCTGCGCTGGTGCCCGTCGCAAATGGAAGGTCTCCAGGGTATCGCCCTGGGTCCCGGCTCTCGCGCTTCGCACTCGGCCGGGAAACGAGTCACGTGTCCCGGGCGAGCGCAGCGAGACCCGGGACCCAGGGCGACACGCGATGCCCATTGGCGTTACGCACCGCCGAGCTTCGCGGCGAATGCCTGATAGCGCTTGCGGCTGTTGAGCAAATGCCGCCGCATGGCGGCGCGCGCCTGCGCGACAGCACCTGTCCGGATCGCACGCACGATTTCGCGATGCTCCTCCTGGAATATCTTGCTGTAGACGCGCCTGGGTAGCCCAGGGCCGCCGGATATGGTCTGACGCGGGATGATGAGACGCCCGAGGTGTTCCAAGAGGCGTCGGAATTGTGGATTGCCGGCGGCATCCGCGATACTGCAATGAAGCGCAAAGTCCTGATCGATTGCGTCTTCGCTCCGCTTGAGCGCACGATCGATCATATGAAGGCAATCAACGATATTGCGGACCTGGGCCGCCGAGGCGCGTTCTGCGGCCAGGCCCGCAGCCTCGATTTCGATGCCTGTACGCAATTCCATGACCTCAAGCACTTCGCGTATCGACGACAAACGACCGAAATCGACGCGGAAGGGCCGGCGCGCATTCTCGGGAACAAAAGCCCCGACACCCTGTCGGGTTACCACCAGCCCCTCTGCGCGCAACGCGGCCACGGCTTCGCGGACCACCGTTCTGCTGACGCCGGTCGCCGCAATCAGCTCCTGCTCGGTTGGCAGGCGCGTGCCGGGCGGAATATTTCCGCTGGTGATATCGGCGGTCAGCCGTGTGATCAGCTCATGCGCGAGCGACCGCGGCGGCGGCAGCGGCCGGGCAACCGACAGCTTCTTGGCTGCCTCCATTCTGCTTGACACCTCTTCAGCCTCAGTCATCATATGATATGATAACCTAACATCGAGCCCCCTGCGGGATCAATGCGAAAAGAGTGAATGGTGAGTAGTGAATAGTGCGTAGTAAGCAAGGAAGTGGAACTACTACTCACTAATTTACTACTAACTACTCACTACTCACGGATGGATCGAGGGAGGACAATCATGAATCGCCGCATGAACCGCCGCACCATGCTTCGTCTGACCGCGTTCACGGCCGCGGGCGCTCTCGCCAGCCATGCAACGCTACCGGCCTTGGCCCAGCAGAAGCTGGTGCTGAAGGCGTCCGATGTGCACCCGCTCGGCTATCCGACTGTCGAAGCCGTGGTGCGCATGGGCAAGGCGATCGAGGCAGGATCCGGCGGGCGTCTCAGCATTCAGATGTATCCGTCGATGCAGCTCGGCGGCGAAAAGGAGATGATCGAGCAGGCGCAAGTCGGCGCGCTCGCGATTGCACGGGTAAGCGTCGGACCGATGGGCACGATGGTTCCGGAGCTCAACGTCTTCAACCTGCCCTTCATGTTCCGCGACGATGCGCACATGGAGAAAGTGATCGACGGCGAAATCGGCACCGAGTTGCTCAAGAAGCTGAGCGATCATCCCACGTCGGGCCTCGTCGGCCTGTGCTGGATGAACGCCGGCACCCGCCACGTCTACAACAGCAAAAAGGCGATCAAAGCGGTCGAGGATCTCAAGGGCCTTAAGATCCGGATGATGGGCAATCCGGTCTTCGTCGACACCATGAACGCGCTGGGCGGGAACGGCGTCGCCATGGGTTTCGATCAGCTCGTCAGCGCGATGCAGACCGGCGTGGTGGATGGCGCCGAGAACAATTATCCCAGCTACGACACCGGTCAGCACTATCGTTATGCCAAGTACTATTCGTTGACCGGCCACCTCATGATTCCCGAAATCCTGGTGTTTTCGAAGCGGACCTGGGCAACGCTGCAGAAAGGCGATCAGGACCTGATCATGAAATCGGCCAAGGCGGCGCAGCTCGAGCAACGCAAGCTCTGGTACGAGATGGAAGAGAAGTCGATCAAGCACATGCAGGAAGTCGGTACCGAGATCAACAAGGTTGCTGACCTCAAGCCATTCCAGGACGCGGTCAAACCGGTCTGGGACAAGCATGCGGCGCAGCACGCCGCGCTGATCAAGCGCATCCAGGACGTGAAGTAAACGTTGCCAAAGGAACTTCAAATCGGCGGCACCTCAACCGTTCGCCCCCGCGAAAGCGGGGACCCAGGGGCGACAGAATGAGCAGAGCAAGTGGCCCTAGGTTCCCGCTTTCGCGGGAACGAACGGTCGGGGGCGGTTCGACTAGAACGGAAAATGCTGTTGTCCACTGCCCGCAGAAACTCTTCGGGAATGACGGATGAAAGCGCAATACATCCGGGCGATGGACGCGATCCACCAGGCCTGCTTGTTCGTCGCTGGCAGCTGCCTGGTCATCATCACCATCATCGTCCCCTACGGGGTCTTCACGCGAAAAGTCCTTAACAGCGCGGCGTCCTGGCCGGAGCCGATGGCCGTGCTGTTGATGATCGTTTTATCCTTTCTCTCGGCGGTCATCTGCTATCGCGAATATCTGCACATCGGCGTCGGCGTGATCCCCGGCCTGCTGCCGGAGCAGATCAAGCCAATGCTCGGCTGGTTCCTCGAAATCTGCATGCTGGCGACCAATCTCTTCATGCTGTGGTGGGGCATCAAGCTGGTCGAGACCACCTGGTATCAAAGCATCGCTGAATTTCCGATTATCACCGCCGGCATGGCCTATTTGCCGATCCCGATCGGCGGTGCGCTGACCGCCCTGTTCGTCATCGAACGCCTGCTGACGCAAAAGTTCTTCGCGGAACCAGGGCCCGAAACGGTAAGCCAGATCTCGACCGAATAGCGCGGAACGCGCCGAACACGGGCCCCGCATGGGCGTTGCATATGGGTGTATTCATCCTCATCGGCGGCTTTACCGTCTTGTGCCTGTTGGGCATGCCGGTGGGCTATGCGCTTGGGCTTGCCGCCATCCTGGCGGCGATCGCGACCGACATCCCGCTCGAGGCCGTCATGCTCAAGGTCTCGGGCGGCATGAGCGGCTTCTCGCTGCTTGCCATTCCATTCTTCGTGCTTGCCGGCGCGATCATGGCGGTTGGCGGCATGGCCGCGCGGCTGGTCAATCTCGCCAAGGTTTTTGTCGGCTTCATTCGCGGCGGCATGGCCCTGGTCAACATCGTGGCGTCGACGATGTTCGGCTGCATCTCGGGCTCGTCGGTCGCCGATACCGCCGCCGTCGGCTCGGTGATGATCCCGCAGATGATCCAGAACGGTTACCCGCGGCTGTTCGCCGTCAATGTCACGATCTCCGGCTCGCTGCAGCCGCTGCTGCTGCCGCCGTCCCACAACATGATCATCTACTCGCTGGCGGCCGGCGGGACGGTCTCGGTCGCGCATCTGTTCGTGGGCGGCGTCATCCCGGCGCTGCTGCTCGGGCTGTCGCTGATCGTCCTCGTGCTCATCATCGCGCACCGCGACAAATTGCCGAAGGGCGAGGTCGTTCCGTTTCGCCAAGCGGTCAAGATCGCGATCGACGCCATCTGGGGGCTGATCACGATCGGGATCATCCTGGGCGGCATTCTCTCTGGCTTCTTCACGCCGACCGAATCGGGGGCGGTTGCCTGCGTCTATGCGTTCTTCGTCACGATGTTCATCTACCGCGACTGCAAGTGGCGCGACCTGCCCATGCTGATCGGACGCGTGGTGCGCACCGTCGGCATGGTCATGATCATGATCGGCTTCTCGATCGCCTTCGGTTACATGATGGCGATCATGCAGGTTCCAGCCAAGGCGACGGAATTCTTCGTCGCGATTTCGAGTGACAAATACACCTTCCTGCTCTGGGTCAATGTGCTGCTGCTGCTGCTCGGCACCTTCATGGACCTTGCGCCGATGCTCTTGATCTGCACGCCGATCTTCCTGCCGGTGATCAAACAGTTTGGCATCGATCCCGTGCATTTCGGCATCATCATGATCCTCAACCTGGGGATCGGATTGCTCACCCCGCCGGTCGGACCGACCATGGTCGTGGGTTGTGCGATCGGCCGCGTGAGCATGGAGGCGGTGTCGCGCAGCATCCTGGTTTTCTATATCCCGATGCTGATCGTGCTCGCGCTCGTGACCTATATCCCGGCGCTGACGCTTTGGCTCCCCGCTCTTGTATTGAAATAGGTGCCGAACGCTTTAGACCATGATCCCGATTCAATTTGGTGGCTCATGGTCTTGTCGTGGCGCCATCCCCTCGCCTAGAGCGGGATGAATTTACGTTTGCACCGCCGTTGAACCAATCTCCGCTCGTTCCCGCGAAAGCGGGAATCCAGGGGCTGAGAACTCGGCCAAAGTGCTGGGTCCCCGCCTCCGCGGG
>Ga0209488_10002203_pt1 | contig 16196 bp, 11 predicted proteins | sample Rivendell_Oct201_8_FD_188349 | JGI IMG/M metagenome (GOLD analysis project Ga0209488, IMG submission 188349) | Vadose zone soil microbial communities from the Eel River Critical Zone Observatory, Northern California, USA -... | ecosystem: Environmental > Terrestrial > Soil > Vadose zone >... | reverse complement strand
GATCCGCCGCGGCGTGGGCCCGGGTGAGCACTTCCTCCTGAATGTACTGCACGAACTCCTGAATCTGGCGCTGCATCTCTTCCATGCGCTCCCGCATTTGCAGGATAATGGCCATGCCGCTGATATTCACGCCCAGATCGCGTGCCAGCGACAGGATAAATTCCAGGCGCTGCAAATCTTCGTCAGTGTACAGACGTGTATTGCCCTCGGTGCGTGACGGTTTCAGCAGCCCTTCGCGCTCATACAGCCGCAACGTCTGGGGATGGATGCCATACATTTCGGCGACGGCGGAAATCATGTAAGCGCCCTTCGATTTCCGTTTGGTCATAAATATCCCTGTCGATTTTAGAGTACGACGGCTTTTCTGGCTAATCTAGTGGCTATCTCGTGGAACAGAATTGCGCCAAACCCTCGCGCGTTGCGGGCATCCAAAATTCAGGAGGAAATCATGGACGTCAATAACACTGTCAGTGTTCTTGAAGAACTTATTCAGACCTGCAAGGACGGTCAAAAGGGTTATCAGGAAGCCGCCTCGAAGGTGAAGCGGACTGACCTGAAAACGTTTTTTAACGAGCAGGCCCAGGAGCGTGCCCGCTTTGCCGCGGAGCTGGAAGCTGAACTGAATCGGGTAGGAAAAGGAGATAAAAAACTGTCCGGATCGGTTCTCGGAACTCTTCACCGCGCCTGGATCGATACGAAAGTTGGCCTGGGCGGTGGCGACAAGACGGTGCTCGAATGGCTTGAGCATGGCGAGGACAGGGCCAAGGATGCTTACCAAAAGGCGCTGAGCGGCTCCTTGCCGGCGAGCTTGATGGAGATTATTCGGCGCCAGGCCGCAAGCGTCCAGCAAGCGCATGACAAGGTGAAGAATCTGCGCGACACCGCAGAGGCGGCGGCTGCGTAGTACGGGGATCAAGACGCAAAACAAACCAGGGCGGAGCTCTCTCCGCCCTCTTCTACTTCTCCTTGGATCTGTTTTCAGGCTAACGCTCTAAGCAGTTGACTGCGGTTTTTCTTGGGGTATCGCCCATCCCTGTGGTTTGAGGGCATAGTTGAGCAAGTACGCCACGCATCCCGCCGCGATCAGGATCATGCCGAAGGCGAACGAACTCATGTTCCACACTTGTTCGTGCTCGCTGCGGACGATGGAAAAACCTAGCAGCAGCATCGGCGGAATGCCCACGGCAATCGCCCCAAATAATCCACCAGGGACGCGGAAAGGCCGGGGCAAATCCGGCTCGCGGAATCGCAGCACCGCCAGCGCCACAAACTCGAGCGTGAGGCTAAACCCATAGAGAAGAATATCGAGTGTCACCAGCCGCGCAAAACCGAGGCCCAGGCACATCGCCCATCCAATCGCCAGCGCGATAATGGCAACCCATGGAGCCCGCGACTTCGGGTGCAACTTGCCAAAAATGCCAGGCAGCATCCCGTCCTGCGCCATCGCCAGAGGCAAGCGGGAATAGCTCATCACCAGAGCGTTAAACATGCCGAAAGCGCTGACGATGCCACCGAGAACTACACCTACCCGCAGCAGCGGCCCGCCGAGCAGTCCGGCGATATCCGCCCATGAACCCGTCTCCCACGCAGTAGGAGCGAGCCCTGTCATCCACATCGCCGCAAATGGCAGCACGTAACTCAACGCCACAATCACTACCGCCACAAGCATCGCCCGCGGATAGGTCCGTTGCGGGCGCTCGACCTCGGTTGCGATGGTCGAGGCATTGTCCCAGCCCATGTAGTTCCACATGCAGATCAGCAGCCCACCCAGAATGTCGACGGTTGATGTGGTCGGCCGGTTACAGCATTGGCCAGCACCCCAAGCTTAAATGGCGCCAGCACTACAATTGCAACGAATGGCGCCGACAGGGCGAAGAACAACCACAACGACGTCAGCGAAACCACTTTCACGCCGGCAATATTCAGCCCCGCGCACGCAATTACCACGGCCAGCGCCACCCACCATCCGCGATTTCCAGCCGAGAACCAGGGGAACATTCGCGTCAGGTAGGCCACGAACAGCGTGGGATAAATCGCCATGTCGAAAATAGACGCAACCAGCGAAAGCCAAGCCTCCTGAAATCCCCAGAAATTGCCCATGGCGCGCCGCACCCACGCGTAGTAGCCGCCTTCGTAAGGCAGGGCGCTTGAAAGCTCACCAATCATGAACGCCGTAGGCAGACTCCAGAGCAGCGGTGTGAGCAGCAGAATTAGAATCGCGCGTCCGTATCCGGCGCCATGCACGATCTCCTCCGTGCCATAGGTTCCGCCAGACACCATAAAGAAGGTGGCGGCTACCAGAGGCCACAAGGTGAGGCGAACGAAACGTTTTTTGGCGGTCGGGGTCCGGTTGGGGACGACGGCGAGAGGTTGGGGATTCTCTTTTTCTTGGCGCGGGGCGCTAGCTATTGCCAATTTCGATGTCTTCCTCCTCAAGCGACTCACTCTCAGCTACTCCGCAACGGCTGGTCGGCTCGAGCTTTCCGGTTTTCTTAGATTCCGGAAATCACGCTGGAGTTAGTTCGCAGTGTAGAGATTACGGGAATTTTCCAGCGATGCAAGAAAATTGTAGAAATTTTTCGCAAAGTTTTGTCAAGAATAACGGTACGGAGGTAATGCTCTCACCACGAGAAAGAAGTGGCGGCACCATGCAACCCTAGAGTTTCAGTTCCCACGTTTCCGCGACCAGATCATTGCGGCTCCAACTCTGGTGGGGCTCCTCGCCCACCAGTTTGAAGCCAGCGTTCTGATAGATGCTGCGGGCTGCCATCAGTTCGCTCTGGGTCCAGAGCATAATCTTCTTGTATCCCACGTCGCGAGCAAACCGGATGCACTCGGAGACCAATCGTCCGCCAATCCCCAGGCCCCGGGCCGAAGGTTCAACCAGCAACAGCCGCAGCTTGGCTACGGTCTGCGATTTCCGGACCAGAAATACTGACCCTACGTTCTCGCCATCTCTTTCGGCGATCCAGCAACGCTCGCGGGCCGCGTCCAGGTTTTCGATAAACTCGGCCACAATCCCGGCAACCAGCGCTTCGAAGCGCTCGTCGTACCCATATTCCTGGGAGTACAGCAATCCATGCCGGGATGTGACCCATCCCATGTCTCCCGGCCTGTGTTGCCGGAGGACGAAGGAAGTTTGTCGTTCTTCGTCTGGAGCCAGGATCGACTCGATCATCCACATGGCTTGCAGAAGATTTTCCTGCTTTGCCGGAGACATCTTGCTGAGGATTGCTCCCACCTGTTCATCCGACTGGGCATTCAGCGGCTCGAACACTTTCCGGCCTTTCCTCGTCAGGCTTAGCCAGCGCTGACGGGCATCGTCAGATGACTCCTTCTTCGCGATAAACCCCTTGTGTTCAAAGCTGGCCAGGATGCGGCTCAAATATCCGGCATCCAGCCCCAGCGCTTCGCACAATTCCGCTGCCGTCGATTGCTCACGGTTAGCCAGTTCGTAAAGCGTTCGGACCTGGGTCAAAGAGAATGGACTGTTCAGAAGACCTTCATCAAGAAGTCCGATCTGGCGGGTGTAGAAGCGATTGAATCGCCGCATGGCTACAACGCGGTGCTTAACGGTTATCGCGTGCGGAATCATGCCATTCAACATAAGGCAATAAGTTGACTGAGTCAACCATTATGAACGGCTTAGCAACTATATGCCCAGCGTTCAATGTAAGTGAAGATACTTCGCATGTTCTCCTACCTTCGCTGCCCAAAAAGCGACACATCACGTGCTATCTCAACCGTAGCCGTCGCATATTTTTTAAGGATATGAGCTTTCCAAACAGATCCTCATCGGCGGGTGGCCCATTCAAGCCCGCTTTTGGCTTGAGTGGGGCAGTTCTATCGCTGGACGTATCCCGCTGCTGTGGTTCGCTGAGCAACAGGTGAAGCTGCTCCGGCATGACTACGTACCCGTGGACGTGAAGCCTGAAACTGCGCCGCACCGCTCCAGGCTGACTCGAAGATTCGTCGATTTGCGTCCTGGTAAACAACCGACGGGGATGGTAGCAGCAGAAAGTGACGAAATGACTCTGCCCGCTGTGGTGAAAAACCCGTGAGTCCACATGGCATGAGGACAATCTAGTTTGTTCGGTGGCCCAGGTCTGTGACGTGCGAACATCCCCGCTCAAGCCAAAACCCGGCTTGAGTGGGCCACCCGCCTGCTCCATGACTTCTAGAAAGAGATCGCGAGAGCGTGGTGTGCCGAGAAGAGGGCGGCGCTGATAACAGCTTGTGGTAATAAAGTGGGAGTATCCAGCGCCGTAGTAGCGGTGCAGGTTGGTCGGCATTGGAACGATGTAACAGAAACGCGACGATTTAGCTGTGACCGATGAACATGCCAAGGAGAGTTCGCAGTAGCCCACCCGTGAAACTGCCACGGGTGGGGCATCCTGTGTCGTGTTAGAGTACGGCTGGGCCGGCCCCCTCAGCTACAGCCGCGCTTCAGCGCCTGAGGTTCGGCTGATGTCGGCTCCCGGATCGGGGGCTAAGGAAAGAACTCATCTTGGCCCCAGCCCGCTGAAGAGCCAGAGTCCCCCTGGCCGCTCTTCAAACTCAACCGGCACACACTCTGCCCAGCTATCGCTTCCGCCGTCCAGCACCTTCGCCACTCATGACCTGCTGCTCGGCATAGGCCATTCTCTTAGCTTCGACCTCGGTCAGGTCGTCACGCACTGGCCCGTAGAGATCAACGACTTGAGCGTAATCCTTCGCTTGCCAAGCTGTTTCCACCCTGCGGCGAACGTCGCTGAGGTTCACGCTCTTCGCGTAGTCTTTAGCTCGTTCCGATTGGATTTCAAAGGCCGAATCGAAGGCGGCACGATCACCACGGAGAAACGGAGCGGCATGTTTCTCTACTAGCGCCGCGAGCTTCGGTACGAACTCATGGACACCTTCGCAGGAACTGACCTGGAACGCTACATGGTGCCCGAAACCTTCGGCCTTCTCAACACCCGCCCAAGCAACGATGTCATACAGAGTCAGCTTGTTGTTCGGTTCTTTCAGCCTGCCGATCTCAACGCCTAGCTCGAACGAAGCCCGGCCATGGTAGACGTTGACGAACACTTCGGGAGACTCATAGCGGACGAGTGTCATCTCCTGCTCGACAGGTCGAAAGCCAGCATCGTTAAGAAACTTGAAGCTGGATAGCACGGATTCCCTAAATCCCAACTTCGCACGCTCTGGACTCGGCTCTTTGTTCAGCATGATTACTCCCTACTTGTGCGGCGGATACCAAGTATCGCCCTTAAGCGTCCAGCCATGATTCTGGAGCACATTGCGTTCCGCTCGCAAGAAGCCCGTATTGCTCCCCGGTTTGCCCGCAGATACATCACGAATGGGCTTGCCCTCCGACATCACCTCACGCAACTTGCCAGAGTTTTGTGCCCAGTTCGCCTTGGGGCTTCCCATATCTGCAAGGTCATCAGCAAGGGCACGCTCCCCTTGCCTGACCGCACCCTCAGCTTCCAGGTCGGCCATTTTACCGATTACCGTGCGGGCCCCAGTCTCTGCCCCGCCCTCAAAAAGACCGCGTACAGGTCCGAACAAAATGAGGTCGCCCGGTCCCAAGAATCCCGGCGTTATTGCCCCATTGTCCATTTCGGGTCGATTCTCTGGTCCCGGCAGACGCGCATTGCCGATAACGCCCACTCCCAGGTTCCCGGTGTCGTAGGCTGTGTACGAGAAAGTCCAACTGCTTGGACTGTCGTGATATTTGAATGAGTTAACTTCGACCGTCCCGTTCACGTAGATTCCATTGTCCTTGTCGCTTAAGCAGTCACCCGTTTTAACGTAAGGGCTTCCACCGCCGGAAAAATAAACGCAGTCATGGCCATCGGGATCGACGTTGACCGTCGGACGGTTTCCCACGTAACTGTAAAGATTGAAGCTCTGAGGGTCGCTTTGATCCCACCCACCGAAAGGTTCATCGGGTTTCATGAACCTGCCGAGTGAAGAGGCGTAGTACCTAAAGTCAAAGTTATCCAATCCACTCTCGCTATCCCGTTCGTTGCCGGTGAATTCGTAGTGGTCGGCGGGGGTTGTGCTGCCCACCGCGACGCCATACGGCGTATAGTCCATATCCTCTTCAGTCGTCACCGGGGGATTGGTTACATTAGAAACGAAAGTCTCGAGCATACGAGACGATCCCAAATGGTCCTCAATGAAATAGTGGGGTTGTAGGCTGGGCCGGTCAACCCTTGCAACGCGCTTTCCATTGAAAAAGACGTATTCAGCTGACACATTGCCGCTAAGATCGCTCTCAGCCAAAGTGTCGGTGCCGGTTCCTGTCCAGTACAGCTTGCCGTTGGATTTCTTTACCCGTTTGCCGTCCCCATCGTATGTATACGTAACTCCGGCGGCAGTGAGAAGTCGATTCTCGGCGTCGTAAAGAAAGGTGTGCCCCAACCCGTCATTCAAAACATTACCGGCAGAGTCATATGTATAGCCAGTCAGCTGGGTCAGCTGGTTCTTGACAGTCGCCGGGGCCGCATCGAAGCCTGTTGGCAAATTCTTACCGCTCACCGCGTCGACGTTGGTGAGATTGCCCCAGGGATCGATCGTGAAGGCCTGCCCCCAGTTTGGTCCATTGCTGTACGCCTGCTGAATGCGGCTTAGAGAATCGTAGGAAAAGTTCTGAGTTCGATTATCGTCCAGCCTGTTAATGACTTGATAAACGTTTCCGTTATCGCCGGGCGAAGTTGTTGTTGAGGAGCAAGTCAGCGAGCCGTAAGTAATACTGAAGCCGCCGCCCACGTGAAAATCATAACAGCGTTGATAAAGATAGACTAAACCACTAGCCCCGGTGTACACCGCGTATTCGAGAGCTGGTTGGAAGCGTTTGTTATATGCGTACTCCGTCATAAAACCGGCGAAGCTGGACCCACCGCCCTGCCACATCTCTGTTAGCGCACCGTTCGGAGCAAACTTCGCATTTCCAAACACGTAGTTGTACATCTCATCTACTACGCCGTAGATTCGTCCTGCTGCATCACGTTCGAAATTCATCCGATTCCCGCTCGGATAAAAGGTGTACTTGGATTTTCCATCGAGCCAATAAACATACCCAAGATTCTTGGTGACACCATTGAGCTTACGCTGCTCGATTGTGGGACGCCCCATCGAGTCGTAAACCCATGCGGTCACTCCGGACCCATCACACATCGAGCTTCGCCGACCCACCAGATGCGCCGGACTTGTGGGGATGCCCGAGCCGGTGGGCGAGGTAACCGCGGGGGGAGTGCAGCCGGTTGGCGCGACTCCATCATAGCCGTACTGCACCATTGGCGTGCTGCCGTCGTTGTAAGTCTTCTGGATGAGTCGATTCAGAGCATCGTAGGTATAACTGGTCTGGACGGTCGCGGTGCCTGTCTGATTGGGCTTGGGTGCAGTCTTGGTCCGTACGTTGCTGTCGTTGTCGTAAGTGTAGGTGATCGTTCCCGACTCGGGATTGGTTGCGCTCAGCAGCCGAGAAAGCGAGTCGTAGGTGAAAGTGCGAGTGCGCCAGTTGGCCGACGTGCTGCCACCTATTTGAGTGACACTTGTGAGGTTATCTAAGGTGTCGTAGGCGTAATCGGTTTCATAGCCCAGTCCTGACGGATCTTCGAATACCTGTGTAATTCGTCCCAAGGCATCCGAGCAGGATTTTCGGGCGCTTCCAGCTTCGTCGGTGACCGTGGCGCAATTTCCCGCGTAGGCAGAGGTTACGTTATTGCTCGTGATGGTGCCGCCGGTCGGAATCAGCAATGTGTTCCGGTTCAATACGTCGTATTGATTCTGCGTAAGACCATAGGTCGATTCCGAAGTTGTCCGATAAGGATTGGAGACGGTGGCGGCCCGGCTAATGGCATCATACGTAGTATCCGTCTTGATGCTATTCACGCAACCGGAGGTGCCATCTTCGCACAACTCGCTCTGCGAGGGGCGTCCAAGGCCATCGTAGTGTTTACGGTTGAAAACCGAAGTAGTGGATGTTGTTAGCGAACCGGTAGTCACAATCAGTTGCGTGTCGTCGTAGGTGCTGCTCGTCTGTCCGCCATCTGGAGAGGAAACACCGGTCAGACGGCTGAGCGGATCGGCGTAAGCGTAAGCGGTCATTTGCAAGTTGGGGTCGGTGGCAGACGCAAGCGTAGCCGTGCAGGAATTGTATTTCTGGGTCATGAATTGGCTGATTGCGTTCGTAATCTTTGTAACGTACGCTTTGCCCTGACCACTGTTAGCGGGGGCGCATGTGGCATCGCTCCAGGAATCGGTATAATCGAAACTCGTCTTGTTGCCAACTGGGTCAATGCTGGATATCAGGTTGCCGGCATCGTCGTACTGGTTGGTAGTCGTAAGGAGCGAATTAGTTGTGTTGAGCCACTGGCCGACTGCGGTTTTGTTTCCGCGAAGGGTGAAACTCGTTGTGAAAACAGGGTCGTGCTGCACCGCTCCACTCGTGACCATTGGCTGATTTGGGTGACTATAAATATCGTATTCGTAGAGGGTTTTAGAGCATGGTCTAGACTGGCCTTGGCACGTGTTGCTTAAGCTGTCGTACGTCGCTTTGCTGGCGACTCGGTCCACGATATTTCGTGAAAGGTAGTTGGAATTGCCTGTATGCAGGTAGGTGTATGTGGTTTGCCGAAGCAGAGGGCCCGGGGCGCCGGAACCGTAGCCGTACTCTCTTTGGGCGGTTGGGTTCAGGCGCGTTGCAATCAGGCCGCCTGAATATGTAAATGTTTCGTAGTCAGTCTGTCTCTGAGAGACTTGGCTGTTTTCAAGCGTGGTCGTCACACTGATGGGGCGTATATTGACCAAAACCCCAAAGTGGCCGTCCGGTTCTCCGGTATAAGCTGACACGGTCGTCCGCAGGAGTGTCCCTGCAGTTACACAAGACGGATTAGATGGGGCACAACCGGAGTACTTCTGTACTTGTTTTTCCACGGTGCTGCTGCTACTCAATGTGCCAATGAGGAGGTACCCGAAAGTGTGCACTTCGTCATTGCCAAGAGGATCTGTGACTAGGCCACCGGAGTAGGTCCACGTGGCGCTGCTGCCACTAGTCGTGACAGTCCTTTGCTGCACCGGATCCCTGCAGTCGCCGCTGGCGAAGGCTCCAGAGTTGGGAGGGGTCTGACACGTCATGCCAGGTGGAAGAAACCCGCCGGCAGTATCGTTATACGTGTAGCTGATTGATCTTCCGGTTGGAAGGGTGATTTGCTGTAGCTGACCCGTAACGTTTTCGACAAAGACAAACTGGTAAGTTTTTGAACTGGGCAGTAGCAGACTTGCAGGAACCAACATTGTCCCCGCAGCCAGAAATCTCCCGAACGCGGTGCCCAGATCCGCGCTGTAGCCCTCTGTATCGATCAGTTGATATGTTAGCTGATATTGCTGCGTTTGCCCGTTTGAGTCCTTGAAAGTCCACAAGGTGTATGCGGGACCGCTCGCAGTCGCTCCCATTGGACTCGTGTAGGTGACGCTGGAAGCATTGCTGATGGTTAGCAGATTACGTCCAAGTGTGTCTGACGTGGACGTGGCAATGTTCCCATTGGAGTCCTCCGATTGGCTAACGATCGTGCCGTCCTTGAGAGTGATCACCCCTCCGTAGGGACTGCTTGGCACGCTTGCCCATATCCCCGAGCCGTCCAGTGCGGGTCCTGAGAGAGTGTCACCACACGTCGTATTAACGCCCGCATTCCCTCGCAGCAGAGGAACTTGGTGCTTTCCACCTTCCGGATCTTGCACCACGAAAGCGTTATAGATCGTGTACTGCTGACTGCCACAGGTTTCGGTAATACTCGTGGAGCCGATGCCCCATTGGAAGGGGGTCGAAAGCCGCCACCCTGAATAATCAAAACCTCGCCGAAAATACCACGTTCCATTCCTCGGATGGAGGGGGGTGGGCTGAGGGACCCAGACCTTCGTATAGGCCGGCGTGTCGTAGATGTATTTATAAGTGACGTCTTTGCCGCGCTGCTTGACCGTCAGAAGCGGAATCGTTATGTGGACATTACCATTTTGCAGCGATACGACATCGAAATCGCTACCACTGAAGCTGCCAAACGGCGGTAGATTCTGATTGCCGTCATACAACTGTTGCGCACTTGTGTGGACTGGCAATCCAGCGATCAGCAGGATCAACAAGAAAGCGGCCGAGAGACGAATGGGAGACAAAACAGCCACGGAGTGAGCCATGAGCTCCTCCAGAATGGTTCAGTTGTCCCCCTCAAACTGGCTGGCAGAGTAAATGGGATGCTGGTGCATGTCAAATAAAAAGCGGAAGGCTGGCCGATCAGATAATCGTGTCGGCTCCTCGCGGGCGAGTAGACTTGGTGGGACGAAATCCGGGGACGGGAGAAAATCCGGGGGACGGGACGTTTCCAACATCTGGCGGGATGGTCCCACTCTCTGGTTGTTGGTATCCACGAGTTTCCACCGCACCCTTGTGACATCTGACCTTGCCGCTGTGACTGAATCAGGCGATCATGGCCAAGGCAAAGGCGGTGCAAGCAGCCTCAGAGGCTCGCCCCTAACTCCTGTGTTCTCTAGATTTTGACCTCTAAGTTCTTTGACATCAAGATTTTGCCACACCCCTTTTGCGAAACCCGCGCCCAGCGCGGCATTCAGAGGTATAGGGGGAGGGGGGAGGGGTACCTCTTCGGCTCTTGCAGAGCCCCATCCGTTCCACATTGGGACATGCACCAGAAGTATTTTTCGAGGAGATATCCACACACAGTAAGGCTTTCGAAAACGACTCCTCACCAGTCTAATGAGCCGAAAACAACTCCACTGACCTAAAATACTGGGTCGCACCGCGAATTACCAACGTAAGCTCAATTCCGCCTTTTCTGCTGCGACTCCTTACCTTGATTCGCTAGCCTGACATGTGACTCTCTCTTCCGTACTCCTACGCTCATCCGATCCTACCGGCCTGAACTTTTGGTGCGTAATCGGATTCTGCGTCGGCATCGGCCTCTTCGTCTACGGATTCCGTCTGCTGCAGCGCCGCCGCCTAATCTTGGATACACCATTTTCCAAGATTCGCAGCGCCTCAATGGGGATGGTTGAGCTCAGTGGTCTTGCCGTCGGGCCTTACACAATGCTCGCTCCGGTCACCGCACGCGCTTGCTACTACTACCGCACGCTGGTTTGGGAGTGGAAGCGACACGGCAAGAGCGATGAGTGGGTGAAGGTCGCCGGCGAGTGCATGCACGTTCCCTTTTTCCTCGATGACAATACCGGACGTGTTCTGGTCGACCCACGTGGCGCCGATCTCGACATCCATCGCGACTTCCAGGAAGAATTCTCTGATTCATTTTTCACCACTAAAGATCCTGTTCCCGACAACGTGGGCAGCTTCCTCGCGCGCAACGGAATCGTTACCAAGAACAAAATAAAGGTCGAAGAATTCTGCATCAAGCCCAAGAATGCCCTCTTCATTCTGGGCACCCTCGCCGAAAATCCGGCCCTTGAACTCGTACCTCAGCCGATTCGTGAGTTGGAAGCCCTCGACCTGATTGCAGCCGAGAGATTCTCGCTCAGGCTAGGTGGCTTGTTTTCGTCTGCAAGCGGCATGGCTGGCCAGATTAGTGCAGGACCACTCTTTCAGTCGCCCGCGACCGCGCCAGAAGTTAAGAATACGCAGCTCGTCCGGCTTTCCCCTGAGCCGGCTCCGGTCGGCTCGACGAATATGACTCAGCAGGAGAAGATCGCGGCAGCGCTGCTGAAGGCTGGCATTTCAAACCCTGCGGCGTGGTCTGCAGCAGGAGTGGGAAGTCCAGCGATACGGGTGAGCGAAGAGGCCTCGGTGTTGACGGATCATTCTCAGAATGAGGTGAACGGTTTCGGCGGAACCGGCTCAGGCTCAGGTGCCCTGGAACCGAATGGCTTCGATCCCCACCCACCGGTAGTTCTTATGAAGGGCGCGAGTAACAAGACGTTCATCATCTCTTGGCGAAGCCAACAGGACGTCGCCCGCTCCCTGGGATGGAAGTGCGCTCTAATGATCTGGGGCGGCCCGACGCTGGCGTTGCTCAGCCTCTACATCTTCCTCTCAATCGGGAACTGGCGGTGACCATCTCTGCCGCACCACGCTTCTAACCTGACCGATCCCGCATCCGACGAAGTGCCCATCTTCGTCTAGTACAATGCTCGCGTGAGCGACGCGGTCCGCATCGGAATCCTGGGAGACTTTAATACCGAATTTCGCTCGCACCACGCTACTACCGACTCCCTGCAGCACGCCGCCCATAAGATTAATCTGAGAGTCGAGTCCGAGTGGCTGCCTACACCGTCGCTTGTCGCGCCCGGCGCCGAAAAGGTTCTCGAAAGATTCGACGGCCTGTGGGCCTCGCCAGGCAGTCCCTACAAGAGTTTTGACGGCATGCTCAAGGGCATCGAGTTTGCCCGTCGACGCGACTGGCCCTTTCTCGGAACCTGCGGCGGATTCCAGTACACTCTCATCGAGTTCGCGCGCAACGTCCTCAATATCAAAGACGCCGACAGCGCCGAAAACAATTCCGGATCGAAAAACATTGTCATCTATCCAGTAGCCTGTGCCGTGCCCGACCGCAAAGGCGACGCGCCCAAGCTTTCGGGCGCGATCCCCGAGATCCGGCTCCGCCCCGGCTCCTACCTGCAGTCGTTCTATGGCAAGAACGAAGAAACTGCCACGGAGGAGTTCTTCTGCAACTTCGAGGTCAATCCCGACTACGAATGGTGCACCATGGAAGCGGGATTCCCCGTAGTCGCTCGCGGAGAGCAGGGGGAAATCCGCGCCATCGAGTCTCCCACTCACCGTTTCTTTCTGGCCACACTTTTCCAGCCGCAGTTATCGTCCACAGAAAAGAACCCGCATCCGGTGGTGCTCGCTTTTGTGCAGGCCGCCGCCGACTGGAGCAGAAAAAAACTCGACGACAGCGTGCTCGAGTAGTCTGTGCCGCGCCACCAATCGCGCACGCAGTTACCAAAGTCCCTGGACTTGGCGTGGACCCGGCTCTGCACTATCCACATCTGGAGCAGCAACAGCCTTCACGCTAGACTCTCTTCCTGATACGAGCCTCGGGCGGGAATCATTCGAACGCATCCCCCAGTTCCTGCCCTTTGACTAACCAGCGCTGCTGCACCCAGGTAAGGAGCCGAACGGTTCTATGCACATGCAGTGGATCAACTCGTACCGAATCCCTTTTACAACATTCATCAGTTACGTCCCGATCATTGCGACCCTGGTGACCTGCTTTTTCAGCGTGGTTCTGGCGCGTGCCACTCTCCGCTACGTTGAGGCCACCGATAAGGGCCTGGCACTGGCCCGTGAGGAGTTCGAGCGCGAATGGTCTCCGGAGCTGCACATCAAGCTGGAACGGATCTCGGCCACCGAGGCACGCGTTGTCGTCACGAATCTGGCAAAGATTTCTGTCCTGCTCCAACTGGTACAGCTGCGAAAGCTTTCTCACGCCGTGCCTTTCGAGCGCTGCCGTCTGAACGATCCACTAGTGGGCGGCATGACTTGGACGCAGGAGATTGGGAAGCGCCTTCTGGCTTGCAGCGGAGAAGAGTTCGAAGGTCCCATCGCGACTTCCATGACATTCTATGCTTCGGGCCGGATGTTCCGCACCGACTGGTTCCGCTCGCACATACAAGTGCGCGACGGTCGCATCATCAGTCTCGAACCCAGTAATATTCCCGCGCGCCGGGTACGCGTGCTGGAGCGTAAGGGCCCCGAGCGGCGGCGCGACTTCGTGCAGGATGTTGCCGGCAATGCGGCTGCCAATAAAGCAGAGGGCAAAGCGGAACGCAATTTCTTCGTCACCGGAGCGTGATGCGCGCCCATGATACGCATGAGGAGCATTTGACAAATTCTGTAGCCTTGATGCTCGTGAGGATGCGGGACGCATGACCGCGGTAACCTTACCAAGGACTACCATTCTCGATCTTCTCCGCTAAAGGCTCTGCGGACGCTGCCGATGCTATCTACATATGATTAGCCCCGTAACTAATACTCACGCCAACACCGTTCAGCAAGCCTCGCAACCTGCACGGCTAACTCAACCTCAGGCTCCAGTTCAGAAGAGCGGCACGCTCTCGCACGACACAGTCACTCTGAAGAGTGCTGGCGACGTCGACGGCGACGGCAAATAACGTTCGGTCAACACCTCAGAACATGAGCTCGCGTCTTATTGGACTGCAACGCCGGAATCGTCCATTGCAGTCCAAAAGACGGGAGAAACTCGCGGGAAGAATCACCACTTGCCAGGTTAGGCTCCGAAACTGGAAACTAGACAGTCACCATCGGTGCCTTCATGAAAGCCATTGCGGTAATTCCGGCTCGATTGGCCTCCACTCGCCTGCCGCGCAAAATGTTGCGCGAGATCGCGGGCAAACCTCTGATTGGAGTCGTCTACGAAGCAGTTCGATCATCGGCACTGCTGGCGGACGTCATCGTTGCCACCGATTCCGAGGAAATTCTGGAAGCTTGCGCACGACATGGATGGAAGTCGCGGATGACGTCTGCTGCTCATCGCAGCGGCACGGAGCGCGTGCAAGAGCTTTCCAGTTCTCTCCATGCCGACGTTTACGTCAACGTGCAAGGTGACGAACCCCTCACTCGCTCGGAACACATCTCTACCCTGCTGAAGGTGATGGAAAACGGCTCGGTGCTGGTGGGAACGGTGATGACACCTGCCCCTGTGGCCGATATTCCGAATCCCAATGCGGTCAAAGTAGTGACTGATTCGAGTGGACGCGCGCTGTACTTTTCCAGAGCCACGATTCCGTTCGACCGTGATGGCATGCGGCCGGGTTACTTCAAGCATCTGGGTCTGTACGCCTACCGCAAAGAAGCTCTCGACCGATTTGTGGCGCTGCCGGAGTCTTCGCTGGAAAAAAGTGAGCGGCTGGAACAATTGCGCTTTCTGGAAAACGGAATTCCGATCTTTGTCGGGGAAACGCCCTATGACACTGTAGGAGTAGACACCGAGGAGGACTTGCAGCGAGTCAGCGAAATCTTGAATCGCAAAGAACGCAGCTGGAAAACCTGAGAAACTGCCCTGAGAAATGTTGCAGCGAACACGGGAGACGCCTACAGCTGCGGAGGATGTGCATCCTGAGTTCGTCCCCAGGCTTCGGCGGCCGCCACGCGGCGGGAGATGCTGGGATGCGAATGGAAAAACCATTCCACCCACTTCGAAGGAGTGCGCTCGGCAAGATTTTGCTCCGCCAGTTTGTTCATCGACGAAATAAACGGCTCAACCCCGGCAATGGATTCGAAGGCGTACTTATCCGCCTGTCGCTCGTTAAAACGGGAATAAGCGTTGAGGGCCGGCATCAGTACGAAAGAAAGCACGGTCGAAACCAACACTAGCAGCGGCAGATTGGCGAAGTCAGAAAGCTCCTCGAACATGTGTTGATCTACGGCATAGTGCAACGTCCAGTTCGCGGCCCAGAAACCGAACAATGTGATTGCGGCCTGCACCAGGATGCTCTTCAAAATGTGGCGGTGGACGTGGTGTCCGAGTTCATGAGCCAGGACCGCTTCGATTTCCTCAGGGGCGTAGTTGTCGAGCAGTGTGTCAGCCAGGATAATGCGGCGGGTGCTGCCCAAACCTGTCAGGGCCGCGTTAGCCTTCTTGCTTTTCTCGGAAAGTTTCCAGCGGTAGACGCCGCGCACGCGTGTCCCGGCCCGCTGGCTCAAGACGACGAGGCGACGGCGCAAGTCTTCATTGTCCAGGGGTTCGAATTTGTAAAAGATGGGTAAGAGCACAACCGGCGCCAGTTGTGCCAGGACGACGAACAGCACCATAAACATCGCCCAGGCAAGCGTCCACCAGTGCTGGGGCCACTGGCGGATGGTGAAGTACAACAGTTCGACGACGATCGCGCCGAGCACCAGGGCCACCAGGAATCCTTTGACCTCATCCCAAATCCAGGCACGCAGGTTTTGATTCGACAGCTTAAACCGGCGCTCAAGGCGGAAGCCATAATAGTCGAGTCCAATGCCCAGGACTTTACTGGTTACGAGCAACAGCAACACATAGAGGAAGATGGAGACAGCGTAGTTCTGAAATCCCAAGCGATAAGCGAAGTCGCGCAACGTACCGGACCAGCCGGTGATGAGCAGGAGGACCAGAAAAGCAAAACCAACCACAAACTCGGAGATCTCCAACCACCGCCGGATACGGTTGTAGCGGCGAGCTTCGGGGGAATCCACCGGGGCC
>Ga0209488_10002199_pt1 | contig 16218 bp, 22 predicted proteins | sample Rivendell_Oct201_8_FD_188349 | JGI IMG/M metagenome (GOLD analysis project Ga0209488, IMG submission 188349) | Vadose zone soil microbial communities from the Eel River Critical Zone Observatory, Northern California, USA -... | ecosystem: Environmental > Terrestrial > Soil > Vadose zone >... | reverse complement strand
ATCCAAACTCAGGTTGGAGGCGCAGTGATCGCAACGACAAGAGGAAAATCTATGAAGAAAACAACACAAAAAAAACGTCCTACTTGGGGAGACCAAAAATGTCCTTGACCCTTAGCAAGGTCTCCAGGTCCCCGGTATTCTGCGCAAGGAGTTAAACCGTTCTCCCGCGGTCATAAGGGCCCAGGCGCACCTTAGTCAGGTCATCACTGATCTTGATGCAGGGAAGGCCGTCAATAGACGCCAGCTTGATAACTATGTTGAGCGCTTTACTCTTCTCCTTGCCATCGCTTGACAACGACTTGAAGTCATTCGTGAAAAACGTGCCAATGCCGAAAGCCGCTGTCCAAAACACGCGGGCGCGCGTCGAATCAGAAAGGCCAAGAAGGGAGAAATGATGATGAAAAAAAAAAATTGCCCCACGGTTGAAACCAATCTCCTCGCACTGCTTTTTGAGCGCGAGTGTCTTGTCCACGTTGAGCCAATCAGAGTATACGATCGTCTTCTCGCTCGGATTGATGCCGAGCCGTTCGCAGACTTCCTTTGCAAGCGGCGCAAAACCGAACGGGTCGCCCGAGTCCTGCCGCAGACCATGCCAACGGCGTGCACGCCCCACGTCGGCGGAAAAGTCCTAACCAACACCGCGATAGAAGCAGTTAGCGCCGCGGCGAGAGAACGGACAGCGGGGCGGAATTTGAGCGGGGAAAATGGAGTTAATAAGCGAGGGAGTGAGGGGTGGAGGGTTCTGTCTGACATTGCCAGGGGCACGCGCGTGCGCACGAACGCACCTGGAAGAACGCTTTAGTCGAGAACGTGTCCGTGAGCGCGAGGAGGGTCAGCCCGCTCGGGTAGACTTGTTCCCAGAGGTCGAGCGCGATGCCGTTGGCATGCTCGTATCCGCGCATGGCACCGACCTACTTTGTCCCAGATGGCGATGAATGGCCGCACACACGACGCTACGGCTTAATGGGGTTTGCTCACCCCCATGAACCACTCGCTGCAAGAGATAGTGGAGCTTCATCAGCACGGCTAGGGAGGTGCGACTTTTTTGCAAGAAGATGCCTTACTGTGCGATGGTGCCAGAAGGTTTGAGGCCGTGCTTCTGTGCGAGGTGCACCTGTGTAACAGTGATTAGCAGGGAACGGCGAGCAAAAAGTCGAGGGAGAGCTGACGTTACTTGTCCCGAGGAGCTTCCCCTTTCCCGGATGGTCCTTATAGGCGCGTGCCAGCTGGCCGACGACGAGGTCATGGATATGATACGAGCGCCTGCGACGCGTGCCATATTCGCTGAACGCGCAGCCCGCCTCGATCAGCTTGGTGCCCTTCTCATAAGCCAAATCTGTATACTCCGAGCGCACGCCACGCCAGGGTCAGCCATCGTCTACGCGTTGTACACCATTGCACAGGTCGGTGGACGTACGCGTCTGGCCGTCATAGTTCCAATCCTTGTCGACCGTGTTGAAGTAGATCTCGCTCAGGGTGGACAATAGGGGCACCTCCCAGAAGATCGCTTCTGCCCACGGACCGGTCGCCTCGATGTCGATGCGGCCCTCGTCGCTGTCTGGCGCGCGCGGCACGAAGGACACCTGGACTTGCGACGGCTTGAAGCGATACGCGGCGAGGAAGTCGAGGTACGCGGGTTCGAGATAGGGGCATGTGGCTTGCAACCAGGCGCGCTCCTCGGGCGTCAACGACAGGGTGGAGAACCCTGGCCACCTGTGGGGTCTAGGGAAAGGAGAAGGAGAAGTGGGAAAGCGTGCGCACCGGGTAATGCCGCCACGAATTGCTCGTAGCACTGGCGAGTAAAGTATACCCCTGCGTCGCGGTGCGTGAACTTGTACGTCGTCTGGGCGGTTGGAAAGTGATGCAGCACAGCTTGCTGCATTGTAAGCTGTTGAGGAAGTCCATGATGTTATCACACTGCGTTGAATACGCAAACCTCCTATTGAATTTACGAGCCTTGTAGAGGTCCGTATCTAGGAGGGACCTAGGCAAGATGTTAGCCCCTAGTCCTGGTTGGCCGGCCATGACTTTAATGGGAAAAGTTGCGTAGGCGCGGGTTGCTCGTACGGCGGCGAACGCTCGAAGCGTGAGTGATGCCAGTGGCACTCTACAAGTAGCACGACTGTACATCGACAACAAAACAGCAAAAACCTATGCCATTTTTTCACTGACAGTGTCCTAGTACACCCCAGTCGTACTTTATGTAAAAGAATGCACCATTACTGGAGCCGAGTTTGATTTGACAGTTTTGCGACAGGCGGCCCGAAACGGCGATGCGCGCGCCGCACGCCACACGCACTCGACGGTGACCCAACCCGACCGATCCACTGGCAAAAATGGTAGATGATATAACCCTCGTTGCACAAAAAAACGAAGGGTTTTCTTGACGCACCTCACAGAGCTCACGCATCGAGATCCTAAACGAAGGCGGATTCCGCTCAGACGGGCGTCGGCAGTACGAGCTGCGCGAGATCACGTTCGACGGGACCGCGCAGGCGGGCGCGGACGGCTCGGCGCGCGTCGCGCACGGGCTCACCGAGGTGCTCGTGAGCGTGTTCGGCCCGCGTGAGGCCCGCGTGCGCGCGCAGACGCTGCACGATCGCGCTGCCATACATGTCGAGGCTGTCATAGCGCCGTTCAGCGCGGGCGATCGCCGACGGCGAGGGCGCGGCGACAAGTACGTCTTCCCTTTCTCCCCCTCTTTTATATATATATATATCTATGAAATGACATGCATTGTGAAGACGCGTGTTGGAGCTGGCGGCGATGATCAAGGCGACGTTCGAGCCGGTGGTGCAGACGAGTCTGTATCCGCGCTCGCAGATCGACGTCTTTGTGCATGTGTTGCAGCAGGATGGTGGCGTGCTCCAGGCCGCGATTAACGCGACGACCGTGGCGCTCGTCAACGCTGGCGTGCCCCTCGCCGACTACGTCTGCGCCGTGACGGGAGGCGTGCACGCCGCTGCGCCGATGCTCGACCTCACCGCGCTTGAGGAGGCCGACCTACCGCATGTGACCGTGGCGAGCATGCCGCGGACGGGCCACCTCACGCTAGTCAGTATGGAGACGCGGTTGCACGTCGACCGGTTCGAAGAGATTTTGAGGTTGGCGGGGGAGGCGGGTACGGTGATTCACAAAGAGATGCGCGCGGTAGTTATGGATCGCACAAAGCGCTTGCTGGATGGGATGGATTCAGGACTCAGGGCATCTAATGCAGCAGAAGAGGCTATGGCAGTTGATGGATGACACTCTCATATAATACAGGATGCTATCTGTGCACAGCGCTACAAGGGCGGTGCTGGTACGTCTCTTGCGAGCTCTATTCTTCGAAAACACGCTAGCCATTTCTCCCCCTTCTCCCGCTCGACCTTTTTGCCTTCTTCCGTGTTGTTCCACACAGCATCAAGGATCGGCCCCTTGCCTTCGGCGCGGAGCGTCTCCGTGTCAACGCTCTCGAACAAGGGGAAAGCATTTAAATGCGCTTTCATCCACTCAGCCAGATCCTTCACATCCGTGATGGTGTACACGATACCGCCCGGACGCAGTACGTACGCGTACTCTGCCAGAAGGGTCGGGGAGATGATGCGTGCCTTGTGCTTGCGTATCTTGAAGTGCGGGTCTGGGAAAAGGAAGAAGAGCGCGGAGAGGGAGTGCTTGGAAAAGTAATTCGGCAAAAATTTCATGGCGTTCGCGCGTACAATGGACACGTTCTGGTACGCGCCCGGAGCCGTCGCGGACGCCGACGGGGCAGCTGATTCAGCCGTCGGCGACTGAAGTGTTGCAGGTGCTGCCGAAGAGGTCGCGCGCAGGGCTGCGATCCGATCTTCGACGTATTGCGAGACCTGGACGCGAATTTCAAGGCCTCGAGAGATTCCGATTCCGGTTAGTTCAAGGAATGAAAAGATAGAGCGGTATGGACACATACCGAGCATGAGCGTATCAGGATAAAGGGGCGCGAGGGCGATGAGCAGGCCACCAAAGCCGCAGCCTACGTCCGCAAACTCTGGCTTCTTTCCCGAGTCAGAAAACGCGGGATAGTGCGTGTCCCAGTCGACCTCATCCGGAGAAGCTGGGTAGACGAGATTGTGATCCGAGAAGGGATTGGCGTGAGCGCGCTGCCTGTAGTGCCTTTTCTGCAAATGTAAATGGGGACTGGTGCGACGGAGGCGAACAGGACGGTGCTTACCTGGGGGAGTATGGACTCTAATTTGACCTTCGTTCTCTTCCGTTTGCCCATCACTCTGGGGATTGGGGAGCGAGCGGGAACGGAGGATTGTTAACCAATCGGACCCCTCCAAAGGAAGCGCTGAAAAATAAATTTAAAAAAGGGTATTTACGGTTCACTTGCACTGATACCGTCACGATACTCTCTCCCTTTCCCCCAAAATGGTTCTTGCGCTTCGTGCTTCCCTCAGAACGGTATGTCTTTTGTGTACTATCCGCGTGCTAGACATGCTAACAGTACTCGAATAGACTGGCTCGCCTTTCCTATGCTCTCCGGTTGCTGTCCGTCTCTTATCAACAGCACCGAAACAGCCTACACTCAAGGAGCGTCTTGCAGAGCTCATTCCTGCTGCCCAGGAGAATGTGCGTATTTGTCGTCAGAACAGAGCCCTATGCTACACACCCAAGCATTCGTCATTGACGTCATCAACCTCTTATCCAGGTCAAAGCTGTCCGTGCTGAGCACGGCAAAAAGTCGTTTGGGCCTGTCCTCGTCGACCAGCTCTATGGGTACGTTTGACTGTCTTCCGTATCTGCCGTCGTCTAATCACCGGCTTGCCACGTCACTAGCGGTATGCGTGGCTTGCCCGCTTTGATGTGGGAAGGCTCGGTCCTCGACGCAGGTACGGTTCCTCATGTTGTTATCAACGCTCAAGTCCAATGCTTTGATTTATAGAGGAGGGTATCCGCTTCCGTGGGAAGACCATCCCCGAGATTCAGGACCAACTTCCTAAAGCTCCAGGTGGCTCAGAGCCCCTTCCTGAGGGTCTCTTTTGGCTTCTCGTCACTGGCGAAATCCCAACGTATGAGCAAGTCGCCGAGCTCTCAAAAGACTGGGCTGCACGTGCTGCTATCCCTGAGTTTGTGGAGGAGATCCTCGACAGGTGCCCACCTACGCTGCACCCAATGAGCCAGTTCAGCTTGGCTGTCACTGCCGTACGTCATGCGTCATTCATCAATTTTTGTGCTGTGCCATCTGTTTGGACTTACGTACACTGCCTTAGCTAAACCACAATTCGGCGTTCGCCAAAGCCTACGCTGAGGGTGTCTCCAAGAAGGAATATTGGTACTCCACGTTTGATGACTCGATGGACCTGTAAGACGTGATTCAATGGCAAGTTCTTGACATTCTAACACGACACGTGAATGCCAGGATTGCAAAGCTCCCGAATATCGCGGGCCGCATTTACCGCAATGTGTACGGTGGGGGCAAGCTCCCATCCATTGACTTGCAGAAGGATTACTCTCATAACCTCTCCACGTTACTCGGCTTTGGTGATAATGCTGGCTTTGTTGAGCTCATGAGGCTCTACATTACCATCCACAGGTAACTTTTACTATCTTTAGATAAGGGTCTTGCGGTGTTGACGGTATTATCAGCGATCACGAGGGCGGTAATGTCTCTGCCCACACCGGGAAGCTCGTGGGCTCTGCTCTCTCAGACCCCTTCCTTTCGTATGCGGCTGCTCTCAATGGCCTTGCTGGCCCTCTGCATGGTCTCGCGAACCAGGAGGTGCTGGTCTGGCTCACAAAAATGCAGGCCAAACTTGGAAATGATGCCAGCGACGAAGCTGTCAAGGAGTACGTCTGGTCTACGTTGAAGAGCGGGCAGGTTGTCCCTGGCTACGGCCATGCGGTGCTTCGCAAAACAGACCCACGCTATGTTGCTCAGCGCGAGTTTGCGCTCAAACATCTGCCGGATGACAAGCTCTTCAAACTTGTCGGCCAGATCTACAACATCGTCCCAGGTATTCTGCTCGAGGTGCGTATTTGCAAGGACTTTTGATCAAGTTCGGCTCACTCACGTGTGATGGTAAAGGCGGGCAAAGCAAAGAACCCCTGGCCCAATGTGGATGCGCACTCTGGCGCTCTCCTGACTTACTATGGTCTCACGGAGATGCAGTACTATACTGTTCTTTTCGGCGTCTCACGCGCGTTCGGTGTCGCTGCCCAGCTGATCTGGGACCGCGCACTCGGCGCTCGTAAGTCTTTCATCCTGTTCATAGGAGAAGTCCATTGAGGAACACCTCCTAGCCCTCGAACGTCCCAAATCATACTCTACGGACGCCATCAACAAAATTTTCAAGGATAAGAACTAGACCCCTCGCAACCGCCGCAGCGGGATTGAAGTGGGGTAATCTCTATGGGATGAATCTTACGGTATAGCTCCCAGGCCAGGCACCAGTCCGTTTCCGTGAGAGCGAGCGAACTGGACGGCCTGCGTAATAGTAATAGATAGGTTGGATTGATTCCCCACCGGGAACCTTCGGGAGACGAGACACTTTTTAATTTTACTGCTATGCTTGTGGCTTCGTTCCCCACGATATTCTCCGTGAACTTGAGAACTCGCCGTTCACCGATGAGCGGGTTCCAAACTGAGTTCTGCCGTTGATCGTGGATGCGATTTATCGGGTGGTGGCTTATGCGGCGCTGTTGGATGCGGGTGGCGAACACAAAACGGGCGATGGTTTGATGGAGAAGTGCTCTTTTATTACCGATATGTTTAAGTCTACTGGAAGCGGTCCCGGCCACTTTCCCGTGTTCCTGCATGCACGAGATCCCTGACGACGAGTGAGCGCCGCACCCGTTTTTTTTTTTCAAACGCAACATCATCGTGCCTTTTTTGATCCAAGGTCTTTTCCGGCGGCAGCGGCAGCGGCACAACCAAAATTCCCAGTTCCAACCGGAAGGCGCAACCTCTTACAACCTTACACGTTTTCTGTTACAGGTTCAGCCGGTACGGAGTTTTCCGGCTCGCGGCACCATCGGCTTAGTCACCGTTACATGTACACATCCCGTCGTCGCATCGCTCGATCTCACCCCTACGGAACGGACAAATCCAAGCCGAGCCAAGTTCCCCGCCCATTCAGAAAGATCAAAAGACAACGATCATACAGTTACAATACAAATCCAATAACAATAACAATACAAACGCAACAACGCAACGGGGGTCGCGTCTAGAAGCGACGAAAAGAAAAGAAAAGAAAAAAAACGACTTGGACGATGGCCGATGTTCGCGCGCTGCTCAAGGCCAAGCGCCAAGAAGCACGCATTACCCACCCTTACGCCACGTATGGCGCGAATGGCGCGCTGCGGTGTGTGGTGTGCGGCGTTGGCGTCAAGTTTGCGAGTGCTTGGGAGGGTCATTTGGGGAGTAGGGCGCATCGGGCTGCCGTGGCGGCGGAGTTGAAAGTCAAGGAGCAGGCGCGGACCGCTGCTACGTCGTCATTGTCGTCGTCGTCGAAACGGAAGGCGGGGGAGGAGGGTGAGGAGGGGGGAGAGGAGGAGGGAGATGAGGGTCTGGAGGGACTGGTGGAGGTGGAGAGAGAGACGACGATGACGACGACGGAGGACTCGCGGCGGGAAAAGAGACAACGCACGGAGGAGCGCGAGATCGTAGCGGACGGTACTGCATCCGCATCGCGTTCATTTCCTGCAAACTTTTTCTCGGACCCGGCACGCAAGCCGCCGCCGACAATAACTGGAGACGAGGAGGACCAGGAGGACCAGGAGGACCAGGAGGACCAGGACAGGATGGACCAGGACGGCGAGGGCGGTAACAACAAGACAACTGCAGCAGCTGACGCGCCCAACTCTCAATTTGCAATGGAGTGGGATGCGTTCGAGCGCGACATGCAAAACCTGCAGCAGCAGAAGCAGGACGACGGTGCCACGGCTAATCCACAAGAGACGTACGCCCACGCGACGATCGCTGCTGAGCCCGAGCTGGTGCCCAAATTCATTGGTCTGCCTGAGGGCGCGGGCGCGGGCGCGTTGGAGGGGCAGGAAGCGGAAGGAGGGTTGGACGCCGTACGTGGGGAGGAAGTACGGAAGGTGTCGTCTGAGGAGGAAGAGCGCCGGAATAAGGAGCGGGAGGAGCGGGAGCTCATCATCGATCGGTTGATGGAGGAGGAACGCGCGCAGGAGGATGCGTATAACCGCGTTGCGCTGCTGAGGAATCGGGTCCAGATGCTCAAGCAGAAGCGTGAGCTCGCAAAGACGAAGGGCAAGGGTAAAAAGACGGACACAGAGGGTTGAAGGATTTTCGTTTCCCAGTTGACACCATCCCGTTGCGCGGATGTATATGGCATTGCATTGTAGTAGCATATATATGTATAGATTCACAGCATTCAATTACGATATTACAAGTGAGATTGCGAGAAAGGGAGTGGGGATTCGGTGCAACTGGGACCACTATTGCGCGGTCTCTTCGACTTCCTCCTCCGTGGCTCTGAGCCCCATCCACTGCAACCAGTCCACATTGTTTTTGTGTACGATCATGAGCCCAAGGACAATGGGTAGCCACCAGAGCGAGTGCATGAACACGGTACGTGCGTGCGCGTCGCCGCCAAACCTATAAAAGCGCCAGGCGGCGCGGAGCCAGATCGCGTTGGGCGCGAGGCTTGTCAGCGCGAACGACCATGTCGTGAGCCCGGAGAGTGGGACGAGCGCGGAGCAGACGCCCGTCAGGAGCAGCACGTGCCGCAGCGCGACGAGCCGGTTCTGCCGCGCGTCGAGCACCGCGAGCATGCGGTACCCGCCTTGCGCATACGCGCTCCGCACAAAGTGCGCCAGCGCGTTGAAGTGCGGGAATTGCCATGAAAACATCAGGGCGAATAGCGCCCACGGCGCGAGCGGGTTGTCCACCACCACCGCCGCCGCCGCGGTCGGGGCTAGCAGTGGGGGGAGGGAAAGCGTGAGCGGGTGCGCGACGCTGGGGAGGAGTGCGCCGCCGCCCGCGGTCCAGCCCATGAGTGGGGGTACGGCGCCGACGATGGCGCCGACCCAGGTGTTCCAGATGGTGCGGCGCTTCATCCATGTGTACGGACCGGCGTAGAGAAGGATGTTGGCGGCGCCGAGGAGGGCCGTCGTTGGGTTGCACATGGACCAGAGGAGCGCGGGGCCGGCGAGGCCCGTGCTGGCTGCGAAGGCTGCGGCGTGGGCGGGGCTTAGAGCGCGCCGGACGAGGGGGCGGCCGCGTGTGCGCGCCATCTGCGCGTCGTAGGGGATTTCTTGGAGCTCGTTGAGCGTATTGGCGGAGGCGCTGCAGAGGAGGGTGCCTAGTGCTGTCGAGAGGAGGACCGGGACGGTGGTGGGGATCGGAGAGAGGGCGACGCCGGACATGGCGACGAGCACGTTGAAGGCGGAGAGGCGTGCTTTGGAGAGTTGCGCGTAGATGGATAGTAGGCGGGTTGGTGTCAGAGCCGGTATGGGCCGGTATAATGCCAACGGAATAGCCGGTGGGGGTGGGGGCGACGGTGGTGGTGGTGGTGGTGGGACGCCTGTCCGGTGCAAGGTCACTGGGGGCAGTTCAAACTCTTGTGTCTCTTTGTGGCCATTGTGGAAGAAAAAGTTTGAGAAATCGAGCGGTTTTGAACTGAGGAAAGTGGATGCGTGCCGCGTCGAGATGGGTGCAAAGCGGTGGATATGGTGTAAAGATGAGGTCCTAGAGACATTGCGCAAAAGGCCAGGCAGCATAATCTATGGCCCACAGGAGGGCTTCCGCGGGATTTAACGCTTCATCTTGAATGAGGATAAACAGACAGACCTTGTTCTTACTCTCGGCTCTCCTACTCACTCAGGCTTGTTCCCTCTCCGGCTCATGCCACGAATCCCGGGAACGGCCGGTCTGAGTTTTAAAAATCTGCAACTTGTGATGCTCAGGCCAACGACCGCAGCTAAACTGCGTATCCTCGTGTTCCACATACCCTCCACAATCTGTTCTACTCGTACAGCCCGCATACTCATTTCCTAGCCATTGCGCTCTAATCATCTGCAAACGCAGATCCCCTATACCTATCACACCACGGCAAACGCGCTACCATGCCCGGTACACACTTACTCCCTCCGAACTTGCTAAAACTCTTCTCTCCACGGCCCCCACTCGTGTATACTCGACCCATCGACAAAGATCTCGGTCGTGTCACAAAAAAAGATGTGAATGGTGTTGGCCTTCTCCTTGCTATGCTGAAGGAAGGTGCCATTGCTGGCCTGGCAAATGGCACCCCCGATGGGATGGAAGAAGGGGAAGAACCTACCTTTACTCTTGCAGAAGAGATAAAACGTCAAGTACGACGCGAAGAACGGAAAAAAAAGAGAGCTGATGAATTTCAAACAGCAAAAGACTCTTGTTAGTACCTTTCCTCATTGTCAATGGGCCTCTAACTAATGTCACTATTCCAGACAAACCACAGGAAGACCCACAAGCAGTTGGTGACCCTTACAAAACACTCTTCATTTCCCGACTTGTGCGTTTTCTGTTCAGAATATATTGAACCCCAGCTGACCCAACTGATCAATACTTTTAGCACAAGAATGCAACTGAAAGTGACCTGCGCAGAGAATTCGAAATTTATGGCACAATCGAACGGGTCAGGATTGTGAAGGATAAAAAGGGACGTGGTCGTGGCTATGCGTTCATCGTCTATGAGCGAGAACGCGACATGAAAGGTTATTGAGACCTCGCGGTTATATTTTATCGCATGGACGCTTGCTAACCCAACCGACTCACTTCGTCTGCTTACATCTCTAGCTGCTTACAAAGAGTCAGACGGTCTACACATCATGGGGAAGCGTATCATGGTCGATGTCGAGCGCGGACGCACTGTACGCGGGTGGAAACCACGTCGCCTGGGTGGTGGCCTTGGTGGCCGTCCCAAACCTGTCGAGCCCTCCCCTTCGTATGGGGGTGGCGCTAGCGCTGGCGGTGCGAGTGCGAGTGGCGGTAGTAGAGGTGGTTTCCGAGGTGGTTTCCGTGGAGGTGGACGTGGGTTTGGCGGAGGACGTGGGGGGTATGGAGACCGAGGATTCGGAGACCGGGGTGGCGGTGGCTTCCGAGGAGGCGGAGGTGGCTTCAGAGGAGGTCGGGATGACTTTGGATCCCCAAGAGGTGGTGGCGGCTACAGGTTCGTATTCACGCTGACTGACGTGGGACTCTTTGTCTAACTCCATCTGTTATACTCGCCAGGGGCAGGGGTGGCGGTTTGGGCTACCACGGTGGAGGCTTCAACGACGGACCGCCTCCCGGCAGGTACGGTCCTCCCGGACCTGGTGGGCCTGGTGGACCAGGTGGGTATGGTCCTCCTCAAGGCGGGGGCCCAGGTTATGGTCCGCCCGGCGGTGGTGGTCCTGGTGGCTTTGGCGGTGACCGAGGATACCTCAAGCGAGAGGGCGCAGGAGGTTTCGACGACCGAGACTCAAAGCGGCCACGATACTAGGTCCTTTGCAATTGCACCCCAAGGGGACGTGTAAGTGGGTGGTATGATAGCCTTTTCACTTCTTTCTGTCTCTTCTAGCTTTTGCTGTCTTTGTCACTTTGGCGCCTCGTAAGTATAGCTGGGCGATTATTGGTTGTGGATCGTTGATAAGGCAAGTATACATTCGCGTTGATTATTTTTCTTTCTGGTTTCCTCGTTTTCTATTCCTATTTTGGACACTCGCTGTTGTTTACATCAACTCAACGACGATGGACAAGATCAATCGATCCATCAAACTCAATGGCCCAATGGGAAGCTGGTGGGGCTGTGCATGATGAAAGGATTTGACTCGTGGTTTCGTGCGACAAAGAAGTGGGGCATCTATACGGTTCCATTCCGTGAGGGTGACAGTTTGGAGCCAAAGGGAGGGAGAGGGGGAACGGGCAAGTGAGGAAAGGAAAACTGAAATGGCTCGGGAACGTGGCAGGTCTGTTAGGAAGGAGAACCGATTCAATGTGTTCGAACCGGGATAGCGATCAAGGGTTCCTGCCCACTGGGAAAAGGGAAAAAAAAAGTTAAAAAAAAAAAGATCGGGGTCAGGTGAGTTGAGGGAAGCGCTAGGTGCAAAGATGCAAGAAAGAATGGAAGCGAGATGCTCGCTCTTGTACGAGGCTTGAGCACTACCGCCACAAAAATAGAGTGAGGGGGATGGCAGCGATCAGAAGATTGAGAGCTTGACTCCAACACGAGATGTGAACCCCTTCACTTCAACATGGCAACACCGGTCCCGGTGCCTCTTCCCGACCCCGACAATCATTCTTTGTCCGTTTACGGTTTCTCCGCTCCTCACTTGCCAAGTTCCAGGCCCCCCCTTGTCGTACCCCGTAGGTCTTCGCGCCTGACAGTACCCGTAGCGCGCCATCAACGGGGTTCATCTCCCTCTACTGGTTCCTTCTCTTTCCTCTCCCCTCTGACGTACTTGCGTTGCGGCAGTGCTGTCACCCGCCCAAACGGGGACCCGTTCTTGATTCCTTTATCGTATCTGTGTGATGTGTGTGTATCCCAAGAAAGAAAAAAAAACTTATAGCATCCTCTCTCCACCGAGTCATGGGACTTCTCTTTCGCTCCTCTCCTCGGACCGGCTGCAACTCAAGTCGTCACGACTGTGATCGGTCGAGCGCGCGGTGGTCCCCGCTCACACCGCAGTATGTGGTCAACGAGGTCCTGGGGTGGGTACATGCGCTCACTGCGGTGAAACGCGTGCGTTTCCTTGCCAGCCGAGCGCCAAACCCTAGTTTTGTTCCTGGAGAAATGAGATCGAACTGCATCCTACAGCGGCTAACCTTCTCAAGCTCCCGACATGATGCCTTCTTCTCTCGCTGAATCTGCAACAGGCTCCGTGGGACCGTGCCCTTGCGCCCTTCTCATTCCGTAACGTCGGAGCCTGAGAGCTTTATCCCCACCTGGCACGTCTTATCATCCTTCCTTGCCTTTTCGTGTTCACGAGAGATACAAAGCTCGCCCGCTCCGCTGACTCCCCCTCCTCCTCAATTGGTCTCACCACGCTCCTCTCGTTTTTTTATTCGTTGGTTGCGGTCATCTGATCGAGATCCCATCCCACCCCGATCATCGGTTTCGCACACGCGCCCTGACCCGACCCACCCAGCTGGCACCGCGCAGTGTAAACCGGGCGTCTGCGAGCTTTCCACTCTCTCTTTCTGACAAGCTTAATCTGGGGGGTTTGCTTCATCTACCTTTGTCGATTCCCTCCCCCCCAATCCCAATCCCTCGTCGTCTAATCAACCTGGCGGTGACCGTACTGACACACAAGCCAACTTGGGATTTTCCTACAATGGAGCGTGAGTGCTCCGCTCACCTCGACGCGACTCATCCCCTCTGACGATGTGGGCCCCCCAATGCTCGCACAGCCAGGGACGAGCGCCTCGACAACCATTCTCTCCACCTCGCCGCTCATCCTGCACCAGATTACTCCTCCTTAAAGCTGGTCACCAATGAAGAGTCCGAGTTCCCTCCCACAGAATCGCCCATGTCCTCTCCCCAGTCCGAGTCGGTCACAAAGTCGCCAGAGGTGCAGCCCGATTTTGCGAGCACCCGCGGGCTGTCTCCTAGCGTGGAAGCCGACCCCACGCCTTCACCGGACGTCGCCCAGCGTCGGGTGTCGGCGGCGGGCCCCAGGAGCGCCGGAGCCGAGAGGGAGAAACGAAAGCGGTCTCGGGTGACACCGGATCAGCTCGTCCATCTCGAGCGATTCTTCAGTATGGACAGGAGTCCGACGGCGGCGCGAAGACGAGAGATCAGTGAGCTACTAGGCATGCAGGAGCGCCAGACTCAGATCTGGTTCCAAAACAGGTGAGCCGTCGTCCCTTTGCGGGCGTCATACCCTCTGTTGAAGCCGCGGCCTCGGTGGCACAGACGCGCAAAGGCAAAGTTGCTTAATGGGAAGGGAAAGAGGACGGACTCGACACCGCCTACGACGCCGCCTGACTTGCTACCTGGTTACGATGCGGACTTGCAAACTCTCATCCACGAGAACGAGCGTGAGTCCCCCAGTCATCCGCACTCGCGGTGAAGGTTTTTTTTGGTGCTGAAAGTCTTCCGCACAACGTACAGCCGTCACCATTATACCCTGTACGGACCTCACCATCGGGACCTGGCGACGGATGGCATCGCAGGTCAGTAAGCACGACCTTGTGGCATACGTCTGCGAGTCTCGGAGCTGTCTCATCTGGTTCATTCACTCGTCGGGGTACGGCTTCAAAATGGAGATACCGTTCAACATCATCGCCGAGACAGAATTCGTTAATGCAGCGCCCGGCTCTGGCCTCGCTTCCTTCTTCCTTTCCCAACCTCCGGCCTTCTATCTGGAGGACATCATGGCCAATCCCGCGGGCGGAGCTCCCGTGCGCTCCTGGAAGCGCTGCGCAGACTGGACCGAGGGGATGCAGGCCACGAAAATTCTTCGTCATGACCTCGTCGGCTCGGCCGTGCAGCTGGCATATGTCCTTCGAAAATTTCAGACAACTTCGGGCTCGGATATTCGCTTGCGCTGTCCCCCTTACGTGCGGTCAGAACTTGCCTCGCCCCATTCTGCGGATCCCAGCTCTGTTCCTCTGCCTCCCGGCCTGGCGGGCGGCGACCACCAGAACTACCGTCCGCCCTTTGGCGGGGGTACGATTGACAATGGGCGAGATGGCCTAGTGGGCGTGCCCAAACGGTACTCCTTCCCCAGCTCCCACGTGCCGCTCAGCGCGCATTCGGACGCGACGTCGTACGGCGGCGGCGCTGGCGACCCTCTCGGGGCTTCATCCCATCCGCATCTCGCTCTCACGGACGGCTCGTCGTCCTCGCCGCACAACACGTTCTCATCTTTTCCTCTGTCCGCACCGTCGACCTCGACGAGCTATTCCACTGTGTCCCTATACCCCATCGAAGTACCTGTGCAACGGCCCCAGTCGCATCTCGGCAACTACGCCCAGGTGTCTCCAGCCGCTGGACAGTCGCCATACCTCGGGCAAGGGCAGGGGTTCTCTATACCCGCACCACCTGCGTCTGCGCCCCCGTCTCACTCGCATTTTGAGCTCGCACCGACGCCACCACAACAGTCTTCTCTTGCACACGCCCAACAACAACAACAACAACACCAACACCAACAGTCCTATCACCGGCACCAGACGACCCAGATGCTTGGGCCGCCGGCTGTGCCAGTATTGCTGCCGTTTGGCAATGGCTTTGATGCCAATGGACAACGCGGTGAACAGGAGGCTGCTGCAGGTGCTGCCCTGCCGGGTCTGCGATAAGCCGTCTCCGTATCATCCTGTGATTGTGTGCACCAATGTATTGGTTACGTCTTGTTCCCCTCTCCACCTCGTTGTCTACCTTCCTCTACTCCCCCTACTACGATACTTAATAAGGGCATCTATACATACCACCCTGTTCCATAGCACTGTCCGGACTATATCATACGCACATCTACTGCGCTCAGGACACTTCTCACCAAGCCTGTATCCCTTTGATTTTTACTGGTCAATGAATCAGCCAAATTCTAGGAGCTGTTTTACCATAAACCGCCACCATCACCGTTCCTCCATGATCTGCTACAACGAAGCTTCGAAGCGTGTTCTACGCGTTTAGCCTGAGTTTTATTTTATTTTTTCCCTCTTTTTTTGTAGGCGCACATCTCGATCGTAGCAGAAAATGATGAAGAATCCATGCAGGAAACTCAGCGATCAATTTTTTTTTATTACTGGTCCATTAGGGATATATCCCCTCCCCTCATCCCCCAACAGGGGAAGAAAAAACATTTTGTGCCGATTGCGAGGACCGAGACCCTAAGACCGGAACCCGCGGCGATGTGCTCGCTTAGAGACACCAGACGCGACGACACGACACATCCAGAGAGCCGCTTCGGTGCGCAGCAGCGCGTTCTTGTGCCTTAGCGGAACAAAGCCCCATCCCATTCAGAGCTGGCCTTCGAAGCGCTCTCTCGCTAGGCGCGCAGTGTAAGTGCGGCTGACGATATTAACTGAGAAGCAAAAGATCGTTGTTTGACGTGGTCAGCGCTGCGTTGGGTGGGCAACGGATGGTAAAAAATTTGCGGCAGTGGCGTTGCTTACAGGCTTCCATGTATCGGTCCATGCAGCGTGAAAGACAGGTCTGTACGGACGCAGACGGCGGAGCGTTTTAAAAAAAAAGAAAAGATAAACCGGGAAAAAGAAAATGGAGTCAGAAGTTTAGCCTCGTGAGATGTTTCATGACAAGGAAGGAGGGGAGAGGGAGG
>Ga0209488_10002194_pt1 | contig 16247 bp, 17 predicted proteins | sample Rivendell_Oct201_8_FD_188349 | JGI IMG/M metagenome (GOLD analysis project Ga0209488, IMG submission 188349) | Vadose zone soil microbial communities from the Eel River Critical Zone Observatory, Northern California, USA -... | ecosystem: Environmental > Terrestrial > Soil > Vadose zone >... | reverse complement strand
TATCGTCTTTCGGTTGCGTGTCCTTCTCTCGCAAGGCACTGTCTCCAACAAGTGTCCGCCTTTAGTTTCTTTGGAACGTCACTTTTTGCAATGCATTAGATGTATGATATGCGCATGTGTCTAATGTTCGTCTAACACACAACACGCCTCGATGGACTCCTACAATTCCGAGCCTGGCTTAGACTGTTGTAGCTCGACAGTCGTGAATACATCACGGTGATTGAGCAGACTTTGAATATGATGTGATGAGGAATGTTGGCCGTCCTGCTGTCGCTCAGCGCTTGGCCATAATGATTATGGGTGAACTCGGCTCCCTTGTATGAGGTGCTTAATGTCTGCGAGTTGAATTTGCCGGCCTGCCACATCAGCAAGTTGCTGTCTGGCTCTAGCACTGGCAGCATGCTCTAGTTGCCAATGTAGCTACTTACAATATTAATACTATTCTACTCCGGCTATCAACGTCGACACCCTGACCCCGCCAGTGGCAGCACCAGCACCATCCTGATCCGCATGTGAAAACGCTCCGTGTAAGGAATTAGAACACAGCTAATTTCATGCACCCAGCACGCCCGAACAAGCGCGTCATTAAGACTTCAAGCACGGGCATGATGGCTATCATCTTGCAGTGCGAACACAGCGATCGCGCCGCGCGGGAACTCCTCGCCCGAGCGCACGCGCAGCCTGAGGGACGAGGCCGATCGGGACGCCCATCACTCAGGCTGCGCCGCCGGGCCGATAGACATGGCCGCCGTGTCGATGATAAACACGCAGGAGCGGTGGCTGGACGTCTGGCGCACTGGCAGTGGGGCCGGAACTACTGCTGGAAGCTCTGTGAGGGTGGGACGAGGAGCGCCTTGACCTGCCGTCCTCTAAGCGCGGGTGGGAAGGTGACGATATATTGTGTCACGATTATTGGGACGGAGTCGGACCGTGTGCTCGTGGTAAGTTAGCCTCGCTGCCAGTCTTCCCAGATGATACTTTCTTTCCATCTGCTGGGCTTTTTTTTTTTGGTCAGAATCGCAGCCGGCATCGATACATAGGAGGGCTATGCCTCATCAAATGAGACGGCATCAGTCGCGAGTGGAAGGGACGACGATTGCAATGGCAATCAAAGTGCACGATCGCGCATACGTAGGCACACTGGCACGGCGGCAGCTAGCCATCTGGCGCAGTAGGCGAGTGGGAACTCGGCGAAGGTGGGACGAAAAGTGCGATGATGGCCGAGGGCGCACCTCAACCTGTAGTTAGTTGTGACCAACTTTGAAGAGGTGAGGGTCCACGCACACGGGCGCGGACCCCCGCACCCTGTATGTACTTGTAGATAGAGGCTTGTATTGAATGTGAACTTTCTCCCTAGTTCAGTGAGGGTACAGAAGGAGTGGACATTCTCGAGGAAGCGATAAAAGCAGTTGGTACATGATAATGTTGTATTTTGTTCGGTATCTTGCTCAAACGAGGCGGGGACACCAGGTGCCATAGAACCCTCCAAACTTGAAATCATGGTCGAGCAGGAGATGTCGTAGTATAGCCTTTTGATTTGATTCGAAAACGCGTTCGTCTTACCAGGTATATTTAGAACAATGAACAACAACCGAGGCGAAGTGAGAGTGCGAGTCTGGAAGGACATGAGACGACGCATGGGGATTCTTTGAACTTGAACGCCGTTGACCAGTCACGTAGCACCGCAATATATGAGGTCTGATGGCCCTGGAGATTGACAGTCAACTGCTGGCTGCCATCGATTTTTCAAATCTTTAATTTCTTGGCCGCGGGAATGAACAATTGTTTGAGTCTCTGGCATATGCAGTACATTTCGAACGCGATGATGGTTAGTTATTCACTGATTTATGCCCCCGTAGCTTCGTAAACACCCTTGCCTCTAGACTGCCTATCAACTTTCAAGTCTCACCATGGGCGCTTAAACACATCAGTGCGGCGCATCTCAACACCCACCAGCACAGACGTCGATTCGTTATGGCACAGGCGTATAACGAGGAACACGATGAGCACAGTGCACATCCGAGTCCTTCAGACACTGTGAACACAGCCCCACTGTCACTATTTCCCGAGAAAGAACATCCTCACTTGATGTACCAGCCTGAGTGGGATTCTCCTTCCCATGAGCGTGAGGGTCATCGCATGAGCCGCCAATGATTGCGCCCACTGACAGACGATTGGCCGTGCTCGTCTTGGCTACCATATTCATCCGATTTCATCGGCATGGTTGTATTGCAAATGTAGTTGAGCGGGATCTTACTGCTCGCGCCACCCAGAGTTTAGGGTGACAGGAAGAACGGGGACCTGACATTGAAGTTGAGGCGGCCATTTCAGGCACACTTCTCCCTCCAACATCCTCATTCCACTTGGCCTTCCTGCCCCCAAGCCCGTTCTCGTAGACATAGGTATTGTGGGTTAAGAATGCCTATGTCTACACGCGAATGATGTGCATCCAAGTTTCCCTGACAGATCACTGGTTCTACCTGTTTGCTGGTGCGCTGTACGAGCAAACAAGTAGAACTGGATAAAGGTCGTGCAATGGCAGTTGCCGCCGCCGTGGTGAAAGAGAAACAGGGGGCGAACCACCGTGCAGTCCTCGTCTCTATTGCATGGATCGAGGACTCTATAGAGAGAGGAGGAAGAACTGTGCTTGGATTAGATCATTATGAAGATTAGGTTGGGGGGCCCTTGCCCTAGCGACCGTCGCAGTGAGTAAATCTACCATTTGCATTATGTACTTATTTTCCTTTGACCGAACGTGGGCTGACACAGTACCGGTGTAGAAGCCCCCAAGATGTACACGAATAGTGATGACCAGGGCTCCTCCTGCCGGAACGCACCGTGGGCTCTCAGCGAAGTTAAGCGATCGTGACGACCCCTTAGAGCCCCGAGCCACCAATCAATCAGAAAGAAAATCCAGGCTCGGGGATGGGCCACCATCGTTGCGTCTGCGTCCACATTTCTCTCAGTAAGCCCGGGGATCCCAGAAATGGATGAGAGTGCTTGTTGGCGACGCGAGCAATCACAAAGAGACAACCTCAGTCTAGTCTCTCGGACATGTGTTCGTGTGCCTTCGTGGTGGTCTGCCTTGGCAAGGGCTGCGCACGGCGACAAGTCGCCTGGTCTCTATTCGCATATCGAACTCGATTGGTGAGTGCCTCAGTCACATCGGATACGCATTTTCTGAGAGAAGTCTATGATAGAAACAAAGTGCTTGTCGATCTCCGAATGGGCGCGTGTACGGGGAACCATTGGCTGTACTACATGCGGCTGCACCGTAATCCGTTCTTGCATTACATTACTATAGTTGGAATTTTTTGTTGCTCCCTGATCATTGTGCAGTTTCAGGGGTTGTGCCAGCATGCTGGGGCTAATACGTGAACTTGGGGCTAACAATCCGGTCTAGCGTGAACGGCGAGACTGTCTGTAAATTGCCGGGGCCAACAAGCAAGACATAGCACCAGTAGTCAGACGTAGTGCTAGCAAAACTCAGTAATTCTACTGGTTCCAGGTTGCCAATCTGTCACTAGGTGGAAAACTGGACGGCTGGTTCTAGTTTTGTGCTATAGACCTCCATTCTGCTGGCCCCAGCAATTCTAGCAGCGTTTTATCTTGCTGATGCTGCCAGTGAGCAGGCTGCTGTCAGCTATCCTGGGGCAAGAGCGCCAGGGGATGATGCCGCAGATATTCGACGGCGCTGCGGCGCTGCCATAGGCGCCTGCTTCGCGACACTCCTGCGCAGCACCATTTCTGACTCTTTCCGCTCATATGAACTTGTACAAATTCACGCAAACTCGTACAAGTCCAAAAGAGCTTAGGGCAGGATTCCTGATGCACACTCTGCACCCATCGATGCCGGCCCACAGGTCAAGGCTGTATGACTCCCCGGCACGGGCGATGCGATCGCAGAGCACCTGTCCCAGGTTCCCGGCGTGCTGCGTGTGCTGCGTGCGGTGTCATCGCCTCGCCACCCGAGGTCATCAACTTGACGACTGCCATCGCAGGAGTGAGATTGCGGGTTCTGTACTATTCCTGTAACTTACCCCAATTCGAATACCTTAAATTTCTTGCTCACTTTCCATTCAACTGCTATCAAACTTTGTAAACTGTATATAGTACCCTCAATCCACATGTTCATTTTGATGAAAAATGCATTGTGTAGCGAAATAAATAAATAAATGCCTCTTGAATCTTCACTGCAACATAGCGTGACTGTTCGAGTGAGCCCTGTTCAAGAGGGCACAGGAATAGTAGGGTCCTATCTCCCGAGAACTACACATGCATCTTATGTAAACCCTCTTTACTGACTGACCTTGCTATTTACAGTTACAGAATGTTTGGCGCGAGGCACTCGTGTGTGCGAGTCGACATGACCAGACCTCAGGGGTGACAGGTAGTTGAGTCGAGGCATGATGTAACTGTGACTGATATTTAGGTTTTGTGATAAGTGCCGCTGCCTGGCCTGGTCACCGCCGTGGACACAACTGGGCAAAGTTCATGGAACCACGAAGGCGCGAAGCGGCGGTCTCAGAATGGTCGATTGCAATTTGATTTTTTAAGTATAATGCTCACTTCGGTGGGTTTTAATAAGGTAAGGGGAACAACCGGCGGGCCTGACAATGGGCTAGTGATGACCCGACATCGGCTTTCAGCCGATGGGAGCCAGTGTCCGAGTCGGGAAGAATAGATGCAGTGGGCATCATACCGCGGCGCAACAGCGGCACACACGCTCAGTTCCCTCCTGTACAGCTCACTACAAGTCATGCTCGGGAGCCGAACGTCGTGGGTGTCAATTGTCCATTCATGGTTTGGCTGGCAACCAGCTACTGGGTACTGTCAATCACAATTGGCGCTGTGGCGCGGCGGCATTGCGTTGGTTGCTCCCGGACATCACCGTAACCTAAGGCTACTCCTCACCTTGATCATCGCCGCCGCCGTGTTTGTCATTGCGAGCTAGAGGTAGCGTTTAGCGCTCACGGCTTATCTGTTATGTTATCTGTTATTTTGTTAGTCTCGGTGTCTGGCCAGGACCTTATCTGATCTAGAAAGCGTTCAAACGGGTTCTAGTCCATACGAGTTGCTTCTCGGCCTTAATAACAATTGCCTGCGTGACCTATCTATGAGGCCCGGGCCTGCAAGCCACATTTCAGAATCCGCTTGTCAGTGGACTTGAGCTTGGTTTCATGGCCAGTGGTCGAACTTCTACACGTCGAGGCTAAACGAGACAATCAGATCTCAGAGAGTAGCGGTAACACTGCCTTGCTTCTAGACTCCTTCCATCGATGTGAATTCTTGTCTCGGGTGGCGCAAATCTTCTGGAAAGAAAATTGCCCTGAGAATGGCGAGTCCGCAAGCTAACAAACCAGTTGGCCTGCAGTACCTGGGATGGGTTAGCCTGTGCTGCTTTTCAATCATTAATAGCGGGTGCTATTACGTCCAAAAGCAAAGAAGGCGACGTTGGTGTTTGTCACGTTCGGCTTGCCAGACGCTCGTAATATCTACCACAAGTACGTAAACTGAAGCACTGGCGTAATATTGCATATTGCGTCTCGCCCGTCAACGACCAATTTCAAATTTAATTATTCTCGCTCCTGGCATGCGCCACAGAAACCATGTGCCGACCGTTTACGCTGGATTACGGCGTTTTCAAACGGCCACCGAAGCACTAAAGATGAGCCGAGGCAAAGACAACTGCCCACGGTCCACTTGTGCAACACTCGTCATCATGATATCCTTGTCTCCGGGTTTGAGATAAGGTCTGTAATTAGGCTCACGAAAAAAAGCTAACGCGGGCGCTATTCTACTTGTCGTGCTCAATCATAGAGACGGAAACAATCACAACAATATATTAATCACGGTATATCCACACGCTTAGCACACGAGAACAGAAGTACGTCACTGATACGATGATCGGGTGTCTGGTGTCCGGTGGACAATCAGCTCGTGCTTGGAGAGGTCCGGGACGGAAAGCGCAGCATATTCCAGAGGGGAAACCCGGCTTGCTTGCTCATGAAGTTTTTTACACCCGTGTATTTGAAGCCTAGGCTGTTAAAAAATTGGACCTGAAAACGATCTCATGAGTTATTCTGAATCGATGGTTTTGATATGGACATACCGCCGCGGATGTCTGCACGTCCACCGTGATGCACCGCGATTGACGATCTGCCTATAATACGAGTATTCGAATGGGCTTTTCTACGAAGATAATGACCGAAAAGCTCACTGTCTCTCGAAGCACGCCAACAAGGCGCTTGCCAAGGCCTCTGCGTTGAAATGACGGCTGGACACCAATAAGAATAAGATGCCAAGCCTCAACTCGCGCTTGCTTCCCATTTGGGTAAAAGCCCTGGTAAAGTTCATTGTATTTTGGAGTGAACTAAGGACGGCGTTGAGCATGTAAACGAGGGGAGGGGGGTATGACCCGGGAACCCACATGGTGAGTAACCCACTGCTTCACGTCATCTCCCGCACGACGGAAATAATCATCAGATGACCTTCGCAATGAGTCGGTCAACATAAATGGGGCATACTAGAGGCCGACCCCTTACCCAATGTGAAAGTCCACTCCAGGTCGAATCCAGAGGGAAACAGCTTGGATTTGATCGTCGAAACCAGCAACCCAAATTTCCCCGTTCTGGATGGACGCGTTCATGCATATCTCATAAAGTGCCCTCTCATTGGGTTTGGAAGCGCCGGTTAGGCACAGAATTGCATTGTCTAGAGTCATCATGTGGGGAAACATTAAGAGGGGCGCAATGAAAGCGTGGAAAACACACCGTTAATCAGAGCTGTCTCGAGGAGTTCAATGATTCGTGTCTTTTCTTGTTCTGGAAAGGAGAGATCAGCATTCGGATATGAATCGGCAACTTTCTCACCACTCAGGGCCGTCAAGCGGCGGACTGTGGGAGCAGGTGAGGACATTTTGGAGATGTATACAACAGGGGTATAGAGAGAACTCAATCGAGAAAGGTTGTCCGAGGATCCTCGGACCTCTCGCGATCAGACGGTGCTTCGAGAAAGAGACCAGGTCTGTGACGTGGACCAGAGTGAAGTGCTGGAAACAAGTTGGGTTCCTAAGTGTCCTTTATATGAATTGAGACACGATGGTTCTGGGGTAGCTGTCAAGTTACCTGCGAAACTCCCTGATAAGTGACCGCCTCGGTGAACGAATTGGATCTAGAGAGAGGTTATTAGCATTGCAACCCTCAAACCTTCCACCGCGCGTCACGAGAGCCCAAGCACTCAGAAATGCCTGGGCAGTCGCCAGACACAAAGCCTGCAACTAATGAGACAAAATTCAACAACCTGAATCGATTTGTGATACAGAGAAAGCGGGAGATGATGCTGAAAGCACGCCGCTCTACGGCGATATTCAATCTGGCTGACAGAGGGGGTCTTCATATGTAGATGTTTCTCGGGGCCAGAGGTCTTGAGCTGAGGTTGCCCAACTTGGAATGGACGGGTAAGGTATTCTACGGTGTCTTCGGTGGTCACACCCCAAAACGTTGGCAAAAACGTGTCCCAACAAGAGTCACCAGGGTCGAATCTAAGCTATCGGTGAGCGCTTAACATTATCACCGGACTTGAAGCCGCTGCGTCTGTCTTGAGATTTTTTGCGAGATTGCAATGGAGCCACATCATTGGTCTGCATCACGCCAAAGGCACATTCGGTTCCCCATTGTTGGTCGAGGCAACTTGGTCCGTGGTCACTTGAGGTTGAACAAGGTTTCGTCGCCATAAATCCAGCCCTTTCTCACGCCTCCGCCGTTTCGTACACAGTTGGTCGTCGTCATCACAATCCAGTACGCCCTCCGTGGATTGCGACACTGGTCGAAACTAGCCACGCAATTTCACGTATGTTATAGTGACTGTTCAGTTAGTCCTCAAATATCAACATCCTGCCTTCAATTATTTTCACCTCCACCTCGGTGACTTCACAAAAACCTCAACTCATCCCTGGCATCGGTATCCCATTTAACGTCCAGGACTGGGATTTACCGATAGGTTCTCGTTTGTATTGATCACCTTGCTCCATGCCGCCGGCTCTTTACAAACGGGAGGGGCCCAAGGAACTTATTATCAAAAACAAGGTGTGCTTTCACTTATCGGCGTGAGTTAAGTTTAATATGTCAGCGGCGGGCATTCTAGGCCACTTGGGGCTAGGAGTGGCTTTGTTGTGATCCTTCCGTTCCGTTGTTCAGATACGTTCCGTCCGTTGTCTGGGTATCAAACCCTCCGCAATCGACGCCGCATCCTTTGGCATTTCCTTCCAGGTCATGCACCCTCGCATGAGTTTGAGTCAGCTTGACGTCCTTTACAGGACCTGTTCCTCACGCCGACAGGGTTCCGGACGCCCGCGAATCCGCAAGTGGTCCGTCTCGGATCTCCCGCCCCAGACAGTAGACCTTCGAGCGCTCTGCCTTCTAGTCTGTATTGCGGGTGGCGAGAATCTGATTACGGTGCGTAATGTTTGGTACCTACGGTACCACCGCAAATCGACCTGGCACACTCACATGGCTTAATGTCCAGAAGATCGCCTATCTCCTCGGACCCTATGCCCTAAAAGTTCCGCAGCATCGTTCGCGTGTTTGGAACCGAAGAGGAACTTTTTAATCTCCCATCCTTCGCGAAGATCATCCTGAGCACCTGCCTCGCGGTCTCAAGCGCGCGCACACGTAGACCTCTAGCGACTGTGCCTTGGTTGACTACTTGCTCCGTCCGTGTTTAGCGGCCCTGCTATCGTCATCAGTTTTTAAGGGTCTCAGAACCTTCTGATAGACATTCAAACGCCCAGATGCTTAGTTGCGATATTTGAAACAGGGGAAGGGCGGTGATGTCTTCTTACTACCAGTATCTCGTTCCGAGTGGTTCAAAGAAGGTATTGAACTGAATGCTCCGACTTGGAACACTCTGCGGTCATCCATCTGATGTCATGTGCGAGTACCCAGAGGTGGTTTCTCAGAAGGTAATATGCATCCCCGAAACTCGCGTTCGCACTAATTTAGGGGCTTGTATCCTCACACTATACTTCACGGCCTCTCATCCTTTGATGGGCGGACTCGAGATTCGGAATCCGAGGAAAATCATGATTTGCGTTCGCCTCCCTCGTTGAGGCCAGGTGTCCAACGGTGTGACCGGCATACTGCGTTCGTGGACTACGCGTTGGACTGCTCAGCGCTTTCGGAGCATCAAACTCACCTTCGGCCAACTAGGCGCGCGAAAGAGGAGTCATCTAAAAGGCAAACATTTGACTTTACCAAATTTCAAATGATAAGCCATCCTAATCAGTCGTCGGATTACTTTCATTTCCGACTACAGGTGGACTGGGAAGTACTGTTGGATGGATGAGTGGATGACAAAGCCTGGACTAACCCAGACTCATGGTGGACGGTACGTGTTCCACGTTGTTCCCTTGGAACGTAAATCGGCATTACTTCTCTGTTTGAACCTAAAGACTCTGTATGTGCGCTCTGTTACCCCCACACAATCGGGTCGCCTCCCATAGTCTAGGTCCGGCGAAGTGGCATCAAGTTACGCCAAATGGAGAGCTAACCGTGTTGTGACACCCATTTATACCCTACTTATGTCAACAATTCCACGCTCAAGCGCTTTCAATTTCTTTCTTCGTCTTTGTCACTGATTTATTGGAACTGCCCTGACAAGCGCAGCGCTCACTAAATCCCCTATGCTCGAATCAGCCTATCTGAAACATGCCCTTGAATGATCTCTTTGGGTCCAGCAGCATGAGGCTTGATGTGATCGATCATCCCTGTTCGGTTTGAGGACCCTTATGCCGCATCGTGGACGTTACTAGACAAGATAACAGGTCTCTTCCCAGAAATAACCTGATGTCCGAAACGCATGCGAACGTGACCCTATATCGTCGACGATCTAGGGACACATCTGATGCGTAGACGATGACTCATGCATGAACAGCCCGGACCTGCGTTATCGTTCTCAGCGCTTTATTGGACTATGTGAGTTGAGTTTCGTAGGACGCAGCGACCGCACCCAGCCTTTTCTTTCGCCCTCTCCTCTGCTCTTTCCAATTGATTGCGACCCATTAAGACCGTCGCTAATTTTCCAGTCTTCTAGGATAGCATTTTTCATTTTTCAGTTTGGCACCATCGTCCCTGTCGGAGCTGGCTGACACCAGCGTCAAGGTTAGCTTGGAAGTCTGATCATCAGCATTACCCTGGTATATTACACGAGCTGTGCAGCGCAAAATCCTGTCCTCAACAGAGCGCTCTGTAGTGTTTGATTTCACACCATCACCGTGCCATCACCGGGCACTAGCAGTGTCTCGGAATAATGGCGTGGACAACAGTACCGTTTACTCCTTCAATACTCATGCTTCTGTATCTCGACGTGGCCGTATGCATCAAATCACGTTTTCTTCTTTAACCCTCTGTTATGTACTGTCGTACCGCTTCTTCCCGCCACCCCGCTTCGAGTATATCACATGCGCTCAAAAACCGGGCAGACATCGTAAAAACCCTCCCGAGGGTTTGCAGTCGGGAGACAGCGGGGACTGCTGAGATTCCGATTCCGACTCGGCTGTCCGTCCTTACTGCTTACAGTACTGTAATAACATAGTATTTCATTTTTTGTCGTCACCATCCGTCATCACCACACACACATCCCACCGAAAATCCGATATCGGATGTCCGCTTCAAAGGGGGAACTCGGACACGCAGAAAAAAGGGGATTTATATCCAGATCCCCGGAGGAATGATGACGACGAGGACTTTACCACAAGGTATGCATTAAAAAAAGTCGTTTGTAGCGGGATCGCGGTCGCGGACACCGTGACCCCCGGCGAGTTCTACTCACCGGCCACTAGCACCCCGAGCCCACGAGAATCAATGAAGAAAACACAGGAGATAGGGCCTTTCCCTTTCTACTCCGGAATAGACACTGATTTTCTGATTTTTGATGTACTGACCAAATTATCACAACAAATCTATGCAAGTAGACAACCGTGACCGTTCTCACTTCACAAAATCCTCAATGTCGCACTCAAAATCTGCGTTCTCAACAACACAGCTGCGCGCATGCAAAATAACGCCACCAAAAAAAGTCAACAAAAAACATGGAACAAAAACAGGATATATATATAGACAAGAACGACAAAGGTAGTTTTATAATACGACCATCTCAATAATTCATCTCCCAGGTCGTCCCTCGTTCACAAAATACACAATATCGCAATCCACCATCACTCACACACCCTCACCAGCTCCGACCGGCACGCTCGGAGGCTGCTGCTGCTGCTGCTGCTGCTGCGATGACGAGCCATGTCCCTGCCCTTGCGTAGGTGACGACAGCAGAGGAGGAGGAGGAGGCGGCTGGGGCAACGGGAGCCGATGCGACGCAAGCGGCGCGTGCGCATGAGCCAATGCAGGCGAAGGCACGGGCGGCGGCAACGCAGGTCCCATCACTGGTGCCGGTGCGAGTGCCGATACTGGCGCCGATGATGATGATGATGATGCTGATGATGCTGGGGGGGTTGGCGTTGTGCTTGGCGGATGACTTGGCGGAAGAACAGGTGGCGGTGGTGGTGGCGGCTGCGATGGTAGGAGCGGGAGCGGGAGCACAATGCGATCCCGATCCCGATCGCGCTCGCGCTCGCCGTCCATCGGTTTTGCGCTTGGGCTCGCGGGCGGCGGGGGCATCCGCTGTGCTCTCGGCGGGGACATTGTACCCGGTCCCTGCATCGAATGTATGCCGTGCATGAGCTGCGCTGTCGTTGGAGGTTGCTGAGGCAGCTGGCCCTGTGGCGCGGGTGGGGGCGGCGGCGGCGCGGAAGGGGGTGCAGGTGAGGCCATGCGCCCTGGCAGTGCGCGCGCGCGCACGGGCGAGCCATGTGGCGTCCCGCTGCCTTGCTGGGGAGTGTGCGGTTGTGGCGGTGGCAGTGGCGGCTGGACATATTCGCTGAACGACCCGCGGGATGGGCGCGGTGCAGATGGGGGCAGGGGCGCGCTGAATGGCGTCATGATTCGCTCATGGGGACCGGCTGGGGATGGACCAGATCCTGGCCTACCACGGTCCCCACGATCCCTGTCTCGTTGTTCCCGTTCCCGATCTCGGTCCCTCTCGCGATCACGGTGGCGCGGTGACGGCGGTTCACGCTCGCGCTCGCGCTCCCATTGCCGCGGTGGGAGCGGTACCCCAGGTCCCGAAGGGAGATTGATGATTTCCGGTGCTGAGACGCGCGGTGGGTCCAGGTCACGCGACGGCGCGTGGCGCGGCCCCTCGTAGGAGTGTAGAGGGGAAATCGGGGGCTGGGGCAGGGAAGACGGTGGCGGTGCGGAGTGGTGGTGATGGTGCACGTGGTGATGGTGCACATGGTGGTGGTGGTGCCCACTCGACGATGCGTTGTGCGTCGGCGGGGGAGGCAATTGCGGGCCTTGTCCTGGGCCGATGTGGGTATCAGAGCGAGAGTGTGGTTGCGAGCGATTCGATGCATGTGGCGGTTGTTGTTGTTGTTGCTGTGGTTGCTGTTGCTGTGGTTGTTGGATTATATAGTGCATCTGCTGTTGCATCTGCTGCTGCTGCTGTTGTTGTTGCTGCTGCCTAAGTAATAGGTATTCCTCTCGCTCCCTTAGTTCAATCTCCTCTCTTTCGCGCTCCTCCCGTTCAAACACAGGGTCGTTCAGACGCGAAGTTCCCGAGTTTGGCATCCAGCCGTTAACCTTAGCACCGTGCGGCGTAAGGGGACGACTGAACGGCCCGGAGCCGTGGTCCAGTTCGTGCTGCAGGCCCGAGGGACCGGGCGGATACCGCCGTCTGGGCGGAGGCGCCGGCGCTGGAGGACGCCCGTACGGGGACATGTCGAGCACGACGCCCATACCTGGAGGCGCTGGTGGCGCAAAGGAATCGAAACGTGACGGTGGAGGCTCGGGTGGCCATCTATGATTGAGGAGGTAGTCGAGGTCATGCGTGATCTCCCCTGATGATAACGAAGAAAGGGAGGGGTACGCGCGTAGCGGTGCCATCAGATCCTTGCCGCCCCGACCAGAAGGCGATGTGCTGTGCATGTTTTTATTGATGGCCTCATAAAGTGTTGGTGGGACGGGGGTCTCGTGCGGGAGATGCGGAAGGCGGAGTACTAGTCGGATGTTAGCGTAGTGCCATGGTCTGAGGGCAGAATTGTAGTAGACGTACCTGGTAGTGGCCTTTCAGCAGCGCGACGGTCGCGCTCGAGTTTCCGGCGCTTTCGATTCGTCTCTGCAATCATGGTAGTCTGCAATTCGTCTCGTGAAAGCTGCACAAAGCCTCAGAACATCCGCCAACACTCATAGATATATGGGGATAAAACGCACCATCCACCAGCTCCAAACCGCGTTCTCCTCTGCACGCCTCCGTTTGAGAATATTCGCAACCTCGTAGTTCCTCCGACGCGCAGCTAGCTCCATGCGCTTATCACGCCTCCTAGACAGCTCGGAATGAAGATGCAACAGTTCAGGGTGCGATCCTGCATTGATAGAGAGAGAGAGAGAGATAAGCACAGGCACGTACGAAAAGAACTCTTGGCGAGAAGAGCACGTACCGTTCTCGACGAGCGCCTCCTCCCACGTGAGCGCCTCCATCTTCTCGACATAGACACGCTCGCGCAAGAGCGCAAACTTGAGCTCGATAGTGGCAAGCGTGTCGAGCGCCTCGGCGCGATGCTCGTGCTGCAAATCAGCCTCCGTTTCCGCGTCCGCCGCTTCATCCTCCACCTCGGCATCCTCCGCTTCGACGTCTTCGGGCTCCGGAACGTCACCGTCCGGCGCGTCTTCGGGGGGCGGGGAGGGGGAAGGAGAGGCGCTTTGAGAGGGCGCGTCGTCAACGACGGTGGCACCCATGATTGATGCCACAACAGGAGGGGCGGGGAGAATGACGGCAGCGGTGGCGGGGATGGACGCGGGGGCACCATTGACGGCGGGCGCTGCGGGTTCGAGCACATCCTCGTCAACGTCCATGGCGGCCTCTGGATCATCTTCTTCCGAGGCCAAGTCGTTTTCGCTCTCAACGTCGTCGGCTTCCGCGGCCTGACCGGCCAAGTCGTCCTCGTCTTCGGTGAGGTCGGGCGTGGCCTCCTTAGCAATAGCGGTAGCGGCGGCGGCGGGGGCCGCCGATGGGGGGAGAACGTCGTCCTCGGGGTCCTGTCCGGTCTCTGACTCTCCGTCGTCTTCCACGCCGCTGTCCGACTGGGATTCGGCGCGGGCGACACGCCGGCGACGACGAGGGGTGATGTCCTCGTCCTCGTCTTCATCGTCGTCTTCGTCCCTTTCCTCTTCTTCCTCTGCGTCGTCTTCGAGAATATCGCGGGACCGAGGTGCGCGGACCGCATTGACGGGACGTCGAACGCCTGGTTGCTCATCTTCGTCCTCTTCCTCCTCCATGGGGCGAGGTTGCAGGGTTGGCTCTTCCTCTTCCTCCTCTTCCTCCTCCTCCTCCTCTTCTTCTTCCTCCTCTTCTTCTTCCCCCTCCTCGTCCTCCGGATCGTCTTCTACATCACGGACTCGATCAGCGTTCTTGCGACGCCGCCTTTTATAATTCCAATGATCGGATACCGCGCGTCGAGAAGCCTTTGGGGTGGGGCGAGAGGTCGAAGCGTCTCCTTTTGATTCGTCGGGATCATCTTCGTCTTCTTCAGAGGGCGGGGTGGCCTTGTCGGCATCAACCTCCTCGTCGGTTAATTCTGACAGTTCTGAACTTGTATCAAGTTGTTGGGTGGTGGACTTGTTACCGGAAGGTAGTCTTGACCTGGTGGTGGATGGTGGTGGAGAGGGTGAAGGAGAAGACAAGGGGTCTGATGAGGCCATTGACTTTGGCATGCTGTTGGGACAGTGGCACGGATGACTTTTTGGTATTCACCAGCTCATGTGACCTCATTTCACAGGGTCACTCACTTACTCACATGTCTCCCTTCTCTCGTTTACTCTCCTCATTCCCTTTTTCACGCAATCCATACGCACCTCAAAATACACGCACCATGTCCACCTCACTTCCACCTTCCCAAGTTGCCACATTTGCCGCCGGCTGCTTCTGGGGCGTCGAACACATCTTTCTAAAGCAATGGCCCATCAATGCAAATAATGGCATTCTCAAGACTTCCGTTGGATACACAGGTGGTTATTCAGAGGTTACAAACCCGACCTATCATCAGGTCTCTTCTGGAAACACCAACCATGCAGAGGCACTGCGCATCGAGTTTGATCCAAGCAAAGTCACATATGACGAGCTTGTTGGTCCGTCAGACCTTGCTCGGTCGCAACTGTCTTTCTCACTCTCCATAGAGTATTTCTATCGTACACATGACCCAACGATGCTCAACTCCCAAGGCGCAGATCGCGGCACCCGTGCGTTCCACTCCCCCTACATCCATTATTGATGTATACATTATATCACGGTGTGCAGAGTACCGTTCCACTATCTTCTTTCACACGCCAGAGCAAGAGAAGATTGCTCGTCGTGTGATGCAGGAGGTGCAAAAGAAACATTTTACTCCCAAAGGGAAGAAGATTGTCACGACCACAGAAGCAGCGGGGCCCTGGTATGATGCAGAGGACTACCACCAAGAATATCTGTTCAAGTACCCTGATGGGTACCAGTGCCCTACGCACAAACTTCACTGGTGATGGCATGTCCTTGTCGGCGCCGCCGGGAGATACGTATCTGCCTGTATAATTGCCATGACTGTACAGTTGACATACCGTCACATGCCCATGTAATGCCATTAGAGTAAAAATAGTGTGATAGATGATTGAGGGGCGCGCATGGTGTAGTGAGTGATGATGACGATTCGATCCGTGAACAAAAAATCCAAGGACGCCATCAGAGGTATTCTGCCCGTCCCTTTTAATGTAACAAGGTAGGGTGTGCCGAACGGGCGATGTCACCGCGCGTCCCATCCCGGAGGAGGGTCGCACTCATCGCCTTGCACCACAGTTCTCATCACAGGCGTTTTTGATCGTGGAAGAATCAAGGAAAGGAGCAGTTGGTTCCCGCCCGCGCCTTAAATATAGCTCGCTTATGTCATACCCACCGACTGCAGTGGGACCACTCTAGGACCCCCCATGACAACAACTACACAAGAAAGCTTGATAGGCGTGCTCAACGTCTGTGATAATTTCAGACCCCACCTCTCTTCAGAGACTCTCGTTCCCTTCCTTCTCGCTCCAAACACCCGCCCTGCTCTGGGTCTCCTCCGTCCACCAGTCGTTGCCGCTCTCCGCGCCGACAATGCTTGGCGCAGCGCA
>Ga0209488_10002192_pt1 | contig 16256 bp, 11 predicted proteins | sample Rivendell_Oct201_8_FD_188349 | JGI IMG/M metagenome (GOLD analysis project Ga0209488, IMG submission 188349) | Vadose zone soil microbial communities from the Eel River Critical Zone Observatory, Northern California, USA -... | ecosystem: Environmental > Terrestrial > Soil > Vadose zone >... | reverse complement strand
CAACCCGCTGCAGGCGGTGATGGGCTTCGCCGAGCTCCTGATTGGCAACAACCCGGCGCCGGAGATTCGGCGCGACCTCGAGCAGATCCGGTCGGACGCCAACCGCGCGGCGAAGATCGTGCGCCACCTGCTGATGTTCGCGCGGCGGTCCACGCTCGAGCGCGCCGTCGCCGATCTGAACGAGATCGGCCGGGCTACGTGCGCGCTCCGCGCGTACGAGCTGAAGCTGGCCAGTGTCGAGCTTGTCGAGCACTACTCCACGGAGCTGCCGATCGTCGTCGCCAACCGCGAGGAGATTCAACAGGTCATTCTCAACCTGCTGATGAACGCCGAGCACGCGGTGCGCGGGCTCGGCCGCGGTGGACGCATCAGCCTGACGACGGGCCTGACCGACGACGGGGCGTATCTCGAGGTGGCGGACAATGGGCTAGGCGTGCCCGAAACGGAAGTCAGCCGCATCTTCGAGCCGTTCTTCACCACCAAGGGCGTCGGCCAGGGCACAGGCCTTGGCCTGTCGGTGAGTCTGGGCATTGCGCAGGCGCACGGTGGACGCCTCGAGCTCCTGCCGTCCAAGCGTGGCGCCTGCTTCCGATTGATGCTGCCTGTCGCCTCCGACATGCGTATCAATCTGGCCCTTCCGACATCCGCCTGAAGCGAGATCCCGTCGCTACAGCGACCGCAAGAACTCGATCAGCTGGCGTTTCTGCGCGTCGGGCATCAGGAGGAAGTTCTTCTGCGCGAACTCGCCCTCGCCGCCGTGCTTCAGAATCGCTTCGCCCGGCGTCTCCGCGCTGCCGTCGTGCATCATCTGGTTCCTGAACCGCAGGCCCCACAGCGGCGCCGTCCGCGTCTTCAGAAACGAGATCGGCGCGCCGCCCGCCTGCGTGTCGCCGATGAAATCTGGGAACACGTTGTGGAGCGCGAAGTCGCTGAACGGATGGATGACTTTGTTGCCCATCGCCGCCGACACCACCAGATCGGCGCCCGGCGTGAACGAGTCGTCGACGCCGGCCAGCGTCGTGCCCGCAGGCGCAGTCACGATGCTGCGCGTATGGCAGAACGCACAGCCCGCCCGGTCGAACAGCACTGAGCCGGCTTGCGCCGCGGAGGTCGCCGCCGCCGCCGCGTCGCGGCTCTGCGGTTTTGTGGTCCGCATGAACCGGGCGAACACCGTCACGTCGTCGTCGGCATCTTCCGGATCGGCGACCACATCGCAGAGGACGCCGTCGCCGGTGACTTCATGCGGGATGATGCGGTTGGTGATGCCCATCTCATTGAGATAGGCGCCGCCGGCGAACGACACGAGGCTGGCGAGCTGCGATTTCCAGCCGAAGCGTCCGACGCGTGTCTTTCCGGGCCGTTCCAGAAGATCGACGACCGTGTTTTCGCCGGCCGAGAGATTGACGCCATGGGTCGCGAACGGATGGAACGGCCAGCCGACCTGCGACGGAGCGGTGGCGCGCTGGGCCGCGGTGATCCCAGTCAGCGTGTCGTCGGCGATGACCTCGACGAAGCCGTCGCCGAGAATATTGGTGGTCGCCCGCACCGACCGGATGTTGTCATCGCTCCCGGTGCCGAGCCGCTCGTGCATGTCGGTGTCCGGGAAGTTGTAGAGGGGAAGGCCGGCTGCGTCCGTGATGCGCGCCTGGCAGATTGCCTCCTGGTTGATGAGCGAGCGTCCCACGACAGTCACCGGACCGCCGGCGCCGAAGCGGTTCAGGACGACGGTGGCCGGCGTGAAGACGCCGCCCTCGATTCTCCCGGCCCGCAGCTCGTTGACCTGGCTGATACCGCCCGTGATCGGGTGCTGGTGACAGTCCGCGCAGGAGCGCATGTTGAACACGGGCCCCAGCCCCTTATCGATCGTGTCGCGTTCAGCGAACGTCTCCTCGTCCGCGATGTGCTGCGGCTGGTTGGCGGTCACAGGATCGGCCGTGACGTTGTCGACGCCCGCCGGCGCTTCCGTTGGCGGCGGGACCGTGGCCGTGGCGCTCACCAGACCGGAAATGGAAACGACGAACATCGCGACGTAGAGTCCTGACGCGAGAGTGATGTGTTTCATGCGCGGCACGGGAGCAAGAATCGAGCGCACAGGTCGCGTCGGATTTTCCGAAGGAAACACAGCTTGGCGCGTGGCGTTACGAGAAAGTCGTTACTGTTTCGTGGGCGCAGTGACAGCTTGTGTGGTACAAGAGCGCGGCCCGTGCGCTCCAACTTCCACAAAACGCTGTACGGCCAGGTGCTGATTGCAACCGTGGCCGGTGTCGCGTTCGGCTATGCGTTTCCGTCCGCCGGTGCATCGCTACGTCCGCTCGGCGACGCATTTGTCCGTCTGATCCGCATGATCGTGGCGCCCGTGGTCTTCTGTACCGTCGTCGTCGGCATCGCCGGGGTCGGCGACGTGAAGGCGCTCGGGAAGACCGGCATTCTCACGCTGGTCTATTTCGAGATCGTCAGCACGATCGCACTGCTCATCGGGCTGCTTGCCGTCAATCTCACGAAGCCCGGTGTCGGCATGAACGTCGATGCCGCGAAGCTCGATCCGTCAGCGGTGGCGCAGTATGTGACGGCCGGCAAGTCGCTGACGCCGGCGGACTTTCTCCTTGGCATCATCCCGACGAGCATCGTCGATGCGCTGGCGCGGTCCGACATCCTGCAGGTGCTGTTGTTCTCGGTCGTCTTCGGGCTCGCGCTCAACGCCATCGGCGGCAAAGGGAAGCCCCTCTTCGAGTTCATCGACGCGCTGTCGCGGGCGCTGCTGGGACTGGTTCGCCTTGTCATGAAGGCGGCGCCCATCGGCGCGTTTGGTGCGATGGCGGCGACTGTGGGATCGTTCGGTGTCGGCACGCTGGCGCAGCTGCTGAAGCTTGTCGTCTACTTCTACGCGACCTCCGCCGTGTTTGTCGCCGTCGTCCTGGGCACGATTGCGTGGTGGGGCGGCTTCAGCGTCTGGCGGCTCATCGCGTACCTGCGCGAGGAGCTGTTCGTCGCGTTCGGCACCTCGTCGTCGGAGTCGGCGATGCCGCAGGTCATGGTCAAGCTCGAACGGCTGGGCGTCGCGCGCCCGGTGGTCGGGCTCGTCATTCCCGCGGGCTACTCGCTCAACCTCGACGGCAGCGCGATCTATCAGGCGATGGCCGCGGTGTTCATCGCGCAGGCGACCAACACGCCGCTCCCGCTCGGCGAGCAAATCGTGCTCGTGGCCGTCCTGACGCTGACGTCAAAGGGCGTGGCCGGCGTCGCCGGCGCGGCGCTCGTGGTCCTCGCCGGCACGCTGACGGCTGCGGGACATGTGCCCGTTGCGGGCGTCGTCCTCGTCGTCGGCATCCACCGGTTCATGGGGCAGGCGATGGCGGTGACCAACACGATCGGCAACAGTGTCGCGGCGATCGTGATCGGCGATCGCTGCAAGCAGCTCGATCGGGCGCAGTTGGAGAAAGAGCTCGGCTAGGACGTCGCGGGCTGTGCAGAGCGGCTGTACAATGACCGCGACTTGCCGATGCGGCCACGTCTCTCTGTCGTCGCCATCGTGTCCGCCATGTGCGCGGTTCTCGTCGCGGCCGACGCCGAGTCGGCCGTGGATCCGCAAGTCAGGGCCGCCCTCGATCAGTACTGTGTCACCTGCCACAACCCGCGTCTGAAGACGGGCGGATTCGTCCTCGATACGGCCGCGCTCGACCACATCGCCGCGCATCGCGAGGACTGGGAGAAAGTCGTCCGCAAACTGCGGCTGGGCGTCATGCCGCCGCTCGGCTCGCGACGTCCCGATGCGGCCGGCTACGAGAAACTCATCAGTACGCTCGAGGGCGAGCTGGACGCCGATGCCGCCGCGCATCCGTACGCCGGGCGCCCTGTGCTGCATCGTCTCAATCGCGCGGAGTACGCCAACGCGATTCGCGACCTGCTCGGCTTGAACGTCGACGTGGCGGCGCTGCTTCCGCCTGACGATGCGGCGTACGGGTTTGATAACGTGGCGGACGCGCTCGGCAGTTCGCCGGCGCTGCTGCAGGCGTACCTGAACGCGGCGCGGAAGATCAGTACGCTCGCGGCCGGCGACCCGCGCGCCGGCGTCAACCGCGACACGTACGCGACCCGCCAGGATCTGTCACAAGACCAGCATCTCGAGGGGTTGCCGTACGGCACGCAGGGTGGTGTCGTGGCGACCCACACGTTCCCGGTGGACGGCGACTACGAATTTCAGGTGCGGATGTGGCGCACCAACCTGAGCGCGATGCGAGGACTGCAGGATCCGCATCAGGTCGAAGTCACGCTCGACGGCGAGAGGATTCTGCTCGCGACCATCGGCGGCGACGAGGATCTCGTCAAGCTGCAGAAAAACCCGACGGCCATCTCCGACGAGATCGACGCGAGGCGCCTCCATGTCCGCGTGCACGTGAAGGCCGGCACGAGGACCGTGGCGGCGGCGATGCTCGAGGAAGCGCCGTGGACGCTCGAGACCGTGCGCCTCCAGCCGTTCATCCGCGACTTCAGCAACCCGTTTGCCGCGGAAGGCGCGCCGCACGTCCAGACCCTGAGCGTCGAGGGACCCTACAAGGTCGTACCGACGAAGCAGCCGCCCTCGGAGCGCCTGTTTGTCTGCAGACCGTCTCGCCGTAGTCCGTCCGGGATCGCAGCGGACGAAGGCGGATGCGCCCGCCGGATCGTCGCGTCGATCGGCCGGCGTGCGTATCGCCGGCCGTTGACGTCGGCTGAGGTCGACGGCCTGATGGAGTTTTATGCGCGCGGCCGGGCGAACGCGTCGTTCACCGCAGGCGTCGAGTTCGCGCTGCGCCGGATTCTCGCGAGCCCGTCGTTCGTGTTCCGTCCAGAACGTCAGCCCCTCGACTCGACGAAGTCACCGGCGGCCGCGGGCGTCTATCGCATCACCGACTACGAGCTCGCGTCGCGCCTGTCGTTCTTCTTGTGGAGCAGCCTTCCCGACGAAGAGCTGCTGCGCGTCGCCGCCACCGGCACGTTGTCGAAGCCCGAGGTGCTGGGCGTCCAGGTTCGGCGCATGCTGGCCGACCAGAAGTCGTCCGCGCTCGTGGGCAACTTTGCGGGACAGTGGCTCCAGCTGCGTAATCTTCGCGGGATCGTCCCCAACCCCGAGACGTTCCCGGACTTCGACGACAACCTCCGGCAGGCGTTTCGCACTGAAGCCGAGATGTTCTTCGCGTCCGTCATTCGCGACGATCGCGGCGTGCTCGACCTGATGACGTCGGACACGACGTTCGTGAACGAGCGGCTCGCGAAGCACTACGGCATCCCGAATGTCTTCGGCAGCCACTTCCGCCGCGTGCAGGTGACAGACGAGGCGCGCCGTGGGCTCCTGGGGAAGGGCGCGGTGCTGATGGTGACGTCACACGCGACGACGACGTCGCCGGTGCTGCGCGGTAAGTGGATTCTCGACAACCTGCTGGGCTCGCCGCCGCCTCCGCCGCTGCCCAACGTACCCGCGCTGCAGGAGCCGCTGCCCGGCCAGCCGGCAAAGACCATGCGGCAGCAGATGGAGCAGCATCGGAAAGATCCGGTCTGCGCCGGCTGTCACAGGATGATGGATCCGCTGGGATTCGCGCTCGAGAACTTCGACGTGGACGGCACGTGGCGGACGATGAACCTTGGCGGGGTCGCCCTCGACACGAGCGATGTGATGCCGGACGGCACGCGGATCGACGGCGTCGTCGGCCTGCGGCAGGCGCTGCTCAAGCGGCCCGAGGTGTTCGTCCAGACCCTGGCGGAAAAGCTGCTACTCTATGCCATCGGCCGGGGGCTCACGCCCGACGACATGCCGGCCGTTCGCGCCATCGTCAAGGATGCGCGCGGCCACGGATACCGATTCTCCGCAGTGGTGAACGGCATTGTTTCAAGCGTGCCGTTCCAGATGCGGATGAGAGAACTTAGAAGTGAGAACTAAGAAGTTAGAAGTTAGAGCGTTCTAACTTAGCGAGGCGTTCATGTTTCTATCCAGACTCGCGCTCCCACGACGCACCTTCCTCAAGGGTCTCGGCACAGTGTTGGCCATGCCGATGCTCGACGCGATGGTGCCCGCGCTGACCGCGGCGCCGGCCCGGCCGATGCGGACGGGATTCATGTATATCCCGCACGGCGCGGACATGCCGTCGTGGACGCCGGTGTCCGCCGGCGCGAATTTCGAGTTGTCGCCGACGCTGCGCGTGCTCGAGCCGCTCAAGGACTCGCTCGTCGTCATCAGCAACCTCAAGCGCGCGGGCGGCGCGGCCGAGATGCACGCGGCGGCGGCGTCGGGGTGGCTGAGCGGCGCGGTGCCGAAGCACACCGAAGGGCAGGACTATCGGATCGGCCAGACGATCGACCAGCTGCTTGCGGCGAAGATCGGCCAGTCGTCGCAGTTTCCGTCGATCGAATTCGCGACCGAGGATTACACCGGCTACGTCGGCGGCTGCACGCCCGGCTACAGCTGCGCGTACCAGAACACCATCTCCTGGGCGACGCCGACGACGCCGCTGCCGATGGAGATCAACCCGCGGTCAGCGTTCGAGCGCCTGTTCGGCGACGGCGGGTCCGAGGACAGCCGCAAGCGCATCGCGCGTGAAGACCGCAGCATCCTCGACTCGATCGCGAACGAAGCGCGCAGCCTCAAGGGCCGGCTGGCCGCCAACGACAAGGCGCGCGTGACCGACTACCTCGATCATCTCCGAGAGATCGAGCGCCGCATCCAGAAAACCGAGACGCAGCACGCCACGGAACTCGCCGTCATCGACAAGCCGCTCGGCATCCCGGAGTCGTTTGAAGAGCACACGGCGCTGATGTTCGATCTGCTGGCGATGGCGATGCAGGCCGACCAGACGCGCGTCTTCACGTTCATGATGTCGCGCGAGGGCAGCCAGCGGACGTTCGGCGAAATCGAGGTTCCCGATCCGTGGCACGTCGTCTCGCATCACGGCGACCAGGCCGAGAAGGTCGCGCGCGCCGCGAAGATCAACGTCCTGTGCGTCAGCATGGTTGGCAAGTTCATCGAGAAGCTGAAGAACACGCCGGACGGCGATGGCTCGCTCCTCGATCACTCGCTGATGTTCTACGGCAGCGGCATGGGCAACAGCAACGTCCACGCGACCGACCCGCTGCCGATGCTCGTCATGGGCGGCGGCGTGAAAGGCAACCGCCACATCGTCCTGCCGCCGAAGACCGAGATCGGCAACCTGTGGCTGAGTGTCGCCAATAAGTTCGACGCGGCCCTCGAGAAATTCGGCGAGAGCACCGCCACGGTCGATCTTTTCTGATGCGCAGCACGATGATGGCGCTCGCGCTGGCCGCGTCGCTCGCGGCTGCCGAGCCTGACGGCTCGACGCCGCTGCATCGTGCGGTCGGCACGAACCAGCCGATCGCCACGATTGAAGCGCTGATCAAGGCCGGCGCGGATGTCAACGCGGCCAATCGCTACGGCGTCACGCCCCTTTCGCTGGCCGCGGGTAACGGCAACGATCGGGTCATCAACCTGCTGCTCGAGTCCGGCGCCAACGCAAAGAGCGCGGATGCCGCATTGCGCGAGGGCCGTACGACGCTGATGCTGGCCGCGCGGACGGGCAACACGGCGGCGATCCGGCTGCTCGTCGACAAAGGCGCGGACGTCAACGCCGCCGAATCGCGGACGGGATCGACCGCGCTGATGTGGGCGGCGCTCGAGAACCGCGCGGACGCGGTTCGCGTGCTCGTCAAGGCCGGCGCCCAGGCCAACGCGCGATCGAGAGTCACCGCATATCCGCATACGCCGCCGGGCGTCATTGGCGACGCGCTCGAGGAAGGCTACTCGTACGTCGGCCAGACGGTCTTGCCAAGAGGCGGCTGGACGGCCCTGATGTACGCGGCCCGGCAAGGCTCGCTCGACGCGGCGCGTGCACTGGCCGAGAGCGGCGCGGACGTCAACATCGCCGACCCGGACGGCACGCCTGCGTTGACATTCGCGATCATCAACGGCCACTACGATGTCGCCGCGCTCCTGGTCGACAAGGGCGCCGACGTCAACCAGCCGGACCGCACCGGCGCCACGCCGCTCTATTCCGCGGTGGATATGCACACGCTGCAGACGTCCTTTGGCCGGCCTGAGCTCACACGCGTGGTCACCGACGGCAGCGTGGGCGCCGCGAAGATGCTGCTCGCGCACGGCGCGGATCCGAACCGGCCGCTCAAGACGAAGATCCTGAAGCGCACGTATCAGGCGGGCGACGGGCGCCTGGCCGAAGGCGCGACGCCGCTGATGCGCGCGGCCAAGTCGAACGACGTGGTGATGATGCAGGTGCTGATTGCCGGCGGCGCGGACATCGATCGCGCAAGCGGGGCAGGGGAGACGGCACTGCACATCGCGATGAACGCGCCGAAGACCGTCCGCTTCCTGACAGACGAAGGCGCGTCGCCGTGGATGCGGAACGCCAAAGGCCAGACGCCGCTCGACGCGCTGCTCAAGGCGCCCAACCCCAACGCAGAGTCCGTGGCCCTGCTCCGGGAACTCACCGGCGATTACACGACGCCGGCCGCTCCTGAAGCGCCAGCCGGCGGCCGCCGCCGCGCCCAATAGCTCCGCGCCGCCGCCAATGATCGGCGAGACGCTCGATCGCTACCGAATCGAATCGAAACTCGGCGAAGGAGGGATGGGCGTCGTCTATAGGGCCCACGACACGCAGCTCAATCGCGCGGTGGCGATCAAGATCCTTCCTCCAGACAGAGTCAACGATCCCGACCGCAAGCGGCGCTTCGTCCAGGAAGCAAAGGCCGCGAGCGCACTGAACCACCCCGGTATCGTCACGATTTACGACATCCGATCCCACGAAGGCACCGACTTCATGGTGATGGAGTATGTCGGTGGCCGGACCCTCGAACAGACCATTCCCCGGAAGGGACTGCCGCCCGTGCAGGCCCTGCGCTATGGCATCGAGATCGCCGACGCTCTGGCGAAGGCGCATGCCGCAGGCATCATCCATCGAGACCTGAAGCCCTCGAACGTCATGGTGACCGACGATGGGCGCGTCAAGATCCTCGACTTCGGGCTCGCGAAGCTGCTCGAGACGGCCGGGAACGACGCCGAGACCAGGACTCGCGCGGCGTCACTCACCGAGGCCGGCATGGTGCTCGGCACCACGGCGTACATGTCACCCGAGCAGGCTCAGGGCCACACGCTGGACGGGCGTTCCGATATTTTCAGCTTCGGCGCGATGCTCTACGAGATGGTGACGGGGCGAAAGCCCTTCGACGGCGAGTCGCGCCTGGCCGTGCTGTCGAAGATCCTCAACGAGGATCCTCCCGCGCCGGGCAGCATCGCGGCCGCGATCCCTTCGCAGGTCGAGCAGGTGATCGCGCGGTGCCTTCGCAAGGATCCTGCGCGTCGTTATCAGACGATGGCCGACCTGAAAGTGACGTTGGAGGATCTGGTCGTCGAGTTGGCGTCCGGGCCGCAGGCGCAGTCACCGGCCGCGCGAGCGCCCCGGCGACGCATCTGGCCCTGGGCAGTGCTTGCGCCGGTCCTGCTCGCTGGAGCGTACGCCGCCTGGTACGCGTCGCGTTCCCAGGAAGGCGCGCTGGTGTCTCGAGCCGTGCCAGTCATATCGCTACCGGGCCTGACACTCTCGCCGTCGTTCTCCCCGGACGGCAACCAGATCGCCTTCAACTGGAGCGGACCAGACAGGGGCAACCCCGACATCTACGTCCAGCAGATCGGCGCCGGGGCGCCATTGCGCCTGACGACCGACCCGCGCAACGACTACAGCCCGATGTGGTCGCCGGACGGTCGCTGGATCGCGTTTCTACGCGACACAGGTGGCGGAGCCCGCCAGGAACTGCGGCTCGTGCCTCCGCTTGGCGGGCCCGAACGCGAGTTAACCGAGATTCACCCAGGCGGGTTTCTGCGACCTGTAACGCTGGCATGGTGCCCGGATTCCAGTTGTGTCGTGGTGACCGATCTCACCGGCGAGGCGAAGCCCAGCGCGCTGTTCCTCGTATCGCTCGAGTCCGGGGAGCGGAGGCAGCTCACGACTCCTCCAGACGGGGTGCTCGCCGACAGCGACCCGGCCATTTCTCCAGACGGCAAGTGGCTGGCCTTTCGCCGCGAAACCGCGCCGTTCAACGGGGAGGTCAACGTGCTGTCCCTGCGGGCCGATCTGACCGCCGCAGGCGAGCCTCGACGACTCATGACGACCGACCAGCCGGCGTACAACGCCCGGTGGACGCCGGACGGCACGCAGATTCTGTTCAGTATGAAGGGGGCGCTGTGGCGACTCCGTGTCTCCGGCGCAGGGACGGCCGAGCGGTTGCCGTTTGTCGGTGAAGATGGTCTGATGCCCATCATGTCCCGGCCCCAACCAGGTCGCCCGGCCAAACTTGCGTACGTGCGCAGGTTCCAAGACGTCAATATCTGGCGCGTTGACATGCCTTCTGCAGGTGCGCCGGCCACCGCCCCCGCAGTCGCGGCGATTAGCTCGACCAGGCGGGACGCCATTGCGCATTTCGCTCCTGACGGCCGGAACGTGGTGTTCACGTCGGACCGGACTGGAGCGCTGGAAATCTGGCGCGCCGGTGTTTCTGGTGCTGGCACTGTGCAGTTGACGTCAATGGGCGCCAATCCCGGGTGGCCTCGCTGGTCTCCCGACGGCAAGCTGATAGCGTTTCACTCCAATCCCGAGGGCAACGCCGACATCTTTGTTGTGCCCAGCGAGGGCGGCAAGCCGAGAAACTTCACCGCGCATCCGGCCAACGAGACCTTTCCCACGTTCTCGCGCGATGGCCAATGGATCTATTTCGGGTCGACGCGGACGGGTGTGTCGACGATCTGGAAGCGCCCGGTGTCGGGTGGACCCGCGGTCCAGGTATCGATGACACGGAGCCTGATGGCGATCGAGTCACCGGATGGCACCTACCTCTATTACGTCGAGGGCAACGACACGAACGGCGGTGGCCCGCTGTGGCGCATGCCAGTCGGCGGCGGGGCGCCCACCAGGATCGCGGATGGCGTGAACGGCACCGGTTTCGACGTCGTCGCCGGCGGCATCTACTATCTCGACCGTCTGGCGGGTGAAACGCGGCTGCAGTACTTCGATCTGGCGCTCGGCAAGGCGAACACCGTGGCCCGGAACCTCGGAGACGCGGACTTCGGCCTGTGCGCGTCGCCCGATGGTCGCACGGTCCTCTATTCCCGCGTGGACTCGTCGGTCAACGACCTCATGCTCGTTGACGCGTTTCGGTAGCGTCTACGAATCCAGCAGTCCGTTCTCCATCACGTAGCGCATCAGCTCCGCGTTGGTGCGCATGCCGAGCTTCTGCAGCACGCGCGCGCGGTACGTGCTGACCGTCTTCACGCTCAGCCCGAGCTCTTCCGAGATCTCCGACACCGTCCGGCCGGACCCGAGCATCCGCAGCGCCTGGTATTCGCGATCGGACAGCGTCTCGTGCGTCGCAATCCTCGACCGGGTCCCCGACATCGTCGCCTTCACGGCGTCGCTGACGTAGCGCTTCCCGCTCTTGACGTCTTCGATGGCGCCCACGAGCTCGCTCGGCGCGCTGTCCTTGGTGAGGTAGCCGGATGCGCCCGCGTGCAGCGCGCGGCGGGCAAACTGGCTCGCGGGGTGGATGCTGAGGACCAGGATCGGCAGCGCGGGGCGCTCCGCGCGGAGGTGCTTCAGCACGTCGAGGCCGACGGCGCCCGGCATCGTGATGTCGAGGACGACGACGTCCCAGTCGTCGTTGAGGGCCCGGGTCGACCCGGTCTCGGCGTCGCCGGCTTCGCCGATGAACACCGGGTTGAAATGCTCGCTGAGGATGCGCCGCACGCCGAGCCGGACGATCGGATGATCGTCGATCAGCAGAATCTTTGTCATGACGATCGCCCTCGTACGACGCGCATGCCGCGCGGCGCCGGCGCGCGCAGCGGAAACCGGACGACCACGCGGGTGCCGTGGCCGCGTCGTCCGGTGATGGTCAACGTGCCGCCGAGCGTTTCAATGGCCTCGCGCATACCAAGCAGGCCGATCGACGACACGCCCCGGATCTGCGATTTCGTGATCCCGCGTCCGTTGTCGTGAATGTCCATGGTGAAGAAACCGCGGACCTCACTCAGCCGTATCCGCACGGCGCTGGCATTGGCGTGCCGCGCGATGTTCGTCATGGCCTCCTGAAATACCCTGAACACGGCGAGTGTCTGCGGTTGCTCGAGACGGCTGTCCTTCGGCAGCGTCGCGACGCGGCAGCGCAGTCCGGTGCGCCGTGAGATCGCCCCGGCTTCGAATTCGATCGCGTCGGACAGATCCAAGTCGAGCGCCGGCGGGCGCAGGTCCTGCGCGATACGGCGGACGGCGCCGGTCGTGACTTCGACCACGCCAATTAGCGACTGGAGGCGATCGATGAGAGGGCGCGGTAAGCCGGCCTCGACAAGCAGGGCGATGGTGTGGACGAGCTCGTATTTGAGCGCCGTCAGATCCTGGCCGAGCTCGTCATGCAGCTGCCGGGCGACGGTGGCGCGCTCGTCCTCGCGCGCCTGAGCGACGCGTGCCGCTAGGCCGCGGAATGGTTGGTCGGCAGCCAAGGCCATGCGACGCCACGGTATAGCGCCGCGCGGTGTCTGTCCAGTAGGCAAGTAGGACAGACACCGACTGTTTACGGCTGGGCGTACTTCTTAGCTTGGCGTTACCTCGCGGTTCGCCCGGCCACATCGCCGGCCGTCTTCGGATCCGGACGGCCGAACTTCGCGTTGTCGATGGCGACGTTGGGCTCGTAGGCGGTGAACGTCCAGTCGTCGCGCTCGCTGACCCACGCGTAGCTGTACTTGAACGGCATCTTCACGCCGGCGACGTCGCGGTAGTCGCTCAGGTCCACCTGTGTCGGGATGCGGCCGACCATCGTGTTGGCGTACCGGATGTAGCGCTTCAGCAGGCCGGTCTTCTTGTCGAAGTAGAGCGTGCCGGTCATCCCCGACGGCAGGCTGCCCTGGACGACGTCCACGTCGGTGCCGTCGATGGTCTGCCCGAAGCTGACGCGCCAGTTGGTGAAGAACGTGCGCGCCTTCCACGGGAACGCCATCACGGCGTCAAACTTCGCGCCTTCGGCGAGCGTCGCCGTCAGCGGATACTGCGGCGTCACCGTCAGCGGCAGCTGCCACCAGCCAGTCGTCCCGTCGAACGCGCGGACGACGTCGCCCTCCTGCTGGTGCACGAACGTCGCGACGTGGCCGTCGGCCTTCGCGTAGATCTCGGCCGGGTTGCCCGCGCCGACCTCGCCAAACAACAGGCTCTTGCCCTTCGCGGTGTAGCTCGTGAGCGCGTTGATGCGCGCCGCGCCGCCTTCGGCCTCGATGAACTTGGCGAAGATCTGATCAACGGTCTTGGTCGCATTCTGATCGCGCGAAAGCACGTCCGGCGGGCTCACCACGGCCTCGCCGTAGGCGAAGTCGAGCGGCGGCGTCACCGACGGGCTCAGCTGGCCGCGATGGCACGTCCAGCACGTCACGACCTGCCGGCCGCCGAAGCGCGTCTTGTTGATGTCTTGCACCATCTGCACCATCGCGCGGGCGGTGCGCTTGCGGGGCGGATCGTCCTCCCACTTCGGGTTCGACGTGCCGGCGCCGGTGTGGCAGTTGCCGCAGCAGAGGCTGAGCGACGTCGTGAAGACGCCCATCGTGCCCATGAACTCGTCCACGGGGATGCCCTTGAGCACCTGCACGTTCTTGAAGACTTTGTCCGACATCTGCGGCGTCGCCGGCGTGGTGGCGGCCACCTGCGCGGACGAGCCCTGCTGCGCGTGCAGCGTCGGCATCGCGCCCGTAGAGAATGCGAGACTCGTGAGCCATGCGACCGTCACTGTGGCTACAGTGAAAATCGCCGCCTTGGAAACCTTCATTGCGGTCCTCCTACAGATCGATGGTCTTTACCGTGCTCGCGCCGCTGCCTGTCAGCGCGTCGCGAATGGCGTCCGATGTTCCCGGCGCGCCGACGAGAATCTTGCCGTCCGACACCGCCGGATCGTACAGCGACTTGCCGAACTTCGGCAGGCTCGATGTCACGAGCAGCGAGACGACGGTCGTGACAATGGCCCCGAGCATCGTCATCTCGAAGATGATGACCAGGTTCGGCCACCACGCGACGACCGGCATCCCGCCGGTGACGAGCGGCCACGCCAGCTCGGTGCCGCGCACGAGCGCCACAGCCGACACGAAGCCGATGATGCCGCCCACGAGCGCGAGGCGGAAGAGGATCATCGAGTGATCGCGGTGGCTGAACTCGAACGTCTCGAACGGCTCGCTCGAGACGACGGTGATGTCGCCCGTCGCGATGCCCGCCCGCTTGAGGCTGGTGTAGGCGCGCTGCGCCGCGTCCGGCTTGTCAAAGAGCCCGTAGGTGGCCGTCATGCGTGCGTCCTCCCCAGCGTCTGCGCTTCATCGCGCGTTTCCTGCGCGTGCGCGAGTTGAGGGTGCTCGCCGATCTTCATCTCCCAGATCGAGATGATCGGCACGACCTTCGAGAAAAGCACGTACAGCAGGATCATCGCGCCGAACGTCGAGACGAGGAGCAGGATTTCCGGCGTCCGCGGACGGTAGCTGCCCCAGGAATACGCCAGGTACTTGTGGCCGAGCGCGGGAACGATGATGAGGAACCGTTCGAGCCACATGCCGAGGACAACGCCAAATGACGCGACGACGCAGCCGGCGATGGTGCGCGTGCGCCTGAAGGAGAGGATCGTCACCGGCGCCACGAAGTTCGCGATGACCATCGTCCAGTAGAGCGGAGCGAACCGCAGGCGCTGCGTCTGCCAGAACACCGTCATCTCCGACCCCTGGTTGCCGTACCACGTCGTCAGGCGCTCGGCGAAGACGAAGTAGCCCCACAGCAGGCTCATCAGCAGGAGCAGCTTGCCGAGGTTTTCGAAGTGTACCGGGTGGAGATATTTCTCGAGGTGCAGGAATTTGCGCAGCGCCGCCATCGCGATGATGAGCGCGGCGATGCCGCTGAAGATCGCGCCGGCAACGAAATAGGGCCCGAAGATCGTCGAGTGCCACATCGGCACGGGCGCCATCGAGAAGTCGAACGACACGATCGTGTGCACCGACACCGCGACCGGGACGATCGCAATCGCCATGATCTGCATCGCTGACTCGAGCCGGTGCCACTGCTTTGTCGTGCCGGTCCAGCCCAGCGCGAGGATGCTGTAGGCGCGGCGCCGGAAGCCCGTCGCCTTGTCGCGAACGAGCGCGAAGTCGGGAATGGTCGGCAGGTAAAGGAAGAGCGAACTGCCGGTCAGGTACGTCGTGATCGCGAAGAAGTCCCACACGAGCGGCGACCTGAAGTTGGGCCAGATCTGACGCTCGGTCGGGTACGGCATGAGCCAGAAGAACAGCCACGGCCGCCCGAGATGGACGATGGGGAACATGGCGCCGATCATCAGGGCGAACACCGTGATGACCTCGGCGCAGCGCGTCACCGGGCGCCGCCACTCGGCGTTGACGAGGCGGAGGATGGCGGAAATCAGCGTGCCTGCGTGGCTGATGCCGATCCAGAAGACGAAGTTCGTGATGTCGAACGCCCAGAAGACGGGCCAGTTCAGGCCCCACACGCCGATGCCCTGATTGACCTGGTAGGCGAACGACCCGACGCCGAGCGAGACGACGCCGAGGAGCAGGACGACGAGCGTCCAGAACCGCCACGAGGTCTTGACGAGCGGGCGGAGCAGGTCGGCGGTGAGTGTGTCCGCGTACTCGCTCATGCCTCAGCCTGCCGCTTGAGATACGTGATCTTCGGCTGTGCGCCGACGTCCTCGAGCAGTTTCTCGCCGCGGCCCGACTGGAAGAGGCGCGAGACCCGGCTCTCCGGATCGTTCAGGTCGCCGAAGACGATCGACTGCGCCGGGCACGACTGCGCGCACGCCGGCTTCAGCTCGCCGTCCTTGAGCTCGCGTTTGTCCGCGTCGGCCGTGATTTCAGCGGCCTTGATGCGCTGGACGCAGAACGTGCATTTTTCCATGACGCCGACTTCGCGCACCGACACGTCGGGATTGAACTGCAGGTGCAGCGGCTTGTCCCATGTCGGGTTGAAGAAGTTGAAGAAGCGGACGTTGTACGGGCACGCGTTGGCGCAGTAGCGGGTGCCGATGCAGCGGTTGTACACCTGCGCGTTCAAGCCCTCGTCGGTGTGGTGGCTCGCGTAGGTCGGGCAGACCGACTCGCACGGCGCCGCGTCGCACTGCTGGCAGAGGACCGGACGGAACTTCAGCCGCGCGTTCGGGAATTCACCTTCCCAATAGCGCTC
>Ga0209488_10002191_pt1 | contig 16257 bp, 14 predicted proteins | sample Rivendell_Oct201_8_FD_188349 | JGI IMG/M metagenome (GOLD analysis project Ga0209488, IMG submission 188349) | Vadose zone soil microbial communities from the Eel River Critical Zone Observatory, Northern California, USA -... | ecosystem: Environmental > Terrestrial > Soil > Vadose zone >... | reverse complement strand
AGATGTCAGGTGCAGGGCATGAAGCCATTGGGGTGGCCGCGGGCTTGGCGCTCAAGCCGGGCTATGACTGGTTCTATCCTTATTACCGCGACCGCGCATTGTGCCTGACCCTGGGCGCGAAGCCGTATGAGATGTTTCTGCAGGCGGTGGGAGCGGCCGACGATCCAAGTTCCGGCGGACGGCAGATGCCCTCGCACTGGAGCTATCCCAGTCTGCATGTCGTCACGCAGTCCTCGCCTACGGGGTCGCAGATTCTGCAGGCTGTTGGTTGTGCTGAGGCCGGACCGTATTTAGCCAGGCATCCCAAAGCTGCGGAAATTCCAGTTCTTGCGAATGACGGGAGAAATGGCGCGCCCGACTATCGCCAGTTCAAAGAAGTGTCCTTTCAGGGCGACGAAGTGACTTATGTTTCGCTGGGCGATGGCACCTCGAGCGAAGGCGAGTTCTGGGAGGCGATGAACGCGGCGGCACTGGGAAAAATCCCTGTGATCTTCTGCGTGCAGGACAACGGCTACGCTATTTCGGTGCCGGTGGAGGCGCAGACCGCGGGCGGAAGCATCTCAAGGCTGGTCTCGGGCTTTCCTAATTTTCATTTTGAAGAGGTGGACGGTACCGATCCGGTGGCGAGCTACGCCGCCTTTCAGCGAGCGGTGAGGCATTGCCGCGAGAGGAATGGGCCGGCATTCGTGCATGCGCATGTGATTCGTCCGTACTCGCACTCGCTTTCCGATGATGAGCGGCTTTATCGTCCCGAGGCGGAGCGCGAGCGGGACGCGGCCCGCGATCCGGTGTCGCGAACCCAGATGTTCCTGCTGCGCGAGGGGATCCTCGACGAGAAGGGCATCACGCAACTAGAGAAGGAAGTAGACGACGAGCTGCAAGCCGCCGTCGACCTTGCCCTACAAGCCCTACCCGCGGCGCCGGAGACGATCACAAAATATATATATTCCCCTGTGCTCGATCCGACCTCTTCGGTATTCGACACCCAACCAGTAGTGGGCGCGGACTCAGCCGATGGCAAGAAGCCGGCCGCCAAGACTATGGCGGACCTGATCAATACGACTCTGCGCGACGAAATGAAGCGCGACGAGCGCATCGTGATCTTCGGCGAGGACGTGGCCGATTGCAGCCGCGAGGAATATCTAAAGCGCAAGCTGGTCAAGGGCAAAGGTGGAGTCTTCAAGCTCACCTTTGGCCTGCAGTGCGAGTTCGGGGCCGAGCGCGTGTTCAACTCGCCGCTGGCCGAAGCCGCCATCGTCGGCCGCGCCACGGGCATGGCAACGCGCGGACTCAAGCCGGTGGTCGAGATCCAGTTCTTCGACTACATCTGGCCCGCCATGATGCAGTTGCGCGACGAGCTCCCGATCATTCGCTGGCGCTCGAACAATGGATTCTCGGCGCCGCTGGTGATTCGTGTCGCGATTGGCGGCTATCTCACGGGCGGCGCCATTTACCACTCGCAATGCGGAGAGAGCATCTTCACGCATATCCCCGGGCTGCGCGTGGTGTTTCCGTCGAACGCTCTGGATGCGGCTGGCCTGCTCCGCACCGCGATCCGCTGCGACGATCCAGTCTTGTTCTTGGAACACAAGCGCCTGTATCGCGAGACTTACGGCCGCGCGCCATATCCGGGATCGGAGTATATGATTCCGTTCGGCAAGGCCAGGATCGTGCATCCCGGCACCGACCTTACGGTGATCACCTATGGCGCGGTCGTCCCCCGCGCGCTGCAGGCGGTGCAGAAGCTGGAGCGCGAACAGGGAGTGAAAGTCGAGCTGATCGACTTGCGCTGCCTGAATCCGTTTGACTGGGAAACCATAGCAGCCTCGGTCGCGAAGACCAACCGCGCGCTAGTGGCCTATGAAGACACTCTGAGCTGGGGCTACGGAGCTGAGATCGCAGCCCGCATTGCCGACCAACTCTTCGATCAACTCGATGCGCCAGTGCGCCGCGTCGCTGCGAAAGACACGTTCGTGGCCTACCAGCCGATTCTGGAGGACGCCATCCTGCCGCAGGTGAACGACCTGTTCCTTGCGATGAAGGAACTGGCGGAGTACTAAGCTTTGGTGCGCTGACTAACGGAGTAAACTGGATTCGAACAAGGGATACACACTGCACCTCTTTATTTCAGGAGATCGCCGTATGACGTTCGCGGAAGCTGTTCCGAAGGTCACAACAGAACACATCAAAGCCGCCATCGAAAGAATTGACGTAGTCGGTTTCGTTCCAAGGCATCGAAATTCGACAAAGTTCTCACTCCAGGCAGTCGGGAACCCGCGTTTTTACCCTCCAAAGTATGTGCTTTTTCTTGCCATCGAGAATGCCACCGGAGAGCACATTAGGAGGTACTCTGGAGGCCGTGCCACAAATTCGGTCCTTGAAAAACACGGGTTCACTATACTCTTGCACCAGAGCGATATTCCCCGAAGCCTAGCAACGCTGGTTTTAAGTCATTACCAATATTTTCACTCGTGCCCTTACACGGGGTGCTTGTCTTAAGTGCGGCTGCCGGAGAAACCGGCTCCGCACGTTACGAAGGCTTTCCGCGCAAGCCATTCCGGATTGATCGTTCCTGCCTGCGATGCTAGGCTTGAAACAGGTGCCTTCCGCATACGCAAATACCGCGAATCCGCTGAAATCCAATCCATTCGGCGCGTCTCGCCTGGTGAACTGGCTGCAATCGGCCACAGGAGAAGTATGGGCCAAATTTCTGCTCGCTCTGGTTGGACTGGGATTGGCTTTTGCTGCAGCGCTCTTTTCGACTGTGTCGCGCGATGCCGGCAACCTGTGGGGCACGGTCATCCTGGCCTCGATTTCGCTGTTGTTGGCCGCTCTGGTGGGATTGGTCACCGTGCCATACCTGGCGCGGCGCGTAGCGCTGGAGCGATTACGCGAAACTTTTAACTATGAGGTCACGCGCGCCGGCGTGGTGTATGTGCTGGTCACGCTGGTGATCGCCATCGCCGCACTGAATACGGGCAACAATCTTCTCTACATCGTAGTCGCGGCCATGCTGGCGGCTATTCTGGTGTCCGGCGTGGTCTCGGCGCTGGTGTTGCGCTGGCTGGAATTGGACGTGCGCTTGCCCGAACACGTGTTCGCCGGCCGCGCGGTTGCGGGACGCATCGCGCTGCGCAATCCAAATCGCTTCTTGCCGTCGTTTTCCATCCAAGTAGTCTCTGCCCGTCCCAAGAAAAAGAAGAAGCCCGTCACAGAGTGGAAATGGGAATCGGCGACCTTCGCGTTTCCCTTCAACCGTCCTCGTGATCAGCAGTGGCTGCGGCTGCCTGACCGTCGTGTGCGCCGCGTCCTGGTGGCCCCCGGCCCTCCAGGGCTCTTCGAGGGGATGGCTTATTTTCCCTACCTGCCGCCTCATTCCGAACGGTCGGCGGATCTGGAGTTGAAGTTCGAAGCGCGCGGCCAGTATCGCGAAGACAGCTTCGGCGTGGCCACGCGCTTTCCGTTCGCATTCCTGACCAAGACGCGCCACGTGCCCCTGCAACGGGAGATCTTGGTATATCCACGGATCGAGCCCACAGAGGAGTTGTTTGAAATCCTGCCCCTGGTGCGCGGGGAGTGGGAGAGCTTTGTGCGCGGACGAGGTTCGGATTTATACCTTATCCGCGAATACATGCCCGACGATTCAGCCCGGCACGTCGATTGGAAGGCGACGGCGAAGTCCGGTTCGCTGAAGGTTCGCGAGTTCAGCCGCGAGGATGAGCGCCGGCTGCGCATTGTCTTCGATAATCCTGCCGCGGGTTTAATTTCTGGGCCAGCCTACGAGCGGGCGGTAAACCTGGCGGCGTCGCTGGCCTGGCACTTCTCGCAGGAGCATGATGCCGACGTTTCGTTTGTCATTCCCGGCAGCGCTCAAAGCCACGATTTGCACGAATTCTTGAGGCGACTGGCGGTCATCCAGCCGGAGATCAATCCGTTAAAGAACGAGCGGCACAGTGCTCCGCCACCCGACGAGAAGGCGGGCGTAACTGGGCAGGCGGACGTCTTCTTTGAGCTCAGCTCGGGAGGCTTGGATCAATACAACATTGTTCTCACCGCCCGCGCGCGGGGCAGCGTCCCTACGTCGCTGTGGAACTGCTCGTACTTCTTCTTCATCGGCGAAGAAGGCGGGCATCGCGATGCGGACTTGCCAGCGAAATAACCCCGCACGGCTCTCCAATTACACGAAAGGGCGAGGTCCCCGTGAGGTGCCGCAGGGCCTCTCTTCCCATTCCGGGGTTATTTTCTGATTCTCCAGCCTTTTGCCTATTCCCCTCCCGTGGTTTTCGGCATATACTCCGACCCCGATGGATGCTTTGAACAGCTCGGACGTCGTCTTCCCGGGAGGTATCAAATGCGTATCTGCGACCTGATTAAGAGTCAGGAAACGTATCAGGCAGACCTTAGCCAAACCGTACTTGAAACCGTGCAGGCTATGGTGGAACGAAACATTGGTGCGGTTCCGGTCATGCACAACGGCAAACTGATGGGAATCTTCTCTGAGCGCGATCTCATGAAGCGCGTGGTGGCCGAAAGCCGCGACCCCCGAAGCACATGCCTGGCAGAGGTCATGACTGAAGACCCTCTCACTGTCAGCACGAATGACGATCTTGAAAGCTGCATGACCCTGATGCGGCGGCACGGTTTCCGTCACGTGCCCGTCTGCCTCGATGGACATCTGGTCGGCATGGTGTCGCTGCGTGACATCCTGTTGCACGACTTGAGCGAAAAGGATGATGAGGTGCGCATGATGCGTGCCTACATCCACTCCGTGCCTGACGCATAGCGGATGTGCAAAGACCCAACCGCGTCCCCATGCCAGGCGTGTTCTTCTTGAATGCTGCGGCAATGCGGCGTATCTCTTGCTGAATTCATCAACCCAGCGAACTTGGAATCGATAGCACGAAGGTAACGTTGCTTTTGATTACCCGCAACAGGTAACGTTACTCTCGGTTACCTGAGTACATTGAACATCAGGGCCAAAGCGATTAGCTTTGGCTTAACCTCCGTAGAGTCATAGACGACGAAGTTCCGTGCCTGACGGAGCCCAGGGTAATATTCCGATGAGCGAAAAAATCACGATCCTCTATAACGCTCTCTGGATAGCGCACCCATTGCTGCAAGTGGCCATTGCCGCGGTGATGTTCCGCCGCGAGCTGCACAAGAAATTCAAATTTTTCTTTGTTTACGTAGTCACGCAGATTCTGATCTTTGCCGTGATCTTTCCCGCTCACCTGCGGCATAACTACGCTGCGTATTTTTACTTGTACTGGATCAGCAACGCGATCGGCGTGATTCTCGGCTTTAAAATCATTCACGAAATCTTTCTGGATGTTTTCCGTCCCTTTCACACCCTGCGGGATCTGGGTAGCGTTCTCTTCAAGTGGGCCGGCTTGGTGATGTTGCTGGTGGCGGGTGTTGTCTCGGTTTCCAATAATTCCTCCGATATGCTGCCCTGGATGCTCGCGATTACCACCACGCAGCGTTGCGTGCGCATCATTCAGGTGGGCATGGTGTTGTTCCTGTTGTTCTTTGCCCACTATCTGGGGGTCAGCCGGAAACAACACAGCTTCGGGATTGCGCTGGGTCTGGGCGGGTACGCGATGGTGGAGCTGGCGCTGATTGCGTCCTGGTTAGGATCCTACCTCGACAATCTGGCCATGGATCTGGTCAATATGGCCGCTTTCAACGCTGCTTTGCTCATCTGGCTCGGCTATATGCTCGCCAAGAGTCCAGCGCGAGAATCTACCGTAAACTTATTGCAACCGCAGCGTTGGGAGCAAAGCCTCTCCGACATTCATTACCCGGTTGCGGCCGATTCCTTGATTCCGATGTTTGAAGGGATGGTCGATCGCGCGCTCTCCCGCACGCAATCCGTACCTCGTGCTTCCGCCGGCGCAGATCCAGCCGCTTCGCGGATGCGGGCCGGACTTGTCCCTTCGAGCCGCGTAGACATTCCCGGCCTGCCCGAGAGTGTGGGGACCAAAACATAAGCCTGGAGAATCACTCCGCCTAGTCTCCCTTTTCACCTATTCACCGGGGCTGTTCGGATTTTGTAAATGCCTTACCGCCTGCGTCTCATTCTGAATCCCCGTCCTTGCTCTTCCCAAGTCCTAAGGAAAAACTCCCGTTAAACTACAGTATTTGCTGTATTTACCAGGATTTATAGGACGTGGTTGGAGGCAGAACAGGCCTGACGCTGAAGCCATCCAGGCACAGATGTGAAATTTCTTGCAAGCAGGCTTGACACGGTGCCTTATAATGCGGGTCCGCTGCCATAGGGCCGGAATGTTGACGGCCATGCTGCGGATAGGAGAAAACCCATGAAACTCGCAATCAGGACTTCGATCCTGATGTTAGGACTAGTGGGCACATATGTAGCAGCAGCCGTCCCTCAGGTTCCCGCCTTGGACGGAGGCTCGATTCCATTGTGCCCACCCAGTTTGGCTACCAGATGCGCCGGCGGCCTTAACCAGCTCCCGACAATGAAATAAATATCGGAAGCCGACCCTGGCCGCAAGGTCACCAAAGTAACCATCAGTAACTGGGCCGAAAACTTGGGCTCGCAATCTTTGGGCTGACGGGACCTCATTAACCCGGCAGCCCCGTTTTTTTGCCGAAGCCGTTTTCTACCCTACTTCCCGAGCGCGGATTCCAGCTCCCGCCACAGTTCGGCGGTATCGGTCACTGGCGGCTGGCAGGCGAATCCGGAGCACAGCACCGCGAAGGATTCTCCGGTCTTCAATTGCGGCAGATTCGGGATTGTGGATGCCAGCGCGGGAGGCAGATTGGCGGCCACTGCCTGGTTCGTGGTCAACCGCAAGCTGGTCTTGTTGAAGGCAAAGGGAGCCGTCGCAGCGGCGTAGAGTTCCGCAGCCGTTTTCTCCGGCCCCTCGTCGCCCCCGATAACAACGACCTGCACTGCATTCTCCAGCAGATAGATCACCGCGATGCCATACGTCGCGGCGAAAATTCCAAATTGCTCCGCCACACCAGCAAAGGTTTCCAGCGTGAGTTCTGCCTTGTCCCGATAGCCCGTCTCCCCGGTGTAGTGATGCATTCGCAGCAGAGCAATAGCAGCCATGGGATTGCCCGCGGGAGTAGGCGAATCCTGCAGAGGTTTCCGCCGTGTCGAGAGTACGCCCAGGCCTTTGCCATCTGCCGGCGGTTCGCTGTCGAAGAAGCCACCGGAGGTCGCGTCGAAAAACTTAGCGACCATGGCGTCCGTGATAGCCTGCGCAAACTTGAAGTAGCTGAGGTCGGAGGTGGCTTCATAAGCGTCGAGGCAGGCGATCGCGGTGGCCGCGTAGTCGTCAAGCAGGCCGGGGACTTCGCGATGCGCGGCCTTCGGGTCCGAATAAGCGACCACATGTAAGAGCCGTGTGGACGCGGGCGACTCGCCCGCGACAGTCGATTGATCGTGCCGCGGATTCCAGGCTTCCGCCAGAATCCTATCCAGCGAGCGCAGTGCAAAACGGCGCGCGTCCTCGAGGTTCAACACCTTCGCCGCCTCCAGATACGCCGAGATGCACATGCTGTTCCAGCCCACATAAACTGTCTTATCCACGTACGGGGTAGGCCGCTGCAGGCGCGCCGCATACATCTTCTCCTTGGCCGATTCGAGCAGGGCTTTCACGCGCTCGGGCGCCAGACTCATCCGGCGGACGATTTCCTCGATCGGGGCGCGAACGTAAAGCACATTCTTCGCCGGATTGTGATGCATCTCGCCAACTTCGTTGATGTCGTAATGCAGCGCTGCGACCTGCGCTTCTTCTTCAGTCAAAACGGCGCGGACCTCGTCGAGCGTCCAGGTGAAGTAGTCACCGTCATCGTCCATGGAAATGTCGGCGTCTTGCGAAGCATAAAAGCCCCCGCGCTCGCGGTCACTCAGCCACTCATCCATCCAGCGGATAATGTCGCGGGCCACATTTGCGAAGAACTCCGAGCCTGTAGCCTGATAGCCGTGAACATAGTTCTTCAGCAGTTCAGAATTGTCGTAGCACATCTTCTCGAAGTGCGGCACCACCCAGCGCTCGTCGACCGAGTAGCGGTGGAATCCTCCGGCAAGCTGGTCGTAGACGCCGCCGTTGGCCATGTGCTCGAGCGTGGTGACGATCAGGTTGCGCAGTTCCTCCTCATTCTGAACTGTCTCGGTCTGGGCTGTGCCGGTGCCGACGCGGTCCACGTGGGGACGGCCGCCCTCGGGAGCCTGCCCTGAGCGAAGTCGAAGGGCCCGGCGGAGCGAAGCTCCGCTCGCCGTCCGCGCATACTGCTCGATCAGCAAATCCAATGCAGAGGGATGAGGAAACTTCGGCGCCTGCCCGAAGCCGCCATGAGGCGCGTCGAACATGCTGAACGCTGACTTCTTGATGGCCTCGATGATGCTGCGCGAAACCCGCCCGCTTCGTCCCGCGAAGGATTCCGATTGCGCGATCGCCCCTTCGAGCATCTTGGCTTGCTCGACCACGTCGCCATTCTTTTCTTTGTAAGCGTTGGCGATGCTCAACAGCACGCGCCGGAAGCTGGGACGCCCATAACCGTCGCTGGGCGGAAAATACGTCCCACCATAAAACGGCTTGCCGTCAGGCGTGAGAAACGCGGTGAGCGGCCAACCTCCCTGCCCGCTGACGGCCTGCACCGCCGCCTGGTAGCGGCTGTCGATATCAGGACGCTCGTCGCGGTCCACCTTCACCGCAATGAAATGCTCATTCACGATGGCCGCAACCTCTGGATCGTCATAAGACTCGCGGTCCATCACATGGCACCAGTGGCACCACACCGCTCCAATGTCGAGCAGCACCGGCTTGTTCTCGCGCTGCGCCGCCGCGAAAGCCTCCTCACCCCACTCGTGCCACTGGATAGGCTGATGCATGGCCGAGCGCAAGTAGGCGGAGGAAGCGCGGGCAAGGGAATTGAGGGAGGTGGTGGTCATGACTCAAGTTTAGCGCGACTCGAACAAATCCCCGTCCGACTAATGCCGGCTCCCGAGCAAGACCGTTTCCATGTCCTCACTCTCTGGACCGGCATTCCCAGAATCTTTGCGCATCGCTGCGGCCACGCCCCCTTGAAGTTGTCATCCTGAGCGGAGCAGGAAGTGCGCGAAGCGCAGTTCTTGCGGAGTCGAAGGACCCCGCGGCCGCTTGCAGTTCCTCGAAAGCTGGAGGGAGTTCTTTTTGCCACGGCGGAAACTAGGGTACGCGCGCATAAATTAAGAACTCCTGGACACGCCTGCCTTCGTGCAGGATGACAGCCGTTATGGTTACGGGTGCACAACCTGCAGCCCCAGCACCTTTTCGAAGCAATCGAAATCGTGGTCGCGGTGCAGCAGTTCGTGTTTGGCCTGCAAACAGAAAGTGGCGATCAGGCAATCGATGGTCTTGCGGACGGTGTAGCCGTGCTGCCGCAACTCCCGGTAGTTCTGGGCCGCTGCAACGGCCAGGGCGGTGCCACCGGTTTGGAACACCTGGAACTTTAAGATATTGGCTTGAACTTCGGCGAACGTTCCTTGGTCCCGAATGCCTTGCAATACTTCGCAAAGGATGAGATCGGTCAGCCCGAGCCGCTGCCGTTGCAGTTCTCGATCCAGCCACAATGTTTCTGAGTTTTCGGCGCCGCGTAGATAGTCAATCCACACAGTCGTATCGACAATGACCATCGCCACCTACGTTCGAGAGCGACCCAGACGCGACTGGTTGAGGTCGCCCTCCCAGCGCACTTTCCCGCGAAGGCGGCGGATGGAACCTTGAGCGTGCGTCTCCGCCAGTAACCGGAGGCCCGCTTCGACGGCGGCCTTTTTGGTAGGCGCACCGCTGCGCTGCATAGCCTGTCGCATCAAACGATCATCGATGTCGATGTTGGTACGCACGAATGTTCTCCTGATGTGTAAATATCTCATATTTATGTGTATTGTACAAGCTGCGGAAATGGGACATTCCCCAAATTAATCTGCCCCCTCTTGACATGCGTTACGTAACGCATTACGGTTGAATGTGATCCGGTCGATCCGTCACAAGGGACTGAAACGCCTTTATGAGGACGATGACTCTCGCGGGGTGATAACGGCACACGCAGTCAAGCTGCAAGACATTCTCGCAAGGCTCGACGCAGCCACCGCCGCTGCGGATATGGATCTGCCGGGCTTCCGACTGCATCCGCTCAAGGGAGATTTCAGAGGTTTCTGGGCGGTAACGGTTCGCGCGAATTGGCGAGTGATTTTCCGCTTCGCCGACGGCGATGCGCTGGATGTTGATTATGTGGACTACCACTGACTGAAGGAGGCTGGACCATGCCCATGAAGAACCCACCCCATCCCGGCGGTTTCGTGCTGCGCCAGTGCATCGAGCCTTTGGGCTTGACCATCACACAAGCGGCCGCCGCTTTAGGAGTCACGCGCACTACATTGTCAGAGTTGGTCAATGGGAAACGTGGAGTCTCTCCCGAAATGGCGGTACGCCTCTCCAAGGTCTTCGGTGGGAGTGCCGCAACTTGGCTTACGCAGCAGGCCCACTACGACCTTGCTCATGTCCGCGCCGACCGCATCAAGCTTAAGCGACTACAATTCGCTTAGCAAAAGGCGAAATGATTTCCACCGCATCGTGTGACATCTGACCTTGCCTCCCACTCAAAATCAGCCCATCATGGTCAAGGCGAGCGGAGTATCTCCAGCCAGAGAAGCTTGACGCGTAAGTCCTTTGCTCTCTAGATTTTGCCTTCTAAGTTCTTTGACATCAAGATTTTGCGAACACGTTTTTGCGAACCCCGCGCCCAGCAAGCCTTTCAGAGGGTATGGGGGAGGGGGAGTACCTCCAAATCACTAAAGAAGTACACAAATCCCACCCCTGCAAGGTGCTTCCTGACTGCATGCTTAGCAGATTTTTTTCGGGCAGATATTCACAGGTTGGATTTCGCCGAAAGCAGCCGAAAGAAGCCGAGAGCCGGAAGCCGGAAGCCGAGAGCCGGCTTCAGCTCAGCTGCTTCGCAATCGTGCAGTACAAATCGATTGCGTCCGCAAGTTGCTGCTTCGCGAGGTACTCGCCCTCGGTGTGCGCAACGTGAATCGATCCCGGACCCACAAGCACAGGCTCTCCCCAGTTCGTGAGGAAGGGAACGTCGGTGGTGAAGGCGGCAATCATCGTAGGCAGACCATCGATAGTGCGCAGGCGAAGGAAGGGAATCTCCAGTGGGAATGTAACGTTCACCTGGTCGCCGGCAGTCGCGAGAATCTGGCGGCGCAAATCGGCCGACGGTCCGATGAGGCGATAGAGCAAGTCCGCATGAGCATAGTCCGGGATGACGTTCGGCGCGCGTCCGCCTTCGATCAATCCGATGTTCAGCGTGCACGGGCCAATCGTCGGATCGGAGGGCAGCGGCATCGCGCGCAGGCGAGTGAGGGCGTCGAGCAGCTTATCGATCGCCGATTCTCCCAACTCTGGATACGCCGAATGCGCCATGCGACCTTGCGCCATTACTTCGACGCGCAACGTCCCCTTCGATGCCAGCGCGATGCGATTCTCGGTGGGTTCGCCGTTAATCAGATAGCGCGAGCCTTGCTGATCTGCCGGCTGATTCGCAGCGTATTCGTTTGCTACTTTTGCGCCCAGGCTGTCGCGCTCTTCGCCTCCTACGAACAGCAGGCCGACATAGATTCCCTGTTGCCGCAGGCGCTCGGCGGCAGCGATCTGCGCAGCGATGATGCCTTTGGCGTCGCACGACCCGCGCCCGTAAATGCGCGATCCATCCTCGGAAGAAGGAATAAAGGGAGGAACGGTGTCCATGTGCGTGGAGAACACAACGGCTGGATGCAACTGCTCGGGCGAAGTGGCGTAGACATTGGCGCGATCGCCTTCCACGGGCATTTTCTTGGTCTGATAGCCCAGCCGGCAGAGTTCGCGGTAGAGAAATTCTCCGACCTGAGCCTCGTTGCCGGTGATCGATTCGATGTCGACAAGCTGGCGCGTGAGCGCAACGGCATCCATGGGGGAGAGAATAGCAGACGAAGTCATTCGCGTCGGATGCAGGAAGGATTCCGCTCGCTCTTGCCGCGGACGCGGAGCCAGATTCTGCATTCTGACTTCTTGATTCTGATGCTCTGCGTGTAATCTGACCACGTGATCTCTTCGGGCTCATCCATCCGCTCGTTATTTCTTGATGGCCCCGCCGGCCGGCTGGAGGCCCTGCTAAACGCGGGCGCGGAAAACGCGACTCATGCGGCGCTGGTCTGCCATCCGCACCCGCTATTTGGTGGGACGCTGCACAACAAAGTTGTTTTCCATACCATGAAGGCGCTGAACAGCTTCGGTTTTCCCGTGCTACGTTTCAATTTTCGCGGCGCGGGGCTGAGCCAGGGCGAGCACGACGAGGGCAATGGGGAAGTCGACGACGTTCGCACCGCTCTTGATTGGCTGGATGCGGAGTTTCATCTGTCGATGGTGTTTGCCGGATTTTCTTTCGGCGCGGCAGTTGGATTGAGGGCCGCGTGCTCCGATTCGCGAGTGAAAGCGGCGATTGGCGTCGGAATTCCCGCCGGTCCTGTGGCCGCTGGTACGGAAGTGCCGCGAACCTACACGTTGGATTTCCTGCGGGAGTGCGCGAAGCCAAAGTTGTTTGTCAGCGGAGCCCGCGACCAGTTTGGCCCGCGGGCGAAATTGGAAGCGCTGGTCGCCTCAGTGCCAGAGCCGAAGAAGCTGGTGTTGATCGAAGGAGCCGATCATTTCTTCGAAGGCCGTCTGCGGGAATTACGCGAGGCCATTGAGGCGTGGGTGAAGGAAGCGGTCAGCTCTCAGCGGTCAGCTCTCAGCTAAGTCAAGAGAGCTATCAGCTGTCAGCCGTCAGCTCTCAGCTAGGGCCTCGGCACCTGCAGAAACGCTGGGATGTCTGCTGCGGGCGGAAGTTCTTGCTGTTAGCTGAGGGCTGAGAGCTTGTGGCATCCTTATAATCTCCTGCATGCTTTCGGTTCCCGATCATGAAGCCCAATTTCGCCAGATGCGAGAGACTGCGCGCGAGATTTTTAAGTTCGCACTGGACGAGGCTTCGATTTCCAAAGCCTTCGACCGGCATGTGCATTGCCAGCGCGGACTGTTGCGCGTCTGCGAAGATCTTTACGATCTGCAGTCGTATTCGCGCACACTGGTTGTATCCATCGGCAAAGCAGGACACACGATGGTTGAAGCCTTGGCCGGGCAAGTGGGCGCTTCGCTCGAAGGGATCGTTGCCAGTTCGGTCGAGCCATCGGCACAAGTGCGCGGCTTCCGCTATTTTCGCGGCGGGCATCCCACGCCTAATTCCGAATCGATCCAGGCGGCGAGAGCGATCCTCGGAGCACTCGAAGCGCAGACCGCGGCAACCCTTGTGATCTTTCTAGTCAGTGGTGGAGGATCTTCGATCGTGGAGAAGCCGTTCGACGACGAAATCTCGCTTGAAGATCTGATTGCTACTTATCGCGTGCTAGTGCATTCAGGCGCACCCATTGCTGAAATCAACGCCATCCGCAAACATCTTTCTGCCGTCAAAGGCGGACGGCTAGCACAAGCTGCTTTTCCCGCGCAACAAGTCTCCATATTGGTCTCCGACGTTCCTGACAACGCGCCCGATGCGCTGGCGTCGGGGCCGACAATGCCGGACTCCACCAGCGTGGAAGATTGTTACCGCATCGTGGAGAAATATTACCTTCTGAATCAGTTTCCGAAGTCGACGCGCGAACTCTTTGAACGCCGCGCGCTGGAGGAGACGCCTAAATCTGACGATCAGGCTTTTTACCGCTCACGCTGGTGGACGGTGCTTTCGAACCAGACCGCGATCGAGCAGGCCAGCATCGCGGCCGAGCGGGCCGGTTTCGTGGTGCAGTCGGACAGTTCATGTGACGATTGGGACTACGCTCCGGCCGCCGAATATCTGCTGGAGCGCCTGCGTCAAATGAAAAAAGAATTTGGGCGTGCGTGCGTGATCTCGGGCGGAGAGGTCACGGTGAAAGTTACCGACGGTGGAATTGGCGGACGCAACCAGCAGTTTGCGCTCGCATGCGCATCCGGGATTGCGGGAGAGAGCATCACTGTGTTGAGCGCAGGGACTGACGGCGTGGATGGGAATAGTCCCGCGGCGGGCGCCGTCGTGGACGGGAGCACGCTCGAGCGCGCGAAGATGCGAGGACTCGACGCCCGCGCGGCGTTGCAGAACTTTGATGCGTACCCGTTTTTCCGCGCGCTTGGCGATGCGATCGAAAGCGGACCCACGGGAAATAATTTGCGCGATTTGAGGATTCTGCTGGCTTACTGAGATGGCTGAAATCAAGTGCGAACACCCGCCGGGGGACCGGCACGGCTGAAACAGACTGCGAAAAAAGTGGCACTGCAGGCTGAGGGCGCCCTCAGCGGCTGAAGCCGGGTTAAGTTTGAGGCATTTACGGCTCGGCTGAAGCCGCGCCCTTTCAAAACAAGGTCAAGACCAGATTCCGCAGCTGTGAGGGCCGTGGCTTGATACGAACCAAGAGCGCACGTTCCCCCGGGGACCTCTTCGATCCTGTGCGAAGCCGGATCGCAGGACACGAACAAACGTTCCCGAGGCGGCTCATCGAGGGCGCAATGGCCACCTCGGTTCCTGCGGTTGAATTATTACTACGCGCTCTTCGGCATCTGGGCCATGGCTTCGTCCATACCTTTCTTCATTTCATCCATGGACATGTCTTTTGTGTGGGTTCCGATGGACCACTTGTGGCCGAACGGATCTTTCAGCTTGCCGTAGCGATCACCCCAGAACATGTCAGCGACCGGCATCTCGACAGCCGCTCCGGCTTTCACGGCGCGATCGAACGCGGCATCCACATCGTCGATATAGATGTGTAATCCCGTACCAGAACCACCGGTGGTCTGCGGTGAAAGCGAGCCGAACTCGGGAAACTCGTCCGCCAGCATGATGATGGAATCGCCGATACGCAACTCAGCATGCATGATCTTGCCGTCAGGACCGGGCATGGCGCCCCTGGCTTCAGCACCGAATGCCTGTTTATAAAACTCGATGGCGCGGGCAGCGTCACGAACGGTCAGATACGGAGTGATGGTGTGATAACCCTCTGGAATGGCTTTGACTGGCATGATGAACTCCTATGCAAGATTTTTAGGCAGGAAGTGTATACCAAAAAGTGCTTGCAGATTGTCAATGGAGTGTTACAGGAGCCGGTGAAACAAAACAGTTCACGTGGGTCTAGCAGAACGCTCAGAAAAATCTGGTCACGCCCTCTTCCATCACTACAACCCGATCTTTAATGCCGGCCGAACGAGCTTCCTGTTCCAGCAATTGCAGCGGTTCATCGATGGGTTCGTGTGACAGGCGGAAGGTCCCGTAGTGCATGGGCACCATCCAGCGGGCATTCAGGTCGAGGAACGCCTGGGTGGCGTCGGCGGGATTGGTGTGCACATTGCGAAACTGCGGCGGATTGTAAGCGCCGATGGGCAATAGTGCGAGTTCCGGGGAGAGTCGCCGCCCGATCTCGCGGAAGCCTGCGAAATAAGCGGTGTCGCCCGCGTGATACACCGAGTGCTTTCCCGCCCTTAGCACGTAACCGCCATAGCCGCGGTGCGAGTCTTTCAGAATGCGCGCTCCCCAATGACGCGAAGGCACGTGCGTCACGGCCAAGTTACCGTGGCGCGTATTCTTCCACCAGTCCAGTTCGATGATCTCGGAAAACCCCAGATCGGAAACCAGGTCGGAGACGTGACTGGGAACGATAATGGAGGGCGCGGTTCCGCGTGTACGCAAATTATTCTGCACGATCGCGCGTAGAGACGGGCGATGCAGATGATCGAAGTGCGCATGGGTTATCAGGACAAGGTCAATCGCGGGCAGGTCGCGCACTCGCAGTCCGGGACGCCGCAGGCGCTTGAGCACGAAAAGCCAGCGAGCGAAATTGGGATCAATGATTACGTTCTGCCCGCCCATCTGAACAAAAAAGCTGGCGTGGCCGATGAAGGTTACGCCTAGTTCTCCATTCGTGACGAGTTGCGGCTTGTGCGTTTCTCCACAACGGGGGGTTACCGCAGAATGGCGCACCAGACGTCCGAACTGGGACGCCCGCTTGCGTAGAGCCGGATTGCGAAGAGTAACTTTAATCATCCCGCTACAAAGCCTGGTTGGGACTGAATTGCAGCTTCAGTCTGATCGTAATCTCAACCGCTGACGCCACTGGTGCCAAATGCGATGCGTCCCGCGTGCTGGGCAACATCAGCGTCAATTAATTCGATGATAGCTGGAAGTGGCTGGCTTCATTTT
>Ga0209488_10002189_pt1 | contig 16266 bp, 12 predicted proteins | sample Rivendell_Oct201_8_FD_188349 | JGI IMG/M metagenome (GOLD analysis project Ga0209488, IMG submission 188349) | Vadose zone soil microbial communities from the Eel River Critical Zone Observatory, Northern California, USA -... | ecosystem: Environmental > Terrestrial > Soil > Vadose zone >... | reverse complement strand
CTCCTGCGTATGCCAGCGGCGCCGGTAGAGGGAGCTTAGTCGCAGAAATGAGGCCGAGCGTCCCGCTGTAGTCTGCCACTTTGCTGAGGCCGCTCATGACGAACATCAAAGCGATCAGCAAACGGCCGGCAAAAGGAAGGTAACGTGTGGCATCCATGATAATTTTCTCCCTGCGAGGACTAGCCTCGGAACAGCAGCCCGTGGCATCGCTTCGTTCCGCGCGGCGCTGAACTCCCCTCAGTCTATGGACCCCGCGGCCTTATTCGGCTCGCGGTCCCAATGTTGTTCGGGCAGCGGCATGTGGCGTCGTTGCTGCCCGAATTCTTCGCGACGTTGTCGCTCGTACGCGACCCTCTCTGCTTCAGCGGGGTTGGCGGCTTCAACTTCCATCGGTGCGGGCGCACAGAGTCTGCAGCAGTTCACCGGACCTTCATTCCGCAATCAACGACGATGTCTGTCCACTGGTCCCCGTGATGATGCACACCTTGTTAGCAAGCCTGTTGGACATGATGGTCTCGAACGCTTTGATGTCACACTGCCCAGCAGGAGCAGCCCAATGCGCCCCAGAAGGAGCGGTCATCGGCGGGCGCGCTTGACCCCCAGGCATGCGCGTGGCCATGCACATTGCATGCGTTGCTGCATCCGCAGGCGGCCGCGAAGGCGTGCTTTCGCTGTCGGCCGGCGTCGGCGCGCTTCTGGTAGCCGCCGAACGTACGCACCGGCGACCAGTCCGGCATCGCAGGCGGGAACGGCGGGGCCAGATCCTTGAAGTCGCCGTCCCCGTAGACAACTTTGCCGCCGAGGAGCGTCAGCACCGAGGTGATGTCCTGAATGGAGTCGCCGGGCACCGAGAAATAATCGTCGGAGAGCACCGCCAGATCCGCAAGCTGATCCGTCTTGATCTGCCCTTTCTTGCCGGATTCGGTAGAGAACCACGCATTCGACTCCGTCCAGAGCCGGAGCGCCGTCTCGCGGTCGAGTTGGTTGGACGCTGGATACATCTGCATCCCGCCGACGGTGCGGCCAGTCACCAACCACGCCAGTGAAATCCAAGGGTTGTGCGACGCCACGCGCGTTGCGTCAGTGCCGGCGCCCACTGGCACACCCATTTCCAGCATCCGCCGAATTGGGGGCGTCCGCTCGGCCTTCTCGGCACCGTAGCGCTCGACGAAATATTCGCCCTGATACGCCATGCGGTGCTGGACCGCGATCCCACCGCCGAGCCGGGCGATCCGCTCAATGTTGCCGTCATCGATCGTTTCTGCGTGATCGATGATCCAGTGCAGGTCATCAAATGGAACTTCTCGATTTACCTTTTCGAAAACGTTGAGCGCCCTTGTGATTGTCTCGTTGTAGGTCGCGTGCATACGCCAGGGCCAACGGTTCGCGGCCAACATCCGGACGACTGATTCGAGGTCCGCTTCCATATTTGGCGGCAAGTCGGGGCGTCCGACCCGGAAATCCTCGAAGTCCGCGGCGCTAAAGACCAGCACCTCGCCGGCGCCATTGTTTCGATAACTATCGTCGCCCTGTCCCGGCCTGATCTGCTTTGCCCAGGTCTCAAGGTCTTTTAGCTCCTCCTTCGGCTTTTGGGTCATCAGGTTGTATGCAATACGCACGGAGAGCTGCCCATCGCGGTGCAGCTCCTCGATGATCTGGTAATCCTCTGGATAGTTCTGGAAACCGCCGCCGGCGTCGATCACCCCGGTCACGCCCAGGCGGTTCACCTCTCGCATGAAGTGCCGCGTGGAGTTCCTTTGATACTCCGGCGGCAGTTTTGGACCCTTGTCGAGCGTCGCGTAGAGGACCGCCGCGTTCGGCTTGGCGATGAGCAGCCCGGTCGGCTCGCCGTCGGCGCCACGGACGATCTCGCCGCCCGGGAAATCCGGCGTGTCCTTGGTGTAGCCAACGACGCGCACCGCCGCGCGGTTGAGCAACGCCCGATCGTAGAGATGCAACAAGAACACCGGCGTGTCCGGGGCGGCCGCGTTAATCTCGTCCAACGTCGGCAACCGCTTCTCGGCAAACTGGTGTTCCGTGAAGCCGCCCACGACGCGGACCCATTGCGGAGCGGGCGTGCGCGCAACCTGCTCCTTCAGCATCCGCATCGCGTCAGCAAGGGAGCGCACGCCGTCCCAGCGCAGCTCCATGTTGTAGTTCAAGCCCCCGCGGATGATATGCATGTGGCTGTCGATGAGACCTGGAATCACACGCCGCCCCTTCAGGTCGATCCGTTGTGTTGAGGCACCGGCAAACCGCATGATGTCCTGCAGGCGTCCCGCTCCCATAAAACGGCCGTCTCGGATTGCGAGCGCGTCGGCCTCCGGGTTTTGTCGGTCAAGCGTCGTGATCTTGCCGTTGAAAAGGATGAGATCGGCCGTAACTGTCACACCCTGCCCCTGAGCTCGGTTTGCCTGAAGGCCACCAGCTGCGGAAAGTGCGCCGAGACCTGCGACGACATCTCTGCGATTTGAGCTTACCACCATATCAACCTTCCTTTGTCACTTTGGCGCGGATCGTGGGGCCGGCATCCTCACCGCCCGCCTCCACGACCGAGACGTCAGCGCCAGTGTTGGAGAATTCGGCGGCAATGGGTGAGCCGGAAGCATGCGTCCAATGACGAATTAGTCGTACGCTCGCTGGGGCCTGAATTGGTTGCGCGTCTGCACTCCTGTTTTTGTTGAGCGAGACACCAACGGCGACGACGCTCGTAGCGGGTCCCCCCGGTTCAAGAGTGCACCATTGGTGTATGGCGCTGTCTTTCCCGTGCTTGCGGGTGTTTGTGCCGATCTTGCTACCGCAAATTCCCAAAGACTGATGTGTTGCAGCAACCGGAAGTCAACGCGTGGGTTGTCATAAAACCTGATGAAACCGTGATCATTCGCATTGCGCGATCGGAAATGGGACAAGGAACGTTAACGGGTCTTGCCCAGATGGTCGCCGAGGAGCTCGAATGCGACTGGTCAAAGGTCACCTATGAGTTTCCAACCCCGGGTCAGAATGCGGCCCGCAACCACGTCTGGGGTAGCTTTTTTACCGCCGGCAGCAAGGGCATTCGAGGCTCGGTCGATCTTGTGCGCAGCGGCGGCGCGGCGGCGCGCGTGATGCTTATTGAAGCTGCAGCGCGGCGATGGGGTGTCGCGGCGTCGGAATGCAGTGCAGGCCAGGGTAAAATCGTCCACGCTTCGTCCAGGCGCTCCACGACTTTCGGCGCCGTGGCCAGCGCGGCGGCCAAGTTGGCGCCGCCAACGAACATCCCGCTCAAGGATCCCAAAGACTGGAAGCTCATCGGCAAGGACGTAAAGCGGCTCGACACGCCCGACAAAACTCAGGGCAAGACGATTTTCGGAATCGATATTCGCCTGCCCGGAATGCTTTACGCGGCCTTCTCTGCATGCCCCGTCAATGGCGGCAAGATCAAACGATTTGACGCCACGAAGATCGCAACCAACACGGGTGTAAAGAAAATCGTCCAAATCGAAGACTATGGGGTGGCGGTGGTCGCCGATAGCGATCTGCGTTGCGGCGCCGGCCGTACTGAACGCCATCGCAGCCGCGACCGGTAAACGATACCGGACTTTCCCGCTCCAAGCGCAAGGCCTTTCCCTCGTTTGATGGTCATAGCCGCACGCGCTGAGGCCCGCGTCTTTTCCTCGCTTGCGCTTGTTTTGATCGCCCTTGCGGGCGAGTCTCTTAAGGGTCGAGGGCGCGTGTTTGCGTCGCTTGGGCGTGCGGTGACCTCTTAGGTGCCATCTCCAGCCGCTCAGCGAGAAAGGCGCCGATCGCATCAAGTGCCTGCGCTGATGCTTTCAGCCTTCCGACGCTGGCTGGAAATCCGTGTGGCATTCCCATCCACACGTCGGCCCGGGCATCGGCGCCGGCGGCGGTGGCGCGCTGGACAAATCCCAGCGAGTCGTCGAGCAACACCTCGTCGTCGCCGACGTGAATGCGGATGGGCGGCAAGCGGGAAAGTTGCGCGACGAGCGGCGACGCCAAAGGGTCTTTCGGATCAGCCCTTTTGAGGTAGGAACGCACGAGCGCTGCGACCTGCGGACGGGTGAAAAGGGGATCGGCGTCCGCGCGCGTCTCATAACTAGCGCCGGAGAGCGTGAGGTCGGTGACCGGTGACATCAAGGCAACGCCAACAAGCATCTCGTTGTTGGTGCCCTCGGCGGTGATGCGCGATGCGAGTCCAAGAGCGAGATTCCCACCGGCGGAATCCCCGGTAAGCGCGACCCGTTGAATGTCCTTCTCAGCAAGTCCTCGGTAACAGGCCAGCACGTCGTCGGTCGCCGCAGGGAAGGGATGCTCGGGCGCAAGCCTGTAGTCGGGGATGAAGGCACGCGCTCCCGCGCGTGCCGCGATGTGTCCGACGAGATGGCGATACGCCCGGGCCGCTCCAAAATTAACCCAGCCACCATGCAGGTGAAGCACCGCCGCCTTGGATTGCGGGTTTGGGGGATACACCCAAAGCCCCGGTATGCCGCCGATGGTATCCTCGTCGAAGGTGACATCGTCGCGCGGCGACACGATTTCCATGAAAGCGTCAAATTGCCCGCGCGCCTCGATCCCCTGCGTCACGCCTTTGCTTGCGCTCACCGCAGCGCGCATTGCGGCGGTTATAGGTACATCGTCGGGATCGAGCGGATGCAGGGTGACGCCGTTCGCCTGGCGGCTTCGAATGGTTTCAGCCATGGAGTTTGCTCGCTACTTCTGTGATCTTGCGGCCCTGGTAGCGCACGCCTGTGAGCTCGTTCGCGCTCGGCAAACGCACGCGCCCCAGCCCTGCCGCGCCTGGCCACCCTGCGCGGAGGAGAGCGGAATCCGAGCACGCGGCCTGCGCGCCGTCTGTCCCCGGCTTGCGGTTGTTTTGACCGCGCTTGCCACGCCGCTCGGTCGCTCGCATTAAGGCTGCGCTAGCGTCGCTGGCGCCGGTACTCCTGGGGCGTCATGTTCGTGGCGCGGCGGAAGGCCCGCGTGAAACTCGCCTGCGAAGAGAAGCCTGCATTAAGCGCGATCTCTGCAAGCGGAAATTTGCCCTCAGCCAGTTCAGCCATGGCCTTGTCAAGCCTCATTCGGCTGACATAGCGCTTTGGAGAAACCCCCATGGTATGCGTGAATTTACGTGCAAAATGGAACAGGCTTTGACCTCCGACTTTGGCCAAATCGGCCAGAGTGATGTCATTCTCAATATTTGCTGAAATGTACTCGAGGGTACGCCTCAGACGAACATGATCGAGCGGCCGTGCATCGAGATCGGGAACCGTCGATATCTCGCTGTCGCAATATTTTTGGAGGAGTCTCGCGGCGAGCGTTAGAGCGGCCGTTTCAACGTACATGCGGCCGGCGGCCGTCTCGACTTCTAGCTCGGAGAGGATCGAGCGGCCAACATAATTGATGACCTCGTCGCTGATGCCCGCGGCATGACGGATCAAGTGGGCCGGTGCAACTGGAAGATTGAAATCGTCCTTCAATCGATCGAAAAGCGCCGTGGGCAGGTACAGATGCATCGTTTCGGGGATTGGCGACGTAATCGCGATCTCCTTTCCAATCCCGGCTGGGCTGAGCCAGATCGCACCATCTTTCGGTGCCGCCTCCTGATAGAGTCCCGCCCCATTTCGCTTTACGAGACCATCTTCGTTGCCCGCGACAACCAAGCAAATTTCCACGTGTTGCGGAATAATCGCCTTCGTTTCGCTGACACCGTGAGACCGGAGTTCTGCGGATATTGTCGACCAGCCGAGCCCCGCGGACGAGGCGAGCAACCTGGATGTAGCGGGATACTTTCTGACTACGGATGTTTGCAGGTCCATCGACCGCTTGCTCTAGAACGAGTGCCCCGCAGGAGATTTATGGGCCTGCCCAGAGATTACAACTAGAAACTATGGAAATTCATCGTTTCCAAATGTGAGCCAGTGTCGAAATTGGCCGATTTGGAAGGGCTCGCGATCTTTGCGAAAGTCGCAGAGTCCCTCTCATTTGCCCGACCAGCGGAAAGAGTCAGGATCAATGGCCAGCGCCACATCCGCCACCTCGTCTGAGCGCATGAAGCGATAGATCATCGCGCGTGTCCAGGTCCCCGAGAGCATCCGAATGAATTCGAAGGCGTACCCTCGCAGATATAGATGTCGGTGCACCCATACGTAGCTGATATTGGGAGGGAATAGATGGCGAGCCTTGATCGTCGCGAGCGCCGCATCCTGCTTGGGGTCGAAGGCGATCTCCGGCAAAGTCGCGATACCCAAGCCGGCTGCGACATAAGCCTTGATAACATCGGCATCGGTTGCTGTCAGGACAACGTTCGGCGTAATACCCTTGGCTTGGAAGGTACTCATCACCGAGACGCCGCTGGCAAACGACGCGTCCAGATTGATCATCGGATACGCCGCCATATGCGCGAGCGTGATCCGCCTTCTATTCAGGAGCGAATGGCGTTTTGGTACTAGCACGCAGCGACGAAACCGATAGCAAGGAAGGCGGACAAGCGTAGGAGGCTCCTCTGTCGGTGCGGATGCAAGGCCCAGGTCGGCGCCGCCGGTACTTACGAGTTGAGCGATCTGATCTGGATTCCCCTGGCGTATGCTGAGCCCCACGTTCGGGAAGCGCTGCCGAAAACGTTGTGCCACAGGCATCAAAATATAGCGCGCGTGCACATGAGTCGTCGCTACGCTCAGGGTTCCCTTGTTCGCATCGGCATATTCCGTTCCCGCGCTGCGGATATTCTCGATATCGCGGAGGACGCGGCGCGCGATCTCAACAACGGCACTCCCCGCTTCAGTAAGCGCCGCAATCCGGTTCCCCCCACGGACCAGCAGCTCAGCCTTCAGTTCCTCCTCCAGTTGACGAATTTGGCGCGTCACGCCGGGCTGAGAAGTGTGTAGCGCTTCCGCCGCCTTGGAAATGTTGAGCTCGTGGTCGGCGATCCCGCACAGATAGCGGAGCTGCTGGAGATTCATGAGAACGGCCATGCCTACAGGTTATCGATCAATAATAAACAATTATTTTTTTAAATACTAGAAACTCCATACGTTATCGCCGTAACAGGCAGCGGGTCCGGACTGGCGTTTCGCACCGTGCAAACGGTGACCCTGGCTGACCAGACGCCGCCACTGTGAGGAATTCCGGTGCGCCGAGACGTGCGAGTCGAGACGGCCATATCTCACTGGGCGCCGCGCTTTATCTCGAACGGCGTGCTGTTGGCTGATTTCCAAGAGGTAACCGGCCAAATCGAACGCTGGGACGACTGGTGCGCCGCCTGGTGCCTGCGGGCCGCGGATCACGAAGAACTCGGGCGCGCTGCGCTCGAAGACCACTACCACTTGACTGCCGGCGAGCATCTCTCGCGCGCCGCGGTCTACTACCACTTCGCCAAATTCATGTTTGTCAACGACATGGCACAAATGCGAGCTGCACACGCGAAGGCGATCGAGTGCAAGCAACTGGCGTTGCCGCATCTGCGCCCACCGGGGGAGCGTGTCGAGATTCCCTATGGCGGCTCTTTTCTGGCAGGCCATCTAAGGCGTCCGGTGGGGGCGGCGAGACCGCCGGTCATGATCATGGTGCCGGGCCTGGAGTCCGCAAAGGAGGAGATGGAGGCCTACGCATTGCCATTTCTCGCACGCGGCATAGCCACCTTGATGGTCGACGGACCCGGGCAAGGCGAAGCCGAGTACGAGCATCCGATTCGGGGAGACTTCGAGGCCCCCGCCGCGACAATCGTCGACTGGGTGCTGACGCGCACCGATGTCGACACGACGCGCATTGGCCTGTGGGGGGTGAGCATGGGCGGATATCTGGCGCCGCGTGCCGCTGCATTCGAGAAGCGCATCACTGCCTGCGTCGCTCTTGCTGGTCCCTATGACTTCCAGGACATCTGGGACAACCTACCCGAACTCTCGCGAGAGACTTTTCGCGTTCGAAGTCATTGCGCCTCTCAAGCCGACGCCAAGGACTACAGTGCCACCCTGACGCTCAAGGGGGGGATTGCGCGACAGATCGAGTGTCCACTCTTCATTCTGATGGGCAAGCAGGACCGACTGGTGGACTGGCGCCACGCACAACGCCTCGCTGACGACGTCTCGGGTCCAGTCGAGCTTCTGTACATCGAAGACGGCAATCACATTGCCAATAACCGGCCCTGGCGCTGGCGTGCGCTCTCTGCCGATTGGATGGCGCAACAGCTCAGTCTACCACGGCAATGAGTCCAAGGACAACGAAACCATGACGAAACCGAGCCCTGACCTCACCCGGCGCGCCTTTGCGCGTGCCGCGGCTTGCTTGCTCATCTGGCCTTCACTGGCTCAATCGCAAGGCCGAATCATGACAAACTCCGACACTCTGGGCGCAACCGCTCGCCAAGCCATGATTGACATCTTTGGTAAGAAAGATGCGACAGCGGTCGATCGGTATTTTGGCGAGTCGTTCATACAACATGATCCGAGTCTCGCTGATGGCCTGGCCGGAATGAAGTCTTTCGCTGCAGAAATAGCGAGTTCACCAGCCGCGGACATCACAATCTACCGTACACTTGTGGACGGAGACTTCGTCCTGCTGCATTCCAGATACGAAGGCGTCGGACGTTATGCCGGATCGGCGATCGCGTTCGATCTGTTCCGCTTCAAGGCCGACAAGATCGTTGAGCATTGGAGAGGACAGGAGCCCGAGGCACCTCCTAATCTGTCCGGTCGCACGCAAGTGGATGGTCCCACCGAAATCCTTGATCGTGACAAGACGGAGGCCAATCGAACTTTGGTGCGGACGTACAGAGAGACAGTCATGGTCGCCCTGCGCTTCGACCGCATCGAAGAGTTTATTGAAGGCACTCACTATGCGCAGCATGCCTCGAAAATTGGCGATGGAATTGCCCGGTTGAGGGATCGAATTGCTAGCGTGGCCAAGGAAGGCGGGAAGCTGTTCCTTACCCCCCGCCGCTTCGTGGCTGAGGGCAACTTTGTCCTTGTGCTTACGGAGGGAGATCTCCCGTCCGGGCCTAATGCGATCTACGACCTGTTTCGGGTCGAGAACGGAAAAATCGTTGAGCATTGGGATGTTTTGACGCCCATACCTGCGCGCGATCAGTGGAAAAACGCCAACGGACCATTCTAGGCAGCGAGGTCGGGCCTCAACACCAATTGCGGACGGAGGAAAAGCAAATGGCGACCAAGTTTCGCATCAACGGCCAAGCTGTTAGTTCCGACGCGCCGACCGCAACCCCGCTCCTTTGGGTCATCCGCGAACAACTCAAGCTGACCGGTACAAAGTTCGGCTGCGGCGCCGGCCTTTGCGGCGCCTGTATGGTGCACCTCGACGGCAGACGCGCATTCTCATGCCAAACCCAGCTTGCCGACGTCGCCGGCAGGGCCGTAACAACAATTGAAGGCCTCTCGCCGAATTCCTCTCATCCGCTGCAGAAGGCGTGGCTCGCCGAGCGCGTGCCGCAATGCGGCTACTGCCAGTCTGGGCAGATCATGAGCGCGGCCGACTTACTAAGGCAGAGTTCACATCCAACGCGCGACGAGATCGTATCGCATATGAGTACGAACATCTGTCGCTGTGGAACCTATCCGCGCATCGTCCGCGCGATCGAACGAGCGGTCCGAGAGGGTTGATCCAATGTCCCACCGGATCGATCGATTGCCTGCCGTCGTCTCTCGTCGCCAAGTCATGACCGGCGTCGCCGGGTTGACACTCGCGATCGCGCTCGATCGAAACGGCTCCTCGGACGCCGCCGAGTTGGCCGCAGGGACCTATGGTGCAAGCTTGAGCCCCTGGGTGACCATTGCGGCCGACGGCGCGATCTCGATCATGTCGCCCGCGACCGAGATGGGTCAGGGGTCGATGACCTCGTTGCCGCTGATCCTGGCTGAGGAACTCGACGCCGATTGGGACAAAGTTCGCATAGTCCCCGTGCCGGTCATTGAAAAGCTCTACGGTAATCCGGCGTTCGGCGGCTCGATCACCACGGCCGGCAGCACTGCGGTCACAGCCTACTACGATCGATTGCGGATTTTTGGAGCGCAGGTGCGCCGCGTTCTCCTGGAGAACGCGGCCCGCGAATGGCGGGTGCCGCTCGAAGACCTCCGCACGGAACCGAGCGTGGTCGTGCACAAAAGCTCGGGTCGTCGGCTCAGCTATGGCGAGATCGCCGGCTTCGCCGAGATCCCCGCGGTGGCCCCCGACATCAAACCGGAGCAACTGAAGAAGACGAGCGAGTTCCGGTTGATCGGCAAGGACGTGATGCGTGTCGATCTGCCTAGCAAAATCAACGGCACCGCAACCTATTCGATCGATCTGCAGGTGCCCGGCATGATCTATGGCGCTGTGCTCGAAAGCCCGGTCGAGGGCGCCACGCCAGAGCAATTCGACGAGTCTAAGGTTGCGGCGATTGCAGGCGTGATTGCGACCATACGCTTGCCTTACGGCGTTGGTGTGCTGGCAGAGACACCATGGGCGGCTTTCGCCGGCAAGGCTGCGGTCGAGCGCAGCGTCACTTGGAACCGCAGTGGCAACGCCTGGGGCTTTAACAGCGACAAGGGCATCGAGGCCTTCGCAACGGCCGCCCGTGATCTCGGCGTGCCGGTGACAACCGACTGGTTCAAACAAGGCGACGCCGCGCAGGCGCTTCGCGATGCAGCCACCGTCATCGAAGCCGATTACCGTTGCGACTACGCTTATCACGCACAAATGGAGCCGCTGAACGCCGTCGCTCATGTCTCGCCGCTCGGCGACGCCGTGGAACTATGGTGCGGAACACAAAGTCCGACGATGGCCGTCGACACCGCCGCTAAGGCACTCGGCATCTCCCGCGAAAAAGTTACCCTGCACTATACCCTGCTCGGCGGAGGCTTCGGCAGACGCGGTCACCGCGACGATGATTACATTGTGCACGCGGTACTTCTCTCTAAGGCCGCAAAACGCCCGGTCAAAATGATATGGACGCGTGAAGACGACATGCACAACGGTCGCCTGCGTCCGATTACGGCGCATTATCTGCGGGCCGGCCTCGATTCCACCGGACAGATTGTTGCTTGGCACCAGCGTCTCGCGGGCGACCGCGTGATTCCGTATATGGATCCGATACGTTACAAATTTGGTGGTGAGAAAGACACCATTCTGATGCTCGGCGTCGAGTTGCGATCGTATGATATCGCAAACCAGTATTGCGGGCTGATCTATCGTGACACCGGAGTACGTACGTCGCCGCTGCGCGGCATTGGTTACACCGCCAACAAATTCGTCACCGAGGCGTTTCTCGATGAGATTGCGCACAAGCGCGGCCTCGATCCAGTTGAGCTAAGGCTTGTGCTTTTGAAGAATACGCCACGTGGTCGCGCCGTGGTTGAGCGTGTCGCGCAAATGGCCAACTGGGGAGCAAAGCGTCCGGCCGGCCGCGCGCTCGGGTGCGCCTTCATTGACTACGCGGACTCCCTGCTCGCCGGCGTCGCGGAAATCTCAGTAGAGCGGGTCGAAGGCCGCATTAAGGTTCACAATTTCTGGTGCACGATTGACTGCGGGGTTCCGGTACAGCCGGATAATGTCATTGCCCAGACACAGAGCAGTTTGATCTATGGCATGGGCCTGGCATTGACCGAACGCATCTCGATCAAGGATGGCTCGGTCGAGCAGTCCAACTTCTATGATTACCAAGTGATGCGCATGAATGACGTACCCGACATTCACATCGAAATTGTTGCTACCGATTATCATCCGACAGGAGCTGGCCAGATGGCGACGCCTCTAGTGGCGCCCGCGATCAACAATGCATTCGCGGCATTGACCGGTAAGCGCCTGCGCGAAACCCCGATGACCCCGGACCGTGTCAAAAAGGCTTTGAGCTGAGAGGATTCAATGGTTACGAGCAGCGCGGCAACGGGGCTTGGTTTGCCTCGGCGCTAGATCAAGCTTGGAGTTCATCGCCTGGACGGTCACTCATGGAGAAACCGCTTCAAACCTCGGTTTACCATCGCATGTTTGCCCGCATCACTTTTTTGCTGGTGGCGTGCACCTCGATGCTAGTGCCGGACGAATCGGGATGGGCACAGACCTATCCGAACGGAAAGCCCATCAGGCTCGTGTCGGGCGCAGGGCCCGGCAGCGCAAGTGATATTGTGGGTCGTGCTGTCGGTGAGACGTTCAGGTCGGAGCTCGGCGTACCGGTGATACTCGAGAACCGTACCGGTGCCACGGGCGTTATTGCCGCGAGGACAACCCTATCCGCGCCCCCGGACGGCCATACCATCTTGGTCCAGAGTGGAGCGCACACGATCGCACCATTCGTGATGACGGTGGACTATGATCCGCTGCGAGACTTCTCAGGCGTGGCGCCGCTCGCATCGGTTCCCAATGTCCTGGTCGTTGCGGCATCCGCAGGCTTCAGAGCCGTGAGCGATCTCGTCGCGACGGCGAAGGGCAAGCCTGGGCGGCTCAATTTTGGATCAGTGGGTACTGGCAGCGCCACGTTCATGAGCGCAGTAAAATTCAATCGAGCAGCAGGTCTTACTGTCGTGCACGTGCCCTTCAAAGGAGCGGTCGACGCAATTACGGAGACCTTGACCGGTCGAATCGATTATATCTTTGCGCCCCTCGTCTCGGCGTTGCCGCTCATCCAGGACGGAAAGCTTCGGCCCTTGGCGGTGAACACCACCAAGCGCATCAGCCAATTGCCCGATGTCCCCACCTTGGCCGAAGCGGGGGTTGCAAACGCCGACTATGTTTTCTGGGTCGGTTTGCTGGTCTCCTCGCGGACGCCAAGAGACATCGTGCAGAAGCTGAATCAGGTCGCATTGAAGGCCCTACAGACTCCCGACCTGCACGCGCGCTTAGTCGATCTTGGCGCGGAGCCGATGTCGATGGGCCCCGCCGAATTCGATGCGTTACTGCGCGACGAATCGGCGAGGGCGGCGGAAATCTTCCAGTCGCCGGAAACAAAGCAATGAGTGCAGTCACGAGGGCCCCGGCATCCTCACGCTCGGCTAACCATCGTTGATGGCATCGTCAATATGTTCAGAGTCATAGCGGAGTCCTTTCTATTCATGGTCCGCTAAAGGTGGGAGGACGAATGGCCAGGCTCACCCAAAGCTACGCGCACGGCGTTTCAAGCACGCCCCTCATCGGCGACACGATCGGGGCTCATTTCGACAAGTCGGCAGAGCGCTGGCCTGACCGCCCAGCGCTGGTCGTGCGGCAGCAGAACGTTCGGTGGACCTATCGAGAGCTCCAGGAGCGGGTGGACGCGTTCGCCGCAGGGCTCTTGGCGCTCGGCTTGGCTCCGGGCGACCGCATCGGCATCTGGTCGCCGAACAACGCCGAGTGGGTGATCACCCAGTTCGCGACGGCCAAGGCCGGCCTCATCATGGTCAACATCAATCCCGCGTATCGGACCTATGAGCTCGAGCACGCACTCAACAAGGCTAGATGTAAGGCGCTGATCACCGCCGAGCGCTTTAAGACTGGCGACTATCTCGGTATGCTGCGCGAACTGATGCCCGAGATCGAGGGTGCCGCTCCCGGGGAGGTGCGCGCTAAGCACGTGCCGGCGCTCTCGACCCTTATCCGTATCGGCGGTGGCGAGACGCCGGGCTATTTCCGCTTCGATGACGTGCTCGGCATGGGTGGCGACCGGCATCGTAAGATGTTGGCCGAACTGCAGCCGAAGCTGCAGCTCGACGACGCGATCAACATCCAGTTCACCAGCGGTACGACTGGAGCGCCCAAGGGCGCTACGCTCACCCACCACAACATCCTCAACAACGGCTATTTCATCGGCGAGGCGCAGCGCCTGACCGATCGGGATAAGGTGTGTATCCCCGTGCCGCTGTATCACTGCTTCGGCATGGTGCTGGGGAATCTTGCCTGCGTCACCCACGGCTCGGCCATGGTCTACCCGGGCGAGGGCTTCGATCCGCTGGCCACTCTCGAGACGGTCGAATCGGAGCGCTGCACGGCTCTGTATGGTGTGCCGACGATGTTCATCGCCGAACTCGGACATCCGGAGTTCAAGCGCTTCGATCTCACCAGCTTGCGCACCGGAATCATGGCTGGTTCGCCGTGCCCGATCGAGGTCATGCGCCGCTGCGTCGCCGAGATGAACATGCGCGAGGTGACCATCGCCTACGGCATGACCGAGACGAGCCCGGTGAGCACGCAGACCTCGTTCGACGAACCGCTCGAGCGGCGTGTCAGCACAGTCGGCCGCGTTCATCCGCATATCGAGGTCAAAATCGTCGACAGCGAGGGGCGCATTGTTCCCCCCGGGACTGCCGGCGAGCTGTGCACGCGCGGCTATTCGGTGATGCAGGGGTACTGGGACGATGTCGACAAGACAACACAGGCGATCGACCGCGGGCACTGGATGCATACTGGCGACCTCGCGACCATCGACGAGGAGGGCTACGTCAACATCGTCGGACGCATCAAGGACATGGTCATCCGTGGCGGCGAGAACGTCTACCCGCGCGAGATCGAGGAATTCCTGTTCCGCCATCCCAAAGTCGAGGCGGTGCAGGTCGTGGGCGTGCCCGATCCGAAATACGGCGAGGAACTGTGCGCGTGGATCAAGCTCAAATCGGGCATTGCCGCGACGGCGGCGGAGATCCAGGAGTTCTGCAAGGACCAGATCGCTCACTACAAGATCCCGCGCTACATCAAGTTCGTCGACGCCTTCCCGATGACCGTCACCGGCAAGGTGCAGAAATTCATCATGCGTGAACAAATGACCGAGGAGCTCGGTCTTGCGGAACAGAAGACGGCTTGAGGGGCGCGTCCGTGCGGTAAGTGCCAGGATCAAGGCCGGCAAGGAATGCACTCGTTTCTCTTGCCTTCCTCTCGCAATTGAGAGTAGGGACGGTCAAACCAGTGATGCCCTCACGGAAATTGCCGCCAGCGGGCTCGATTCGCGGGTCGTCATGCCTCATCCCTGCTTTAAGGAATACCGGCCGCAAGACCGGTCATGCGCCCTGGTGCGAAGGGCCCTGCCGATCCGGGTGGGGCGCAAAGGGGAATGCGCATGGCGGTTAAACGCGGGGTACATTGGTGGGTACACTGGAAAACCACCGTACTAAAAATAACGCTGATTCAATGCCATAGAAGGCAATTCGATTCCGCCCCGGGCACCAAAGCTCCGTTCTCCGCCGTTCTTTTCCTCGACGCCGCCGCGCTCGGCGAGTACGTCGGCAAATACCGGTTCAGTTTTGGCATACTCGATGTCGCACTCAAGAGCGGTCATCTCGAAGCACAGCTCATGGGGCAGCCCGCCGTCCCGATCTTCGCCAACGCCAAGGACAAGTTCTTCTACAAGATTGTCGACGCGCAACTGGACTTCGAACGCGACGCGGGCGGAAAGGTCATTACGGTGGTTCTGCATCAAAACGGACGTGATATGCGGGCGTCGCGCATAACGACAGACCGATGATATTGGTTTGATGAAAAACGCGCCGTAGATCAACGTTGAGCGTTGCTGCGAAGCGCGCAAGGAGACAACAGCAACGGGCTCGCTCAGCCCCGTCCTTCCGAGGCAAAATGCGGCCCGTCTAATCCACGCGGCGAACGCGCGTGAAAATCTCGAGGCCGTTGTTGGTCACCGCCACCGTGATTGACGCTCATGATCGACAATACGCATGACGGCTCCCCAGATTGTTGCCATGAAGACGGATACCTACTGCGTGGGGCGCAATAAGCGAAGCGCATCGCGCCGCCTGCTTCAACACGCCGATTGTCGGCCCGCATGTCGCAACGGCGCAATCAAGTGATTGCGCCCTACGCAAGGCGCGTCGTTACGTCAGCTTCAGCCCCTTGAAGCTCGCATGCCCATGTTTCCCGACGATGATGTGATCGTGCACCGAAATTCCACGTGGCCTGGCGATATCGACGATCGCCTTGGTCATGTCGATGTCGGCGCGTGATGGCGTCGGATCGCCACTTGGATGATTATGCATCATCTCACATCAAAGAAGACGAATCCTGCCGTCCGTCGCTTCAACAGGGCTTGTCGTGTGCTTCGGCGTCCAACTTAGACCCCTAGCGAAACCGTCGTAATGCGTTGAACTAGAACAATTCTCGAGAGAAAGAGAGGGGTGACTGTTGGACGCCGATCGAACACGCTTGAAATAAGCAATTCTGCTTCTGCTTCAATGATTTGGATTTCAATCGGAGTGGGGTCCAAGTTGCGCGCCGATTCACACCTGGATCACGCGGACGTCGACGTTCTGCTCCAACAGGTGGGTGGCAAAGCTGTGCCGCAGGGTGTGCAGCGACACGCGCTTGTCGATC
>Ga0209488_10002188_pt1 | contig 16272 bp, 14 predicted proteins | sample Rivendell_Oct201_8_FD_188349 | JGI IMG/M metagenome (GOLD analysis project Ga0209488, IMG submission 188349) | Vadose zone soil microbial communities from the Eel River Critical Zone Observatory, Northern California, USA -... | ecosystem: Environmental > Terrestrial > Soil > Vadose zone >... | reverse complement strand
ACCACCAGCCAGGTGGGGACGATCGCCAGCAAGTAGAGCGCCGCCGCGAACCAGCGGGACGCGCCGATCGATATGGCTCCCGACGGAAGCGGCCGGCCCGGCTTGTTGCGCCGATCGATATCCAGATCGTGAACCTGGTTGATGACATTGCTGGCGGCGTTGAGGAGGGCGGCGCACAGCGATCCGAGCGCGATGGTCAGCGCGATGGCGAGCGTGAAGCGATGGGCCGGGTCGGGATTGTGCGCCGAGCCGAACGCCGTCAGGGCCCCCGAGACGACACCCAGCGTGGGCGGCAGGAGCGTGAACGGACGGGTGAAAGCGAAGTAGAGGCGGGCCCGGCTCACAACGCTCCGCCCAGGAGCGCGCCGCCGATCCCGGCCAGGGCGCCGATCAGCGTGTTGGAGAAATTGACGGCCTCATTGTCCATCAGGCCTTTCTTCTCGAGGGTCGCGCCGAGGCACGAGTCGGCCGTCGACCCGATGAAGGCCGCGACCAGCACGACCGGAATCGCCGGCGGCGGCAACAACCCGAGCCCGGCCGCGAGGGCGGCGACCAGCGCGGCGGCCGCGAAGCCCGCGAGCGTTCCCACCAGCGAGACTCCCCCGTCGGTGCCGATCGGCACCGCCCGCAGGGTCGTGATCAGGACCGGTCGCCCTCCCCAGGCCTGGCCGATCTCGCTCGAAACGGTGTCGAACGCCGCTGTGGCGTAGGCACAAACCAGCCCCAGGAGCCAAAGACCGGGAGCGGGATCGGTCCCCGCGAGCACCGCGAGGTACGCCGCCACACCGCAGTTGGCCAGGGCGTGCCGCGCCGACCGCGCACCCCGGCGCTCCTGTGCGACACCGAGCCGCTCCTTCCGCCGCCGGCCGAGCAGGGTCGTCCCCGAACCGAGCACGAAGAAGGCGAGAAGGACTGCGAACGCGGGCCACCCGGCGAACGTCCAGGTCAGCAGCCCGACGGCGAAGCCGGCCACCATCCCGGAGCGATCGACCAGGCCGGCATTGCGGAAAGCGACGGCCAGGAGCAGGTTGACGACGAGCGCCGCCAGGAACGTGGACCGCAGTCCCGGCAGCACCTCCGCCAGCCGCGTGATCTGCCCCGCCTCCAGACCGCACAGGAAGAACGCCGAAAGGAGCGGCACCGTGAGGTTGTCGTTCAGCCGCCACGGAAGCGACTCCACGAAGGCCGCGAACAGTCCGGTGAAGGTCGCGAGGAGGGCCGCATCTCCCGCCGGCCGGCCCATCCAGAGGAGCCCGCCCCAGCAGGCGAGCGTGGCGGCGGCCGCACACGCGAGGGAGCCGGCGACCGACTTGCCCGGGTTCCACGGCAGCCGGCGGCGGCCGAACGCTACTCCCACCATGCGCGCCGCCGGATCGCCGGCGGCCATGATGAGCCACGCGGCCACCACCACTTCCATCCGGCGGCCGAACAGGAGGATCAGGATCAGGATCGCAACCGGATAGAGGTGGATCCCGGAATCGAGCGGCCGCTGCCTCTCGCCCTGGCGAAAGAGGCCCCGTCCGCCGACGCGCGGCAGCACGAGGAAATTGAAGACCACCGCGAGCACGGCGACGAGGGCCGCCGCCGGGACGCTGAGCCACTTCAAGGTCAGGGCACAGGCACCCGCCAGCAGGTGCACCATCCCGCGCGCCGTTTCACCGCGATTTCGCATGCGCGACTCAGGATCCCCCGCCGCCGGCGCGCTTCGCTCCGCCCGGGCGGGCGGCGATCGAGGTGACGCCGGGGCGCAGCGACTCGAGCGTGCGTCGCAGTCCTTCGCGCAGCGGTGTGATGGTGTAGCCAATCTCGCGCCCGGCCAGGGCGCTGTGGTACGCCCACTCGTGCCGGAACGTGGCGACCACCCCCGGCGTGACGGAGGGCGGCCGGCCGGTGAGGTGCGCGGCCAGGACCAGCAGCGATCCCAGCGCTTCCCCCACCCAATACGGCACCGTGAGCGGCGGCGACGCCAGCCCGGTGAGCGCGTGGAGCAGGGCGAAGATGTCGTCCTGGGTCGCGTTCTCCCCGCCGAGTATGTAACCCTGTCCGCCGGTGCCGCGTTCGAGGGCCAGCAGGTGCCCGCGCGCGACATCCTCGGCGAAGGCGTAACAGATCCTCAGGTCGCCGCGGCCCAGCCGGCCGCGCAGGCGCCCCCGGACGAAATCCGACAGCGTGTCGCGCAGGAGATTCCCTTCGGTCGGCGCACCCGGCCCGTAGACCACGCCGGGATAGACGATGACGATCGGCTGGCCGGCGGCGGCGCGGGCGCGGACGACCTGAAGCCCGAGCCACTTGGTCCGCTCGTAGTCGGTGCAGAAGCGATCGGTCAGGCGCGCAGACGACTCATCGGCCGGCCCTCCGGCGGTTGGACCAAGCGCCACGATGCTCGAGGTATAGAGGATCCGGCGCACACCCGATTCGGATGCCGCCGCGAGAACGGCCTCGGTCCCTTCCACGTTGACGCGATCGAAGGCGGCGCGGTCGCGCGACCACTTCTGCACCATCGCGGCCATGTGGACCAGCGCGTCGCGCCCGTCGAGCGCGCGGCGGAGCGAGGCGCGGTCGCGCAGATCGCCGATCGCGGCACGGCACCCGGAGGGCACGCTTCCTTCGCGACCGGGCCGGCAGAGCGCCGTGACGTCGTGACCCGCAGCGGCCAGAACCGAGGCGACGCTTCCCCCGAGATATCCGGTGGCGCCGGTGATCAGAACTTTCACCCGCGCTCCTCCCGACCGGCCGGACGCCACAGATAATCCCGCAAGGCGTCCCGCCAGGGGCGCATCGGTGCGCCGGCGAGACGCGCGAACAGCGAGCTGTCGAGCGCCGCGAAGGCGGGCCTGGGGGCCACCTCCGGCTGCGGCACGGTCGTCACGGATTGCAACCGCACGCTGCCCGACAGGCCGAGCTCCTGGAGGACGGCCGCCGCGAGCTCGAAGCGGGAGCACCGTCCCGCGTTCGCCACATGGACGACGCCCCGGTGCGCGGCGCCCAGCAGCCGGACGATCGCTTCGGCCAGATCCTCGACAAAGGTCGGCGATCCGTGCTGGTCGCTCACCACGCTCAGCGGTCCACCCGCGTCGGCGCGCCGCCGGATCTTCTCCACGAAGGTGCTCGCCGAAGGACCGTACAACCAGGCGGTCCTGATGATCAGATGATCCGGCGCGCCGGCGGCGACCTGCTTCTCCCCCTCCCACTTCGAGCGTCCGTACTCCTGCAGCGGAGCGGGCGGGTCGGACTCGACGTAGGCGCGTCCCGCCGTCCCGTCGAACACGAAGTCGGTGCTGAGATGCACGACGCGGCATCCGGACGCCGCGGCGGCCCGCGCCACGTTGCCCGCGCCCTCGGCGTTGGCGGCGAACGCGGCCGCCGGATCCCGCGAGCAGCCGTCGACGTCGGTCCAGGCCGCGCAGTTGATCACGGCCGTCGGTCGCAGCCGCTCGAACTCGAGGCCCAGACGAGAGGGGTCGGTGATGTCGACCTCGGCGCGCGTCGCGGCGATGGTGTCCGGAAAGACCTCCTCCAGCCGGCGCGCCAGCGTTCGCCCGAGGAGCCCCCCGGCCCCCAGGATCATCGGCCTGGCGCCGTCGCGCGTCATCAGTAGCCGCCCCCGACGCTCTCGTGGAGGTCGACCACGTTGCCGACCCCTTTCAGGTTGATCAGGACGCGGAACTCCTGGATCGAGGAGCCGATGAAGTTGCGGTTGAGGTACTCCATCTGGAACCCGCAGCACTGCGTGTTGTACCCCGCCCGGTAGCTCTGGTCCCGGAGCCGCGGCTCCCCCGGCTGCACGTCCCCCAGCTCGTAGTTGGTCTGGAAGCCGAGGAGCACGCGCCGCGAGAAGAGGCTCGCCTCCCCCGCCAGCCCGATCTGGTTCTGGTTGAACGGCTGAATCTGAGCGCGTCCCTGGTCGAGAAGCGCCTTGGCGTCTTTAAGAACCGGCGTGTCGAAACCTTCGGTGAACCAATTGTAGATTGGGGCGAGTAAATCGCGGGCTTCGGTGCGCTTGTCCTGATCGCGCCAGAGGCGGGCAAGGCTGGCAGCGGCGCGCAGTTCAAACAGTTTTGCGCTCTGCCGACGTGCAACTCCGATTGCTTGATAAAGGCTCTTTTCGGCGACAACGGCATCACCAACAGCGATGAGCAATTCGCCGCGAACGCGATGCACGTCGGACTCGCTCCAGCGTTCCTTCGTTGCCTCGATTTGCCGCACCGCCTCGTTGAGCTGGTTGAGCCCTTCTGTTGGCCGACCTGCGTTCCCAAGAGCGCCCGCAAGCATGGTGAGAAAGAATGGAACACTCGTGACAGCCCAGTGGCGCGGATGTTGGCCAAGGCTTCCGTGAGGAGTTCCAAGCCTTCCTCCATGCGACCCGACGCCGACAGGCACCATCCGCGAATGCAGAACGCAATTGCCGCCCAATAGGGGAAGGCGTGCTCGGCGCAGAGCGCCGCCAGTTCCTCGGCGCGCTGCAACAAAATCGCGAGGTCGGATCGGATGTGTGCATCGCATATCAACGCAATGCCGAGCACGCTTGCCAGCGTATGGGCATGCGTGCGCTGGCGTGCCTGGGCCAGCGTCTCGTGACATCGCAAGCCTGCTTGATCTAGATAGCCAAGATACATTAGCAACCGGAATGAATAGGTAAGTGTCCTAACTTGGGGGTCAACGGGCCCCAGGACAGCATGCGCGGGATCGTAGAGTGCTAATGCCTCCTCTGCGTGAGTTCGGGCCGCAACGAAGTCACCGGGGAAAAACCAGCTCACAGCGCTGGATAGATGGCCCTGAAACTTCACGGCCGCATCGTTACGGGCCTCCCCAAGGTTTAGAATCTGCTTGGACAGCTGACACGCCAGCGCCAGCTCTGCGCGGTGCAGGTGACCCACACATTCACCAGCCAGCAGGTAGACAAGCTGAGTTGGTCGATCGAGCCGTTCGCAGAGCTCGCGCGCGCGGCCATGGGTTTCGGCCACGGCTGGTGCGGCATATCCCTGCGTTGCGATGAGGGCGATGCTAAGAGCAATCTGCAAATCCAGCTCATATTGCAGGCGTTCGGCTCCGTCCGGCATGTTGGCGATAAGGCCTAAGCCTTTTCGCAGTTGCGCCTCCGCCTCATCATCGCCTCACGCACCAGCGCCTGCTGGCCAGCCTTTAGTCGATAGCCGACTGCCTTCCCTGCAAGGCCAGCTTCCGTTAGTGATCGCACGCTGTATCTGCCGAAGGAGTAGACTGACGATCCAGATCGACTGAAGGCTGCATACGTCCCGCCGAAGTCGGCTACGGCCGCGTTGAGGTTGAGATGTTCCCGCTGGGCACCAGGTGGTGAAGAAGGCGAGGTCGCCATCGGCGATATGACGACGGATCAGCAGACCGCGCGTCCACATCCCAATGATTGAGGGCATAGTTGATGGCCTCCGCCAGGACCGTCGCCGACGCGGAACTGATTTTGCGTGGGCTGCCACCCCAGCTATGCCGGCGCGCCGATCCCGCAGTCGCTGGCCGCCTGCGCAGCATGCCAGCGGGAACTAGATGAAGCGCGGCGCCGACGTCGAGCCCGACAGTTGAAGTCCGCTCAGCACTTGTGGCGCTGCATCGAAATTGACCGTCTTTTGAAACTGCCGTAGGCTTTGCACCAGATTGCTTGCTTTGTTGATCGTGAGGCGGGTCTCGCCAACGCAACGTGATAGGCAGGCGGACTCCTGGACTTGGTCCATGTCGGGCCAGGTCTGGGAGCCGCAAACAAAAGGGAATAGGGATGGAAAGCCACATTTGGGGCCTCGAGCCCACGCGCCGCGACTTCATGCTATCGAGCGTCGCTTTTGCCGGTGCGTTATCCTTGCCGGCAGGCTTGCTGGCCGTCAGGCAAGCGATCGCCGCTGGCGAAGTCAAGGACGTTCCCCGCAACCGGACCTTGGTTACGGTTCGCGGCGGTACCGACGGCAAGCACACCGAGGCCGAGCTTTGGAGTCCATATGTCATCGGCTCAAATCCACAGCTCGGAGGCAACATCATCTATGAGCCGCTCGCCTTCTACAGCGCCTTTGCCGACAAGACGATCATGTGGCTCGCAGAGAGCTACAAATACAGTCCCGACTACAAAGAGCTGACGGTCAAGACCCGATCAGGGATCACCTGGAGCGACGGCAAGCCGTTTTCCGCAGAGGACGTCGCCTATTCCCTCAACACGCTTAACGAACTCGGCGGCAAGGTGAAATGGGGCAAGGACGTTCAAGAAGTGCTGGAATCCGCCACCGTGGTCGACCCCAACACGACGCTAATCAAGTTCAAGGTGCCGGCGCCGCGTTTCTTCTTCCACATGCTCTCCTACAAATACGATATCGGCCTGCACATCGTTCCCAAACACATCTTCAAGGGGCAGGACTGGCAGAAATTTACCGCTTTCGATCTCGAGAAGGGCTTGCCCGTCACGACGGGCCCCTGGAAGGTCGTGAATGTCTCGCCGACCCAGAAGGTGTTCGACCGGAGGGATTCGTGGTGGGGCGTGGCGGCCGGCGTCGGCAAGTTGCCGGCGGTCGAGCGCATCGTGCTTCTCCCGGACACGGGTGAGCAGCAACTCGCTCAGGGCCTCATCTCGAATGCCGTCGATTTTTCGACCGGATTGCAGGTCGCGACGTTCCCGACCGTTTTCAAAGGCAATCCCAACATCATCACCTTTACCGGCCGCGAGCTTCCCTTCGGCAATTGTGACTGGTGGCCGACTTCGCTCTATCTCAACAACGAGCGGCCCCCCTACAACAATCCGAAGTTCCGTTGGGCGATCAGCTATCTGATTGATCGACAGACGCTGATTGACGTCGGTTGGGGCGGGTCTTCGAGCCTTTCGCCGCTGCCGATGCCGGACGGTTCGGTTTACAAGGGGTTGCAGCCGTATTTCGACTACGCCAAGCCTCTGCTCGATAAATATCCGACCAACGAATTCAACCCAGCGAAGGGCGCCGCATTGCTTGCCGAACTCGGCTGGAAGAAGGACGGCTCGGGCATGTATGTCGATCCTGCTGGCAAGCCGTATTCGATGGAAATCATCAGCTTCTTCGATTTCCCGTCGGTCGGCCCGGTGCTGGTCGAATTGTTGAAGCGGCATGGGATCGATGCGACCTATAGCCAGCCGCCGGACATGTTCACCCGCTATTTTGCAGGCGACTACAACGCGGCCATTTTCGGTCACGGCGGAAGCGTGCGCGATCCCTTCGAGACGCTTCGGCTTTACCAATCTTCGTCCGAGGCGATTCCGGGCGGGCATCTCGTCAATCTCGCGCGCTGGAAGAACGCCGATTACGACAAGATCGTCGACGAGGTTTTCGTGACCTCGCCGGACGACACGGCGAAGATGAAGGAGCTTTGGCTGAAGGCGATGGCCATCTGGTTGCCGGAACTGCCCGATGTGCAGCTCATGCAGTTCTATCACCGGCTGCCCATGAACCTGACCTATTGGAAGGGCTATCCAACCAAAGACAACCCTTACGTCAATCCAGCGTTCTTCCACTCGACGTTTGCGCTTGTACTACATAAACTCGAAGCGACGACGTGACGAGGCTCTGAAGATGCGGTAACCGGTCCGCTTGCGCGAAGAGGTGAGGATTGCCTGTCTACTATTTCGCCAAGCGGGTCGGAATCTTCTTCTTGATCGTCTGGCTCGCGGCCACGCTCAATTTCTTCCTGCCGCGCATCGCGGGGGATAACCCCGTTGCCCAGAAGGTCATGCAGATGGCCGCCCTCGGCGGCAATCTGCACGCCGGCATGCAGGACATGGTCAAGGAGTATCAGTCGAAATTCGGCATCGATAAGCCTCTCTGGAAGCAGTATCTCACCTATCTCGTCGACATGACCCGGTTCGATTTTGGCTATTCCATCGCCAACTATCCTCGGAAAGTCAGCGACATGATTTTGGAAGGTCTGCCCTGGACGGTTTGTTTGATCATGGGGACGACGCTGATTTCGTTCGTCATCGGCAACGTTCTGGGGGCCTTCCAAGCCTGGCCGCGCGCGCCGCGTTGGCTGACGACGATTATGCCGCCGCTGCTTGCGATGAGCGCGATCCCGTTTTTTCTGCTGGGTTTGATCCTCGTCTACGTCGTCGGCTTCAGCCTGCAGTTGGCGCCGCTCTACGGCGGCTACACTGCCGGAGCGATTCCGCAATGGAGCTGGTCGTTTGGCCTCGACGTCGCCTACCACGCCGTTCTCCCGGCGACCGCAATCATCCTAGGTTCGCTCGGCGGCTGGGCGCTCGGCATGCGGGCGATGATGGTGACGACGCAAGGCGAGGACTACGTCACCTTTGCCGAAGCGAAAGGCCTCTCGGATCGCACCCTATTCGTCGACTACGGCATGCGCAACGCGATACTTCCACAAGCGACGGCGCTTGCGCTATCGCTCGGGCAGCTCGTATCCGGCGCTGTGCTCGTCGAGATCGTGTTCGGCTATCCCGGCATCGGCACGTTGCTTTTCCAGGGCATCCGAGGCTCCGATTTTTTCCTCGTGCAAGGAATTGTCTTCCTGGTGATCGTCGCGATCGGCCTTGCGACGCTGATTCTCGACTTGACCTATCCGCTGCTCGATCCGCGCATCGTCCATAGAAACGCGTGATGGGAGCTCATCCTTGAAGCCGCCGAGCAACGGTCGCCATACATGGGCCTGACGTGGATGAACTATCTCGCCCGTAACAGGGAGCTTGGCGTTGGGCTCGCGCTTCTGTTGGGCATGATCGCTTTTGCCGTGATCGGCGGGCTGCTCGTGGACCCGCAAAATGCGCGACCGCTATCGGCGCGCGTTTTGCAGCCACCGTCCTGGGCGCTGCCTTTTGGCAGCGACCGCCAGGGCCGCAACCTGTTCGCGGTGATCACGACGGGCACCTTGCTGACGCTCCGAATCGGACTCATTGCCGGAATTCTCGGCGTCGGCATCGGCGCGGCGATTGCGTTCGTGGCGGCGTATTACGGGGGCTGGGTCGACAGCATCTTGCGCAGCATCGTCGACATCGGACTGACCGTGCCCAATCTCATGATTCTGATTGTGGTGGCGCTCACGCTCCGACAGGGTATGACGGTCAATGTGATGGCGCTCGTCATCGCCTCGCTCGCTTGGCTTTACCCTGCGCGAACCATCCGGTCCCAGGTTCTCACTCTGAGAGAGCGGGCCTTTGTGCAAATCGCGCGGCTCTCGGGCACTAGCGGGCCGGGGATCATCGTGAAGGAGCTGATGCCGAATTTGCTGCCCTATCTCATGGCCTCGCTCGTCGGATCGGTATCCGCTGCGATTCTCGCCTCGATCGGGCTCGATGTGCTCGGCCTCGGCGTCTTCGAGGCGCCGACGCTTGGTATGACGCTTTACTGGGTCAACTTCACCGGCGCGGTGATTAATGGTTGGTGGTGGTGGTGGCTGGCGCCGATCGTCGTCGTCGGCATCCTGTTCATCGCGCTGTTTCTGATCTCGATCGGACTGGACGAGATTGCCAACCCGCGCCTCAGGCGTCAGGTCTGAGTTCCGCCGCAGCTTCAGTGGGCGGTTGGGCAAGACTTGGGCTCTCGCCGGGAATCATGATCTCGCCGATATCGGCCCCCGGCACGACATCTTCTTGGCGGTAAAGGAAACAGGCGGCGGCGCGATACCGATCCGTGCGAAACATCGGCGGCGCGTTTTCGCGGCAGACCGCCATCGCCGAGGGGCAGCGCGGCGCGAAACGGCAGCCATGCTCCGAGGCCCCCACGCCCTCCGCCGACGGGGCCTCCTCGCCTTTCCAAGCACGATTGGGGTCGGGGTAGGGGATCGAGCCGATCAGCAAGCGCGTGTAGGGGTGTTTGGGGTCGCCCACGACCTTCTCGACGTCGCCGGCTTCGGCGACCAGGCCGCGATAGAGCACGATGACGTTGTGGCTGACCTGATACGCGGTGGTCAGATCGTGTGTGATGTAGATCAGCGAAATCCCGAATTTGTCGTGAAGCTCGCGCAGGCTCGTCAGGATCGTGGCTCTGAGCGAAGCGTCCACCATCGACACCGGCTCGTCGGCGATGATGACGCGCGGGCGGATCAGCAGAGCGCGCGCCACCATGATCCGCTGCCGCTGACCCCCGCTCAACTGGTGGGGATAGCGTCCGAGCGTCTCCTCTGGCCGAAGGCCGACGGCTCGCAAGGTCTCCTCAATCATGCGCCTCGCCTCGCGCCGGGAGCCCGCAAGCCCGAAGTTCAGAACCGGAGTTTCGAGGACATGGTCGACCCGATAGAACGGGTTGTAGGCTTCAAACGGATCCTGGAAGATCACTTGGACGTCGCGGCGAAAGGATCTGAGATGGGTACCCGAAAGCCTGCGAAGGTCCGCGCCCTTGTAAAGCACCGCGCCTACGCTGGGTTCGATAAGGCCTAGCAGCAGGCGCGCCAGGGTGGTCTTGCCGCTGCCGCTTTCGCCGACCAAGGCGGTGATGGACGGCGGTTCGTCGGCGATGGCGAGCGAAAAGTCGTCGACCGCGATCATTCGCGGTCCACGCATCCCTCCGCCATAGATTTTCGTGACAGCGCGCGCCTCGAGTAAAGTGGACATTTCATGCCCCGACGGCGGTTTGCAACGCGCATTGCGGCGCGCTCGTTTCGTAAAGGTGACACGCGACGAAATGATCTGGGCGAACCTCGCGCAAGACTGGCGCGTCGACTTCGCAACGCTGCATCGCATGTGGGCAGCGCGTGCGGAAGGAACAGCCTCGGGGGCGATTGAGCAGCGACGGGGGCAAACCGGGTATGCCCCGAAAGGCGCCCTTGCGTTCGAGGGTCGGCAGGCTCGCAATCAGTAGTTGGGTATAGGGATGAAGGGGCTCGCGGAAGATCATACGGACGCCGCAAACTTCGGCAAGCGTGCCCGCGTACATGACCCCTAGCCGGTCGACGACCTGGGCCATCAACCCCATGTCGTGGCCGACGAGCAGGATCGACGCGCCGATTTTTTCCTGGACGCGCCGCAGGGTCTCGACGACTTGCCGTTGCACCACGACGTCGAGCGCGCTCGTCGGCTCGTCGGCGATGATCACGCGCGCCCGGAGGCTGATGGCGATCGCGATCACGACCCGCTGTTTCATCCCGCCACTCAGTTCGTGCGGATATTTGTCGGCGACCTCCGGCCCAAGTCCGACCGTCGAAAGCAGTTCGCGGATCCGCGCGTCCAGCGCCGAACGCGTTAGCCCTTGGCCATGGTCGCGTAGCGCGTCGGCGAACTGGCGACGCACCCGGGTCACCGGATTGAGGGAATTCATCGCGCCCTGCGCAACCAGCGCGATCGCCGCCAGGCGCAGACGCCGCATCTCCTGTTCCGGTAGCGCAAGGAGATCGGCCCCCTCGAACAGCGCCTGGCCGCTCTCGATCCGGCCAGGCGGCTTTATCAGGCGCATGAGCGCCATTGCGACGGTAGACTTTCCCGACCCCGACTCGCCAACCAGTCCCAGGCGCTCGCCCGTGCGCAGGTTGAAACTCACGCCGTCGACCGCCCGCACGGCGCCTAACGAAGTGTGATAGTAAACGCGAAGGTCGCGCACCCGAAGGACCGTATTATCTCGCAAGTGCAGGAGCTTTCTTGCCTCGAGGCCTCAGCCTCATCGTGTAGGATATATGCCGACGTACATCAACAGGTCTGGGGGAGCTGGCGCGCCGGGCCGCCGACAAGGGGTGCGGATCGCGTTCGAGAACTGCCCCATGCTGGGCACGTGGGAGACCGGAGACTGGAACATCGCCCACAACCCGGCCGCCTGGGAGATGATGTTCAACGAACTGTCCCACGACAACATCGGGCTGGAGTGGGAGCCCTGTCATCAGTTGTTCTATTTGATCGACCCGATGCCGCAATTGATCGACTGGATGCCGAAGATCCTCCACGTGCACGGCAAGGACGCGACGGTGCGGTGGGATGTGGTCCGCAAGCATGGCATCCACGGCAAGGTCCCGTTCGCCTTCCACCGCACGCCGGGCTTCGGCGACACCAACTGGACCGACGTGATCAGCGAGCTGCGCCTCGGCGGCTACCAGGGTTCGATCGACATCGAAGGCTGGCACGACCCGGTCTATCGCGACGAACTCGAAATGACCGGTCAGGTCCGCGCGCTGAACTACCTGAAGGAATGCCGTGGCGGCGCCTTCGTGGCCAATCCGTAAAGACGGGAGACAAATCATGAAAACGATCAAGGGACCGGCGATTTTCCTCGCGCAGTTTGCCGGCGATGCAGTACCGTTCAACAGCCTGGCCGGCATCGCCGGCTGGGCCGCGGGCCATGGCTACAAGGGCGTGCAGTTGCCGAGCTGGGACGCGCGTCTGTTCGATCTCAAGCGCGCCGCCGAGAGCACCGGCTATTGCGACGAGGTGAAAGGCGTGCTGTCGGCAGCCGGCGTGGAACTGACGGAGCTGTCCACGCATCTGCAGGGCCAGTTGGTCGCCGTGCATCCGGCATACGATGCCGCCTTCGACGGTTTTGCGGCGCCCGAGGTTCGCGGCAACCCAGCCGCCCGCCAGGAGTGGGCGGTCAACCAGTTGCAGCTTGCCGCCAAGGCGTCGCGCAATCTGGGGCTCAAGGCCCACGTCACCTTTTCCGGCGGCCTGGCCTGGCCGTTCGTCTACCCCTGGCCGCAGCGGCCGGCCGGCCTGGTGGAGACCGCCTTCGACGAACTGGCGCGCCGCTGGACACCGATCCTGAATGCCTTCGACGAGGCCGGTGTCGACGTCTGCTACGAGATCCACCCGGGCGAGGACCTGCACGACGGCATCACCTACGAAATGTTCCTGGAGCGCGTGAACAACCACACGCGCTGCAACATTCTTTACGACCCCAGCCACTTTCTGCTACAGCAGCTCGACTACCTGCAGTTCATCGACATCTATCATCAGCGCATCAGGATGTTTCACGCCAAGGACGCCGAGTTCAACCCGAGCGGACGGCAGGGCGTATATTCCGGATTCCAACCATGGGTGAATCGCGCCGGCCGTTTCCGGTCGCTGGGCGATGGCCATGTGGATTTCGGCGGGATCTTTTCCAAACTGTCGCAGTACGGGTTCGACGGCTGGGCGGTGCTGGAATGGGAGTGCTGCATCAAGGACAGCGAGCAAGGTGCGGCGGAGGGTGCACCGTTCATCGAGGCGCACATCATAAAGGTTGCCGCCCGCGCCTTCGACGACTTCGCCGCCAGCGGCGTCGACCAGGCGGCCAACCGCAAACTGCTGGGGCTGGTATGATGGCCCGGCGTATTCGCCTCGGCATGGTGGGCGGCGGCCAAGGCGCCTTCATCGGCGCCGTGCACCGCATCGCGGCCCGGCTGGACGACCAGTACGAACTAGTCGCCGGCGCATTGTCGTCCGACCCGGCGCGGGCGCACAATAGCGCCGCGGAGCTGCATATCGAGCCCGGACGCAGCTATGCCGGATTCGAGGAGATGGCGGAGCGCGAGGCGGCGCGGCCTGACGGCATCGAGGTGGTGGCGATCGTGACGCCCAACCACATGCACTTCGCCCCCGCCAAAGCCTTCCTCGACCGCGACATCCATGTGATCTGCGACAAGCCGCTTACCCACCGGCTCGAAGACGCATTGACGCTCGCCTCGGCCGTGGCGCACAACGGCCTCGTCTTCGCGCTGACGCACAACTACACCGGCTACCCGATGGTGCGGCAAGCGCGTGAGATGGTGGCGAGCTGCGCGCTGGGGACCATCCGGGTGGTCCAGGTCGAATACCCGCAGGACTGGCTGACCACCGCCCTGGAAGAAACCGGCCAGAAGCAGGCCGCGTGGCGCACCGACCCGGCGCGCAGCGGAGATGCGGGCTGTACCGGCGACATCGGTACCCACGCCTTCAATCTGGCGGAGTTCGTGACCGGCCTGCGCTGCGAGAGCGTGGCCGCGGAACTGACCCGGTTCGTCGCGGGACGGGCGCTGGACGACAACGCACAGATGCTGATGCGCTTCTCCGGCGGGGCGCGCGGGATGCTGTGGTCGTCGCAAGTGGCGCCAGGCAACGAGAACGCGCTGAGGCTCCGGGTCTATGGTGAGAAGGCCGGGCTGGACTGGTCGCAGGAGCAGCCCAACGCCTTGCTGTTCACGCCGCTCGGGAAACCGCCGCAACTGATCCGCCGGGCGGGTTCGGGCGCAAGCGCGGTCGCGGCCCATGCGAGCCGCATCCCCGCCGGACATCCGGAAGGCTATCTGGAGGCGTTCGCGCAGATCTACCGCGACGTCGCCGAACAGATTTCCGCGCGGCGCGAAGCGCGGGAGCCGGATCCGGCCAGCCTCATGGTACCGGGAATCGCCGACGGGGTGCGCGGGATGCGCTTCATCACTGCCGCCGTCGCGTCGAGCCGGGCGAACGCCGCCTGGACGGCGATCGAGCCGTGATGCATCTCGGAATCGATCTCGGCACGTCGGGAGTGAAAGCCGTCCTGACGGCCGCCGATGGCGCGTTGCTGGCACAGGCGACGGCCCCGCTGGCCGTCTCGACGCCCCATCCGCTGTGGAGCGAGCAGGACCCGGCAGCCTGGTGGCACGCCGCCGTGGCGGCGCTGCAGCAGCTCGGCACCTTGCATGATCTGTCTGCCGTGCGCGGTGTCGGCATGGCCGGGCAGATGCATGGGGCGGTGCTGCTCGGCGCGAGCGACCGGGTGCTGCGGCCGGCGATCCTGTGGAACGATGGCCGCAGTGGGACGGAGTGCCGCGACCTCGAGGCCGCCGAGCCGCGCAGCCGCGCGATCACCGGCAACCTCGCCATGCCGGGCTTCACCGCGCCGAAACTGCTTTGGGTGCGCAGGCATGAGCCGGAGCTGTTCGCCCGCACCAGGCGCGTGCTGCTGCCAAAGGATTGGCTGCGGCTGCAGATGACGGGCGAAGCAATCTCCGACATGTCGGACGCATCCGGGACGCTGTGGCTCGATGTCGGCCGCCGCCGCTGGTCATCGGAGATGCTGGCAGCAACGGGGTTATCCGAGGACCATATGCCCCGACTGATCGAGGGCACCGCGGCCGGCGGATATTTACGGCCGGAGGCAGCCCGGGCGCTGGGTCTGCCGGCCGGCATTCCTGTCGCGGGGGGCGGCGGCGACAACGCGGCGGGAGCCGCGGGAATCGGCTGCGTCGCGCCCGGCGATGCGTTCGTCTCGCTGGGCACCTCGGGCGTGATCTTCGTGAGCGATCCGGGATTCCTGCCTGACCCCGCCCGAACCGTGCACGCCTTCTGTCATTGCGTGCCCGGCACCTGGCATCGCATGTCGGTCATCCTGTCGGCGGGCGCGTCGCTTGCCTGGATCGCCGGAATAACCGGCGCCGACGAGGCGGCGCTGCTTGCCGAGGCCGAGCGCGAGTCGCCGAGGGACCGCCCGGTGTTCCTGCCCTATCTGTCGGGCGAGCGCACACCGCACAACAATCCCGCCGCGTCCGGCGTGTTCTTCGGGCTGACCGGCGCCACCACGCGGGCCGCCATGACATTGGCTCTGCTGGAGGGCGTGGCGTTCGCGCTTGCCGACGGGCTGGATGCGCTGGAGGCACGCGGCGCCCGGATCGCCGGGCTGACGGCCATCGGCGGCGGATCGCGCAGCGCGCTCTGGCTGCGCATCGTCGCCGCGGCGATGCAGCGGACGCTTCATACCGCGGAGGGCAGCGACGTCGGGCCGGCGCTCGGCGCCGCCCGGCTGGCGCGCGTGTGCAGCGGCGACGCGTCGACCGCGGAGACCTTCGTCAAACCGGCCATCACCGCCCGCTTCGATCCATGCCCGGCGCTGATCGAAGCGCTGACACCGCGGCGCGCGCTCTATCGCCGCCTCTACCCCGCTCTGCAACCCATGTTCACGACCCCGGAGATCGCGGAATGACCGTATTCGACCACCTGCCTCATGTCCGCTTCGGCGGCCCCGACGCCACAGATCCGTTGGCGCTGCGCTATTACGAGAAGGACCGCGCGGTGCTGGGCCGGCGGATGGAGGACTGGCTGCGGCCTTCAGTCGCCTACTGGCATTCCTTCGTCGCCAACGGCCTCGATCCGTTCGGGGCCCCTACGCAGGACCGGCCCTGGTTTCACGGCGAGCCGCTGCAGGCGGCAATGCTGAAGGCCGATGCGGCCTTCGCGTTCATGGAGCGGCTCGGGCTGCCGTTCTTCTGCTTCCACGACCGTGACGTCGCGCCCGAGGGCGACAGCCCCCGTCAGAGCAACGCCATGCTGGACCGAGTGCTCGAGCTGATCGAGGGCTACATGCAGCGGACGGGAATCAGGCTGCTGTGGGGCACCGCCAATCTGTTCAGTCACCCCCGCTACATGGC
>Ga0209488_10002187_pt1 | contig 16274 bp, 12 predicted proteins | sample Rivendell_Oct201_8_FD_188349 | JGI IMG/M metagenome (GOLD analysis project Ga0209488, IMG submission 188349) | Vadose zone soil microbial communities from the Eel River Critical Zone Observatory, Northern California, USA -... | ecosystem: Environmental > Terrestrial > Soil > Vadose zone >... | reverse complement strand
CACGGACATCGCGTCCATGCGCGACATGCTGATCTTCGGCCAGGCTTATCAAGGCGGCGGAGCGCTTGATCCCAAGGCTGCGATTGCGGCCTTGTCCGACGATGCCGAAATCTGCGGCTGCAACGGTGTCTGCAAGGGAGCGATTGCGAAGGCTATCACGGTTAGAGGGCTTACCTCGCTCGAAGACGTTCGCGCGCAGACCAAGGCGTCGGCGTCGTGCGGGCAGTGCACGTCCAAGGTCGAGGCACTCCTCGCCGTCACTCTCGGCGACGGCTATTCGGCCGCCGGCCGCAAGGCGATGTGCAAGTGCATCGATCTCACCCATGACGAGGTGCGCGCCTTCATCCTGTCGAAGGAATTGAAGTCGCTGCCGGCCGTGATGCAGGAGCTTGGCTGGAAGACCTCCTGCGGTTGCCCGTCCTGCCGTCCCGCGCTCAACTATTATCTGCTGTGCGCCTGGCCGGGCGAGTATCGCGACGATGCGCAGTCGCGCTTCATCAACGAGCGGGTGCACGCCAATATTCAGAAGGACGGCCGCTTCTCGGTCGTGCCGCGCATGTGGGGCGGATTGACGACGCCCGCCGAGCTGCGCGCGATCGCCGATGTCGCGGACCGTTTCAAGATTCCGACCGTCAAGGTGACCGGCGGACAGCGCATCGATCTTCTGGGCGTGCGCAAGGAGGATTTGCCGGCGGTGTGGGCGCAGCTCAGCGCCGCCGGCATGGTGTCCGGGCAGGCCTATGCCAAGGGCTTGCGTACCGTGAAGACCTGCGTCGGCAGCGAATGGTGCCGGTTTGGCACCCAGGATTCGACCGGGCTCGGCGTCAAGCTCGAGCACTTCCTGTGCGGCTCGTGGACGCCGGCCAAGGTGAAGCTCGCGGTCTCCGGCTGTCCGCGCAATTGCGCCGAGGCCACTGTGAAGGACATCGGCATCGTCTGCGTCGAGTCCGGCTACGACATTCACATTGCCGGCGCGGCCGGACTGCATGTGCGCGCGACCGATCTGCTCGCGCACGTGGCCACCGAGGAGGAGGCGATCGAGTATGTGGCTGCGGTGCTGCAGCTCTATCGCGAGAAGGCGACCTATCTCCACCGCATCTACAAGTGGGCCGAACTGACCGGCATTGACAAAATCCGCGCCGCCATTGTGGACGATCACGACGGCCGGCGTGCGCTGGTCGAGCGCTTTTTGAAGTCGCAGCGAGCGGCACGCAAGGATCCATGGGCCGAGCGTGCCGCCGGCCGCGAGCTGCATGAGTTCATGCCGCTCGCCGTGCTGGTGCCGATCGCGCCGCCGCTCGTCCAGTCAGCCACCGTCCAACCAGCAACAGTCCAACCAGCAACCGTCGAATGAGAGACGAGGCCGTGAAACAATCCAACGACTTCTGGTTCGACGCAGGTCCGCTGCACGCCATCCCGCAACGAGGTGCGCGCACGATCAAGACGCCACGGCGCGAGATTGCCGTCTTCCGCACCGCGAGCGACGAGGTGTTCGCGCTCGAAAACCGTTGTCCCCACAAAGGCGGCCCCCTGAGCGACGGGATCGTGCATGGCCGGAAGGTTGCCTGCCCGTTGCACAATTGGGTCATCAATCTCGAGGACGGAGAGGCGACGGGAGCCGACAAAGGCTGCGCCCGGACCTTTCCGGTCAAGCTCGAGAACGGCCGCATCTATCTCAACATGAGCGTCGCGGCCGCGCCATGAGCGGTCGCGGTCGTGGTTTGGAGTGCGGGAATTCCCGGCCGATTTGACTACGAAGCAAGAGGAACGCAGCTGCAATGTCTTATCTGGTACCTTCGGAATTCGTCACCAAGATGGTGGACGCGGGCGAATCCAAGATTTTCATGTCTACCAGGGACACGATCGTCCGCGCCTACATGGCCGGTGCGATCCTGGCCCTGGCTGCCGCGTTTGCGGTCTCGATGAGCGTGCAGACAGGCTATCCAATCATCGGCGCGATCCTGTTTCCCGTCGGCTTTTGCATGCTGTACCTGCTTGGTTTCGATCTGCTCACGGGCGTATTCGTCCTCACGCCGCTCGCCTGGATCGACAAGCGTCCGGGCGTGACAATCGGCGGCATCCTGCGCAACTGGTGGCTGGTCTTCATTGGCAATTTTGCCGGCGCCTTCACGGTCGCCGTCATGATGGCGGTGATCTCGACCTTCGGCTTCTCGAGTCCGCCCGACAAGGTCGGGCAGGTGATCGGGAGCATCGGGGAAAGCCGTACGATCGGCTACGCGGCCCACGGGGCGGCCGGCATGCTGACGTTGTTCATTCGCGGCATGCTATGCAATTGGATGGTCTCGACCGGCGTCGTCGGCGCCATGATTTCCACGTCGGTGAGCGGGAAGGTGATCGCCATGTGGATGCCGATCATGCTGTTCTTCGCGATGACCTTCGAGCATTCCATCGTCAACATGTTCCTGTTCCCGTCGGGATTGATGCTGGGCGGAAAGTTCTCAATCATGGACTATTTCATCTGGAACGAGATTCCGACCGTGGTCGGCAATCTGGTCGGCGGGCTCGCCTTCACCGGCCTGACGCTCTATGCCACGCACGTGAAGACCGCCCCGAAGCGGGTCCTCGACTGATCTCATGCTGCTGTTTGGGGATTCCTGGCAGGATCGATGCCACGCGAATTGAAAATCTCGGTCGGACAGCACTCGGACAAAGGCCGCAAGGAGATCAACCAGGATTTTCACGGAGTCCTGATCCCGAAAGAGCCGCTCCTGAGCCTCAAGGGCATCGCGATCGTGCTCGCGGACGGGATCAGCTCCAGCCAGGTCAGCCAGGTCGCGAGCGAGTCTGCGGTCAAAGGATTTCTCACCGACTATTACTGCACGTCGGAGGCCTGGTCGGTCAAAACCTCGGCACAGCGCGTGATCGCGGCGACGAACTCCTGGCTGCATGCGCAGACACGGCGCAGCCGCTACGCCTACGACAAGGACCGGGGCTATGTCTGCACGCTCAGCGCCATGGTCGTCAAAGCAAAGGCTGCGCACATCTTTCATGTCGGCGATTCCCGGATCTATCGAGTGACCGGCAATACGTTGGAGCAGCTGACCGATGACCATCGCGTCGTCCTGTCATCGGAGCAGAGCTATCTGGGCCGTGCCCTCGGCGTCAATCCGCAGATCGAGATCGACTACCGCTTGCTGGAGATCGAGAAGGGGGATGTGTTTGTGCTGGCGACCGACGGCGTCTATGCCCATGTCGGGCCGCGCTTTGTGGTGAATTCCATCACGGGCAGTGCGGACGACCTCGATGCGGCCGCCCGAATGATCGTCGAGGAGGCTTATCGGCACGGCAGCGCCGACAATCTCACCGTGCAGACCGTGCGGATCGATGAATTGCCGGACGGGCAGGCGGGCGAGCTGTTCGGTCAGGCCTCCGAGCTGCCGCTGCCGCCGCTGTTTGAAGCCAGGATGGTGATCGATGGCTATAAGATCATCCGGGAGGTGCACGGCAGCAGCCGCAGTCACATCTATCTGGCGCTTGATTCCGCGAACGATACGCTGGTGATCACCAAGATCCCGTCAATCGAGCTGCGCGGTGATCCCGCCTATCTCAGACGCTTCATGATGGAAGAGTGGGTCGCCCGCCGCATCAACAGCGCCCATGTGCTCAAGCCGCGCCTGCAGTCGCGTCAGCGAAGCTATCTCTACGTCGTGATGGAGTTCATCGACGGGCAGACCTTGACCCAGTGGATGATCGACAACCCGAAGCCTGATCTTGAAACCATCCGTGGCATCGTGGAGCAGATCGCCAAGGGGCTGCAGACCTTCCACCGGCTGGAAATGCTGCATCAGGACATCAGGCCCGAGAACATCATGATCGACAAGACCGGGACGGTGAAGATCATCGATTTCGGATCGACCAAGGTGAGGGGCGTAGTCGAAGCTGCGCCATCCATCGACCACGACGATATCCTGGGCACCGCACAGTACACCGCGCCTGAATATTTTCTCGGCGAGAGCGGTTCGTCGCGCTCAGACATCTTCTCGCTCGGCGTCATCACCTATCAGATGCTCACCAGCCGGCTGCCCTATGGGGCGCAGATCGCAAAGGCCAGAACCCGATCCGAGCAGCGCAAGCTGAGATACGCCTCCGCGCTCGACGACAATCGCGAAATCCCGGCCTGGATCGACGCGGTGCTGAAGAAAGCCGTACACCCGGACCCGCACCAGCGCTATGACGAGTTGTCCGAGTTCGCCTTTGATCTGCGCCATCCCAACAAGACGCTGCTGGGCTCGGCGTCGGCGCCGCTGATCGAGCGCAATCCGTTGCTGTTCTGGAGGGCGCTCTGTCTGATCCTGATGCTGGTAGTCTTGCTGCTGCTCTTCTTGCAGTTTGGTGGGCGGCATTAGCTAATGAAATGCGCTCTGCGCCAATCGTGACACCGGCCCCATGAGAATGTCTCGCAAAGCGGCTTGTAGATCACTGCGGCGGTAGGGCTTCTTGAGAACCTCCCATTGGGTATGAGCCTCCTCGGCGCGCGATGTCTTGAGATCTGGATATCCTGAGGTGAGCAGGATCTTGAGTGTCGGCCTGCGCTGCCTCGTCCGCCGGGCTAGCTCGATGCCGTCGATCGAGCCTGGCATCACGATGTCGGAGAACAGGAGGTCGATCGGCTCGCCGCGCTCAATCATCTCCAGCGCGATGTCCGGATTGCTTGCTTCGATCGTGCTATAGCCCAGCGACTTTATCTGCGCGATCACGGACCTACGCACCATGTCGTCGTCGTCGACCACCAGAATTGTTTTCTGTTGCTCGCCGGTCACGGGCTTTTGCGCAGGCACCAGTGTCGGCGCCTCGACCGCCATGAGAGCTCTGGAGCGTGGAAAGAATATGCTGAAGGTCGTTCCCTTGCCGATCTCGCTGGTGACCTTGATCTTGCCTTTCATCTCCTTGACGAAACCATAGACCATGCTGAGGCCAAGACCGGTTCCCCTGCCAACCTCCTTGGTTGTGAAGAACGGATCGAAGATTCGCTGCAGGTTCTCAGGTGATATGCCGGTGCCGGTGTCGGCGATCTCCATCACCGCATAGTCCCCAGGCTCAAGTCCATCCGCGACCGTGATATCGGTCTTCGTCAGCGTGGTGTTGAAGGTTTGAACCGCGATCGCGCCGCCCTCCGGCATGGCGTCGCGTGCGTTGACGACAAGATTGGTCAGAGCGCAGCGCAGCTGGGCGGCGTCGGCCATGATCGGGTATACATCGTCTGACGATATCTCCTCCAGCATGACTTTTCGGCCCATGGCGCGCTTGAGCAGATGCACCTGGTCGGTCACGACGGTCCTGAGATCGACGGTCTCGAGTTTGAAAGCGTGCTGGCGGCTGAACGCGAGCAAGCTGTTCGACAATTCGGATCCGGTCAGCGCGGCGGTGAGCGAGGAGTCGATGAGCTCGAGTTCCGGCGAGCCCGCCGGCGTCGTATCCTTGAGCAAGTCGAGATTTCCGATAACGACCAGCAGCAGATTGTTGAAGTCATGTGCGATTCCGCCGGTGAGCTGGCCGACGGCTTCCAGCTTCTGCGATTGCACCAATCGTTTTTCCATCTCGGTTCGTTCGAATATGGATCGCTCAAGCGACTCGGATTTCTCGCGCAGCGAGGCGATGAAATGCTGTTGCTGGTCCGCCAGGTCGCGTTGTCGCTTGAGCTCCAACTCCGCCAAGGCGCGTGATTGCTCCGATCTCATCGATTCGGCTTCCGCCGAGGAAGACGTGAGGATGGCGAACGCCACGCCGAAAACCAGAATCACGCCAGCGACTTTGAGCAGAATATCAAACAAGGATGATGCCGAGCGCGCCGCTTCGAAACGGAAATTGAATCCGTAGGCGGCTGCGGCCTCCACGAGGCGTTCGAGCAATGATGCGATCTCGCGTCCTTGATCGACCAGCACCAGCGGCGAGGTCAATTGCGTAGCGCCAGTCGTGGAGGGCTTGATGTAAGCCAGCGCCGCCTTGAACCAGTTTTCGCTGTCGGCCAGGACCGAATTGATCAGGTCGTTTGCATTGGCGCTGGTGCCCATGCGCTCGCGAACGACATTCATGTCGCTCACGAAATGGTTCATGGATGTTTCGATGGCACTCAGCTCGTCTGCACTGAGCAGCCCGTGCAGCCTGATCGCGTGCTCGACTGCATACATTGTCTTGCTGAAATTATCCTGCGCGGAGCGGGCATGGCTGATAGACATCAGCGGACCGTCGTAGAGCTCTTGCAGCATGGCGCTGAGGCTGCCGACCTGCGTGACGCTGTAAAGGATGGCGCCGGCCGCTATCAGGCAGACGAGCCCGAATGCGGCAAATAGCTTGAACCGGATTGACAGCGGTTTCTGCACGGGCGCGCTGCTACTGTGAGACCTTGACAGTCATTTTCATGGTGGGGTGAATCGCGCAGATGACCTTGACGTCACCCACAGAATCGAACTTGACGGGGCGCAGCTCTCCCGGGTTCAGCAGACCGAGATCGAAGCGGTTGCCTGCGGTGATGGACAGCACGTTGTGCGCGATATTGTCATCATTGAGGAACAAGAGCTCGTCCCCTCGCTTGACGGTGATTTCGCTCTCGGAAAAGACCTTTCCCTTCTGCCGGATCGTATGGTCGGCGGCGCCGGCGACGGCGACGCCAGCGAGAAAGGCGGAGGTGACTGCGATGTTGAATCCTGTCATTTGAAATCGCTCCCGGTTCGCTCTAGTGCCCCGTTTCCGAAGTTCGTGATACGTCTCAACATGCTCTTACACGAACTTCGAAAACAAAGGAGGCACTAGCAAGTCTATGGTTCTAGTGCCGCTTTTCGATTTGAAGTTCCTAACCGAGTTTGCTGCAGGTGGTGTAGGATCTTCAAATCGGCGGCACTAGCGGGGAAACACGGGGAAGGTGGTGGGCTCCATGTCGCTTGTCAGAGTTTTCAGGAATGCGAGAAGATCAGCTTTTTCGCTGCCCGTTAGATCGAGCGGCCTGATCAGTTCAGAGCGGGAGTTCCGTTGGAGGCCGCCCTTGTCGTAGTGGTCGATGACGTTTTCCAGATCAGGAATTGAGCCGTCGTGCATGTAAGGGGCGCGCCGGGTGATTTCTCGCAGGCCGGGTGTCTTGAACGCATATTGGGACTTGACGACGTTAGGCAGCAATTTGCCGCGGCCAATATCCGCGCTTGCCAGGCCGATGTCGTGAAAACTGTCATCCGTAAATTTCCAGCCGCTGTGGCAACCAACACATTGAGCCTTGTATTGAACAGCTTGAAGCCGCGTTTGGCGGAGTCGGAAACAGCGTTCTCATCGCCTTCGATCCAGGAATCGAATGGCGCGCGTCCAGAGATCACGGTGCGTTCAAACGTGGCGATGGCTTTCGCGACGTTCTTGGAGGAAATGCCTTCGCCAGGAAATGCGGCCTCAAACAATTGATGATATTCGTCGATGGCCTTGATCTGTGTGAGCAGCTCATCGAGCGGCATGGCCATTTCCACGGCCTCTTGCAGTGGCCCCAGCGCCTGCTCCTCAAGCGACTCGGCGCGGCCGTCCCACATGTAGATCTGGCCATAGGCGAGATTGAGAATCGTCGGCGATCGGCGCCCGAGCCGCTTCATCAAGTGGCCAACACTTGTCGGCTGTCCATCGGACCAGGCGTAACCGGGGCTGTGGCAGGACGCGCATGACAACAGCTTGCCGCGCGAAAGGCGCGAGTCGAAATAGAGCTTCTTCCCAAGAATATTCTTTTGGACCGTGTAGGGGTTGTCGGCCGGGAATGGAATTGTCGTAGGCCGCTTGTAGGACGTGCGTATTTCGGCGTCGGACACGCTCCCCCTGATCGGGAGGTGGACTGTGCGGACGGCGCCCACGATAGCGTCGGAATAGCAAGGCACGATGGCGCTGCCGAGCAGCGCCCCCATGACTGTAAACATGACTGCAAACAGGTGAAAGATCGCCCTGGCCAGCCTGCTGAACGAGGTACTCAGTCCTGACATCTTCGGCTTTACTCTGATAGGCCCGATTGAAAGCTATTCTTATTTTCTAAACTGAGTATTACGAAGTCGACCTGTGCAATGAGAGATTGCACGAGCCGTGCGGTTTGGAAAAAAGAACCCACACGGCCAGAACGATATGGCTAGAAATTGACTCATAAAATCATATGGTTGAAGCAATTCAGGAAACATTCTTGTCGGTTGGGGCGGACCTGCAGCAGCGCTGGATTGAACGCAACCCGCTGGTGTTCTGGAGGCTTTGGACCTGATCCAGTGGCGCGCGGGTCGGGTTGTTATTTGTTTCTGCTGCTCGGCGTTGCAATCCTACAGACGATTTCGACCGTCCTTCGTTTCCGGAAGGTCATCCGCTCCGAAGGCACGTGCTCTATCGGCTTGGGTCGGGATCGCGTTTCGATGCGGGGTGATTTACGGGTTCGCACAAATGCGAAGTGACGCGGCCCGGCGCCAGGATGGGGTGACTGCGCTTGTCACGCCGATCGGTCACACCGTTTGCACTTGAAGGCGGGCACCGGCTGGCCAGGCTCGACCATGACCGCAGATGGCTCACCGCAGCGACCACACTGTCGCACGACCTTCGTGGGAAGTTTCTGGATCGGCTTGTTGGTTGCGGCGACCGCCTGCTCTGCCTGGGCCCTGAGTTCGGCCTTGCTGAGTGAAGGGCCTCGACGTCGTTGATTCATCGGAAGGAGCACCGTCCTGGATGTGGTTTCGGCAGCCTTAGCACGGCAATCTACATTTTGCGACTGAGAGGGGAGGCCATATCCCAGGCGGTCACGACGATTTTCGGGTCGAAATGAGGTTCGACCTGGCCCGCATCGTATTTGTCGCTGGCCGCTTGTTCGATGGCGGCCCGATGCTCACGAAATGCCTTTTCATCTTCAGCCTGGTCGCCATTGCTGCCGAACCGATCCTCGAGCAACTCCCGCGCAGCCCTGCAGGGTACTTCCGTGGCGCCGTCTGCCATCAGAAACCTGACGCCGTTCATTGTTATCAAAATTTGCTCCTTGCTGCGCGTTAACGGCATAGTTGCTCCTTGCTCGCACCGTCAATCAAAGTGCATGGCGCTTAAGGTGCTTAGGACTCAAGTGCTTCGGACCTAAAGTGCTTTGGCCCACTTGCTCCAATTGGGAGGTTGGTCCTTCCTCGGCGGATTGGCAATGAAGTTCCGCGATACTTGTTGCCGCCCTGCGCCACCTTGCTAAATCGCTCAAAAGCGCTATATGTATCTATCGAGTTTCGGCCGAACGAATTGGCCTCGGGCGCGAAAGCGGCCTTGCTGACGACCTTCTCCAAAACCCGATATCCAACCGGCGGTGCTCTGGCGCGGCCACTCGTATACCCGTTGAAGGCAGATAACGCACATGGCCACAGGAACTGTGAAGTGGTTTAACAGCCAAAAAGGCTTCGGCTTCATCCAGCCGGACGATGGAGGCAAGGACGTCTTTGTTCACATCAGCGCCGTCGAGCGGGCCGGAATGCACGGCCTCAACGAGGGGCAGAAGGTCTCGTACGAGGTGATAGCCGACCGCAAGACTGGCAAGTCCTCGGCCCAAAATCTCGTCGCTTCCTGAGCCTGCGCCGAAGTCATCGCGCTTCGACTACGGATGTGCTGGCAAAGCTAACAGCCTCGCGTCTGCACCGTCAGAACGCGAGGCTTTCTCGCTTGGGAGCGGAATTCTCGCGTGGGAGCAGAATTTCCTTGGGGGGCATAAGGAGAGCCCAACATGGCTGAACAAGAAAGCCCAGCAGTACGCAACGCCAACAAGCACTTCCGTAAGGAAGAGCAAGCGCGACAGGGTGCGGCTGCCTGGAAGGAATATGTCGAACAAGAGGACGCGACCCGCCTGAAGACCGCTCGGCTACGTGCACAACGCTTGGCCAGAGATGCTGCCGCGGCGAGCACCGCGGTTCCAGCGCGCAAGCAGGCCGTCAGAACGAGCTCAGGGAAGAGATAGTCCTGTCGCCGGTCCTCGCTTATGGCGCTGCACTTGCCGTGCGGCAGGCGTGGTAAGCGCTGCGAGCCAGCGGTGAGTGGTCTGAGACACCAAAATGGTGCGGCGCTTCTGACTGCCATCGCCCGGTTCAGGCGGCTCACATTTCAGGCGGCTCACAATTCAGGCGGCTTACAATTCTTGCAGCTCACAATTCTTCATGCGTTGAACGTCAGTCGCTCTAAACGTGCTTCCCTAACGTGCAATTCTTCCTGCATGGACTCCAGCAGCTCTGTTGCCTTGTCCAATTTTGGACCACCTTCTTTTTTGAGGCCGAGCACCACCGATTGCTGTCTGAGAACAGCCTGCTTCTGATCCGACGCCTGCCGGGCGGCAATTTGAAGCTCTGTGTCCGCCATGGACGACTCCTTTTGAGCAGTTCCGGGTTACCCTTCGCCCCCTGCGGTCAGGTTGGGTGACCGGCAACGCGGTCGCCAAACGCGATGCAGGGAGTATACGCGGAGACGGATGCAGAGAGTATACGCGGAGACAGATGTCTCGGGCGGATTTTTCCTTGGCGCGGAGCGACTACGGCACCGACGCCGGCGGAACGCGCCGCTTCGTGGCCTGTTCGAACGCATAGGCGAGCGCGATCAGCCGCGGCTCGCTGCAGGCGCCGCCCGCAAAGCTCACGCCGAAAGGCGAGGGCTTGGCCTCGAATCCTGGTGGGAATGGGCGGTTGCGCATATTGGCCACCATGCCGAACGGAACGATCACCGTCGGGTAGCCGGGCCGCGCTGAAAGGAGCGCGCCGTAGCCGGCGGGAAACAGCAGCGCGTCGAGCCGTTCGGCGCGCATGACCTCGTCGATGCCGTGCATGGCGGAGAGGGCAACGTCCTTGGCGCGATCCTGCGCATAACGCTCGCGGTCAGCTTCGACGTCCATCTCGTCGGAGATATCGAGCTGGGATTGCCCGTACTTGAGCGCGCCCGCCTGCGCATGCGCGAGGTTCCATTGGCGCAATTCGGTCAGCGTTTTCACAGGCGCAGTGGGGCCAAGGCTCGCGAGCCATTTGTTGAAGTCGCGCTTCATCCCGTACTTGAAGACGACCGAGCAGCCGGCATCCATGCCCTTCGCTCCGCCCGCGCCGCGACACACCTGCCAGTGCAGGGAACTCTGGTTCGAGTCCTGGTCGACGACGCTCGGAATGTCGGCCGGATCGACGATGACGGCGCCTTGCTGTTTGAGCACGGCGATCGCCTCCGCCATCGTCCAGGCTTCGTCTGGATCAAGTCCGCCATAGCGCAGCGGCAGGCCGGGCGGCGCGATCGGCTCGTAGTAGAATGCGCGCGGAATGCCGATGCGGGCGCCCTTGAGCGCATCGCGATCGAGAAAGCGTGTGTAGTCCCGGTTCGGCGGCGCCGCGCAGGTCTTGACCGGATCGTTCGGGTCGGGGTCGGTATTCTCGAGCGCTCCCAGCAAGGTGGCGGCGTCGGCAACCGTGCGCGCCATCGGGCCGGCCGTGTCCTGGTCGAGTGTGAGTGGAATGATGCCGTAGCGGCTGATCCGCCCGACCGTCGGCTTGATCGCGACCAGCATGGTCATGGTGCCAGGGCTCAGCAGCGAGCCCGAGGTCTCGGTGCCGACATTGGCGGCCCAGAAATTCGCCGTCGTGCCGATGCCGGAGCTCGAGCCGCCGGGCGACAGCACGGGGCGGCCGTCGTCGCTGCCCTCGCGCGGATCGCGGCGCGGGTCATATGGGTTCATGCCGTGCCCGCTGATCGGATTGTAGCCCGATGGCATCGGCGTCGGCGCGCCCGCCATCCAGTTGGCGAGCTCGGTCATGCTGGTCTTGGCGATGATCACTGCGCCTGCGCCGCGCAGGCTCTTTACAAGCGTGGCCTCGTAGGGCGGCACGAAACCCTCGAACGCAAGCGTGCCGCCGGTGGTCGGCATGTTGGTGGTGTGGATGTTGTCCTTGATCGCGATCGGAATGCCGTGCAGCGGGCCGACCAGCCGTCCTTGCGTGCGTTCGCGGTCGCGCTCCTCGGCTTCGCGCAGCGCGTTAGGATTGACGGTGATCACGGCATTGAGCTTCTTGTCGTACAACGCGATGCGCATCAAGTACTGCTGAACGAGCTCGCGAGACGTGACGCGCCCGCTCGCCATCGCCTGCTGCATGTCGGCGATGGTGGCTTCGACGACACTGAACTCGGCTCGCGCCGCATCACTCGACATCAGCAGCAACGATATCAGCAGCAACAATGCGACGACGAGTTGCTTCATGACGTTTCCCCCACCACGCCGGCTTTGCGAAATGCAGGTGACAATGCCTGCTGGCTTTTCGCATAATCCCAGCGAGACTGCCAAATCTAAGTGCGACTGCCACGCGAGAGGTCGTCATGAGCGCGCTCCTGCGAATTGCTGCAGCCCTGCTGTTTGCCACCATATCGACTTGCGCCGGCGCGCAAGAGTACCCGACGCGCGCGATCCGGCTGATTGTCCCGCTCACCGCGGGCTCAGGCGCCGACATTGCGGGGCGCATCATCGCGAAATTCTTGACCGAGGCCTGGCATCAGCCCGTGGTGGTCGAAAATCGGCCCGGCGCCGGCGGGCTGATTGGTACCCAGGTGGTGACAAAATCGGAGCCCGATGGCTACACCCTGCTGGTCCAGTCGGCGTCGCATGCGGCCAATTCCGCCATCTACAAGAACCTGCCCTACGATCCGCTCAAGGACCTGATCGATGTCGCGCGCCTTGGGGTGACCCCCTATGTGATGGTGACCGCGCCTGATGGCCCGTACAAAACGGTCAAGGCGCTGGTGGAGGCGGCGAAGACCAATCCCGGCAATATCCCGTTTGCATCGGCGGGCGTCGGCAGCTCTACGCATCTGGCGGCCGAATACATTGTCGACGTCGCGGGCATCAAAATGCTGCATGTGCCGTACCGCGGCTCGCCGGAGGCCATCCAGGACACCATTGCGGGGCGCACCGCCTTCTACATGGCCCCGATCAACACGGCGGTCGGGTTGGTGAACGAGAAGCGCCTCGCGGCGCTCGGCCTGTCCACGCGCCGGCACGCCGACGTAATGCCCAATGTTGTGCCGCTGGCCGAGCAGGGGTTTGCTGACTACGACGTCTCGCTCTGGTTCGGGATGTGGGCGCCCGCCGGCACGCCGCCCTCGATCGTGCAGAAGCTGAACAGCGGCGTTGCGAGCGCGCTGCAGAACCGTGACGTGGTGGAGCAATTCGGCAAGCTCGGCATCGGCCCGCTGCCGATGAAGCCGGAGGAATTCGCGAGCTTTGTGCGCGGCGAGATTGCGATCTACCAGCGCATCGTCAAGCAGGCCGGCATTCCGCAGCAGTAAGCCTCACGCCCCGCCGTACCAATCTGCGATCGCCACCCAGATCAGCCGCAGCCCGAGCAGCGTCAGGATGGTGCGGAACACGAGCCTGAAGTGTTGCTCGCCCATGTGGTCGAGCGCGCGTTCGCCCAGCCAGTTGCCGATCGCACCGGTCGCGATCATGGCGGCCATCAGCGGCACATAACGGCCGATCGCGAAGCCAAGAAAGCCGAACGCCACCAGCTTGGCGACATGGGTGATGCTGATGAGGGCGCCGAAGGTTGCGACCTGGCCGTAGCGGTTGGGTGCGGTGCCGGCGATCAGCGGCGCGAGCAAGGTGCCGGTCGCGCTCACGAACATCCCAAGAAAAGTGGTGCCGAAACCCAGAACGACGAAGCGTGTCCGCTCGCCGCCTATCCGCCCAAGCCGCGGCAGCCAGGTCGCCACGATGATGAAGAGGCCGAGGATGCCTTCGAGGATGTTGATCGGCAGCGCCACAAAGATCTTGGCGCCGGCCGCGGCCCCGATGATCGCGCCGATAATGAACGGAGGAAGCGTGCCGCGCATGACGTGCTGCCACATCATGAGGGTGCGGGTGATGCCCGAGCCGAGCTGGACCACCGTGTGTATCGGCAGCAGCACCGCCGGCGGCAGCACCGAAGCCATGAGGGCAAGCAACAGCAGCCCGCCGGCGGCTCCGGTCGAGATGCCGAGAAAGGAGGTGACCAGCGAGGCTGCGGTGAGGCCGAGGAAGACGTGCGGGGAGACGTCGGGCATTCCCAGAAAGTCCATTCCACCTCCCCCGGCGTGGCGATCGACGCAGCGCATCACGTCGTTACCCTTCGGATGGGCCGGAGGACTCGGACTGTCAATCGCGGGCCTAGAAGGGCTGTTGAATCAGCGCCTTCGGCGAGCCTGAAATTCACCCAGAGGCCTTGCGGATAACCTCTTGAATATCCATATAAAAATAGCTGTTTCCAGGCGACTTTTTGGGGTGGCATCTCCGATCTGAATCAGCTAAAGACACAGCAGTAAATCTCAACGGAATTTTCCCTATTGGCCGAGAACGACGATCAGCCGCCTGGTGACAGCGGCCCCTCCGACATTCGCCCCGTGTCGATCACGGACGAGATGAAGCGCAGCTACCTCGATTACGCCATGAGCGTGATCGTGGCGCGTGCGTTGCCGGATGCGCGCGACGGCCTCAAGCCCGTGCATCGGCGCATCCTCTATTCGATGCACGAGCAGGGGCACACCCCCGACAAGAAATACGTGAAGTCGGCGCGCGTGGTCGGCGACGTGATGGGCAAATATCACCCGCACGGCGACCAGGCGATCTACGACGCGCTGGTACGCATGGCGCAGGATTTCTCCATGCGCCTGCCGCTGATCGACGGGCAGGGGAACTTCGGCTCGGTCGACGGCGATCCGCCCGCGGCCATGCGGTACACCGAATGCCGCCTGGCCGATTCCGCGATGTCGCTCCTTGACGACATCGACAAGGACACGGTCGATTTCCAGGATAACTACGACGGCAACGAGAGGGAACCCGTCGTCCTTCCGGCGCGCTTTCCCAATCTCCTGGCCAACGGCGCCGGCGGCATCGCGGTCGGCATGGCGACCAACATCCCGCCGCATAACCTTGGGGAACTGATCGACGCCTGCGTGGCGCTGATCGACGAGCCAGGGCTTTCGATCGAGGACCTGATGGCCATCGTGCCGGGGCCTGATTTTCCGACCGGCGGCATCATTCTCGGCCGCACCGGTATCCGCGGCGCCTATATGCTCGGGCGCGGATCGATCGTCATGCGCGGCAAGGTCGAGTTTGAGACGCTGCGCAAGGAGCGCGAAGCGATCATCATCTCGGAAATCCCCTACCAGGTGAACAAGGCCTCGATGGTCGAGCGCATCGGCGAGCTGGTGCGCGAGAAGAAGATCGACGGCGTGGCCGAGCTGCGCGACGAGTCCGACCGCCATGGCTATCGCGTGGTGGTCGAGCTCAAGCGCGAGGCGATGCCCGACGTGGTGCTCAACCAGCTCTACCGCTACACTCCGTTGCAGTCGACCTTCGGCGCCAACATGGTGGCGCTCGAGGGCGGCCGTCCGCTGGTGATGAACCTCAAGGATCTGCTGCAGTCCTTCCTGGCGTTCCGCGAGGAGGTGATCTCGCGGCGGACCAAATACCTGCTCGGCAAGGCGCGTGACCGCGCTCACGTCCTGGTGGGGCTTGCGATCGCGGTCGCCAATATCGACGAGATCATCCGGCTGATCCGCACCTCGCGCGATGCCAACGAGGCGCGCGAGGCCCTGATGGGACGCGACTGGCCGGCCCGCGACGTCGAGGCCATGATCCTGCTGATCGATGATCCGCGCCACCGCATCAATCCCGACGGCACCTATCGGCTGTCCGAGATGCAGGCGCGCGCGATCCTCGATCTGCGGCTGCAACGGCTGACGGCGCTCGGGCGCGAGGAGATCAAGGACGAGCTCGACAAGCTCGCGGCTGAGATTGCCAACTATCTCGAGATCCTGCGTTCGCGCGCGCGCATCCAGACGATCGTCAAGGAAGAGTTGGCGGCCGCCAGGGCGGAGTTTGCCACGCCGCGACGCACCGTCATCCTCGACCAGGAAGGCGAGATGGAGGACGAGGACCTGATCCACCGCGAGGACATGGTGGTGACGGTCTCGCGCCTCGGCTACGTCAAGCGCGTGCCGCTCTCGGCCTATCGGGCGCAGCGTCGCGGCGGCAAGGGCCGCTCCGGCATGCAGACGCGCGACGAGGATTTCGTCACCCGGCTGTTCGTCGCCAACACCCACACGCCGGTGCTCTACTTCTCCTCGCACGGCCGTGTCTACAAGGAGAAGGTGTGGCGGCTGCCGCAGGCGGCGCCGCAGGCGCGCGGCAAGGCGCTGATCAACATCCTGCCGCTCGAACAGGGCGAGACCATCACCACGGTCATGCCGCTGCCCGAGGACGAGAACGCCTGGGGTCAGTTCGACGTGATGTTTGCCACCAC
>Ga0209488_10002186_pt1 | contig 16288 bp, 20 predicted proteins | sample Rivendell_Oct201_8_FD_188349 | JGI IMG/M metagenome (GOLD analysis project Ga0209488, IMG submission 188349) | Vadose zone soil microbial communities from the Eel River Critical Zone Observatory, Northern California, USA -... | ecosystem: Environmental > Terrestrial > Soil > Vadose zone >... | reverse complement strand
CGCAGAGCATGCAGGCGCTGCTGCAGAGCGCACAGGAGATGCTACAGAACATACAGGCGTTGTTGGAGACCTCACAAGCGGCGCGTCGCGCAGAGGCCGGGAGTAGTAGTAAACGACGCAATAGGAGAAGAAGGGCGGCTCGTCGAGGAGCTGCGCCCGCGATATGTGCCGACTTTCACGGACACGATGATAGAGAGGGAGGGGCATCTTTGGGTCTGACGAAGATGTAGTAAGGATGTGGTCGGGTGAAAGCGCAGGCGGACGCATGTCATACTATGAGTGCGTGGTCTCTCTCTCTCACACACTATGATTCATCCAGGCTGATGCAAGCGACAGAAGAAGGACGGAGGTAGAAGTTTGTAAATTACATTTGTCTTGCGTTGTACGATGCCCTGGAATGTAACCCCCAGATTGGACGGTCATGGTTGCTCACCTGCTCTACTTCAGAGCTCAGTCTATCGGCGAGGATCCATCACGAACTCCCCATTGCCCTCCATTCTCCGTTCTCCCAACCATGTGCGCACCCACAGCGAGGACACCGACAGCCCGCCGCCTCAACGCGTCTTAGCAAGCGGGATCACCCCGTCCCCTGCCCGCAATCCCCTCTCGCTCCACTTTGCCGTCGTACGCGAGCACCGGGCCTTAATTTCATCATATGTTTCAGTTTCAGATCATTCTGTGGACATGTGCGAATGAAAAATGCAACAATAGTGGTGTCCTACAAACGATCAAGTCAAACTTATGACAATAGCGCTGAGACGTCTGACCGTTAAGCGGCAGTCAATCTGGTCGTGATACCCGTGTTCAGCGTCGATAAATGAAATGGTATAGTGCCCAATCTCTTTATCCTCTTACAACATCCAAAAACGGCTACGTGATACAGCTGCGTGTCGAACCAACATGGAGATAATCAGAGTGGGATTGCTCATCCAGGTCGCCAATGACTGCGACTCGATGAGCCACTTTGCTGAAATCCTGCAAAGGCACCGCCCTGAAAACCACTTGGGACAAAAGGGGCGGGTGTCATGCTACTGCGCATGACAGGAAGGGCATTTGGCTGCGACGCCGCTTGAGCGGGGGGAGGCACCACGGGTGATGTGGTCTCCGTCCTCAGAGAGACCGGCGGTTTCCAGTTCTACTCGGTGTGAGTGGTTACAACTACGACTCAAAGGGGTAAGAACCTACATGCTTGGGCCCCTCTCTATAAACCTCGTCCAGCTTTTCGTCGAAAATACCCTGCTCCTCAAAGTCCTGGAAAGCCTTGTAGAGCTTCAGAGCAGAGCGCGCGTCCTCGATCGAGTCGTGCGTATCTGTCTGAATGTACTCGTGAAGCACAAACCAGGAGAGGAAACGAAGAGAAAGGCGACGCTGGCGTTCTCTCAGAAAGTAAAGATCCACCGTATCTATCACTTGCTCTGGAGGGACGTAGATGTCTACAAACGGCCGATCGTCAGCGAAAATATGTCAAAGATGGCGAGGGCTCACTGATGATTCGGAAATCCTTAGAGAGGCCATGCCCAATAAAAATGCAGCCAAGATCAACGAGCAGTCGTAGCTTCTTATATACTACCTTCAGCGGTGTTAACGTGTATAGCGACGTTTGTGGTTCCAGGTCACCATCTTTAGGGACTTGTGAGCAGAGCTCAAATACAGGAGAAAGCGGGCTCACATTTGATTCCTGAGAACTCCGTTAGATAGTCCACAATGATTTCGCTCGTGTGTATATGATCATCGATAAAGGGAACTCCTTGCTTTGGACCGTCGCCGCGTAAGACAGAGACACGAGCAAGGCTGAGTCGAGCGGGGCGAAGAACTTTCTTGGTTCCATCTGACCGGTATTCTGTCTCTTCTCGCTGCATCTGGACAAACTCTGCATCAATTGAGACAAGAGTACCGGGAGAAGGTAGCTCGTTGAGTCCCAGGGGCTCATGCTTGATCAGACTTGCGTCTCGGTGCCTAAAGAATTTGATCAAAAATATTGACTTGAGAAATGGAAAATATACGAACTTCGAGATCGAGGTATCTTGACTGAGGATTAAAGGATCAATGGTATCAGACAATCCAGAGTAGTCAAATCTTCCCTGACAGTCAACCCGCTCTAGATACACAATGGCAGGGACCTATAGCACATTAAGCGCATGTGTTCCCAGTACGTCAAGATGACACACCTTCCACTTTCCAGGGAAGCTTAGAGCCTCTTCCTCGGAAATATTCTGCACCGAAAAGTCGTTGAAGACGAACCACGGACTCTGAAAGCCTCCTAGATCTTCTGCCTCTGGGACTGTAACTTCTTCAGGTAGGGATTCAATAAAGTATGAAGAAGTTGTTACCTTTTACGATGGCCGCGAGGTGAGAACGCTTCTCCTTATTCAAAACTTGGATAACTATGGCCTTGAACACTATCGACATGACAGTCTAGCACAAACAGGAAGGACTGACCCTCAAGTTGTACATCACCGACGACGGTTCTTCTCTTTCAACAGATTGCGCGTGTAGCTCAACAAATGGTGTCAAGAACCTCTGCTTCCGGGAATCGAGCCAGTATTCGAGATGTTCTTCGCTATATACGTTTGCATTCACGGCCAAAATAGGCGGCAAATCCGACGTCGCGACAAAGCGGTTGGAGTCGAACGTTCTTACTAGCTTGCAGTTGGGGCAACTTGCTTTATGGCTCACTTGTCTGAGAAGTGACGCTCGTAAAACCGAAGCGAGGTCCCTCTCGGATCCAGCTAGGCCCTAGGCAGTTGCGTGAGCACGAATAAGCAAGATATGGTTCACAACCAACCTTTGGAGGGTAAATGAGATCGATGATGGACGTAATCTGTTCATTCTCCCTCACAGCTTTGCAATATGTGCACGTAAAAATACTCCGGCTGTACATGCCAAGGAGCTGAGTGATCGGCAGAGAGGTTGCGGAGCGTTGTGGGAAAGGCGGATCGGGAGGGAGAAGAGAGATATTGATTGGAGAGGATCCTTCTTCGACAGCCAGATGGTCTAACAGGAACCGGTGGAACATTTGTATCATCTGCGCGTAGTTCGTCTCAGCCAAGTCTCCACCAAAATCAATGAGTTCGATGGCATTGACAGCTGCCAGAAAGAGTTTTTCAGGGGCGCTGCACAATCTAGTCAAGACAAGAACTTACACTGAGCGAGGACACCGACGGTCTTACAGAAATTACTTGACTGGCAATTTGTCCCCTTTGCGTCCTCCAACATACGACTGACGAATCCAAGCTCACATAGAAGACAATGTTCATTCGGGCAGCGTGTGGTGATGTGGGACTTCGCGACTGTTCTGATCGGGAGACAATAATGTAACGCTTGAAGAAGGGCGTTTGTGTATGAATTCAATATATGTGTCTCCAGGCCGCTATATTCGGTTTTGTTGAAGAAGCTAGAGTGTAGAGTGACGTCAACGACATTCGGACAACACGGTGAGACACTGTTCGCACGCGAAGTCAAAGTCTTCCACACCGAACTTCGAATATTCGATCTCTACCCTGCGATATCGAGGAGGGGCTTCATCCGGATTATCACTAGCACCAACCAGTTCCACCTGCGACTGCGTCGTAATAGACGCTGTTATAACCGTGATGAAATCTGTATAATCATGCTGCTCACCTCGTTTTTCTGCTTTCCACTCCTGAACCGGCCTTGGTCCTTTGGCGCTGCAACAGTTATCATGTTTCTACGTCCTTTGAGCTCGCGTGGAAGGGGAGCATATGCGACGCCGTCATTTAATTTCACAGTGGATAACACCGACTGCGGGATTTTCATGGGCGCAGTTGAAACCTTTACCGACTCCAGTTGTGGAGCCCAAGACGAGAGGAGCAGAGTGTTATAGTGAGGAAGGCCGATGCTGTTCAGGGGCCTAGAGCCAAGTGAGAATCATGATGCTAGCACATCTTTAAAGTGCGGCGTACGTGCTATCGGTCCACTGAATTTCTGGTAGTGGTTCGGGGGTGTCTGCCCATTCGACAGGCTGACCTTCGTACCCATTGAAGGGCATACCCTCATTAGTTGCTGTCATTATATGAATCACTCCCTCCGAGTCACCGAATGCCATATATGCTCCAGTTGGGGAGATGGCTGTAGCGCTGATGAAGGTTGTGTCGAGCTGGAAAACCCAGGTAAGGATATTGCGCATGGCACACTGCGACTAAAGATGTGTCTCATACCTGATAGAACTCGTTCGCACTCGTTGGATTGGATGTGTCTACGATGTTGACAAGTCCCTGGGGAGACGTTATCACCAGACTCGAGGAACGCATAGGCAACAGGTTGATGAAACTAGGCCCCGCGGGAAATGGTATGGGGGGCAGGGTCTTCATTGACCGAAGATCATATATCTTGACCAGTGGATCAGGGACTGATCGCGATTGCCTAGGGTCCGTTGGTGACTGGGTACTCGGAAGTGAGGATCCATGCGTACCTCAGTCCCAGACCAATAGTATAGACATAGTTGCCACTGGACTGTAAGCCCTGCACTCCGCTCGCGTGAGCTTTGACGGTGTTTTCCGCGCTGCCTTCCCTTCTCAGTCCTGTCCTGTGATCATGGCATCGCAGATATCCATCCGAGTCGCCGGAGAGGAGGTAGGAATGGGTGAAATGAAGGTGGCAGACGGCGGACGGCATGGCTGCTTGTCTTATCACGCTTCCGGTTGTGGAGTTTAGTAGCGCGATCTCTGGCGTCGAGATTGAGACTGCGAGTGTCTTCGAGGAACTTAATGTGTTGGAAAAGGTCGTAACAGGCTCTGGCGGGCTGCGAGGTGTTATTCAACGCCTCTGAAACGCAGAAAACCAACCTGCGCACCTGTAGTACCACCTATTGACCCCTCCCTTGCTCCATGCACCCACACCTTCTCCTGTAACGCCCTGAGCCAGAACTTGGGTTTCACTTGCGACAACTTTATGCACGGCCGAGCGTCCTCCAACCGGAAAAGAGACACCTCGGATACCTTGCGGGGTGTAATATGCCGTGACATTCCTGGAATTGGTCCCCGACCAAAGTGTGTCAGATGTGGGATCAAAGGAAAGCGTAGTGACGACTTGGGCAAATGAATCGTGTTGTTGAGAAATAGAGATAGGCACCGCAGGACGGTACGTTTGCGTTGACATGTACACTTATATGGGCACTGCAGCTGAGCGCAGTTACGTCGTTAAATCTTTTTGCAATCTAAGTCTTCTACTGCTGCTGAAGTGTGGTCATGTGACCACCTGATGGCACACAGGAGGACCGGGAGGCATGTTAGATTCAGACTGTCTACTTTTCAGTACAGATTTGCTTTGCACATACACTACTCTGCGTGGATTAAGATGGGCGTAGCAATACAAGGGTCGGTATCTACTGATCAAACCAATTGAATGTTCGTGTGGGAAATGCAACCGAATAAACATAATAACAAAGAGTAGACAGAGCGTTAACGACCAATGGAAGACATGTAAGAAGAAAGATCTAAGTCTTGATACTCCTCTTCTGCGGGCAAGTCCTCCAACCCACTGAGAACGTTTTTGTGTGGACTAGCTATACCTTGGTTGTCTTTATCCTTCTTTTTGCTGGTCCCATCTTCCTCCGTGGTTGTATGCCTGAAAAGGTCCAAGACCAAGTCCGTGTCCATCGATGCCAGACCCGAGTTTTGTTGCGTAACGACAGAGTTTGCGATATTAAGTTTGAAGCGCTGCAGACTAGAATAAAATGAGTTTTGCGCTTCAACAAACGACATTGAGATCGGCTTACCCCATAATCTTCTCTTCCAGGGTCCCTTTCGTAATTAACCGATACACGTTGACCACCTTCTTCTGGCCAATGCGATGAGCGCGGTCCATGGCCTGGAGATCCTTCATCGGATTCCAGTCGTGCTCCACAAAAATGACTGTGTCAGCACCGGTAAGCGTCAATCCAAGCCCTCCAACATGGGTCGTGAGAAGAAGGCAGTCGATGCTCGGGTCGGAGTTGAACGTTTGGACAACCGCATGGCGCTTGTTCGCATCCGTGTTCCCGTCCAGCCGCATGTAAGTAACGGAAGGCATATGCTTCTTGAATAGAACGTTCTCGACAATATCGAGCATTTGCTTCATCTGGCAGAATATCAGGACACGATGTTGTGAGAATGCCCCGGGGCCCAATGACGTTGGTTCCGCATCGGCGAGTTCACTCTTCCCGAGGTCACTCGTGTTGGCAAGTGCTGGTGTCCCGCCTATGCCACAATCGATGAGGAGTTGTCTGGTTTGGACCAAAAATTCACGATTAGTGATCTCGCGTCTATCCTGACGTAATGGCGGTGACGAACCTCAGAGCAAGCAACTTGGGTGCATGATCGATATCAAACAAATTCGCTTTCTCCGGCTTCTGTCCAACCTTTTTCAACGCGGCGATGATGTCGTCGTCGGTTTTGAGGACCATAGCTGGGTGATTGCATAATTTCCGCAAGTACTGCAACGATTGGAAGATATGCTGCTGTTCACCTGGCTTTGCGTCCCTAACGGCATCTTCCGCCGTCAATCTGGCCTGTGACTTCGAAAAGTTGTCATAAAGGTACTTTTGTATCTCCGACAGCTCGCAGAAGTAGTCCTGGATGATCTTGGGGGGAAGGTCGTTCAAGACATCTTCTTTCAGACGTCGCAAGAGGAAAGGTAAGACTTGTTTATGTAGCGCCTCTAAAGCCAACGCAGCTAAGGGACAACGTATCTCAACAAGGCACATCAGAGGACTGACTGGAATGGGCACATACCAGCTTCGCTATTCTTCGACTTGCCGTCTCGATTAGATAGAATAGGTTTACCAAACCGCTCGTTAAACGAGCCTTCAGAACCCAAGAAACCGGGCATTAGGAAGTCAAACAAACTCCAGAGTTCCAAGACATTGTTTTGAATCGGTGTACCGGAGAGTATGAGGCGGTGGTTTGCACGAATGCACTTGACGGCCTTTGTGAGCTTGGTCTTCGCGTTCTTGATGATGTGACCTTCATCAAGGATGCAGTAATGCCAGTTAAATTCCTCTAGCGTAGCGACCTCATTGCGGACAACTTCGTACGACGTGATGACGACATCGTGTTTCTTCAACCTTGGCACAAGTCGTTGACGTTCTCGGGCGTTCCCGACAAACATGATAGGCTTCAGGTTATCGGCATACTTGAGTATCTCGTAGTACCAGTGACCAGTCAAGGTGGGGGGACAGACTATGAGCGAAGGTAGATGTACGGCATCTGGCGACTGTGTTTCCTTGTATCTCTCTTCTCGCTCGAAGTGCTTGCTAGCGAGGATGCAAATCGACTGGAGTGTCTTCCCAAGACCCATATCTAACCAATGAAATCAGCTGAGCATCTTGTCAAGTTGAGCAACTCACCATCGCAAAGAATTCCGTGGAGCTGATACTTGGCGAGGAAAGCGAGCCAATTCACGCCTTCTTGTTGATATTTCCGTAGCTCTGCCTTGATTTTGACTGGAATATGATACATCTCGACCTTACTGCCATCAAGAAGTTGACACAAGAATTGTCGCTCTTCACTTCGTCGCTTCAGGAGTTCTTCCGGGAACCCAGGAGGATCTGGTAGACCAGCCTACGTGGGGTTAATCAAAGCGTCCGTACCCGGAAACGTCACCATACCTCAAGTGGGACCATCTTCACAAGGGAAGCAAAAGTGTTCGTGGCTGTCGAGCGGATGTCGTCATCTGGATCGCTCATGCGCCCCAAAACCGGAACCACAAGAAAGATAACGTAAGGGAGCGCTTTATGATCCAACCTCTGAACGACGTCTGTTAGGAAGGATACTGGTGAGTAAGAGGTTGTCGTACAATATATAGACGTACTAAACACCAGCTCCGTAGCCCCTTGCCTGTTCGAGTTTTCGAGGGTGTCGCCAAGGAACGGGAGAACTGCCTCGATAACGAAGCGCATAGCCTCCACCGTCATCACATCGCAGATAGCAGCGAAACACCGAGCAGCGGATTGCCGAATAATAGCAAAGCGACTTCTCAAGGCCATGACGATCATAGGGAAGAGCTCCTGTACTTTGGGCCACAGATCTCGATGAAGGGTCGGCACTACAGCCTCCAGAACACTAAGAGAGTCGATAACATCCTGCCCATGCTGTCGACTGATCAGTTCGTCCGCGGAATTGGGTGTGTCTATGAAGCGTGAGACAACGTCATACCAACAACTTGCAATATGCGTACCGGTTGAACAAGAGATGAGAATGCCCCCAGCCATGGATTGCCACATTTTGGGGATGGTCTCTAAGAGCTTCTCTCCAAACTTAGTGGACAACTCAATGAAGGCCAACCCAGCACCGCGTCGTGATAAGCGCGCCTTTTCTTTGCTTTCGGCTTTATGGTCTTCTGACGCACCATTCTCCACTGCTTTCGAGGTATTCTGGAAGGACAGGATAGCGGAAAGGTGCTTCTTGTGATAAGCAAAGGTAGGCGTCCGTTCGACATCTTGACATAAGAAGGTACAGAGGTTCTTAACGATCTTATCCGGGGGTTGGGCAAGGCCATGGAGTGCGCAAAAGTCAATGAAGGATGAGACGGCAACTGCTGAGCGCGTTTGAAGATCCAAGTTCTCCTCGTTCTAGAAAGACGAAAACAGTTTGGAAATGATGCAACAATAAGCCGAGATAAAGCGTACCTTGATCCCGTTCATTACACCCTTCACGATCGGGCTGACTTTGTCCGGGGTGTTCTTCAGCGCAACATATGCTGCAGCAAACGCCGCGCAGACACGGATATCATGCTGTGTTTTGACTTCCTTGTACCGCTCGATACTAGATATAACGGTTTTGCGCTTCTCCGCTATCACAGCAAGTTCCCGCTTCTTTGCCTTGCCCACTCGATCTTTGAGCTGATTGTAATCCCGTTCCACAGCTGCTTCAGCAGATGCTAGCGAGAAACCACCCTGCTTAGAACCTGTGAGATCTATCTCCGTACCGAGAGTAGGAACCTCGGTCCAAGGAATCTTGCACTCGAAGGCAAAGCTATGCAGGAGATTTGTGCACTCCCCGTGGATACGCGCAAGGGTGTAGGCCATCTCATGGTATGCAGCAGGAGGCTCACTTTGTAGCCACGCCAATGTACGATTGCTCATTTCACGGGCCAGGGTGGACACTTCGATGAGCGGCGGACGCGTTGTTGTAGAAGACACTGCATCGTAATGCGTTGCCCACTCTTCGATGACAATCGCAGCAATGACTTTCTGCAGCATACTGCTAGAATCCACGTAGTGAAGAAGGATCGATTGGAAAACGCTGTCCACGCTGTGCGTCTGAAAATTCCGTAAGGAGATATCCCTCCAAAGATGTGTATCAGAACGTACGGATGAGTTCCACGATGAAACAACGTAAGCCATGGCGGTTGCGGCGGCGATCCGTGCCTTCCATACTACATCTGGCGAGACAAGTGTAAGATCCTGGGCAAGCATGTTCTTGTCCACATTGTGTCGTTCTGCTGCCACTTGTGGACCGTTTTCGGAAGATAACGGGTCATAAAAGCCCGACGCGTCAACCGGGAATCCCATTGGTGTCATCACGGTCTCAAACCACTCGAGCAACTGCGGCGAAGCAATGACCGACTCCATCCAACCCGGACGGGAGCGTAAAAGATCGACTGCAGTATTCCAAGCAGCGACGGTTGAATTGCGTATGTCTGTGCGTTCCTCGACAACGAGGTTCTGGAAGAGGAGGCGGAGGAGCGGGATGGCAACCCAGTCCTTGGGGAGGGAGGCAACGCTCATGAAGGCGTGAAGCGTCTCGACAACGGCGAGGCGAACCGTAGGTATCGTATGTCGAAAGAATGGGAAGAGCTTAGGAGCAAGATCAGTGAGTGGCAGACTGTGAAACAAATTTGAGTTCTGGATCATTAATATGGACGAATAAAACTCACGAAGCCGAGCTGCCTAGGATTTTGATGACTTCGTCGTAGGAGACAAGTTTCCCTGATCGATGTTAAGATTGTAAGACTTCGACTTTGCAGGAAACAATAAAAGATCACCGAGTAGATCCATCACAGCGCCAACACTTGAACTAAGGTCGTCTTTCATGTCGCCAAGGCAGTCCCACAAAACGGCCAGTACAAGACTTAGACATGTTGGTAATTGTCGAACCAGGTGGGTGGCTACGGGAATTAGACATGTTGCAGCCACAGAACGGACGTCGTCGTCGCGGTCACCAAGCCTATGTAACCAACAACACTGAGAATACCACAGAGTCTAAACAAAAATTACACTTGCCCTAGTACCGCAGCATCGACTACGTCTTGCAAGATATGCCGAGGTCCTGGTCCATGGGGGACAGTTTCTGTCTTTACACCGTTCCTCTCTAGGATATCCTCCATCTTCACGTCCAGACCGTGTTGACGGCCCACATCCACGTCCATACTCTCCGTCTTGATTATAACCCCTGACCCAGAGCCAGGCCCGAATGTGCCGTTGCGTTCTGCCTTGACTTCTTCTCCAGTTGACTCTGCCTCGACTATATCGCTTCGAACGGCAACCTCATACTTGATCCCTAGTAGTCCAGCGTGTCGCACTTCCCATATATGACTCTTTTCCTTCCCTGGACCGTTCGTGCCAGTAGGGAGAGAGAAATCCTGACGTATCATCTGTAGCAAAACTGAGTGGACATGCAGAACTGAGCGGCGTGGCATATGGAGAAGTAATGAAGCAATTGTCTGGGAAACAGTTTCGCGTACAGGCGCGACAACTTGGTCCGAGACAAAGTCTCCAAACCTATCAAGAATGAAGACACAAAGCAGTTTCGCAGCAAGCGAGTTGCACCATCGTTCGTGGAAGTCATCGTTTTCGGTAAGTGAAGCACCAACTGCGACAGAGTAAGCGGTAAGAATATGCAGAATCAGAAGAGAATAGAACCTTTTGTGCCACTGTATTTACCCTGCACTTTAAGGAGCTCGCGTAGTGCCATCGCGGCCCCATGTCGAACTTCCCAGGCAGAGCTAAACAAATCGATCTCCAAAATCTTGACTAGACCATCCCAAACCCAGTGTCCTGGTTCAACTTCAAGAGCCTGAGACTGCTGAGACGTTTTAGGAGAAACGGCGCCTCCCTTGGAAGGGTCAATGATGACTTTCTCAGGTGCTGTCGGGCTTTCAACTCTCGAAGGTGGTGGTGGTTTGTCCTCCGCAGAGACAAGGCGTGCCCTGATATAAGGATGAGCGCAGCTAAAGAATTCAACTGTGACAAAACCTACTTGTTAGTAGCGCCGGTGGTGGTTTGAAATTTGGAACTTGAAGTCGGTGGGGGCGCTTGCACGAATGCTGCATTGCCTTGCTTGCGCTTGCGCTTTAATCGATTGCGCTCACGGGCAGAAAGCCCACTTAGGCCTTCATTTGGTTGGGGACCGCATTGGGCGGACGGCGAAGGCGCAACAGGAGTAGTTGATTTGGACCGTGGAGACGGTGACCTCTTCTTCACCTTGGCACTGACGTCGAGAGAGAGGTCCGCTGATGTAGAGGGCAGGTCTATATCCATGTTCTCGCTTTCCCGTGGCACCTGAGCATCTGGTTCGCTCTCGGCTGCTAACTCTTTATCCAGGTCCATGTCATCGTTTGTGCCAAAGGAATAGAGAAAATCAAGTCCAAGACGACCCATGGCCTCCTTCCGTGCCTTCTTTACTTCACTAGATGACGCAAGGATGCCATTTGGCCTGACAAATTCCTTGCCAGAAGATGCAAGTAGTAGGGTTCCTTTCTGAACGAGTTCCTCGACAGAGAGCATTGGGAATTCGGGAGGTGTAGAAGGTGAGGGCGTAGTGGAAGAACCGATAGAACCATCCTGGAAGGGGTGCCATACGGGGACCAGAGCAAATATCTGCGAGAGGGCATTGGACGCGGCTGACCGAGATTCATGGGACCTAGAGTGCAGATAAGGGAGGACCTATGAAGTAAATGCGAACGTCAAAAAAAAAGGAACACGGGATATCACGATAAGAATCACAAACCCTCGCTATGACCGCCATAAGTTCTGTCCATCCGGATGGATCCCCGAGAGGTTGATGATGACGATGTGCTTTGACGTCGTCCTCGAGAGCGACATCTGAAATCACGCTCTTGGCAGCAAGATGAGCTAGTTGCTTAGCGGCTGTTGTCCTCACTGAGGTTGTCGAACCAGTATCAAGTAGAAGGAGGAGCCGGTCCAACCTAGAAAGAGTCAGGTCAAGTCACGAAGGCAAGGAAAGAGATCGAGCAGGACCTTGAAGACATTACGTAAAAGATAATCGGACCGGGCCGGAAAGCCGAGCTGTGGCTGGAAAATATTGATTTGCTTGGGGATGGTTCTCACGGCCCATGAACCCGCCCGCGACCTTTTATCATTTCCCGCTGACTGATTCGTGTGACGAAAATGCAAATGTCGCGTGACAGTTCACTTTCCTTATTTGTCTTAGCTGTCAATCTTCAATTCGCCTACCTCACTTCTTACCCGTTTTGGTCATCTCGTCTACTTCCGTTCCAGCGGGCAACTTTCCATATGCACTGGGCACTCCAACTTGCGGACCATTTCCTCCACTACACTCTTACTCACTCTTACACAAAAGGCAGTTTTCTTCCTTTCCTCTTTTTTTTTCCCTCTTTCGCCAACGTAACTTCTCCTCACAGAACTTGCAGACTGCGGAAAGGAACATGTCAATAAACTCCAGAACGTCGCGCAGGACATCATCGATCTATGTTCCGACGGACCTGGCTCCGCTCGGGAACTTGACCAAATCATTGAACATGCTTACGTCACCATGCGCGCTTCTTCCGGTGCCGATCCCATTCAGTGTCAGAGACTGTACTCCGACGCAAGTGTCCTACGCTGTTTGGTGGATCTTACATCGCAGGCGCTAGACGAAGAAGCCGCCATTTCTTGCGTTGCGCGCCTCGACCATGCCTTCATTATTGCAGGCGCCCCGGGCCAGGGCATGCACGGCCTCATTCGAGATCTTATTCTGAGAACACAGGCCGAGTACTTACCCCGAGAGCCATTTAGATATGACCCAAAATTCGCAATTCGTCGAACATCCGCCAGCATACCCATCCTTTCAACTTCACTTGGAACGATCCCGCGGCTGACCGATGCGCCACCAATGTCTGCTTTTCGCCGCCGGGTCGTCGATAACCCGTTCATCATAACCGGATTCGCATCAGACTGGCCTGCTGTGAACGAGCACCCGTGGCACTCGATCGACTATCTCCGGTCTGTGGCTGGGCGTGGCCGGGTAGTTCCGGTGGAAGTAGGGAATGACTACCGCACTGATGACTGGACCCAACGCCTGATGCCCTGGGATGACTTGTTGGATTACCTCGAGAAGGACCTTGCCGATTCGCAGACCATCCTATATATGGCGCAACACAACCTCCTTTCTCAATTCAACGCATTAAGAGAGGACATCCTCGTCCCTGACTACGTGTTTGCTGCCCCACAAGCACCAGCCACGTACCCCTCTTACAGGCCACCAAATAATAAGGAAGAACTGGTCCTGAATGCGTGGCTTGGTCCCTCAGGGACGATATCACCGGCACACACGGTACGTCTATTGTGCTCGGTGAATTTGAGAGCCCTTTCTTAGCGTGGCGCCCAGGACCCATTTTTCAACTTGTATAGTAAGCGCTCGTGTCCTTTGTATTTGGGCCTCAGAACGTTTTCTCAACTTCACACGCCTTAAAGCTCAGGTCGTCGGTCGCAAGACAATCTGGCTAGCGCCACCCACGTCTGGTGTCACAAAAGCCATGTATCCATACCCTCCACCCTCAGTGACATCCGACACGGAGCGAACACGCAATCCAGCGGAGAATTTGCTAGCGCCTTCCATGACCAATACGGCGCAAGTAGATGTATTCTCTGATCAGGATAAGGAGAAATTTCCCCTATTCTGGCAAGACGCAGTGCCTGAGGCGTTGAGTGCAACACTTGAACCGGGTGATGTCCTGATCTTTCCTCCCGGTTGGTGGCATGCCATGAGAAGTGAGGAAACGAGTTTCTCGTTATCAATATGGTTTTGATATCCCAAGATAGTTGTTACGATAGCCTAGGCGTCCGGGCTCATATGTATCACTAACCAGATAAACGGGCTCTGATACCCGTCACAGCCATATATGCGTCTGTTACGTTGAGCAGGCTGTGTGAAGAGACCACGTGGTTCACCCTTCATAGGGTCGGTTAACTCTAAACTGTCTTGTCTTGAGCTCATCACGCTCATTGTAGACGCGCACCCTCGTCTGTCATCCCGGCTGTGAGGCAGAATGGCAGCACGAGATAAGGGTGTGATAATTCATACCCGCCCATCACCTGCAGATATCAAGTCCGTCAGAACCCTGCTGCGCATCTGAGTGTTCAGCTAACACAGATGGCAGGAGTGCATATGACCTTCTCTTCAACTCCGGCCTGAGCCTTTCGAAGATCAAGGACGCTGCTCTTGGAGGGAAGCTGTTTCACATCGACGCAACGGACGACTCTACATCAACTGGCGTCCCAGGACGTAGTCTGGCATGGAAGGTACAGTAGTCCCTCCGCCCCCTTCCCAGTACTAGTGTTGACTGACACCCCGATCCTTAGATCTTCCTTACTCCGGTGGATCCCATCCGCCCACAGCCTGAACTTCCCCCAGATCCAGCTGCATACAAACGTGCCCTGGGCGAATCGCGCAAGGAATTCACGACACTGCTACTTGAGAACATGCGCGCTCCAGACGGAAGTTACGAAGACGGATTTGTTGCACCCGGCGGCGAGAACCTACCTGCGCGTACCTTGCAACCCGGGAATTTGGAACGAAATAACCCCCTTAGCCTGCATGACGAGGTTCGTGCGTCATTCGATCGCTCAGATGACGTTGAAAAGCGTTGTAACCATGTCGAATCCGGGTCCATTTTAGAATCCGTGGAAGGAGTGGTTTGCAGCTGTTGAACTGCGTAAGACAATTGCCCAGGACGTAGAGCGCACGTAAGTCACTCATACTCTATCCTCGCACCTAGCTAACCCTTCACAATATCCCACCGCATCCCACCCCTTCATCATCACCTGTCCCACAGCTTCCCCGACATTGGCTACTATCGCACACCCGCTGTTCAATCCCAGCTTGCTTTGATTCTTTTTCTCTACGCCGTGCTACACCCGGATGTCGGATATCGACAAGGCATGCACGAACTCCTCGCACCGCTCTACTACGCCGTGGACTATGACTCGTTACCCGACATGGACGACCCTGACGACATCAGGGAACTCTGTGCGCGCAGGTGGGTTGCGGCGGATGCATGGGCCCTCTTCGACCACGTCATGGGAGGCGCGGGGCAGTGGTACGAGTGGCGTGAAGCACCGCAGCGGCAGGTCCCTGCGATGGCGGGCCTGGTGCACCTGAATGGGCAAGGCGGAATAGAGCCGTACGTTACGCCAATTCTTCAGGCGTGTAACCGTGCGCAGAAGGAGCTGCTTAAGAGCGCCGACCCTGTTCTGTGGGGACGTGTGCAGGCAGAGGGGGTTGAGCCTCAGATGTATGGGATGTGAGTTTCTCTTGCGTCTCCATCGTCTATCAGTTGACTGACTAATAGGTTGATGGGACGCATAGTCGATGGCTTCGGTTGTTGTTTACAAGGGAATTCAACATGGACGACGCCATGCTGTTATGGGATGGAATGTTTGCAGTGGACCCTTCACTAGAGATCGCACTCTGGATTTGCGTGGCGATGCTCATACGGATACGGAATCAACGTGCGGCATTTGTACATTTGTTGGCACAAGCTCACAAATTACGCAGTAATACCGTCGGACTACAGCGGGCAACTGACTTACCTGCTTCGCTACTCTTCAAACTTTCCCGTGGATTCTATACCTTCGACAGCACCTCATCACGCCTCACTGCTCCTAAGGCAAGCCCTGACACTTCAAATGTCACCCACAGCTGCGACCGGCGCATCCGTCGTGTTTGAGAACCGCAACTTGCTTAATATCCCCACTGAAGTACCTGAGCCCCGACCCCTGGCGTCCCGAAGGCGAGGCGAACGCCCCGGTTCACGACCAAAGAGTGCGTCTGAAACTCGCCCAGGCCCGTCTGAGATGGGGTACAGTAGCCGTGGATCCATAGGGCGGGCAACTAATGGGCAGTTGAACCTGCCTGACTTTGCGAAGGGCTTGCTGGACCGTGGAGAAGCACTCGGTATCAATAAAACGTTCATGAATGCCGTCTCTGAAATAAAGGTATACCTCGCACGTCTCCTCGATCTTGCAGCTGACAATTATTCCACCGAAATGGTAGAAAATTAACCTACCTGACCTCGCCGCGAACCTTGTGCGCACGCCACCAGCCCA
>Ga0209488_10002183_pt1 | contig 16297 bp, 9 predicted proteins | sample Rivendell_Oct201_8_FD_188349 | JGI IMG/M metagenome (GOLD analysis project Ga0209488, IMG submission 188349) | Vadose zone soil microbial communities from the Eel River Critical Zone Observatory, Northern California, USA -... | ecosystem: Environmental > Terrestrial > Soil > Vadose zone >... | reverse complement strand
TTGTGCGACCCGCTTGTTCTCCGAGCGGCTGATGAAGAGGATGTTGCACGACTCGATGCCTGTCAGCTCGCGATACCGGACGATCTCGAACGGCCGCAGTCCGACGCGTTCTCCCCGTACGGTCTCATCCAGGAAAGGGCCGAGCGGGTCCTCTCCGAGGATCCCGATGATCACCGCTTTCTGCGAGTCCGGTGTGGCCGGCCACTCGACAAACTGCGCGAAGTTGAACAGGAACACGGCCTTCACCTGATACTCGGAAACCCGGGGGCTCTGCACGAGCAGCAGCGCGGCAAGCAGGGCCGCGCCGAGTTTTAGAAGTGCCATTGCGCCATCCCATACACGCCGCGTTCAATCTGCCGCCGGGCAGTTGGCGTACCGAACTCCGTATGCCGGTCGTGCAACAGGTTCTGACCCACAATCGACAAATCCAAAGCAGCGATGGGTTGCCAGCTAAGCCGGACATTCAACTCAGTGTAGGCAGGCAGTTGTTGATTGGTGATTTCACCGAGGTACCGGAGCGCCCCGTCCAGGGTCACCTTACCAGGCAGGTCAACCGACGAATGCAGCAACAGCTGGCGGTCGGGAGTATGGTTTTCGGTCGCGCCTCGGGTGGTATCGGTGCTGCCGGGGTTGGGCCAGACGTGGACGCGCAGCTCCGTGTACCCTCCGCGCAACCGCCAGCGATCGGAGACGCGATACGTCCCGCTCAACTCTGCACCGTACGATTCGCCGTCCTGCCCGTTGCCGATCACGAGCGGAGCGGGTTGGGGCGGGTTGGTTTGCTCCAGGCTGCGCAGCCCGTGGTAGTGGCTATAGAAGGTGGCGAGTGAGATCAGCCACGGTCCATGCTGATGACGATACCCCAGCTCGTAGGCCATCTCCTCTTCGGAACGGAAGTCCGGGCCGCCGGCCAAAAAGTAGGGCGGTTGCGCTGGCACAAAGAGCTCGCGGTCGATACGCGACGGCGTGCGGACCGCGCGAGACACGGCAGCCCACAGCGATGTGGACGGACTCCGGGTCCAGCTGACGCGTCCACTCGGCTGGATTTCAAATCCGGTGTACTCGTTGTGTTCCGCTTTCGTGCCGAACGTGAGGTGGAGCCGCTCCGGGACGACGGCGATCTCATCCTGGACGAACGCGGTGAACCATTCACGCGTTACGTCGGACGGCAGGAACGCGAGTCCAGGCGTGTTCATGACGCGATCTCTGAACATCCTGAAGCCGGCCCCCCACACGACGTTGTGCCGCGCGCCCAGGACCGCGTGGTGCTGCAGATCGAGGTCGTAGATGTCGAGATCTTCGCCGAAGGTGCCGGGAATGTTGCGGTGGGTGCGGTCGTAATAGATCTGCGCCGTGATATCGGCGTGCGGCGAGACCGTATGCGCCCATTTCGCCACCACGTTTTGACCGCTGATGGCGATGTCGCCCGCGGCTTGCTGGCCGATGCGGCCACCGTAGAGATCACCTTGCATGGTCAGATGACTGGCCGTCGACGCATCCCAATCGACGCGAAATCCCCCCTGTCCCATGTGCCAATCGTCGGGACCGCTCTGACCGTTCGGCAGGACCGTCGGATCGCGACCAAAGCCCGTGCCGTAGATCCGGTAGTTGGCGCGGGGGCCGAGCGTGCCGCCGTAGCGGGCCGTTCCGTAGCCCCGCAACTCCGTCCCGCCGCCGCCAACCAGCGTCAATCCCTGCGAGTCCTTCGCATCCTTGGTAATGATGTTGATGACGCCGTTGACCGCGTTCGCGCCCCAGAGAGTCGCCCCCGGTCCGCTGATGACTTCGATGCGGTCGACCTCGGAGAGCACGACGTCCTGCGCGTCCCAAAACACACCCGAGAACAACGGCGTGTAGAGGGCCCGGCCGTCGATGAGCACCTGGAGCTTGTTGGCGGTGGTGCCGTTGAATCCCCGGGCGCTGATGGCCCACTGACGCGAATCCACCTGGGCCACCTGCAGATTCGAGGCGAGCCGCAGAGCTTCCGGAAGGGTCGTTGCGCCCGACTGGCGAATGTCCTCTTGCGTGATGACTTGGATGGCCGATGGCGCTTCGGACAACCGTTCTGGGCGCCGGGAGACCGACATGACCTCGATGTTCATCAATTGATCGAGGGTGAGGTGCTTCAAGGCCTCCAGCGAGTCGCGCTGCTGAGCGCGAGCCGGGAGTGTCGAGACGGTAAGGAGTACCGAGGCAGTACAGAGAATAAGGAGGGGCGAGCGCGTTGCATGCATGCACTGTCCTTCCAGGGGATGTCGGGGGAGCTCGCTACAATTGGTTGTCCCACGATAGGAAAAGTCGGGCGTTAGGACATGTCGGCCATTCCCTCGGGGACGCCTAAGTCTTTACCTACAATGAGGGTTGTCCTACAGCGAGCAATGCCGGAAAACTATACCGCCTCGGCACGGGCTTCGCCGAGGACGGCGAGGACCATGCCGGCAAGGATGAGCCCGGCGCCCATCCCCTGAGAGACAGAGAACTGCTCTCCCCAGAATAGCCAGGACGTCAGCGCCGCGAACACGGGTTCGAGACAAAAGAGGAGTGAGGCGCGCGCGGAAGACATCTCGCGTTGCGCGCGCATCTGCCACACCAGCGCCACTGCCGTCGACATGACGCCAAGGAAGAGCAGCGACGCGCCAAGCCCGACCGACCATTCGAATCGCAGCCGCTCGAACAGCAATGCCGCGAGCAACGTCGCAATCGCCGTCCCGGGAAGCTGCAGCCACACCATCCGCTCGGCCTGAAAGCGCTTGGAGAACTCGGACACCGCCACGATGTGGCCCCCGAAAACCACGGCGGTCACCAGCGTCCAGAGATCGCCCCGATTCAGGCCGCCCGCGTCCGGTGCCGTGAGGAAATAGAGCCCCAGGGCCGCCACGATCAGTGCGACGAGGAGCTGCCACGCGAGGCGATGGCGGAGCGCCACCAGCGCGATCATGGGGGCGAGGACGGACGACATCGCCACGATGAACGCCGAGCGGGCAGGCGTCGTGAACTGCAGCCCATAGGCCTGTGCCGCAAACCCCGAAGCCAGGAGCACGGTGAGCAGCGCGCCGGCGCGCAGCTCGGCACGGGAGAACCGGACCCGCAAGTTGGCGAGCGGCGCGAGCACGAGCGTCGCGATCGCAAAGCGGATCGCCAGAAACAACAGCGGCGAGGCGGCGGTGAGGGCGTCTTTGACGACGACAAAGCTCACGCCCCAGACAGCCGCGGCGGTGATCAGCAACAAATCGGCGCGACGCTTCGTCACGCCATATCCCGCAGGTATTTCCCAGTTACCGAGCCGGCGATCTGGGCCACGTGTTCGGGTGTGCCGGCGGCCACAACCCGCCCGCCCTGATCGCCCGGGCCGGGCCCCAAGTCGATTACCCAGTCCGCGCGCTTGATCACGTCGAGATTGTGCTCGATCACGAGCACCGTGTGCCCGGCATCCACTAGCCGGTCGAGCACTTTGCACAGCACACGCACGTCGTCCATATGCAGACCCGTGGTCGGCTCATCGAGGATGTAGAGCCGCCGCGCTCCCTTCGTGCGCGCCAGCTCCCGTGCAATTTTCAGACGCTGCGCCTCACCGCCCGACAACGTCGTCGCCGGCTGTCCGAGCCGCAGGTAGCCGAGCCCCACTTGTTGCAAATACCAGAGACTGCGCGACAGGCGTGGATGGCGGTGCAGCCGCTGGATCGCCTGGTCCACGGTCCACTGCAGGACCTGCGCGATGTTAGCGGCCTTGAACTTGACGTCGAGGACTTCGCGCTTGAAGCGTGAGCCGCCGCAGATTTCGCACGGTACGAACACGTTGGCGAGAAATACCATCTCGATCTGCACGTGCCCGGCACCTTCGCACGCTTCGCAGCGACCGCCGGCGACGTTGAACGAGAATGTGCTGGGCTCGTAACCGCGCGCGCGCGCCAAAGGCTCGTTCGCGAACAGCGCGCGCAATTCGTCGAAGGCTTTCACGTACGTCACGGGATTGGAGCGCGGCGTGCGCCCGATGGGCGCCTGATCGATGAGCACCACGTCCTCGAGGTGCTCCCACCCCTTCAGCGCGGCGACCTCGCCGACGGGCTCGCCAAGATGTTGCTTGGCGCTGTGCTCACCGTGCAGTCGTCCCTCGAGCTGCCGGTACAACACGTCATGGACTAGCGTCGATTTTCCCGAGCCGGAGACTCCGGTCACCACCGTCAGCGTCCCGAGCGGGATCCGTACGTCGATGCCTTTGAGGTTGTGGAGCCGCGCGCCCTTCAGGTCGAGCCAGCGAAGCGCCGGCCGGCGTGCCGACGGCACCCCGATGCGTTTTTCACCGGACAGATACTGGCCGGTCAAGGTGCCGGCCTCGCGCACGGCCGCCGCCGGTCCTTGATAGACGAGCTGTCCACCCGCTTCGCCGCTCGCCGGGCCGAGCTCGACCATCCAGTCGGCGGCCCGCATCGCCGCGGGATCGTGTTCGACGACCACGACCGTGTTGCCGGCGTTGGACAGCTTGCGCAGCAATCCGAGCAGCCGGTCGACATCCGCCGGATGCAGCCCGATCGACGGCTCGTCGAGCACGTACAGCGTGTCCACCAGATGTGATCCGAGCGCGTTCGACAGCGCGATGCGCTGCGCTTCGCCGCCGGAGAGCGTCCGAGTCTGGCGGTCCAACGTGAGATATCCCAGACCGACGTCGGTTACAAAGCTCACACGTGCGCGCAGCTCGCCCAGAATGTGGTCAGCCACGCGCTGTTGAAACGCAGGCAATCGGAGTTGAGCCAGCCACTCAGCGAGATCAGCGGCCGTCAGCGCCGCGGCTTCGGCGATCGTCTTGCCGGCGACGCGTACGGCGAGCGATTCGGGTTTGAGCCGCGCTCCCCCGCATCCCGGGCACGTCTTGGCGAGCTGGTATTGCCGCAGAAATACGCGGATGTACTGCTTGTAGCGTTTTTCCTCGAGCCGCTCGAGGAACGGAAAGATCCCGAGATAGCGGCCGCCCGTGTTGTGCAGGAGGAAATCGCGATCGCGGGCGCTGATGTCTTTCCAGGCAACATCAAAACCGATGCCCCGGGCACGGGCGGTCTCGCGGAGTAAGCGTCGTCGTCCCTCGTAGCGCGGCTTGGTCCACGGATCGATTGCACCATCGGCGAGCGAACGCCCCGGATCGGGCACGATGAGGGATTCGTCGTACTCCAGGACTGCGCCGAACCCGTTGCACCCCGGACATGCGCCGCGCGGATTATTAAAGGAAAAGAGCGTCGGCGTGAGCATGGGCGCGGCGCAGCCGCAGGCCGAGCAGGCGGGGTGTTCGGAAAAGCGACGGCGGTCGCCGTTGTTGAGGGCCAGCGCGACGCCTTCGCCTTCGCTGAAGGCCGTCGCGACAGCGTCCGCGAGTCTGCCCCGGTTGGTGTCGACCGCATCGAGTCGATCGACAATGATGAGCACGTCCTTCCCCGCTCGCACGCGTTCCTCAGCCCCTTCGTCATCGAGGCGCAGAAGCTGGCCATCGACCTGCGCGCGCACGAATCCAGCGGCTCGGAGTTGTGCGGCGATTTCGACATCGGGACGGTTGGCCGATGTCGGGAGGGGGAACGATACGAGAATCGGCAGTTCCGCATTCCGCATTCCGAAATCCGCAATGACGGCGTCCACCACTTCCTGCACCGTATCGCGCTTCACGTCCTGGCCGCAGTGCAGGCACGTCTGCGTCCCGGCCCGGGCCCATAGCAGGCGCAAGAAGTCATTGATTTCGGTGGCGGTCCCGACGGTCGAACGGCTCGAGGTCGTGGGGTTCTTCTGCTCGATCGCGACAGCTGGGGAGAGTCCCTCCATCGAGTCGACCAGCGGTTTCGGCATCCGCTCGAGGAACTGCTTCGCATACGTCGACAGCGATTCGATATAGCGGCGCTGCCCCTCGGCATACAGGGTGTCGAACGCGAGCGAGCTCTTCCCCGAACCCGATGGGCCGGTGACGACCGAGAGCGCCCGCCGCGGGAACTCGACGGTGATGCCCTTCAGATTATGCTGGCGTACGTTGCGGAGAACGACGCGCGCGGGGGGATGGCGCATAACCCACTAAAATAACAGCTTTGGCCATTAGATGGCCCTCGCCCTGACCCCGCGGCTGCTTCGACGTGGCCTCGAGTTGTTCGCAGCCATCTCCCTCGGTGGAGTCGCTCTACTTGTTGCGTACTACCTGATTCGTTTCGGCGATCGGGTAGACGTCTTCCTCGAGCCGTTCCTGCGACTGCACTGGGGATGGTTGGGGATTGGCTTCGTTCTCGCTTCGATGGACTGGTTCGGCGGTGGGCTGCGACTGTGGGTGGTCACCCGTCACGTCTATCCGGCTGTCAGGCTGCGCGACATGGTGCTCGCCGGCGGGTTCGGGGCGTGGGGCGCGTACCTCACCCCTTTTCAGTCCGGCTCGGCCCCGATGTCGATGTGGGTCATGAAGCGCGCCGGCGTGCCGGTGCCCGTCGCGCTCAGCTCGATTTTCGTCACCTTCATCGCCACGGTCGGCTTTTTTGCGATCGCGGGACCGCTCGCGGTCTGGCTCGGCGCGGGCAAATCACTCGCCCAACACGGCCTCGTGCTCGGCATCACGCTCTACGATCTCTTCAAGACCAGCCTCGCGATCTTCGCCCTGCTCGGGCTGTTGATGCTGACGGCCATGATCTTCCCCGGCGTCATGAAGCGGCTCATTCAGCGTCTGGCCACGCGCTTCGCCCGCCGCAGTCCGAAGGCCGCGGAACGGATGGAGAAACTGTTGGGCGGCGTCGATCGTGCGCACGACTGCATGGTCGCGTTCGGGTCGCCGAAAGGCCTGTTCACGCTGCTCCTGGCAATCGTGATCTCGGCGCCCTCGCACGCCAACAAGCTGCTGGCCGGGTATGTGACCATGCGGGTGCTGGGCATCCCGGCCGACTTTACCGACATCCTCCTGCTCCAAACCCTGATCTCCTTCCTTCTATACTTCGCGCCCACTCCGGGAGGGTCCGGGCTCGCGGAGCTGACCTCGGCGGCGGTGATGTCGATCTACGTTCCGCGCGAAATGACGCCGAGCTACACGTTGATTTGGCGGTTCATCAACAGCTACGCGACGGTGATCGTGGGCGCGCTGATATTCTGGTACTGGCTGCGGCGGGGCTTGATCGGGCGTGAAGAATCCGTGGGAGTCACCTAACTTCCGCTTCCTTGCCCGGTTACACGCCCGGGCGTAACTTCACGGCCTGACCACAGATAGGGGAGTGCGCGCGCATGGCATTGCTTGAAATGGGCGGGCGGAGATTCACTCTCCCGCAGGGGGAAGTGCTGCTCGGTGCAGATCCCGGCAGTGCCATCCCGCTCGCCGTTCCAGGCGTTCTCCCCAAACATGCGAAGCTGAAGTCCCTGCCAGACGGACAAGTCGTCATTACAAAAGCAGTTCCCGAAGCCGACGTCCTGATCAATGGTGTCCGCCTTGGTGCCGAGCCAACCCCCCTGCTTCACGGGGACAAGGTGGAGCTCGGCGGGCAGGAGCTCACATTCGTCGACGAGCGGCGCAGCGGCAGCACGCAGTACGTCCAGGCGATGAACGTTCCGCAAGCCATGGAGCGCGCAAAAGCCGAGGCCAAGGGTGGGAAGGTCACGGTGAACACGGGAGGCCGGGTCGTCTCGCTCACCGATGGCCGGGAATACGCCATCACCGGCGCGTCACTCGTTTTTGGCCGGGATGCCTCGTGCGACGTCGTTGTTTCCGGCAAGGATGTTTCGCGCCGCCATGCCGAGATCATGCAAACGCCCAAGGGCTACCTGATCGTCGATTCCAGCACCAACGGGACATCGGTCAACGACACGCGGATCGAAGGGCAGCGGCTGCTCGCCCGGGCCGACGTGATCACGATCGGCGAAGACAAATTTCGGTTTTACGCCGACACCGCATCACCGCCACCTCCACCACCTCACGGAAACCCGCAGCCGGGGCCGGCCGCTAGCGCACCCGCCGCCGCATCCCAGCCACCTCCCAAGGCCGAGCGGCTCAGGGAAACGGTTCATGGTGCTCCGGCCGCGCCGCGGCCATCGACTGCTCCCCTGGCCAGCTTCCTTGTCCGCAGTGGCGCCCTGAAGGGGCAGCGGCTCGCTGTGAAGACGCCCGTCGTCAACATCGGCCGGGCTGATTACAACGACATGGTCTTGTCCGATGAATCCGTCTCGACGACGCATGCGAAGCTGCAGCGGCGCGAAGGCGTATGGATATTGGTGGACCTCGATTCCACGAACGGAACGTTCATCGACGGTGATCAGATCAAGGGGGAGGCTCCGCTGGCGCCGGGCGCCACGGTGCGTTTTGGGGATATCACGCTGGTCTTCGAGCCGACGGATGACGGGGCGAATGTTTCCAAGGGCAGTGGGACGCGAGTGATGGAACAGATGGTCATGTCCGCACCGCCGACGAAGCCTCCCGCAAAGCCGGTAGCGGCAAAACCTGCCGCGGCCAAGCCCGCCCCGGCCAAGCCGGCGCCGACGAAGCCGAAGGCTCCCCCGGTGGCGCAGCAGAAGAAGGGCAAAGGTTGCGGCGGTAGCGCCGCCGTGCTTCTGCTCGGGATCGTCGGGCTGGCGTACTGGCTGTTTATCTAGGGATCACGTGCACATCACATCCGCAGGCCGCACCGACGTGGGCGTCATTCGGTCGGGGAATGAGGACAGCTTCCGCATGATTCCCGACCGGGGGATTTTTGTCGTGGCGGACGGTATGGGAGGACACGCCGCGGGCGAAGTCGCCAGCGAGATGGCAGTCCGTATCGTCGCCGACGAGATCCATTCGGTCCGTGGCCTCAGCGATGCACAAGTCACCGAACGGATGCGCACGGCGATCCGGACGGCGAATGGGGCAATTTTCCAGCGCACCCTGACGGAGCACGACAAGCGCGGCATGGGGACCACCGTCACCGCACTGACGTTGTTCGAAAACCGTTTTCTCATCGGCCAGGTGGGTGACAGCCGCGCCTACTTGCTGCGGGACGGTCATCTCACCCAGCTCACGAAAGACCATTCCTACGTCCAGGAGCAGGTTGACGCAGGCTACCTGACGCCGGAGCAGGCGCGCACGCATCCCTACAGCAACGTGATCACGCGTTGCGTGGGTGCGAACAACGACGTCATGCCGGACATCTATGTCGGGACGGTGAAGCCTCGGGACCTGTTCTTACTGGCGTCCGATGGCCTGACCGGGATGCTGGAGGATTATCAGCTGGCGGAGCTGCTCGCGCCCGATCGCATGCCGCAGGATGAAGTCGATTCCCTGATCGCCGAGGCCAACCGCCACGGCGGCCTGGACAACATCACGGCGATCCTCGTGCGGATCGACTCTGTCGAGGCGCCGCCTCAGGAAGAAAACGTTACGACGCAGCAGACGCCCTCGCGGCCGCGCTGAGCAGGCTGCGGTGGCCCGCGAGCCGCGCGGCCACCTCTTCCCGCGGCACCGTCACCAGCTCGATGATCGCACGCGCCGGAATTTCCGCCGGCTCGAGCACGAAGACGCGCAGGCGCTGCGCGGAGCGATGCAGCTCCGCGGCGACGCGCGGCAAGCCGAGGCTTCCGAGGCCCGGCAGCGACACGTCGAACATGTCCGGCTTCGACGGAAAATCGAGAAACAGCTGATCCGGCCGCAGTCCGAGCTCGCGCGCCAGCCGCTCCTCCACGTGCTCGAGCAGATCGGGATCCTTGGATGGCCAGTCGAAGGTTTCGGCGGGCAAGTCGGTCCCCGGAATGTCGAGCGCGCGCTTGGCGAGGCGCCGCTCGCGCAGTGCGCGTGCAAGCCCCGTCTGATCGGTTTGTTGGAGCTCGTGACTCAATCCGTCGTCGGTCGCGACGGCGACATCGTCGGGAGACATGCTCCGGGCAGCGATGGCGCGCCGCACGAGCCGCTTGAACATCGACGTGGCGCTACGCACCGCGTGATGCCAGTAGACGTTGCGGTACATCTGGTACTTCGCGAAGAGCAGCGACTCGAGCGCCGCCAGCCCCTTGGCGTGCAGCGCGAGCCCTTCCGCGGACACCGTGAGCGACGTGAGCAGGCGATCGACGTCGATGACGCCGTAGGGCACGCCGCACATCTTCGCGTCGCGTGAGAGATAGTCGAGCTTGTCGACGTCGATGGGTCCTGAGATGAGGCCGGCGAGCGGAGCGGCGCTCGTGCCTTGAATCAGCTGCAGGAGCCGCTCCACCGAGATGCCCAGGCCCTCGAGCGCCGTCGCCAGCGCGCCGCTCCTCAGGTGGCGGGCCGCGAGGCTCTCGTGAGGAGGGAGGCCGGCCTCTTCGAGCGCATGCGAGAAGGGGTAATGGCCGATGTCATGAAGCAGCGCGGCGAGCTGGACCTCAAGCTCCCTGGTCGCGCGGCAGGCAAGATGGTACGCACCCAGCGCGTGCTCAAACCGAGTGTGGGTGGCGCCAGGATAGACGAGAAATGCGTGACCGAGCTGCCGGACGTACCGCAGACGCTGGAACGCCGGCGTATCGATGATGGCGAGAGCCTCGGGTTCGAGGCGGATGTTGTTCCACAGCGGGTCGCGAACGACCTCGAATTGACTCAAGTCTTGGGTCCGGCCTCCCGGACGCTCCCCGGAACGAGCTCGGCGAACTGCTCGAAGTTCTTCCGGAAGAGGGCGGTCAGTTTCTTCGCCTGGAGGTCGTACGCAGCCGGGTCCTTCCACGTAGCGCGGGGATCGAGGAGCGTATCGGGTACGCCCGCGACATGTTTCGGAACTTCCAATCCGAACACGGGCTCGCGTCGCGTCGGCACCTTGTCGAGCTCTCCCGCCAGGGCGGCGCGAATCATCGCCCGGGTGCTCTTCAGGTCCATACGACGTCCCACGCCGTACGGCCCACCGGTCCAGCCGGTGTTGACGAGGAAACACTGCACGTCATGCCGCGCGATCCGTTCGCCGAGCATCTTGGCGTAGACGCTCGGGGGCAGCGGCAGGAACGGCGCGCCGAAGCAGGCCGAGAATGTTTCCTTCGGCTCGGTGACGCCCCGCTCGGTCCCCGCGACTTTTGCCGTGTAGCCGGACAGGAAGTGATACATCACCTGCTCCGGCTCGAGCTTCGCGATCGGCGGCATGACGCCGAACGCATCGCACGTCAAGAAGACGACGTGCGCCGGATGGCCGGCCATGCCTTCGGGAACGTGGTTCTGGATGTAGTGAATCGGATAGGAGGCGCGCGTGTTCTCGGTAATGCGCTGCGAATTCAGATCGATCGCGCCGGTCTGGGGATTCACGTCCACGTTCTCGAGCACGGTGCCGAACATCTCGGTCGTGGCGTAAATCTCCGGCTCGCCTTCACGCGACAGCTTGATGACCTTCGCGTAGCAGCCGCCCTCGAAGTTGAAAATCCCGTCGTCGGACCAGCCGTGCTCGTCGTCGCCGATCAACCGGCGCTCTGGATCGGCGGAGAGCGTCGTCTTGCCCGTACCGGAGAGCCCGAAGAACAGCGCGCAGTCGCCCTGCTTGCCCACATTGGCGGAGCAGTGCATCGACAGCACGCCCTGCTGCGGCAACAGATAATTGAGCACGCTGAAGATCGACTTCTTGAGCTCGCCCGCGTAGCGGGTGCCGCCGATCAGAATCGTGCGCTGCGCAAAGCTGATGATGATGAACGTGCCCGACTTCGTGCCATGGACCCGAGGGTCTGCCTGGAATTCGGGCGCGTGCAGCACCTCGAACTCTGGCTCGAAACTCGCCAGCTCCCCGTCGGCGGGGCGCAGAAACATGTTGTAGACAAAGAGCGCGTGCCACGCGTTGGGTGTCAGGAAGCGAATCGGGAGACGGAACGCCGGATCGGCGCCCGCGTACACGTCGCGCACGAACAACTCCTGTCCGCTCAGGTGCGCTTCGACGTCCGCCTTCAGGCGCTCGAACTGCTCGGGAGCAAACGGCTGATTGACCTTGCCCCACCAGATCTGCGCGGTGGAGTCGGGCTCCTGGACGAGGAACTTGTCGTTCGGGCTGCGACCGGTATGGGGCGAGGTTACGGCGCAGAACGGTCCGCCCGCCGTCACGACGCCCTCGCTGCGGCGCAGGGCGTGCTCGTACAGTTGGGACGGCGTCAGGTTGCGATAGACTCGCTGCTCGGTTGATATGCCCATGTGCTCTATTTGGTTGGCCGCGCATGGCGGCGATACTCCAAGGCATCGACGGCGGCTATCACCGCCATATTCACGATGTCTGGGACCTCTGACAACCTTTGCAAGACATGGACCGGACGGGCCATCCCCACAAGGATCGGCCCGATCGCCTGAGCATCCCCGAGCCGGGCGAGCAGCTTGTAGGCGATGTTGGCGGCGTTTAAGTCTGGGAATATCAATACGTTAGCTGGCCCGCGCAGCTTGGCGAAGGGGTAGACCCGGGTCAGGATCCGCTCCACCACCGCCGTATCCGCCTGCATCTCGCCATCCACCTGCAATTCGGGCTCGCGCTCATGCAACAGTGCTACAGCTTGCTGCACTTTGGCTGCTGCCGGGTGCTTCACTGACCCGAAATTGGAGAACGACAGCATCGCGATCCGCGGCTCGAGGCCCAGCCGCGTCACGAATTTCGCCGTGGCGGTGGCGATCTCCGCGAGCGTCTCGGCGTCCGGCTCGATGTTCACCGTCGTGTCGGCAAAGAAGAAGGTCTGCTGGCGGAAGATCATCATGTAAATGCCGCTGACGTGCTTGCGCCCCGGCTCCGCGCCGATCACCTCGAGCGCCGGTCGCAAGGCATCGGGATAGTCGATCTCTTCTCCGGCGACCAACGCGTCGGTGCGCCCAGCGCGCAACATCAACAGGCCGTAGTACATCGGGTCGAGCACCCGGTTCTTTGCTTCGCGCAGCGTCATGCCGCGGCGCCGCCGCAGCTGCCACAGCTCCTGCGCCAGCTGATCTCGATCGGCGGCGGTCCGTGGATTGACGAGCTCGATATCCTCGAGCGTCAGCGATCCGTCGTCGGCCTGCCGCCGGATGACGTCGAGATCGCCGAGGAGAATGGGCCGCGCGATGCCTTCGTCCGCGAGAATGCGGGACGCGCGGAGGATGCGCGGATCGTCACCCTCGGGAAACACGATGCTCGGCGGGTCCTGTTGCACGCGGTTAATGAGCCCGCGCATCACCTGGCGCTCCGGGCCGAGCCGCGCTTCCAGCTCGGCGCGGTACTCCTCGACGTCGATGATCCGCCCCGCGATCCCCGACGCGACCGCCGCCCACGCGACTGCGGGGGCGACCCACAGCAGCACGCGCGGATCGAACGGCTTGGGGATGATGTACTCCGGTCCGAACTTCACCTTCTCGCCGCCGTACGCGCGCGTGACCGACTCGGGCACTTCTTCTTTGGCCAGCTCGGCGAGCGCGCGCGTCGCGGCCATTTCCATCTCCTCGTTGATCTTCTTGGCGCGCACGTCGAGCGCGCCGCGGAAGATGAACGGGAAGCCGAGTACGTTGTTCACCTGGTTCGGGAAATCGGACCGGCCCGTCGCGACGATGGCATCGGGACGGGCTTTCTTCGCTTCGTCCGGCATGATCTCGGGTGTGGGGTTGGCGAGCGCGAAGATCACCGGCTTTTTCGCCATCCCCTGCAGCATGTCGCCCGTCACGATCCCGGCGATGGACAGTCCCACGAACACGTCCGCGCCCTGTAACGCTTCCGCCAGTGTGCGAGCTTTCGTCTCGACCGCAAAGCGCTGCTTGAACTCGTCCAGTCCCTCGCGACCTTTGTAGATCACGCCTTTGTGATCGCACATCGTGATGTTCTCGCGCCGCACGCCGAGGCGCACGTAGTGCTCGGCGGTCGCGATCGCGGCCGCGCCGGCGCCGGCGAACACGACTTTGATTTTGGAGATGTCCTTCTTGACGAGCAGCAGCGCGTTGAGAAGTGCCGCGCCGGAAATGATCGCCGTGCCGTGCTGGTCGTCGTGGAACACGGGGATCGCCAGCGTCTCACGCAGGCGCTGCTCGATGTAGAAGCAATCCGGCGAGCGGATGTCCTCGAGATTGATTCCACCCACCGTTGGTTCGAGCAACTGGCAGAAGCGGATCACGTCCTCGGGATTTTCGGAACCGACTTCCAGATCGAACACGTCGATGTCGGCGAAGGCCTTGAACAGGATGCCTTTGCCTTCCATGACCGGTTTCCCGGCGAGGGCGCCGATATTTCCGAGACCCAGCACCGCCGTTCCGTTCGTGACGACGGCGACGAGGTTGCCCTTGGCCGTATAGCGGTAGACGTCGTCGGGATTCTTGGCGATTTCCAGACACGGCTCGGCCACGCCCGGCGTGTACGCCAAGGACAGATCGCGCTGATCCTTGAACGGCTTGGTCGGAGTGACCTGGATCTTCCCAGGCCGGCCCTGCGAGTGATAATCGAGGGCCTCCTGGCGGCGGCTGGGAGGTGTCGGCGGGGGGGGCAAGGACAGAAGTCCTTTCTTGAGAAGGGGTTATGCTAAGGCAGCGTGACCGAGGCTGTCAAGACCGAGTCGTGAGTTGTAATATGCTCGCGATGCGGAAACGCTCGTTCTGGGTGCGGACGCCGTTATTCCTGCTCGCGCTGCTGCAATTCAGCGTGCCGGCCGCTGCCGCACTGGCGGATGCCCGGCTCGGCGAAGCGTCCGGTCCGGCGCACATCGAGTCGCACTCCACCGCGGGTTGCGCTCGCATCCACCCAGCCGACTGCGCCTTCCATCGTTTTCTGTCGGCGCCGCTCGCACGCAATCCATCGACGGTCATTCGGATTCGTGAAGGGCAGGGGATCAGCTGGGCGCTATCCGTCGTTGAACGATCCTCTACTGCCGCTGACCTCACTCTTCCAGATTCTCGCGCTCCTCCGACGCTCTCCTGAGTAACGGCGCCGCGCATCCGCGGCGTCCGTAATCCAACAGAAAAGTTCGCGTGTCACGACTCCTGACGGAGACGTGTGCGCGCGTTCAAGCAGGAGAGCGTCATGCACTTCATCACACTACTTGCGTTGTTATTGCGCGCGAGCGGCGGAGACATCGGCGGTACGGTCGCCGACAGCGCAGCGGGAACGCCCCTGGCGGGAGGCGAGGTCCGGATCCTTCAAGGCGACAATCTCATCGCGTCGTCCGTGACGGACGCATTCGGCCGCTACGTCGTCCACAATCTTCCGGCAGGTGCGTATCGCGTCGAGGTCCGGTATCTGGGCTATCGCGCCCAAACCCACGACGTGTCGATCGGCGGGGCTGAAGCATTCAGTCGCGCCGACTTCAAGCTGTTGCCCCTGCCGATCAGCCTCTCGGCAATCGAGGTGGCCACTGCCGTGCCGCTCGCCGTGGACACGCGCACCGGCAACCAGATCTTCAAGCAGAACGATTACCATGGCGCGCCGAACAGCACCACGTCGCAGCTGCTGCAGCAGTCCATCGTGGGCGCGGCGCGCGCTCCGACCGGCGAAGTCCACATCCGCGGGCAGCACGCCGAGTACACCTATTACGTGGACGGCGTCCCGGTGCCCTCTGGCATCTCGGGGAGCTTGAACGAGCTGTTCGATCCCCAGGTTGTGAACCAGATCGATTTCCAGACCGGTGGATGGGACGCCGAGTACGGCAACAAGAACGCCGCGGTCGTGAACATCACCACGCGCATTCCTACCGGCGGCTTCCATTTCGAGGCGTCGGGATTCGGGGGCTCGTTCGCTACCGGCTTCCCGTCGAAGACGCAAACCACGAATGGCCAGACGTTGACGCTCAGCACCAATGCCGGAAAGTGGGGCTTCTTCGCCTCCGGATCCCGCCAGAGCAGCGAGATGCGGCGCGAGCCCGTGGTCTTCGACACGCTTCACAGCGCGATAGAAAATTTCCACAATGACGGCACGGACGTCTTCGGATTTGCGAAGGTCCAGTACACCGCGAGCGATCGGGACGTGGTCAACGTCGAGGTGAACCGCTCGCGTACGCGCTTCGCGGTTCCGTTCGACTCGGTCGAAGGGATCATCGACGACCACCAGCAGGACGTCAACGGATTCGTGAACCTGGGCTGGCGCCACCAGCTTGGCGCGGAAAACCTCGAGCTCGGCACGTCATCGGAGATTTTCGTCGGGACGTTCTTCCGCGATGGCAGTCTGACGTACGCGCCGGGTCTCAGCGACTCCGCGACGTTCACGTTCCCGGGCGATTCCAACAGCTACATCATTGCCGAAGATCGGAGTTTCCGGACGACGGGCGCCAAGATCGACTACACCGCGCGGGTGCGCCACGGTCTCGAGTTCAAGACCGGCGTGCTGGCCCAGTTTACGAGCGGCCACGAGGACTTCTCGTCCCGTACCAATACGGGATCACCTGGCCCGGCGTCGAACTCCAACCT